>Ga0308174_10000610_pt1 | contig 15471 bp, 22 predicted proteins | sample PhyPR2_FD_203894 | JGI IMG/M metagenome (GOLD analysis project Ga0308174, IMG submission 203894) | Soil microbial communities from UC Gill Tract Community Farm, Albany, California, United States - DLSLS.P.R2 | ecosystem: Environmental > Terrestrial > Soil > Agricultural land | place: USA...
TCGACACGAAGGCGCCGGTGTCGTGCGAACCCATGGTGGCGGCCGAGGTCGAGCCGACGGCGGCCCCGGTGACGTCCTGGGCCTTGTTCGCGGCCATGCTCTGGCCCGGTGTCGAGGTGTTGGTCGCTTCGGCGGTGTTGGTCTCGGCGGGGGCGGAGTTGCCGGCCTGGTTCTTGTTGCAGGCCGCCAGCGACAGGACGGCGGCCGTGGCGGCGCAAAACAGCATTGCGCGGGTCATGATTGGAGGCTCCTTCAGAACGGATCACGAAACCGCGAGCGGCGATTCCCGGTTCCGCGCGGCCGTCAAATGAGAGGCTTGGCGCGGCTCGGTTTCGAGCGTGACGCAGGCCGTTGCAGAGGGCGGCGCGAAGGCCGATGTTGCGCGCCGCAGGAGGCCACCATGATGCAGCTCACCGCCACGTCCCAGACGGCCAGGCGGCCGGTCCGCGAGGGCGTGACGATCACCCCGCTCCGCATGGAAGCCGGCGCCGGCACCTTCCTGATGCACTATGCGCCGGGCTCGCGCTCGCCCGCCCACGTGCACCCGGACGGCGAGGAGATCTACGTCATCGCCGGCAAGGGCCGGCTCGACGACCTGCCGATCCAGGCGGGCGACTTCATCTACACGCCGCCCGGCGAGGCCCACACGCTGTTCGCCGAGACCGAGGTGGTGATCCACGTGACCCTGCCCGGGCCGGTTGTGGTGACCGAGTGAGCGAGGGCGATCCCGACTCCCAGGCGCGCGAGGCGGCGCGCCGCAAGCGCCTCGGCCGGCTGGCGGTGATCCTCCTGGGCCTGCTGGTGCTGGTCTACCTGGCTCCCCTGTTCCTCAGGCTGGCGGGCGTGAGGTTCTAGGGCGTGGGCTGGATGGTGGGCGTGATGCTGGAGCTGGCCGAGGAGCCCCGCCCGGTGCGGCACTTCTACGCCGTCGGTCACGAGGACCGCTCGCGCGCCGAGTGGGCCGCGATCGACGAGGCGCTCATCCTGGGCGCCGTGGCCACCAGCCCGGTGGATGGGGTCGAGCCGGTGGAGGCTTTCGCCAGGCTCACGCCCGGGACGATCCGCCGGATGGGCCTCGCGCCGGGCCGCGTCCACCCGCTCGGGCGGCTGTGGCCGCGCCGCTGGCTGGCGTAGCGGCGGGCTACTTCGCTTCGGCGACGCCCTTCATGATGTTGATGACGCGGGTGAACATCGCCGTGCGTCCGGCCGTGTCCTTGGTGCGGTCGGCGCCGGCCGGCAGCGCCGCGGCGTCATAGACCAGGGTGTAGAGGATCCTGGACGTCTTCGGCCCGTCGGGCCGCACCTCCACCGTGCCGTGATAGTCGATCGGCGACTTCGGCTGGGCGTAGGTGTAGGACCACGCCGTCCGGGCGACGAGCACCTCGTCCACGCGGTCGGCGATGCGGCGCACGGCGCCCACCGCCTCGGGCTTGCCGGAGGTGATCACGCAGCTGGTCTTCAGCCAGGCCCCGATGTCGCAGAAGCCGCCGATCTTCTTCCAGGTCACATCGGCCGGCGCGTCGACGCTCGCCTCCAGGGGGATGACCACATAGTCCGCCGCCCGCGCGATCCCCGCCGACAGCCCCAAGGCCGCGACGGCGGCCACGGCCACATTCCCAAGATAGCCCATGCTGATTCCCCCCGAGCGATGCCGCCCAGTTGGCCACAGCTTCCGGGCGGGGCCAAGCGCCGGCATCACGGCGCCGTGACGCGCAGCTCCCAGGCTTGATCGAACGGTCCAGGTCTATAGGGTCGGGCCGCGATCTTTCGGGAGTGGGTGGTTGTCCGACCAGGATCTTGCGGCGTTCGTCCGCGAGCACATCCGCTCGGTCTGGGCGCTGGAGCTGCTGCTGCTGCTGAAGCGGGACCCGGAGCGATGCTGGGAGCCGGCCGAGCTCGTGCGCGAGCTGCGGGCCTCCACCAGGGTGGTCAATGACAACCTGCTGAGGTTCGAGCGCGGCGGCCTCACCGTCCGCGACGAGCAGGGCTGTCACCGCTATGCGCCGGCGGCGGCGGTCCTGAACGAGCTTTGCGATCGCCTGCAGGCGGCCTACAAACAACGCCCGGTTGCGATAGTGAACCTGATCGCCGCGCCCCGCGACCCGCTGCAGTCGCTGGCCGACGCCTTCAAGTTCCGGGGGGACGACAAATGAGCGCGCTCGCGCCGACCGCGGTCTATCTCTTATGCCTGCTCACCAGCGGGCTCTGCGCGATCCTGCTGCTGCGGGCCTACTTCCGCGAACGCTCGCGCCTGCTCCTGTGGACCGCGGTCAGCTTCGTCTTCCTGGCGCTCAACAACCTGGCCCTGGTGGCCGACATGGTGGTGTTCCCGGCGACGGACCTGTGGATCTGGCGCCAGCTCGCCGCCGCCGTCGCCCTCGGCCTCCTGCTCTACGGCTTCATCTGGGAGGCCAAGTCGTGAGCCAGCATGCCGCCTTCATCGCCGGCGCGCTGAGTTTCGGCTACCTCGTCGCGGGCCTGTTCTTCCTGAAGTTCTGGCGTCGCACCCATGACGTGCTGTTCCTGGCCTTCGCCGCCGCCTTCGCGCTGATGGCGCTGAACCAGGCGGTCCCGGCGATCATCGGCATTCCCGACGAGGCCGCCAGCGGGGTCTATCTGCTCCGCCTCGCCGCCTTCCTGCTGATCATCTGGGCGATCCTGCGCAAGAACATCGCCCGGCCGCATTAGAACCGGTGGCCGGCGAGGGCCCACAGCGCCAGCATCACCACGATGGCCGCCAGCAGGATCAGGCCGGCGTTGCGCCGACGGCCCAGCAGCGGCTCGGCGGCGGGCGGCTTCGGCGGCCGGGCGCGCCTGGCCCGCTCGCGCTCGCGCCGGTAGCGGCGCAGGTCGGTGACGCGGGGATCGGATTTAGGCCGCCGCACGGCGAAGCCAGGGGCTTTCGGGCATGCTGCGCAGCATAGCGGAGGCGGGCCGGGCGCCAACGCGGGCTTGGCGCAAACCCGCCTCGCAGCTTAAGTCTTGCTTCCGATGCCGAGCCTCGACGACATCGCCGAGCTGATCGCGGCCCGCCGGACCGGGCGGGGGCCGCTCGTGGTCGGCGTCACCGGCTCGGTGGCGGTCGGCAAGACCACGTTTGCGGCCGCACTTGCGAAGCGGCTGATGCGGCCGCCAGGCGCCACTTCCGTCGCCCTCGTCTGCACCGACGGATTCCTGTTCGACAACGCGACCCTCGAGGCCCGCGGGCTCACCCTGCGCAAGGGATTCCCGGAGAGCTACGACGCCGAGGCGCTGGCCCTCACCCTGGCCGGCCTGCGCCGTCGCGCGACCCTGGTCCCCGCCTATTCGCACGTCACCTACGACATCGACCCGGCGCTGGCGCGCGAGATCGCCCCGCCCGAGGTGCTGATCGTCGAGGGGCTCGGGCTGCACGATCCCAAGGCTGTCGGTCTCGACCTGCTGATCTATCTCGAGGCCGAGGAGGCGGATCTGGAAGCCTGGTTCACGGCCCGCTTCCTGGCGCTCTGGCGCGCCGCGGAGCACGATCCCGCCTCGTTCTATGCGCGCTTCCGGCAGATGGGCGAGGCGGAGACGCGCGCCTTCGCCGGCGACGTCTGGCGGATCATCAACCTGCCCAACCTGCGCGACCATATCGGCCCCGCCCGCGAGCGCGCCGACCTCGTGGTCCGCAAGGGATCCGATCACCGGATCGAGGCGGTCGCCTGCCGCTACGACGCCAGCCGCTCCAGCTCGTCGGCCGGAATGTCCTCGTTGGTGTAGACGTTCTGCACGTCGTCTTCGTCGTCCAGGGCGTCGAGCAGCTTCATCAGGCTCGCCGCCGCCTCGCCCGCCAGCGGGATGCGGGTCTTGGGCCGCCAGGCGACGGCGGCGGACTTGGCTTCGCCCAGGTTCTTCTCCAGGGCCGCCGCGACTTCCGACAGCTGCTCGAATCCGGTGTAGATGGTGTGGCCGTCCTCGTCGGATTCGACGTCTTCGGCCCCCGCCTCGATGGCTGCCTCCATCACCTGCTCCTCGCTGCCGGCCGGGGCCGGATAGACGATCTCGCCCACCCTATCGAACATGAAGGCCACCGAGCCCGTCTCGCCGAGGTTGCCGCCGTGCTTGCCGAAGATCGAGCGGACGTTGGAGGCCGCACGGTTGCGGTTGTCGGTCAGCACCTCGACGATGACGCCCACGCCCCCCGGGCCGAAGCCCTCGTAGCGGATCTCCTCATAGGTTTCCGCCTCGCCACCGGTCGCCTTCTTGATCGCCCGGTCGATGACGTCCTTGGACATCGACTCGGCCCGGGCGTTGGCGACCGCCAGCCTCAGCCGCGGGTTCATGGCCGGGTCGGGCAGGCCATGCTTCGCCGCCACCGTGATCTCGCGCGACAGCTTGGAGAACAGCTTGGAGCGGGCCGCATCGGCGCGGCCCTTGCGGTGCATGATGTTCTTGAATTTCGAGTGGCCGGCCATCTTGCGCAGGTTCGGGTACGGGGAAGCGGCCGGTTCTACCCTCAGGGTCCGGCTTGCGGAACCCCCGCCATGTGCGAGGGTTAGGCCGCTTTGAGCGAGATCGGCGGAGGCTGGGCCATGACCGAGAGGATGCTGGACGAGATCGACGACATCCTGCCGCCCGAGCCCAATGGCGAGTTGGTCCACTGGATGCAGCCCAGGCCGCTGACGGTCGGGCCCGCGGGGATCTCCATCGCCACCGCCGCGGCCTTCGCGATCGGCGCGCTTACCGCCGTGGCCGCCCTCGCCCTGCTGCGCTGGCTGCGCCCGCCGCGCGCCGACTGATCCAGCGATGGAACGGAAAGAGCCCCGGCCTGGGGGTGCCGGGGCTCCCGTCCGTGTGACGCAGATCGGGGGTTGGGGGTTGATCAGGCGTCGAGGGTTGTTTCACACGTGCAATGTGGCGGAATCCTGTCGTCAGGGAGCCCGCCTGAAGGCGATTCTGCGCCATCTCGCCGCACGGCGCGAGACGCCTGAGCGCCGTCGGAAGCCAGGGTCCCTTCAGCCTCAGCTCACGACGGGCGCGCAGTCGATGCGCTGGATCCGCCCGCCCTCGAGCCGGAAGATGGCGTCCTGCGGGACCTTGAGGGTGAGCATCTCCGCCTTGCCGAGGCCCGCGTAGACGCCGCGGAACACCCGCCCGGCCGCGCCGTGGCTCACCGCGATCAGCCGGTCGTCGGGCGTGACCTCGGCCAGGAAGGCCCCGATCCGCGCGGTCATGGATTCGAAGCTTTCGGCCCCGGGCACGTGGAAATGCCGCTCGTGGCGCGGGCGGCCCTGCGGCAGGAACGGAAGCACCTCCTCGACCGCGTGGCCGTCCAGCGCGCCGATCGAATGCTCGCGCAGGCGCTCATCGAAGCTCGCCGCAAGGCCCAGCCGCTCGCCGATGATCGCCGCGGTCGCCCGCGCCCGTCCGAGCGGGCTCGCGACGAGCCGCCAGCCGCCCGGCTCCGCGGCCACGAGCCCGGTCAGCCGGGCGGCCATGGCTTCGGCCTGCCGCACGCCGAGCGGCGTGAGCGGCGAATCCTGCGCGCCCTGCCAGCGGCGCGCGACGTTGAACTCCGTCTCCCCGTGCCGGACGAGGTAGATCATCGCCGCCGCCGGACCACCGGGTGCGAGGAGGAGAGCCCGCCGTCCACGGCGATGAACTGGCCGTTCACGTAGGAGGCCTCGTCCGAGGCCAGGAACAGGCCCATGTTGGCGATCTCATGCGGCTCGCCGCCGCGGGTCAGCGGATTGAGCTGGCCGATCTTGTCGGCGGTGCCGCGTGCGCGGGCGGCCTCATAGACCGGCCGGGTCATCCCCGTCTCGATCAGGCCCGGGCAGATGGCGTTGACCCGCACCCCCGTGCCGTAGAGCTCGTTGGCCGCGGTCTGCGCCAGGCTGATCACCCCCGCCTTGGAGGCGGAGTAGGGCATGCCGCCGGCGCCCGAGCGGATGCCCGCCACCGAGGCGGTCATGATGATCGAGCCCCTGCCCTTGGCGATCATGATCGGCGCGGCGTGCTTCAGCGCCAGGAAGTGGCCGATCAGGTTGATCCTCAGGATCTCCGCCCAGTGCGCCGCCGTCTGGTCCTGCAGCGGGACGTAGCCGCCGGAGATCCCGGCATTGGCCCAGATCACGTCCAACCCGCCATGGTCGTTCACCGCGCGCGCGGCGTACTGCTGCACGAAAGCTTCGTCCGCGGCGTCGCCGGTCATGGCGAGCGCCCTACCGCCGGCGTCGGTGATCGCCTTGGCGGTTTCGGCGACCGCCTCGGCCCGGTCGACGCAGACCACGCTGGCCCCTTCGCCGGCGAAGATCTTCGCCGCCGCGCGGCCGATCCCGCTCGCCGCCCCGGTGATCACCGCCGAGCGGCCTTCCAGTCGTCCCATGATGCGCCTTTCGCTGTCCTACGCCGCCTGCTTGGCGCGGCTCGCGGCCGCCACGATGGCCTCGATGATCGTGTCATAGAGCCCGGGCGGCAGGTCGTGGCCCATGCCCGGGATCATCCGAAGCTCCGCGCCGGGGATCGCGGCCGCCGTGAGCTCGCCCCCGACCGGCATGACCAGCGGATCGTCGGCGCCGTGCACGACCACGGCGGGGACGTTCAGGCGCCTCAGCTCGTCCGTCCGGTCGCCGTCGGCGCCGATCGCCTGGCGCTGACGGACCACGCCGGTCGGGTTGAAGGCGCGGCCGTGCTCGGAGACCACCCGCTGGCGCAGCGCCGCCTCCTCCCACGGGTAGGCTGGGCTGCCGATGGTGCGCGCGTTACGGATCCCGTGGGCGACGAAGGCCTCGAAATCCGCCCTGGGATCCGGCGGCGGCGTGTTCAGCACCGCCGCCGCCTCGGGCGTCGACTGCAGAATCGGCGGATTCGCCGCCGGCGCGGCCATGATCGAGGTGATCGACAGCACCCGCTCGGGATGGTCGATGGCGACCCGCTGGGTGATCATCCCGCCCATCGAGACGCCGGCCACGTGCGCCTTCTTCACGCCGGCGGCGTCCAGCACCGCGATGACGTCCTTGGCCATGTCCTTCAGCACGTAGCTTTCGCCTTCGAGCCAGCTCGAGAGGCCGACGTCGCGGTTGTCCATGCGGATCGCGCGGAAGCCGCGCGCCACCAGCTTCTCGCAGAACGGCTCCGGCCATCGGGTCATCTGCGAGCCCAGGCCGTTGATCAGCATGACGGTCTCGGGCTTGTCGTCGCCAAAGCTCTCGTACTCCAGCTCGACGGCGCCGTTCTTCGCGCGGGGCATTGGCTTGTTCCTCCAAACTATGGGCCGTCATCCCGGCCGAAGCGAAGCGAAGCGGAGAGCCGGGACCCAGTTGCTTGCAGGCCTGCGCCCGCTCTGGGTCCCGGATCGGCCTGCGGCCGTCCGGGATGACGTAGATTGCTACGGTACCAGCAGGACTCTCCCGACCGCCTGGCGGCTTTCGATGTAGCGGTGGGCGTCGGCGGCTTCGGAGAGCTTGAACTGGCGGTCTATGACCACCTTCAGCTCGCCCTTGGCCACATCCCCGATCAGCCCCTGGATGAGGCCGTAGACCCGGTCGGTGGCGATCTCCGCGCCCAGGAAGACGCCGGAAAGCGTGCGGTTGCCGCCCATCATGGTGGAGACGTCCACCTTCATCGGCTCGCGGCCCGCCTGGCCGACCATGGAGACCCGGCCCCGGTAGGCCAGCGAGAGGATCGAGGCCTGCAGGGTCGTGCCGCCGACCGGATCGACGATCACGTCGGCGCCCTTCTTGTCGGTGAGCCGCATCACCTCGGTGACCACGTCGTCCTTCTGGTAGTTGATCCCGTGGGTCAGGCCCAGCGGCTTCAGCTTGTCGAGCCGCGCGTCCGAGGAGGCGGTCGCCAGCACCATCGAGGCGCCGGCCCGGGCCGCGAGCTGGATCGCCGCGATCCCCACGCCCGACGCGCCGGCCTGCACCAGCACCACCTCGCCCTTCTTCATCCGGCCGAACTCGAACAGGCACTCATGCGCCGTGCCGAACGGGATCGGCACGCAGGCCGCGGCCTTCAGGTCCATGCCGGCCGGGATCTTCCAGGCGGCGCGGGCGGCCACCGCCCGCAGCTCCGCATGGCTGCCGTAGGCGCCGGTGGTGACCACCTTGTCGCCGACCTTCAGGTTCGTGACCTCGGCGCCGACCTGAACGACTTCGCCGGCCGCCTGATAGCCCACCACATGCGGCTTGGTGACCAGCGCGCCGCGCAGCCGGTTGAGGGTGTCGCCGCCCTCGATCGAGACCGCCTCCACCCGGATGACGAGGCCCTTCGGGTGGCACTCGGGGTCCGGAATCTCCTCGTAGCGGAACACGTCGGGCGCGCCGTTCTCGTAATAGACCGCGGCCTTCATGCCGATCCTCCCCATCCAAACATCTGTTTGACTTCACGCATCCCACGGCCATGCTGCCGAGGCAAGGGAGGGGTGCGGATGCAGCTCGCCAAGCCCAGGGTCGATATCGGGCTTTCCACCAACCATCTCGAACCCATGCTGGCCTTCTGGCAAGGGGAGGCGGGGCTCGCCTTCGATCACCTGCTGCCGATCCGCAAAGGTCAGGACCAGCACCGCCACGACGCCAACGGCAGCGTGGTGAAGATCAACCATGTCGCCGAGCCGATCCCGCCGGCGCCGCCCTCCGGCTACCGCGAGCTGATCGTGGCGCGAGAGGCCCTCGCCGCGCCGCGCCGGCTGAAGGACCCGGAAGGAAACCGCATCACCCTGGTTCCGCCGGGCCATGACGGCGTCGCCCAGGTCGGCGTCCGCCTCGCCGTGCGCGACCTCGAGGCCCACCGCCGCTTCTACCGCGAGGCGCTCGGCCTGCCGGAAGAAGCCCCCGGCCGGTTCCGCGCCGGCGAGAGCCTGATCATCCTCGAACAGGATCCCGATGCGCCCGCCGACGCCCAGATGCGGGGGCCCGGCTGGCGCTACATCACGTTCCAGGTCTTCAAGGTCGACGCGGAGCACGCCAAGGTGCTGGCCCACGGGGGCCGCGAAGCCATGGCCCCTGTCACACTTGGCGCGACGGCCCGCATCTCGATGATCCGCGACCCCGACGGCAACTGGATCGAGCTCTCGCAGAGGGCTTCCATCGTCGGCTCGCTGGAGTAGCGTCGCCCGCTCGGCTTGGGAGGTGAAGGCATGTCACGAGCGCTGGTTCTGGGCGGCGGCGGCCCGGTGGGCATCGCCTGGGAGAGCGGGCTGATCGCGGGCCTGGCCCGGGCCGGGGTCGACCTCGGGCGCGCCGACTTCATCCTGGGCACTTCGGCCGGCTCCTTCGTGGGCGCGCGGCTGGCCTTGGGCGCGGACGCCGCGAGCCTCGCCGATCCGATCCTCGCCGAAGCCGAGCGGGCCGCGGCCCCCCGGCGCGAGGGCCCGGCGCGCCGTCCCGCCGACCTGAGCTTCCTGATGCAGAAGATGGCCGAGGCGCAGGGCTCGCTGCGCAATCCCGCCGAGGTCCGCGCCGAGATCGGCCAGTGGGCGCTCGCCGCCGAGACCATGAGCGAGGACGACTTCATCGCCAGCTTCGGCCGCTCCTTCGCGAGCCTGCCAGGCGATGCCTGGCCGGAGCGCGGCTACGCCTGCACCGCGGTCGACGCCGAGAGCGGCGCCTTCCAGCTCTGGAGCAAGGCCTCCGGCGTGGGCGTGACCCGCGCGGTCGCCTCGAGCTGCTCGGTGCCGGGCGTCTATCCGCCGGTGACGATCGAAGGCCGCCGCTACATCGACGGCGGCATGCGCTCCGGAACCAATGCCGACGTGGCGGCGGGCCACGAGCTCGTGGTCCTCGTCGTCGTGCGGATGGCCGCGGCCGCCGGCCCCGCCGCGCAGGGCGTCGCCACGCGTCTCGACGAGGAGGTGGCGAGTCTCAGGGCGGGCGGCGCCGAGGTGGTGGTGATCGGGCCGGATGAAACGAGCCAGCAGGCCGTCGGCGCGAACCTGATGGATTTCCGCCGCCGCCCCGATGCGGTCCGGGCCGGGATGGCGCAGGGCGCGCGCGAGGCGGAGCGGCTGCGCAGCCTCTGGACCTAGCCTCGGGTCTGCGGCATGGCCTCGGCCGTGAACGTCTTCTTCGTCTGCGGCGCTCCCAAATCGGGAACCACCTGGCTGCAACGCATCCTCGACGCCCACCCGGAGGTCTGCTGCTCCGGCGAGGGCCATTTCGCGATCCGCTGGACCGAGCCGCTGGCGCGGGTCGTCAACGAGTACAACCGGCTCCTGCAGCTCGACGCCGACGCCTTGTTCGAAGGCGTCCCGGTCTACCCGCCGGTCACGCAGGCCGAGATGGACGAGGTCGCCCGCAGCTTCATCCTCGCCCGCCTCACGGCCCGCGCAGGGCCGTCGGTCCGCTGGGTGGGCGACAAGACGCCGGAGTACACCCACCGGCTGGCGGTCATGGATCGGCTATTCCCCGAGGCGCGGTTCATCAACATCCTGCGCGATCCGCGCGACGTGGTCGTCTCCCACATGGGCCATGTGCTGAGGTATGGGCACGCCGAGGTGTTCACGCCCGGCTCTGACAAATACCGCGACGTGGTGCAGAAGACCATCTCCGGCTGGATCGGCGCGGTGCGGCTCGTGGACGTCTTCGCGCAAGCCCATCCGGGCCGGGTCCACGAGCTCAGGTACTGGGAGCTGCACCGGCGGCCCGAGGCGACGCTCGCCCGGATGTTCGGTTTCCTCGGCGTCGACACCGCCCCCGCCCTGGTGGCCCAGATCGCCCGCGCCACCTCCTTCGAGGCGGTCACCGGCCGCCGGCCCGGCGAGGAAGACCTCACCTCCTTCCTGCGCAAGGGGACGTCCGGCGACTGGCGCGAGCGACTCGACCCGGAGGCCGCGCAGGCGATCGAGGCGGCCTGCGGCGAGCTGATGCGGGAGAAGGGGCTGCCCGAGCCGGCATAGGCGAGCCCAGACGCTGCGCGCTACGAGGCCGCGGCGAGCGCTCGCAGCGCCTCGGCCGTGTGGGCGTCGGCGGGCAGGAAGGTCTCCAGCGCCAGCTCCGACAGCGTCACGTCGAGCGGGGTCCCGAACAGGGTCGTGGTCGAGAAGAAGGCGAGCGCGCCGTGCGCCTGCGTGGCGATCCGCAGCGGCACGGCGAGGCCGGCGCCGAGCTCGGGCGGCGCGGCCGCGACGTCGGGCGGCGCGGGGTAGCCCGAGAGCTCCTCGATCAGCGCGGCGAGCTCGGGATCGGCGCTCGCCTCACGCTGGCTCCGCAGCCGCTCCAGGATGTGCGCGCGCCATTCCGGGAGGTTCAGGATCCGCGGCGCCAGGCCCTCCGGGTGGAGGCTCAGGCGCAGCACGTTGACCGGCGGCTCCAGCAGCCAGCCGGCCGCCCCTGCCACGAGCGGCGCCACCGCGCGGTTGGCCGCCAGCATGCGCCAGCCGCGGTCCACCACCAGCGCCGGAAAGGGCTCGTGGCCGGCCAGCACCAGCTCGATGGAGCGGCGCACGTCGGCCATCTCGGGGTCGTCCAGCCGCCGCTCGGCGTAGGCAGGTGCGAATCCGGCCGCCAGCAGCATGGCGTTGCGGGCCCGCAGCGGCACCTTCAGCTCCTCGGCCAGCCGCATGAGCGTTTCACGGCTGGGCCGCGCGCGGCCGGTCTCCAGGAAGCTGAGGTGGCGCGTCGAGACGCCGGTCTCGCAGGAGAGGTCGAGCTGGCTGAGCCGTCGCCGCTCGCGCCATTCCTTGAGGAGCGCGCCGATCGGCGGGGCGGCCGGACGCGGGAGGCGGGGGGCGAGGGAGGTCTCGGTCATGGGCGCGATCTAAGGCCGATCGGGTCGCGTCCGCCATTACCTGCCGCGTAATCGACGCGCTTCCGAACCGATGGCCTGCTGGCGGCGAACCTTCGACGAGGAGCCCCGCCATGAACCGCAGACACCTGATGCACGCCGCCTTCGGAAGCGCCCTGTTGGCCGACCTGGCCTGCGACGCCGCCGCCGCCGCGCCGCCGGCGCGCCGCCGGGCGCCCCAGACGATCGAGGCCGCCGACGGCGCGCACCTCGCCTACACCGACTGGGGCGAGGGCCCGCCGGTCCTGTTCGTCAGCGCCTGGGCCTGCCCGTCCACCATGTGGCAGGCGCAGGTGTCGCGCCTGACCCAGGCCGGCCTGCGCTGCATCACCTTCGACCGCCGCGGCCATGGCCGCTCGCCCGATCCCGGCCGCGGCTACGACATGGACACCCTGGCCGGCGACATCGCCGCGGTGCTCGAGCAGCTCGACCTCAGGGGCGTGACCCTGGTCGGCCATTCGATGGGCGGCGCGGAGGCCATCCGCTACCTCGCCCGGCGGCACGACGGCCGCGTGGCGCGGGCGGTCCTGGTCGCGCCGGCCGCGCCCTATCTCACCCAGACGCCGGACAATCCCCATGGCCTGCCCGCCGCCGCCCACGAGCAGGTTCGCGCCGCCTGGCTGGCCGATTTCCCCAAGTGGCTGAGCGACAACGCCCGGCCGTTCTTCACCCCGGAGACGTCGCAGGAGATGGTGGCCTATGGCGTGCGCATGCTGCTCGCCTGTCCGCTCCCCGTGGCGCTTGCCTGCAACCGCGCCCTGGTCGCCACCGACCTGCGCGCCGACTGCGGCAAGATCGCCGTCCCGACGCTCGTGGTGCACGGCGACGCCGACGCCTCCGCGCCGCTCGAGATCACCGGCAAGCGCGTCGCCGCCCTGGTCCCGCACGCTCGCCTGTTGGTCCTGAGGGGCGCACCCCACGGCCTCTTCATCACCCACGCGGAGGCGGTGAGCGAAGAGATTCTGAAGGCGGCGCGCGCCTAGCGGTTCGTCTTCACGAAGGCGCGGACGGCGGCGATGATCTGGTCCTGGTCGTCCGGGTCCAGGTAGGCGTGCATCGGCAGGCTGATCACCCGGCCCGCCTTCGCCTCCGTCACCGGCAGCCCGCCGGGCGCGACCGGATAGCCGGAATAGACGCCCTGCCGGTGGATCGGGATCGGATAGTAGACCGCCGTCGGGACGCCCTGGTCGCGCAGCTGTGCGGCCAGGGCGTCGCGGCCGTCCAGCTCGATGGTGTACTGGGCCCAGACCGAGAGCCCGCCTTCGATGACCTGGGGGACCGAGACCAGGTCGCCCAGGCCCCTGGCGTACCGCTCGGCGACCCGGTTCCGCGCCGCGATCTCGTCGGCGAAGATGGTGAGCTTCTGCAGCAGGACGGCGGCTTGCAGGGTGTCCATCCGCGCGTTCAGGCCGACCCGCAGGTTGAGGTACTTAGGGTCGTGCTCGAAGCTCTTGCCTTCCAGATCGGATTTCACCGCCTGGCCGTGCACGCGCAGGCTGACGAACAGGTCGTGCAGCCGGGCGTCGTTGCAGAGCACCGCCCCGCCGTCGCCGTAGCAGCCGAGCGGCTTGGCCGGAAAGAAGGAGGTGGTGGCCACGTCGGCCCAATGGATCGGGTGACGCCCGTCCAGCGTGCAGCCGAAGCCCTGGGCGGAATCGGCGATCAGCTTGAGGCCGTGCTTCGCCGCCACGCGCGCGATGGCCGGATAGTCCGCCGGCTGACCGAACAGGTCGACGGCGATCACCGCCCTGGGCGTGAGCCGCCCCTCGCGCTTCACCGCCTCGACCGCGCTCTGCAGGCTTTCCGGATCGAGGTTGTAGGTCGCCGGATCGATGTCGACGAACACGGGAGAGGCGCCCACCAGCGGCATCACCTCCGCCGTCGCGGCGAAGGTGAACGAGGGGCAGAAGACCGCATCGCCCGGCCCGATCCCCCAGGCCATCAGCGGCAGGATCAGGGCCTCGGTGCCCGAGCCGCAGGCCAGCGCATGCCGCGCCTGGCCGAACGCCGCCAGCGCCGCCTCCAGCTCGGCGATCTCCGGGCCCATGACGTAGGCGCCGGAACGGACCACCTTCAGGATCGCGTCCTCCAGCGGCTGGCCAAGACGCTTTCGCTGGGCCTGCAGGTCGATGAACGGGATCGGCATGGGTCTTGGCTCTCGCGCCCCCGCGGGAGAATCGGGTGCGCCGCTCATCGCATGCGCGCCGCGGCCACGCCAAACACGGTTGTTTTCGGATGATTTCCAGATAGCCTCGTTCGCGGAGCGGCGCTCGCCGAGCGCCGCTGGAAGGGGGACTTCCGATGGTCGCAGCGACCTTGAACCCGGCGCAGGCGCGAACGGGCTACTTCTACTTCTGGATGGCGACGGCGTGTGCGCTGTTCGCCTGGGGCGCGTTTGCCACAACCTACTGGACCCAGCTCGCGGGCGGCACCTTCGTGGGCGGCTTCCCGCTGATGCACCTGCACGCGACGCTGTTCTTCGGCTGGACCCTGTTCTTCATGTGGCAGACCTGGCAGGCGGCGAACGGCCGTCTCGAGCACCACCGGGCCTGGGGCGTCGCGGGGGTCTCGCTGGCGACCGCCATGCTGGTGATCGGGCTCGCCATGGCGCTGCACTCGGTCAGGGACTTCCAAGCCCAGGGCTACGGCGACCGCGCGCGCAGCTTCTTCATCCTGCCGTTCACCGGCATCGGCCTGTTCGCCGTCTTCTTCGTCGCGGCGGTGGCGAACGTCGCCCGCCCGGACTGGCACAAGCGGCTGATGGTCGCCGCGACGGTGTCGCTGCTGGGCGCGGCGGCGGGCCGGGTCGGCTTCCTGATCGCCACGGGCGGCGGCGGCCCGGGGATGCGGCCGGGCACGATCGCCCCGCCGCCGCAGTTCGCGGGCTTCCAGGGCTCGCTGATGGTCAGCGTCTTCCTGGTGGCCGGGGCGCTCTACGACTGGCGCACCCGCGGCCGGCCGCACCCGGCCTACCTGATCGGCATCGCCACCATCGTGGGCGTGGGCTTTGGGGGTTCACTGCTGTCGGTGACGCCCGGCTGGTACCACTTCGTCGACGGCTGGCTCGCGCTCGGCCGCTGAGGCCCCCCTGGCGCACGATGACCGATCAGCGTCCGCCGAACATCAGCGGCGGCAGGTTGACGCTGAGCGAGCCCACCAAGGCCGGGCCGCAGATCCTGGGGTTGAAGCCGCAGCGGGCCGGGCTGAGGCTGGTGCTCTGGTACTTCAGCTCGACCACGTAGCGGGGACCGAACGCGGTCGGATGCAGTCCCCAGGCGCCGCCGAGGCTGACGTAGTCCCGGTCGGCGCCCAAGTGCGCCCAGCGGCGGCCGGCGAGCGCCTTCAGGGTCAGGGACGGGTTCAGCGCATAATTCGCCTCGCCCTCGACGATCCACGCCTCGCCCGCGCCGAACGAGGCCTGCGGGGTGAAGGCGGCGTCGGCGGTGAGGGTGAGCGAGCCCCGCCGCCGCTTGGCCTCGACCTTGAGCTCCAGGAAATCGAAGGTCGGGCCGGGCGTCCGGTTGTTCGGGAACGTGGAGTAGAGGACCTCCGGGGTGAACTCGGCGCGTCCGCCGGCGAGCTCGAAGTGCTTGCCGGCATAGGCGTCGATCTCCAGCTTCGGGCCGCCGTCGTAATAGTGGACGTCGCTGGCGAACACGCCGGCGAAGACCCCGTCGGGGCGCTGCCAATGCAGATAGCCCTGCAGCGCGGGGCGTTTGTCGG
>Ga0308174_10000612_pt1 | contig 15439 bp, 14 predicted proteins | sample PhyPR2_FD_203894 | JGI IMG/M metagenome (GOLD analysis project Ga0308174, IMG submission 203894) | Soil microbial communities from UC Gill Tract Community Farm, Albany, California, United States - DLSLS.P.R2 | ecosystem: Environmental > Terrestrial > Soil > Agricultural land | place: USA...
CTACGTCGAGTGGTTCGGCTACGACCAGGGCAGCGACGTCGTCTCGACGGTCAGCTTCGCCCCGCAGGCGCCGACCTCGGACGTGACCATCGGCGGCACGGCGCCCGCGCAGGTGTTCGTGGGCGGCGACCCGGCCGGTGGTGGGACCGACGTGGACGGCCGGCAGTCCTACACGCTGACGTTCTCCGGCGGAGCGCCGCACCCGAAGCAGGGCTACCACGTGAAGGTCACGGTCAGCACGCCGCACTCGCTGGGCAACGACACCAAGACCAAGGTGTTCTGGGTCCAGCCCTGCGAGACGTCGGGCAGCGGCGACGACACCGAGCCGAGCTCCGCTCCCACCCCGACCCAGACCCCGGACGTGAGCCCGAGCCAGAGCCCCACGGACGTGCCCACGACGACCGCGACGACCGGGTCGGGCAACGACACCTCGACGCCCCAGGGCGTGGAGGCGAGCACCCTGTCGGCCCCGGGGAGCGCCGGCGGTTCCGGCGGCCCCGGCGGTGTCGGTGCGAACGGCGCCGCGGTCCCGACGTCGATCGACGCGGGCCAGGGCGGGTCGGCGCTGCCCGAGTGGGCGCGCTCGCCGCTGCCGCTGGCCCTGATCGCGGGCGGCCTCGTGCTGGCCGCCGCCGGCCTGGTCCGGCGCAGCCGGGCGCGTGGCTGAGGAACCGATGACCACGACCGGCCGCCGCCGCCCCCTGGGGGTGGCGGCGGCTGGTCTCGTGCTCGCGGCGGTCGGCGCGGTCGCGTGGTGGGCCCAGTCGCCGGTGGAGCGGGCCGCACCGACGTCGGCGGGCGGCGCTGCGGCCGGCCACGCCTCGGTGTCGGCCGGCGCCGCACCCGCGCCGGAGCCCGTGGTCGCCCGCCGGGTCCCGGCGGGGTCGCCGCGCCGCGTCGTCATCCCGGCACTGCACGTCGACGCGCCCGTCGTGCCGGTGCACGCTCCCGGACGGACGCTGGTCCCCCCGAGCGACCCGGGACGGCTCGGGTGGTGGGCGGACGGCGCCGTGCCGGGTGCGCGGCGGGGGAGCGCCCTGGTCGCGGGGCACACGGTGCACACGGGCGGCGGTGCGCTCGACGACCTGGAGACCCTCCGGCGTGGCGACCCCGTGGTCGTGCACACCGATCGGGGGGTGATCCACTACGTGGTCCGGCAGGTGCGGGTCTACGCCAAGGGCCGGATCGCCGCCGACGCCCGTCGGTTGTTCAGCCAGCGGGTGCCCGGCCGGCTGGTGCTGCTGACGTGCGAGGACTGGAACGGCGTGCGCTACCTCAGCAACGTCGTCGTCACCGCGACCCCCCGCGCGCCGGAGCGGTGACGCCCGGCGCCGGCCGTCCCCGTCGGGTCGTGGGACGGGTCGGCGCAGGAATACCGGGGGAGACGGAGCGGTTGGGACGGATAGTTCGTCTTTCAACTTCCCATCTCCCTCGAGGACGTGACACCCATGCAGATCGGCGTCTTCACCGTCGGCGACGTCACCCAGGACCCGACGACCGGCCGCACCCCCAGCGAGCACGAGCGGATCAAGGCCACGGTCGCGATCGCCCGGAAGGCGGAGGAGGTCGGGCTGGACGTCTTCGCCACCGGTGAGCACCACAACCCGCCGTTCATCGCCTCGGCCCCCACCACGACCCTGGCCTACATCGGCGCCCAGACGGAGCGGATCATCCTCTCGACGTCGACGACGCTGATCACGACGACCGACCCGGTGCTGATCGCGGAGAACTACGCCAAGCTGCAGCACCTCACCGACGGCCGGGTGGACCTGATGATGGGCCGCGGCAACACCGGCCCCGTCTACCCGTGGTTCGGCAAGGACATCCGCGAGGGCATCAACCTCGCGATCGAGAACTACGCGCTGCTGCACCGCCTGTGGCGTGAGGACGTCGTGAGCTGGGAGGGCCGGTTCCGCACGCCGCTGCAGGGCTTCACCTCCACGCCGCGACCGCTCGACGGCGTCGCGCCGTTCGTGTGGCACGGGTCGATCCGCAGCCCCGAGATCGCCGAGCAGGCGGCGTACTACGGCGACGGCTTCTTCCACAACCACATCTTCTGGCCCGCCGGGCACACCCAGCGGATGGTCGACCTCTACCGGCGCCGGTGGGAGCACTACGGCCACGGCCCGGCCGACACGGCCATCGTCGGGCTCGGTGGGCAGTTCTTCATGCGGAGGAACAGCCAGGACGCGGTCGACGAGTTCCGTCCGTACTTCGACAACGCCCCCGTCTACGGCCACGGCCCCTCGCTGGAGGACTTCAGCCAGGCCACGCCGCTCACCGTCGGGTCGCCGCAGCAGGTGCTGGAACGGACGCTGTCATTCCGCGAGTACGTCGGCGACTACCAGCGGCAGCTGTTCCTCGTCGACCACGCGGGACTGCCGTTGAAGACCGTCCTCGAGCAGCTCGACCTGCTCGGCGAGATCCTTCCCGACCTGCGCAAGGGCTTCGCCGAGGGCCGCCCCGACCACATCCCCGACGCCCCGACGCACGCCTCGCTGGTGGCGGCCGCCGGGGGCCCGACCGACCCGACCGTGCACGCGGTCGACGACGTGACAGGAGTCTCCCGATGACCGAGCAGACGGCCCGGATCCATCCCGCGACGACCCGGCTCGTCGTCGTCAGCGCCGGCCTGGGCGTGCCGTCCTCGACGCGGCTGCTGGCCGACCGGCTCGCCGACGCCGTCGTCCGCGCCGCGGCCGGTCCGCTCGGACCGGTGGAGGTCGAGGTCGTGGAGCTGCGGCCGCTGGCGCACGCGCTGGCCGACCACCTGCTCACCGGCTTCCCGAGCCCGGAGCTCGCGGAGGCGCTGGCGACGGTACGCCGAGCGGACGCCCTCGTCGCGGTCACGCCGGTGTTCACGGCGTCGTACTCCGGCCTGTTCAAGACGTTCTTCGACGTCCTCGACCCGGACTCGCTCCGGGGCGTGCCGGTGCTCGTGGGGGCCACCGCCGGGACGGCGCGGCACTCGCTGGTGCTCGACCACGCGCTGCGGCCGCTGCTCGGCTACCTGCGCGCCGTCGTGGTGCCGACCGGTGTCTTCGCCGCGAGCGAGGACTTCGGGTCCACCGGGCTGGACGAGCGGATCGACCGCGCGGCCGGCGAGCTGGTCCTGCTCCTGGGCGGCACGGCGCGCCGGTCCGCCGGGGAGCCGGAGGACCCGTTCGCGGACCCGGTGCCGTTCGAGGAGATGCTCCGCCGCGCCTGACGGGCCCGCCGGCCCGGCACGCCCTCAGTGCTGGTAGGTCCCGTGCAGGATCGCGCGCCCGAGGGTCTTGAACGCCAGGTTGAACGACACGACCGCGGGGGAGGCGTCGGGGTCGACGCCGAGGGACTCCTCCCGCACCGCGTGGACCACGAAGAAGTAGCGGTGCACCTGGTCACCCTTCGGCGGCGCGGCGCCTGTGAAGCCGTGCTGGCCGCCGTCGTTGCGGCACATGAACGCCTTGCCCGGCAGGTCCGCGCCCACGGCTCCGGCGCCGGTCTCGAGCGAGGTCACGTCGGCCGGCAGGTCGACGAGGACCCAGTGCCAGAAGCCGCTCGGCGTCGGCGCGTCCGGGTCGAAGCAGGTGACGACGAAGCTCTTCGTGCCCTCCGGAGCGCCCTCCCACGACAGCTGCGGCGAGGTGTTGCCGCCGTCGGCGACCTGGGTGTCCTCGAGCGGCTGGCCGTCCACCACGTCGGTGCTCGTGACCGCGAAGGCGGGGACGGACGGCAACAGGTCGTAGGGGTTCGGGGTGACCGGGCGGTCGAGGCTCATGGTGCTCCTTCGCGGTGTCGGGTTCGCTCTCGTGCGGCTGCGGAGGTCCTCGCGCCGGTCGGCGCGGCGCTACCCCGGCCGCGGCGCGCGGTCCAACCTAGTCCGGTGGGTGAACGCCGGTCACGGGAACGGGGCTCGGGCCGGTGATGATGCTCCACATGGATGCGGTCACGCAGCGGGCGGGTGCGACGACCCCGGCCGGCGACACCTACCCCGTCGGCCTGCGGCTAGCCGGCCGGCGCGTCGTGGTCGTCGGGGGCGGGCACGTCGCCCAGCGCCGGGTGCCCCAGCTCATCGCCGCGGGCGCCGACGTCCAGGTCGTCAGCCCGGTGATCCGGCCGGCCCTCGAGGGGATGGCCGGGGCCGGGGAGCTGACCTGGCACGAGCGCGGGTTCGAGGAGTCCGACCTGGACCAGGCGTGGTACGTCGTCGCCGCCACCGACGACCCCGCCGTGAACGAGCGCGTGTCCGCGGCGGCCGAGGAGCGCCGGGTCTTCTGCGTCCGCGCCGACGACGGTCGGCGCGCCACCGCGTGGACGCCGGCAGTCGGCCGGCACGCGGGCGTCACCGTCGCCGTGCTGGGCCAGCGTGAGCCCCGACGCTCGGCGGCGCTCCGCGACGAGATCCTCGAAGGCCTGCGCGAGGGGCGCCTGGTGGCCCACGAGCACGTCGACGCCACCCCGGGCGTGGTGCTGGTCGGCGGCGGTCCCGGCGACCCCGACCTGATCCCGGTGGCCGGCCGCAAGGCGCTGATGGAGGCCGACGTCGTCGTCGCCGACCGCCTGGCCCCCCGGGAGCTGCTCGGCGAGCTGCGGCCCGACGTCGAGCTCGTCGACGTCGCGAAGCTGCCGCGCGGACGGTCCGCGCTCCAGGAGGAGATCAACCGGGTCATCGTGGACCGCGCCCTGGCCGGCAAGCGCGTGGTGCGCTTCAAGGGCGGGGACAGCTTCGTCTTCGGCCGCGGCTACGAGGAGGTCATCGCGTGCCGCGAGGCCGGCGTGCCGGTCACCGTGGTGCCGGGCGTGACCAGCTCGATCGCCGTACCCGCCGTCGCCGGCATCCCCGTCACCCACCGCGGCGTCGCGCACGAGTTCACGGTCGTGTCCGGGCACCTGCCGCCCGGGCACGAGGGCTCGATGGTGCGGTGGGACGCGCTCGCGCAGACCACTGGCACCCTCGTGCTGCTGATGGCGGTCGAGAACGCGCCCGCGATCGCTGCCGCGCTGGTCGACGGCGGCCGGGACGCGCGGACGCCGGTCGCGGTCGTCGCCGAGGGCACGATGCCGGGGGAGCGGACGGTCCTCGCGACCCTGGGCACCCTCGCCGACCGCATCGCTGACCACCAGGTGCGCCCGCCGGCGGTCATCGTGGTCGGCGCCGTGGTCGCGGTCGCCCACCCGGCGCACTTCTCCTGAGGCGCGGACCCGTCGTGGCGACGTTCGTCGACCTGTCCGACCCGGCCGACCCGCGGCTGGCGGACTACCGGGACCTCCGGGACGTCCAGCTGCGCAAGCACGTCGAGGTGGAGCACGGGTTGTTCCTGGCGGAGGGCGAGAAGGTGGTCCGCCGGGCCGTCGCGGCCGGCTTCCGCCCGCGCTCGTTCCTCATGGCGCCGCGATGGGCCGAGGGGCTGGCCGACGTGCTCGCCGCCTCGGACGCACCGTGCTACCTCGTGCCCGACGACGTGGCCGCCCAGGTGACCGGTTTCCACCTCCACCGCGGCGCGCTGGCCTCGCTCGAGCGCCGGCCGCTGCCGTCGGTGGCGGACGTGCTCGCCGACGCGCGCTCGGTGCTGGTGCTCGAGGACATCGTCGACCACACCAACGTGGGGGCGATCTTCCGCTCCGGCGCGGCGCTGGGCTTCGACGCGGTGCTGCTCGCCCCCCGGTGCGCGGACCCTCTCTACCGGCGCGCGGTGAAGGTCGGGATGGGCGCGGTGTTCAGCACGCCGTGGACCCGGCTGCCGGACTGGTACGACGCGCTGCCCGACCTGTCCGCCCGCGGGTTCACCACCGTCGCGCTGACCCTGGCGCCGGACGCGCGACCGGTCGAGGAGGCCGTCGCCGGGCTCGACCGGGTGGCGCTGGTCCTCGGCTCGGAGGGACACGGCCTGTCGGCGCGCTGGGAGCAGACGGCCGACCGTCGGGCGATCATCCCGATGCGGGCCGGCATCGACTCGCTCAACGTCGCCGCCGCCACCGCGGTCGCCTGCTACGTCGCCGCGCGGAGGTAGCGCGCGGGCCGGCCAGCAGAGCTGGCGGGCTGGAGCCTGTGGATACCGCGGGCGGGCGGTCGCGGGGTTCGGTCAGGATCCTGGGCCACAGCCCGCGCATGGGGGCGCGGGGTCATCTCGGGAGGGGCCTCATGGCTTCACAGGACAAACGCCCGTACGTCGACACGCCGCACTGGAACGTCGGTCTCGGCGTCGACCCGTGGTTCCAACGCAGCTTCCGCGCCAAGTGGCCGCAGCGCGCCGCCAAGGTGCTCACCGTCGTGGTGGCGGTCGGCCTGGTCTGCTTCCTGCTGGGTCTGGGGATCGGGCGGGCCGCCGCGGCCCCGCCGGAGGACCGTGCGCACCCGTCGCGGTGCGTGGACATGCACCAGGAGCCGTGCCGACGAGGAGCCGCCCGCTGGGCGGCCCGCTCGTTCCAGCGCGGCCGGATGGGCCACGCGGACCACCGGACGGCGTGGTTCTTCCGGCATCCCCGCGTCGCGAAGCGGGAGATCCACCGGATGGTGACGCGGCGGATCGCCCGGATGCGGGACCGCGGCACCGCCGGGAGGTCGCTGCGGTCGGCGCGCTACTACACGGCCCGGCTGTGGGGAGGCTCGACCTGCGACGGCCAGGGCTCCTACAGCCCGTACTCCTACGGGTTCGACGTCTGCGAGTACGCCGGGCCGAGCCCGATGACGACCAAGCAGCAGATCCAGAACGCCGGGACGCTGGTGCTGTGCGGCGCGGGGGTGGCGCTGGGCTGGTGGAACGGGGCCGGAGCGGCGGTGGTCGCGGTCGGCGCGAGCACGTGCGGGTGGAGCCTCTGGCTCGGCATGGACGCCGCCCACGAGCGGCCCGTGCCCGTCTAGCCGCGGCGGGCCCGGGTCAGCCGGCGGGCCAGTCGGCGGGGTACCGGTCGGCGGTCTTGTCGTGCGCCTTCTGCAGCTTCTTGCGCAGCTTGGTCGAGAGCCGGTCACCGAAGACGGTGCCCTGGGTGTGGTCCGTCTCGTGCTGGAGGCACCGGGCCAGCAGCCCGTCGCCGGAGAACTCGACGGGCTCGCCGTCGAGGCCGGTGCCGCGCACGGTCGCGAGGTCGGGGCGGGCACAGGCCACGAACGCGCCCGGCAGGGACAGGCAGCCCTCGTCGTCCTCGTCGAGCACCCGGTCGCGGCCCTCGGGCAGCTCGACGACCGGGTTGCAGACGACCCCGACCACCCGTCGGCCCGACTCGTCGGGGCAGTCGAAGACGAACATCTGGACGTCCTCGCCGACCTGGCACGCGGCGAGGCCGACACCGTCGGCGGCCCGCATGGTGGCGACCAGGTCGGCCGCGAGCGCCCGCAGGCGGTCGTCGTACGCCGTGACCGGCCGCTGCGGCCGATGCATCACCGGCGTGCCCCAGCGGGTGATCGGCCGCACCGTGCCGCCCTCGGGCAGTGGGCCGTGCGGCGCGAGGGGGCCGGCGGCAGCGGGGGAGGGGGTCTCGGCGGCCATGCTCACGAGCCTAACGAGCGCGGTCGGACCGCTGCCGCGCCGCGGGCCGGGGGTTGTGACCCGGACCACCACCGGCGCTGTAGCGGCCAGTGTAACTGGGAGTTACATTGAGGTCATGCCACCCGTCTCCTCCCTCACCCGCGGCCTCCGGCCCGGCGGCCGCCACGGGCTCGCGTCGAGCGAGTCGCGCGACCCGATCGGGTACGCCGTCGCGGCGCTCAGCCGCCTCGCCACGAGCGACCTCCTCGACCGCGGCGGCCTGCGCAAGCAGGCCGAGCAGGCCGTGTTCACGACCACCCGGAGCGGCTTCCGGACCGGGACCGCCGCCGGCCGCACGTTCGCGCGCTCGGGCTCCTCGGACGCCCCGGGCGTGCGGCCGACCGCGGCGCCGCGGTCCGGTGTCTTCGACCTCACCCCGACCGAGGACGAGCAGATGCTCGTCGACGTGGTCGGCGAGCTCGCGACCGAGGTGCTGCGTCCCGCGGCCGCGGACGCCGACGAGGCGTGCGCCGCTCCGCCGGACGTCCTCAAGGCCGGGCTCGAGGTGGGCCTGCCGATCCTCGGCGTGCCGGAGGCGGTCGGAGGGATCGCTGAGGAGCGCTCCGCGACCGCCGGGGTGCTGGTCGCCGAGGCCCTGGCCCGCGGAGACATGGGCCTGGCCGTGGCCTCGCTGGCGCCCGGCGCCGTCGCCACCGCGCTCGGGCTCTGGGGCAGCGAGGCGCAGCAACAGACCTACCTGCCGGCGTTCACCGGTGACCAGGTGCCGGTGGCGGCGCTGGCACTCGCCGAGCCGACCGTGCTCCTCGACGTGCTGAGCCCGGCCACCACGGCACGGCGGACCAGCGACGGCTTCGTCCTCGACGGCGTGAAGTCCGCGGTCCCCCGCGGCGCCGAGGCGGAGCTGTTCGTCGTCGGGGCCGCCCTCGACGGCGAGCCGGTGCTGTTCCTCGTGGAGTCCGACGCCGCCGGCCTCGAGGTCGTGGCGGACCCCGGCATGGGCGTGCGCGCCGCCGGGATGACGCGGCTCGAGCTCACCGGGGTCCGGGTCCCGGCCGACGCGGTGCTGGGGGAGACCGACGGGTCGACGTACGTCGAGTGCGTGCGCCTGTCGCGCCTCGCCTGGTGCGCGCTCGCCGTCGGCACGGGCCAGGCGGTGCTCGACTACGTGACCCCCTACGTCAAGGAGCGGGAGGCGTTCGGGGAGCCGATCGCGCACCGCCAGTCGGTGGCGTTCATGGTCGCCAACATCGCGATCGAGCTCCAGTCGATGCGGCTGCTCACCTGGAAGGCGGCGTCCCGCGCGGCCGCCGGCAAGGACTACGCCCGCGAGGTCGCGCTGGCGCGCCGGCTGTGCGCCGACAAGGGCATGCAGATCGGTCTCGACGGCGTGCAGCTGCTCGGGGGCCACGGATTCGTGAAGGAGCACCCGGTGGAGCGGTGGTACCGCGACCTCCGGGCCGTCGGCGTCATGGAAGGTGCGGTGCTGATCTGATGGCGATCAACCTCGAGGACCCGAAGAAGTTCCGGGCGCTGACCGGGCAGGCCCACCAGGTCGCGATGAACATGCTGCGGCCGATCTCGCGGAAGTACGACAAGGCGGAGCACGAGTACCCCAAGGAGCTCGACATGCTCGCCGCCATGATCGACGGGCTCTCGGAGTCGGGTGCGGGCGAGGGCGCCGGCGCCGCGGGGGTGCGGCGCGAGGACACCGGCCCGGGCGCGGACGGAGGCGTCAGGAACGGCGCCAACCTGGCCTCGGTGCTGTCGATCGCCGAGATGTGCTGGGGCGACGTGGGGCTCCTGCTGTCCATGCCGCGCCAGGGTCTCGGCAACTCCGCCATCGCGTCGGTGGCCGACGCCGAGCAGCTCGAGCGCTTCGGCGGCTCCTGGGCCGCGATGGCGATCACCGAGCCCGGGACCGGGTCGGACTCCGCGAACATCAAGACCACGGCGGTGCTCGACGGCGACGAGTACGTGATCAACGGCGAGAAGATCTACGTGACCTCCGGCGACCGGGCCGATGCGGTCGTCGTGTGGGCGACGCTCGACCGGGAGCTCGGGCGCGCCGCGATCAAGTCGTTCGTGGTGCCGAAGGGCACGCCCGGCATGCGGGTGGAGCGGCTCGAGCACAAGCTGGGGATCAAGGCCTCCGACACCGCGGCGATCGTCTTCGAGGACTGCCGGGTCCCGAAGGAGAACCTCCTGGGCTCACCGGAGGTCGACGTGCAGCAGGGCTTCGCGGGCGCGATGGCGACCTTCGACAACACACGCCCGCTGGTGGCGTCGATGGCTGTCGGGTGCGCTCGCGCCTCCCTGGACCTGACCCGCGACCTCCTGGCCGACGCCGGCGTGGTGGTCGACTACGACCGCCCCGCGATCACCCAGTCGGCGGCCGCCGCGAAGCTCCTCCAGATGGAGGCCGACTGGGAGGCGGCGTACCTGCTCATGCTGCAGGCGGCGTGGATGGCCGACAACCGGCGGCCCAACTCGCTCGAGGCGTCGATGGCCAAGGCGAAGGCCGGCCGGGTCGGCTCCGACATCACGCTCTCGTGCGTGGAGCTCGCCGGGTCGCTCGGCTACAGCGAGGCGGAGCTGCTCGAGAAGTGGGCGCGGGACTCGAAGATCCTCGACATCTTCGAGGGGACCCAGCAGATCCAGCAGCTGATCGTGGCCCGGCGCGTCCTCGGCCTCAGCAGCGCCGAGCTGAAGTAGGCGACCGGCCGGGGGGCGAGACAGCACCGTGCCGCCGGGGCGATCCCCGGCGGCACGGTCTTTGGTGCGTGGCGGCGCGCTCAGCCCTTGTCGGGGTCCGCGGCCCGGGACAGCGTCTTCGCCTCCGCCTGGACCGCGTGCACGGTCCCGGGGTCCATCAGCGGCGGCGTGCCGGGCTGCTGCAGGTCCTCGCTCGTGGTGTCAGGGTTGCGGGCGACGTCCGCCCCGCGCGTGCCGACCGGCGTGATGGTCTCGGGGCCGGCGCCGGCGGCGAGCTCCTCGGCGCCCAGCGGCTCCTTCCCGGCGGCGCTGCCCGGCACCGGCAGGTAGCCGCTCGGGGTCGCGGCCTTGCGCGGCGACGCCTTCTTGGTGCCGGCCTTCGCGGCGGCGGCCTTCTTCGTCGCGGTCCCCGTCGCGGGCGCCTCCGCGGGCGCCGCCACCGCCGCGGCGGTGGACTTCCTGGCGGTGGCCTTCTTGGCGGACGTCTTCTTCGCGACGTCGGCCGGCGTGGCGTCCACCAGGCGCGGGTCGGCGGCGGCGTCGATCGGGTTCTCCGGACCGGTCGGCGCCTTCTTCACCGGCTGGTGCTTCGCCTGCTCGGCGACCACCTTGCTGACGAGGTCGGTGACCGGCGGCTTGGTCACCTGAGGCTTGGCACCCGGTGCCTTCTTCGTCGCGGACTTCTTCGCGGCGGCCTTCTTGGTCGGAGCCTCGGTGATCGGCGTGGGGGCGGTCGCGGTCTCGGCGTTCGCGTCGGTCAGCTCGGTGGCGCTCTCGGCGGCCGTCTCCGCACCGGTCTCCGGCGACTCGGTCGGCGTCTCTGGCGCACCGCCCCGCGCGACGCGGCCGACCCGTGCTGCGACTCCACCGGCCACGCCGCCGACGACGCCGCCGACGACCTGCTCGGCCACCGTCCGGCCGACGGCGACGGTCTCCTTCGCCTGGCTGACGGCCTTGCCGGCGGTGCCCACGGGGTGCCTGACGGCGCCCTTCACGGTGCCGACGACGGCGTCCTGGAGCTTCTGCAGGGGGTTGTTCGCCACGGAGCTTCCCTTCGATCGGTCCTCTGGTCCTTGCCGTGCAGTACAGCATGTACCCGGTTCCCCCGGGCATGCTGCGTGCATGGCCCGTACGCCCCGTCACACTCCGTCCGCCGCCACCAGCGACCGTGCCGACCGGATCGTCGCGGTGCTCGACGAGGCGTTCGCCCCGCTGATGGAGGCCGATCCGGTGGCCTTCCGGGCCAAGTACCGCCGGATGGCCTCGGACCCGCACGCGTTCTACCGGGGCACGGCCTGCCTGTTCTACGCCGACGTCGCGGCCGACGGCGGGGACGCGGAGGGGGAGCTGCGCGACGACTTCTGCGACGAGCGGAGCGGGCGGATCTGGATCCACGGCGACCTGCACGTGGAGAACTTCGGGACCTACCTGAACTCCGCCGGGCTGCTGGTCTTCGACGTGAACGACTTCGACGAGGCCTACCTCGGCCGGTTCACCTGGGACCTCCAGCGGTTCGCCGCCTCGCTAGCCCTGGTCGGGTGGCAGAAGGCGCTGCCCGAGGCGGACGTGCGCCGGCTCGTGGGCCGCTACCTGCGGTCCTACCTCTCCCAGGTCGACGACTACCGGCGCGCGGAGGTTGACGACTTCGCGCTGCACCTCGACAACACCGAGGGCCCGGTCCACGACGCGCTGGTCACGGCGCGCCTCCGGCGCCGCGCCGAGCTGCTCGACGGCCTGACCCGGGTCGAGGGCGGCGTCCGGGTGTTCCGCGACGACACGACCGTCCGCGCGCTGCCGCAGAAGGAGCGGGCGGCGGTGCTGAAGGCGTTCGAGGACTACCTGGACTCCATCCCGCAGGACAAGCGCTTCGACCGACGCCTCTTCTACGGCGTGCGGGACGTCGTCGGCAAGACCGGATTCGGCATCGGCAGCGCCGGGCTGCCGGCCTACAACCTGCTCGTCGAGGGCTACAGCCAGGCGCTCGACGACGACGTCGTGCTCAGCATGAAGCAGGCGAACGTTCCCGCCGTGAGCCGATTCGTCGACACCGGCTCGGTGCAGCGGCACTTCCGCCACGAGGGGCACCGGACCGTGATGAGCCAGCGGGCGCTGCAGGCGCACACCGACCCACTCCTCGGGCACGCGGTGATGGACGGGACGGGGTACGTCGTCTCCGAGCTGTCGCCGTACGAGGTGGACCTCGACTGGTCGATGCTGACCGAGCCCGACCAGATCCTCGCGGTCGTCGACCCGCTGGGACGGGCGACCGCCAAGATCCACTGCGCCTCTGACGAGGACAGCGACCAGGACCTCGTCGACTTCCAGGTCGAGGACGCGGTCGCGCGGTCGGTGGAGGGCCGGCGCCGCGAGCTCGGCGAGTGGCTGACGGAGTTCGCGCTGCGCTACGCCGACCGGGTCCGCCAGGACCACGCGCTGTTCGTCAACGCGTTCCGCGAGGGGCGCATCGGGGTGTCGTCGACCTGAGCCGTGCCGGCTCCGCCACCGCGGCCCGCGGGCTCTGCCCGGAGTCTTGCCCCGGGGTCTGGCCGGGGGTCAGTCGACCAGGTCGGCGGCCGCGGAGGGCTCGGCGACCAGGTGGGCCGGCGATCGGAACCCCCGGGCGGCGAACGCCGCGTCGACGGCGCGGGCGACGGCGCCCACCCGCTCGAGCGGCACCAGCGCGACCGAGGACCCGCCGAACCCGCCGCCGGTCATCCGCGCGCCGACCGCGCCGGCCTCGACGGCGGTCAGCACCGCGACGTCGAGCTCGGGGCAGGAGATCTCGAAGTCGTCCCGCATCGACACGTGCGAGACCGCGAACAGCCGCCCGACCTCCTCCCAGTCGCCCGCGCCGATGGCCGCCACGACCTCCCGCACGCGCTCGACCTCGGTGACGACGTGGCGGGCCCGGCGGCGTACCCGCTCGTCCTCCAGCGTGTCGACGTCGGCGGGCGCCGCCTGCCGCAGGGAGGACAGCCCGAGGTCGGCGGCCGCCTTCTCGCAGTCGGCCCGCCGCTCGCCGTACCCGCCGTCGACCAGGGCGTGCTGGACCCGCGTGTCGGTGACGAGCAGGGCCAGGCCGGCGTCCGGGAGCGGGAGCGCGACGTCCTCGGTGGTGCCCGCGTCGAAGTCGACGAGGAGGGCGGCGCCGGGGGACGCCAGCAACGAGACGGTCTGGTCCATCCCCCCGGTCGGGGCGCCGGCCACGTCCGACTCGGCGCGGATGCACGCGTCCACGAGCCGGCGGCGCAGGGCGGGGTCGACGGTGCGGCCGGCGGACGAGCACGCCGCGAGCGCCACCGAGCACTCGAGGGCGGCGGAGCTGGAGAGCCCGGCGCCGAGCGGCACGGTGCCGTGCACGAGGACGTCGACGCCCGGGACGGCGATGCCGTCCTCGCGCAGGGCCCAGAGCACGCCCGCGACGTACGCCACCCAGCCGTCCACGTCACCCGGCCCGAGTCGGTCCAGGGTGCCGGTCCAGGGGTCGTCCTGCTCGGTGCTGGCGATCCGGACGGTGTCGTCGTCGCGCGGCGCCATCGCGGCGTAGGTCGCGTGGGGGAGCGCGACCGGCAGGACCAGGCCGCGGTTGTAGTCGGTGTGCTCGCCGATCAGGTTCACCCGACCAGGCGCTCGTGCGACCACGGCGGGCTCCCGGTCCCACCGCTGCGCGAACGCCGCCCGGGCCTCGCGGGCGAGGGCGGTCGGGTCCCCGGGCTCGATGAATGGCATGCGCCACACCCTAGGCGCCCCCCGTAGCATCATGGGACGTGCGTTTCCTCGATGCCGCCCCGCCGGCCCACGACCTGACCTACGACGACGTCTTCATGGTCCCGCGCCAGTCCTCGGTGGTGAGCCGGTACGACGTCGACCTGGCCGCGAGCGACGGGGCGGGCACGACGATCCCGCTCGTGGTCGCGAACATGACCGCGATCGCGGGCAAGCGGATGGCCGAGACCGTCGCCCGGCGCGGCGGCCTGACCGTGATCCCGCAGGACATCCCGACCGAGGTGGTCGGCGACGTCGTGCGCTGGGTCAAGTCGCGGCACCTCGTCTTCGACACCCCCATTGCGCTCGGCCCGGAGCAGACCGTGGCGGAGGCGCTCGCCCTGATCCCGAAGCGGTCCCACCGGGCGGCGGTCGTCGTGCGCGACGGCCGGCCGGTCGGCGTGGTGGAGGAGCAGGACTGCGCGGACGTCGACCGGTTCGCGCAGGTCCAGCACGTGATGCAGCCGGTGCAGGTCCGGCTCGGCGCCGACACCGACCCGCGCGAGGCGTTCGACCGCCTGGACGCCGCGCGCTCACGGATCGCGGTCGCGGTGGACGACGAGGGGTGCCTGCTCGGCGTGCTCACCCGCACCGGTGCGCTCCGCGCGACGCTCTACGCGCCCGCGGTCGACGCGCGGGGCCGGCTGCGGGTCGCGGCGGCCGTCGGGGTGAACGGTGACGTGGCCGGCAAGGCGCGCGACCTCCTCGACGCCGGCGTGGACTGCCTGGTCGTCGACACCGCCCACGGGCACCAGGACCGGATGATGGACGCGCTCCGCGCCGTGCGGAAGCTGGACCCCACCGTCCCGGTCGCGGCGGGCAACGTCGTCTCGGCGGACGGCGCCCGCGCACTCGTCGAGGCCGGTGCGGACATCGTCAAGGTCGGCGTCGGTCCCGGGGCGATGTGCACGACGCGGATGATGACCGGCGTCGGGCGCCCGCAGTTCTCGGCCGTGCTCGAGTGCGCCGCGGCGGCGCGCGAGCTCGGGGCGCACGTCTGGGCGGACGGCGGCGTGCGGCACCCGCGCGACGTCGCGCTCGCCCTCGCGGCCGGCGCGTCCGCGGTGATGATCGGCTCGTGGTTCGCCGGGACCCACGAGTCGCCCGGCGACCTGATGGTCGACGCCGACGGCCGTGCCTACAAGGTGTCGTTCGGCATGGCGTCCGCGCGCGCCGTGGCGAACCGTACGTCGACGGAGTCGGCGTACGACCGCGCCCGCAAGGGGCTCTACGAGGAGGGCATCTCCTCCTCGCGGATGTACCTCGACCCGGTCCGTCCGGGCGTCGAGGACCTCATCGACCAGATCTGCTCCGGCGTCCGCTCGGCCTGCACCTACGCCGGCGCCGGCTCCCTGGAGGAGCTGCACCAGCGCGCGCTGGTCGGGATCCAGTCCGCCGCCGGGTTCCACGAGGGGCGGCCGCTCGCGACGAGCTGGTGACTCCGCGCCGGCGGCGGTGCGGACGGCGGCCGTCGGGAAGGGGGATCGGGGCGT
>Ga0308174_10000615_pt1 | contig 15401 bp, 17 predicted proteins | sample PhyPR2_FD_203894 | JGI IMG/M metagenome (GOLD analysis project Ga0308174, IMG submission 203894) | Soil microbial communities from UC Gill Tract Community Farm, Albany, California, United States - DLSLS.P.R2 | ecosystem: Environmental > Terrestrial > Soil > Agricultural land | place: USA...
CCGGAGCACGAACCTCCCGGGCCCTCGTCGCACGCTGTGGTCGGCGGAGAGCAGACCGACCGGAGAGACGCCCCGCAGTCAGCCGACCTTGTGCAGCCAGCGCACGGCTGCACCGTCACTGGCGTAGCGGAACACCTCGAGCTCCTCGTCCCAGGGCACGCCGAGAAGCAGGTCGATCTCGTCCTGCAGCGCCTCGACGTCGCCGCGCGTGCGGAGGATCGCCTCGCGCAGGCGGTCCTCCTGGACCACGGCGTCGCCCGACGCGGAGGTCATGGCGTGGTGGATGCCGAGACTCGGCGTGTAGGACCACCGAGATCCGTCACAACCCGCCGACGGGTCCTCGGTGACCTCGTAGCGCAGGCCGTCCCAGCCGCGCAGGGCGCTGGCCAGCGCGGCACCCGTACCGGGTGCACCGGACCAGGAGAGCTCGGTGCGCACCAGTCGGGGCGCGGCCGGCTGCGGGATCCAGTCGAGGGCCACGCGCTGGTCGAGGACGGCCTCGACGGCCCACGTGATGTGCGGGCACAGCGGGGCTGGGGCCCCGTGAACGAACAGGACCCCACGTGTCGTGGTGCGCGGCATCGCCACAGACATCCGAACCTCCTGAAGTTGCAGGGACGTCTTCCCCAACGCCTGCTTGTTCGGAAGTGCCGGTGGTCTGCTCGGTGTGCCGGTCATGCGTGCTCGACGGCGCGCACCCGCTCATTGTGCACCATCGGACACAGGTGCACCAGCAGTCCCACGGGTCGATATGCCCGGGTTTCGCCCGAGGCACGCCCCGGCGCGGGAGTGTGCGTGGTGAGCGCGGCCGCTCAGCCGGTGGCCGGCACGCCCGGGTAGAGGTAGACGTCGTCGCCTCGCAGCTCGACCCGGTGGGTGCGCACGGGCTTGGTCGCCGGCAGGCACATCGGCCTGCCGTCAGCCAGGCAGAAGCGGGTCGCGTGCAGCGGGCACTCCACCTCGCCGGCCTCGACCCAGCCTTCAGCCAGCGACGCGTCCTCGTGCGAACAGGTGTCGTCGAGCGCGTAGTACGTCCCGTCGTCGTCGCGGAAGAGCGAGATGGGCTCCTCGGTTTCCGTGAGCTCCATGTCGAGCACGAGCGCCTCACCGGGTTCCACGTCGTCGACCGCCGCCACCCTGATGCCGTCGCTCATGCTCTCTCCCTGTCACGCTCGAGGTCGTCGGTCCCCCGCGAGCCTAGAGGGTGGGGAACGTCGTCCTGCAGGTGGCAGGCGCCGGTGCGAGGCGACCAGCACGCAGAGACCGTCCCCGACGCGGCTAGACTCCGAGCCGACCTCGTCCCGCCACGGCGGATGCGGTCCCGGGGCAGTAGCTCAGCCGGTCAGAGCAGCGGACTCATAATCCGTCGGTCCAGGGTTCAAGCCCCTGCTGCCCCACTCAAGTCGTTGCAGGTCAGGCGCACCATGCCTCCGCATCGAGTGTCGGCCAAGGGCTCGCTTGCTCCGTCTTTGCTAACCCTTTGCTAACAATGAAGGGCTGGGCGGGAAGACAAGGCGGTCAAGGCGCACCTCGGCCAGCCACTACGGAGCCACGACGAGCCGCACTTCAGATCGTGAGCCGCGTCCGTCCGTCTTTAGCCACCGGAGGAAGGCGGGACCATGGGAAGCGCGGGTCAGGCTCCCCACACTGCCTTGCGAAACGTGTCAACCGCCCGTCCGTCATCGTCGGGGATGGCGTCGGCGTACACGTTCAGAGTCACCGAGGGGTCCCTGTGGCCAAGACGCTTCGCGACAACGTGAACGGGCACCCCCTCCCGCAGTAGCAGCGTCACGTGCGTGTGCCGCAGTTCGTGAACCTTCAGTCACCCAACGGCGGTCAAAAGTTGGGGGAAACCATCGCTGCCCTTATCGTGTACGTGAACCAGATTCTTACGGTCGTTCACGGGAGCATCCCGCAGGCCGCCGACACAGCAGGGTCGACGCTTAGGAACTAATTAGTCAGCGGCGCACGGTCGGGCTGGTGGAGCCCCAGATCGTGTTGGCGGTGGCGTCATAGAGCACGACGCGATAGTCGCGCACCGCAGTGGTGGTGTACGTGTAGCTGTAGTTTCCTCCGGAAGTCGAGTAAACCTCCTTCAGCCCACGCCACGTCGTTGTGCCTGGCGTGCGCCATTGGATCTGCCCCCGCGCTCCGGACCAACCGATGAACTTGCTGCCACCCTGCCAATAGCGTGCTGCTGCAGTTTTCACGTTGACCTTTGAGCCGTACCGGGTCGCGGTGACGCGTCCGTAGGACCCGAGGCGCACGTCTGTGTAGTACGGACCGTACTGGTAGACATCGTTATAGCCGCTGTCGTATGCCCCCGAAGGTCTCCACTGCCACCGCCCGATGGGCTTCCAGTCGTACAGGTCCCAGACCACCGAAGACACGTGGTCGAAAAGCAGCACCTCCTCAAGTCCTTGAGTCGGGTGGTAGCCGTCCCAGTCCGCCCAAGTCACTCCGGAAGCTGCGCAGTTCGGTCCTAGCGGGACGGTGATCCCGCGATACGGCTGGCTGATCGAGACCCGACTCGGGACGTACAAGGAGCACGTACCAGCAGCAGTCGCCGGTTGTCCCGAAGTCGCCAGCACTCCCGCAACGGCCAAGCCGACCGCCACTACTCCACTTTTCACTCGCTTGAACACGGGATCGCTTCCTTACTCTGTCCGTTGCGACGGACAGGCTGCTGCCGCTCCTCGAAGTTCGAGTGTGCCATCGAAACATCCCATACGGGGGTGCGTCGGCGAAGTGCTTCCCGGCTGGGGGTGGTCGTGACTCTGAGGGCTTTCGCTCCGTCGCTATGGGGCCAGCAGTCTCTACCAGTCGGCTGGTCGAACCACAGGTCGCAGCCCGCCGACGCGCCCCGCGCCTTCACAAACCTCAGCAGAGAGCCGCGCTCAACCACTGAGGGTGGAGCGGGGCTCATGGCGTTCGGGGCTGACCAGCGATTCCACCATCAGCGGTGCAGCCCAATCTGCTTGACGCAGCACCAACTCAAGGCACCCTCGGTACGGGGCTCAAAACACCGGGCCAGTGTCGCACGCGCCATTCCTCTGGCCGCCACTTCCCGGAACCGCTGTTCCTAGCGGAGGCGACCAGGGTTCCTGTCGTGCTGCCGCCGAGATTCCCTGAACAGCCCACAGAGCCAATCGTCGTTCGGTTGGATGGGCCTCGAGTCCGCGCCCCCTGACGCGGGCTCGACGGCTGCCTTGCGCCCTCACCCCACCCCAGGCGCATAGGCGGTGCCCCGCTGGAAAGCGGCGCTGGCGGCGCGCCTCCACTCCCACGCCTACGGAGGCCGCCGCCACGGTCACCACCCCTCCGGGTGACCGCCCCTGTCGGGCACTCTGTCACGGCGTGACCGGGGTTACGGTCAAATGAACATGACCGGCATCCGGATTGCCCACCAAGAACAACCGGCAGGCTGCACGTCTGCCCCGTCGCCGGGGCGGTACCATCACGCTTGCCGACGCCCGTGCCCCCCTGTCCGGGCGTCGGCTCTCTCATGTCTGCACCCAATGCGCTGAGCAGCCGCCTCCTCGGTACAGCCCGCATGGCCTCCGAGCGGCGTCACGTTCCCCGTGGCACTGGCTCAACGGTCCTCCAACGACGCCGCGCCGCTTCCACTACCCGGTCTCCGACATCTACGGGTGGGCTGGGCTGTTCAACGGTGAGGAAGTTCGCCGGTTCTCACCACGGCCAAGGCAAGCTCGTACAGCTTGCGGTTCAGGTCCTGGCTCGTTCGGCGCAAGAGATCGAACGCGTCGGCCTGCTGGAGCCCATGCTGCGCCATCAGGATGCCAACCGCCGCACCGATGTTACGAGAATGGTCCAGGGCAAGTTCCAGATGCGCCGTCTTCGTGTCCGCGGCGTCGAGGCGTCCGAGCATCTCCAAGATGAACTTCTCGGTCTCCGTGAGAGCGTCCCCGGAAGGTGTAAGCGCCGGGACCTCCACCGCGGGCGGGGACTCAGATTCGGGACGTGAGACGGCAGTCATCGTCGCTCCTGCAACGGGTCGGAGTAAGACGCCAGCTGGCTCGCAACCGGCGAGCAAACATTAGCAACGTCAGCGGATCGCGAGGAGCCACTCGCAAGCCCCGACAGGCCACCGCCGCAGCGTGAACTCCCGGCGACGTAAGCCGCAACTTCGCGGCGTGAACCGGGTATGGCCGAGGTGGATTGGGTATTGCCGCGCATCTCTCCCTCATCGGCGTTCTTGCGCGGTATCGGATGGGCAAGTCGCCTCGGTGACCACCGGGCGTCACCTTCCCCAGATGACACGCGATGCGTCACCAGTCCAGAGGGACGCGCTGCTGTTGCAACCGATGGGAGCGGATCGATGCCATCCACGAACGGAATGGGTGTCCCCGCCCTGCCCAAGGCCAAAGACCCAAGGCACGTAGGGTCGACAGGCCACTCTGCGTCCACAGCGCCATCGGCTCCAGGGAGGACTGCGGCAGGAAGGCGTCCGAGCACGAGCTCTTTCACGGCACTGATCCAAGAGGTGCACGACCTGGGTCTGATGCGCCGACGGTACGGCTACTACTGGGCCAAGTTTGTAGGTGCGGGCCTCGTGCTCGCAACGTGGGTGGCCTGGTTCGTCCAGGTCGGCGACAGCTGGTGGCAGCTGGCCATGGCGGCGGTCCTCGCCGTGTTGATGACCCAGATCGCCTTCCTTGGCCATGACGCGGCCCACCGTCAGATCTTCACCTCGGCGGCCTGGAACGACTGGGTCAGTTTAGTCGTGGCCAACCTCCTCGTCGGAATCAGCTACGGGTGGTGGCGCAGCAAGCACAACCGTCACCACGCCAACCCCAACAAGGACGGCAGCGACCCGGACATCGCTCCCGGCGCTCTGGCCTTGACCCCTTCAGCCGTTGACCGGGCCAATACGCCCATGGTTCGGTGGTTCGTCAGGCACCAAGGGTGGTTCTTCTTCCCGATGACCGCGTTCGAAGGTCTCTCGCTGCACTGGGACGGTGTTCGTCGGGTTGCTTCTGGAAAGGGCCTGAAACGCCGATGGGTGGAAGCGACCTTCCTCACGGCGCGATTGGGCGGGCTTTGCGCTCTGGTCTTCGTCATCCTTCCCCCCGGCAAGGCGGTGGCGTTCCTCGCCGTTGAGTTAGGCGTCTTCGGGTCCTACCTCGGGTGCGCATTCGCCCCCAACCACATCGGGATGCCCGTCGTGCCCGCCACCCTCAAGCTCGACTTCCTGCGCCGCCAGGTCCTCGTCAGCCGAAACATCACCGGCGGTCGCACGATCTCGCTGCTCATGGGCGGACTCAACTACCAGATCGAGCATCACCTCTTCCCCTCCCTGGCCCGACCACACCTGCGCAAGGTCCAACCCCTGGTCGCCGCCTACTGCGCCGCCGAGGGCATCCCCTACACCCAGACCAGCCTCTGGTCGGCCTACCGGGACGTGATCGGCCATCTCAACCAGGTCGGCCTCCGCGGCAACGACCCGTTCCTGTGCCCCTTGGTCGCCCAACGCCGATCTATCGAACCAGCCACCTAATCTGCAGTTGCCTACAGGCCTTGGCCATCGACGAGTACGGGTGGTCCCTGCCCTGATTGCGACCGGGGCGAACCAAACACGGCACCGGCATCGTGTCGCCACATCAAACGAGACGGGTGGATGCGTGATTGGCGCGACGACGGGAGCCAACGCCTCCTCGGCCTCTACCCGATGTCTCCCCCGAGATTCTGTAGTAGGCAAGGGCTTGCCCCGCACCGGAGCGCACCACTACGGGGTGTCGACTGATCCTCAGGATCATGATCATGACGTTCGCGGGCGGCATAGGTGCTACGGGAACTGCCGTCATCGCCGTCTTGGCAGGGGGATACAGCCGTCCCACCGAGTTGCACCTCGGTGGGACGGGAGAATCTTGAGGCTGGTCGACAGAGCCGGTGTGGGAGCGATCCGTCGGCGTTCGCCCACAAGGAGATGAGGCCGACTATCTGGTCGGCGACTCGTTCACGCGGTTCAGCGGTCGCTGTTCCGAGCCAGTGCGCCGCAGATCGCGGGGGCGGTGGCTTCCATGGGCAGGGTGGAGGTCAGATCGCTGACGCCGAGCACGTTGTCGTACTTCTTGTTGTGGTTGTAGTCGATGCCGTGGACGACGATGACGGCGTTGTTGTGCCGCACCGCCATGGCCACGTCGTGGGTCAGGTTGATGCTGCGGGTGTAGGTGTAGGTGCCGACCTGCGGGAAGCGGGTGATGGCCAGGGCGCTGGCGGGGCTGGTGTCGCCTCTGGTGGTCAACGAGGCGCCAATCGGCCCGTAGTCCTCGAGGCCGTCGGTGGTGCTCATGGCCAGGTGCCCGTTGTGCTTGGTGGCGTCGTCGACCTGGGGGCATTCGCCCTCGCCCTTGTAGTGGATGTGCATGGCGTGCGGGGCCATGATCAGGCCCTTGACCTTGACGGTGACCCACGCGGTGTCACCGTCGAGACGTACCGAAGCGGAACCACTGGCATCCACATGGTTGGTGGGGACCGGGGTCAGCATCGTCGTGAAGACAGGGGATTCGCCACTGGTGTGGGTGTCCGCGACGGCCTGAGTCCCGGAGGCAGCCGCAAAGGCAAGGACCATGGGTGCCGCACTGGCCGCGGCGATCAAGCATGTTCTGCGCATTTCTCTCCCTTGAAAGTCTGCTGAGCATTCGCGAGGTCGAATGAGCAAAGGCATGAATACCTAAGCCCACGAAATCGCTGAGTGAGACGCGCCAATAACGCACGAAACGCCCAAAAGGCGCACCGTGTCCGCTTCGGCGCAAGTCGGTTGGAGCGAATCAAGCCGCGATCCCCTGCAGCCGAATCCGGCTGTTTGCCAAGGTATCCGCGTGAAGAGTCCGGCGACAAGACGCCAAACCGGTTAAAAAGAATGCCCCTTGGGCGATTAGCCACGAAAGTCGCGATAGTTCGTGGTTGTTGTCGCTGATACAGCCGCTCAAGGTTTCACGTCACCTGAATCAAGCGCCCGGAAGGTTCGAGGCGCGAGCATCTGTGGTGGCTGCCCAAGCCACTCGAGGGTGGACCCTCGGACAGTTGTGGAACGGTCGAGGGTAGCGCCACACCTGAGCCCGAGATCCAACCGATCCGCCGACACTCGCTGGGCTGTGCGTGGCCCCCAGCCGGTGTGGCCGGTGGCCGTCTCTAGCATCCCGGGCCAACCGGTCAGCGCCCGCAGTGGAACCCTCCGGGAGGCGTTACTGTCCCGCGTCACACGCGGGCAACGATCCTCGGAACGACGCCGCTCCGCTCCGCCTATTCTTCGATGTCAGACACCTACGGGTGAGTGGGGCGGGGCCGGTCACGCTGAGGAAGCTCACCGGTGCTCACCACCGCCAATGCCAGCTCGTACAGCTTGCGGTTCTGGTCTTGGCTAGTGCGGCGCAGCAGATCGAACGCATCGGCTTGCTGCACCTTGTGTTGCGCCATCAGGATGCCCACTGCCGCTCCGATGTCCCGACTGTGGTCTAAGGCGATTTGAAGATGCCCGACCTTCGCATCGGCGGCGTCCAGCCGCTCGAGAATCTCCAAAATGAACTTCTCGGTCTGCGTCAGAGAGCCATCTGCAGCAAGCACTGCAGCCGCACGCGCGTGAACTCGGATGCGGGGGGAGGGTGGTTGTCATCGCGCCGCTCCTGCAACGGTGACATGGAAGCCCAGCTGCCTGCTCAACTGAGAACAAACACAGCGTAGCCACGGCGGGCGCGAGCAGAAAGATGCGATCTGCAAGGTCGTCCCGATGCGCAAGCCCGTGCGCCGCTGCAAGGTTCGGTCCGCCCAATCCTGGGCACCCATCGAACCCTGCTCAGCCGACGCACAAGGTTCTCACAGTCAGCAGTCAGGGTCACGCTATATAAGGTGGCCAGGTGGTTTTACATGTAGTGGCCGGTCTCGGGGATGAATGAGGGCGGGGCATGACGATCAGCGGATGGGATCACGACTCCAGGGGCGAGGGTCACGACATCACGAGCGCGCCCGCCGAACCCCACCAGGCCCGGACGAGCAATTCGTTCACGCACTTCCATCCACAGGAGTTCTTCGGTGAGGATTGGCACGCCCATGTCCCCACGTCTGAGGACTGGGAACGCACTCGCCTCTGCGGCGAGGGGAACCCCATGACTCGACCACAGGACGGGACCGGAGAGGTCTTCATCGAACGTCGTGAGCCCGGCGCGGACGTGTGGCGCGCCGCGTGGATGTGTATAGATGAGCGGGATGTCCTGATCGCGAGCGAGCTCGGCCCAGACTGCGCCACGCTCGTCCAGTGCATCTCCTGGGCGATCCAGGGCGCTAAGCCTGCTCGGGTCTCGATCAACCTTCTGCCCTGAGTTCGGCCCAGGCGCTCCGCGTGGGTCGGGGTCCTGATGATGTTCGTGCAGACCTCCAGCAACTCTTCGTCAGGGGTGACGAGCGAGCCACTGAGAGCGGAGATCTGGAGCGCTTCGACCTCGAGGTCGAATCACTTGCTGAGCAGCTTGTAGCCAGCGCTCAGCTGGCCCGAAGGGCGGGGGAGATATCGAGGTCGTTGGAGGGCTCCGAGAAGTGATCCGGCGGCTTTGCCCAGTATGGCCCTTCTGCTGATGGCTTCCTGGACGGAGCGTTCGTTTGACCTGGTCACCGAGATTTCGAAGCAGCTAATCACCCTCTCGACTGGAGTCATCGCGCTCGGCATCACGTTCAGTAAGGACTTCGTACTTGCCGCATCACAGGGGACTCGGCACGTCCTTGCCTGGTCCTGGCTCGCCTACCTAGGGGCGATAGTGTCCGCAATTGCAACCCTGATGGCTAGCGCGGGCGTCCAAGGTCGCGCACATACCGCGACGCCGTCCCCTGACCCCTACGCTCGCAGTATTCGGTTCTTCGCAGCGGTCCAACTGAGGCTCTTTGTGCTGGGTCTGGTCCTCACCGTCCTAGCGGGGTTTCAAGCCCTCTGAGCCCTTGACTCATCGCCCAAGTCAAAGACCCTTGCTTGCGAGCTCGCAGGCTGGGCTCATGTCATGGCGGGGCTCGCCGCAGGCGTACCTGCCCTTGCGCGCTTCCCAGATGCCGCCCTTCTCGCCGCACATGGCGCGGTCCCACGAGTGGGCGACCTGTCCACGAGTGGCCACTGAGGATGTCGACGATCAGGGTCCCGCGGGACCGGCTGCTGCTAACACCTTGCTAACGGCAGATCGCCAACGCGACCGGACGACACCGGACGACGACACCGTCCGCTCTCAGTTTGAGCACACGACGGCACCCAGCGCGACCACGTCAGACGGGTCAGAACCCGGTCGACAGGACTCATAATCCGTCGGTCCAGGGTTCAAGCCCCTGCTGCCCCACTCTCGTGCCTCATCTCGCTGGCGCATCTGCGCCATGACGACCGCCGCAGGGGTACGGCCAACGGCCGGCGGTTCGAAGGCCGCCGGCCGTTGCGCCGACGAACCGCATCTGGGTCCGGTCAGCGTCCGGACGGCGTTGGGGGTCCGCGCGAGGTCGGGGGTGGGAGGCAGGCCACGCGCTTGTCGACCACGAGGGTCGCACCGTCCGGAGGAACCCGACGACCCTTCTCCCGAGAAGGGGCCGCCGCGGAACCTGTGACTAGTCTCCCCCACGACTTTCACCAATGGGGCGAAACGCACAGATCCGGAGAACCTGCACGAAAGTCGCAGACGCCATCAGTCCGTAGGGCCACACATGCCGAGGTGGGCCCTGCCGACTCCCCCGACAGGACCCACCTCTGTGATGCCTCGCACCGGTTCCCCCACCGGTCCTCGGCTCGACGCCGTTGTCCGACGTCGATGCTTCTCCTCCGCCCCGCACGGACAACTCTGCCGCGCGGCCTGCAAGGCAAGGGGTGGGGAAATGCTCGACTTTCTGCAAGGTTCGCGCAAGCGCCACGTGCGCGATGGAGCGCTGAGCAGAATGGGATGGAGATGGTGCGTCAGCTCGTCCCCACCGGGCACGTCTGACGTAGGGATGACGACCGCTTTCGGCTCGAGGACCGGACGGCCCGTCCCAGCGGTCCCAGTGGTCACAGTCATCACCGGACTCGTTACATTTTCGCGGAAGTGCCCCCTTGACGGAGGGGCCTCCATATGGTGAAGGGGACCGGCAGGCCGTGCGGGGGCACGGGACAGGCCGTCCGGTTGCGGTGGAGATGTCCACCGGGAAAGGTTCCACGGTGACATCGAAATCGCCTCGAGGGGGTGGCCCGCAGGTGCGTAAGACCGATCACGGAAGTGGCCCGCTCGTCCTGAACATCAGGATGAGCGGTCGTCTTGTTCCCTTCGCAGCGATGCTCGTGCTCTTCGTGCTGCTGCCGTTCCTCGGTGAGAGCGCACCGCGCACGCCCTCGACGTCGGTCGTGCTGGCCGCCGGGTCGCGAGCAGCGGTGCAGGACGCAGCCGACGCCGTGAGCCAGGCCCGGGACCAGCTGTCGGCATCCCAGGCGGTCTCGCCGGCCACCGCCGCTGGGGCACCGGCGGGCTCGGCGTTCTCCGACGCGGTCGGCGGCGGCCTGTTCCTCTTCCCCGCCATCGGCCTGAGCCCGCTCACCGCCCAGGCGATGGTGGCGCCGATCACCGGCCTGCCGCTGTTCATCCACCCGGTCAACGGAGCCGAGACCTCACCGTTCGGCCCACGCATCCACCCGCTGCTCGGCCGGCCGATGTTCCACACGGGCATCGACCTGGCAGCGGTCTGCGGGACGCCGATCCACGCCGCGGCCGACGGCACTGTGATCTACGCACGCGTCTCGGCCTCGTGGGGCGGGCGCACCATCATCCAGCACAGCCCGACGCTCAAGACCGCCTACGGCCACCAGTCGAAGTTCCTGGTCACCGAGGGCCAAGAGGTCAAGCAGGGCCAGGTCATCGGGCTCAGCGGCACGACCGGCTGGTCCACGGGCTGCCACCTGCACTTCGACGTCATCGTCGACGACCGCTACGTCGACCCCGCCCCGTACCTCGGCTTCCCGGCGTCGGCCAGCGCGTCGGTGCCGTATGCCGTCGTCCCGCACCTTGTGCTCGACCAGGGCGGCCGTGTCATCCACACCGTCGAGGACGGCGACGTGCCGATCCCGGACGCGAGCGAGACACCGACCCCGTCGACTGCGGTGGCGACGGCCGGGCCGGGCACACCACCCGCCGTGTCCACGCCGACGACGAGCACGCCGAGCGCACCGAAGCCCACGTCCACGTCGACTCCGACGACGACCAAGCCGGCGCCGAGCTCGACGCCGCCCACCACCACGACCACGACGCCGCCCGCGACGACCACGACGACGCCGCCCGCGACGACGACGACCACGCCACCCACGACCACCACGACGACGCCGCCGTCCACGACGACCACCACGATCACGACGACCACCACGACGACCACCACGACGACCACCGCGGCACCGGAGACGAGCGTCGGATCCTCCAGCAGCACGCCGGCGACCTCGAGCTCCACGCCCACGACGACCGCGACCCTGACGACCACGGCCACCCAGGTGCTGGAGACCGCGACCCAGGTCGCCACGAGCGCCGCGACCGCGAGCTGCTCGCCGACCGGCACCGACTCCACGACCTCACCGAGCCCGTCCAGCCCGTCCAGCCCGTCCAGCCCGTCCAGCCCGTCCAGCCCGTCGAGCTCGTCGAGCTCGTCAAGTTCGGCCTGCCCCACCAAACCGACCACGCAGCCGTAGTCGGGCACGCGCCGCAGCCGCACGCCTGGGCAACCGGACACCACTTCGCAGGGCCCCGGACGCCACCCGGGACGGTTCAGCGACCGACCTCCGTGGAGCCCCACGGAGGTCGGTCGGCATACGCGCCGAACGCATACGTTCTCGGGCGCGGGCTCACGATTCGGGCACGCTCGGCGCGCAGGGGTGCCAGTCGCCCTCGCGGGCGCGATAGGTTGCGCGGATGGACGACGAGAAACCCGACGCCGGTGCATCGACCGATCGGACCCCCCAGACGCCTCGCGACCCCATGGTCGTCATCGAGGGCGTCAACAAGCACTTCGGCGACCTGCACGTGCTGCGCGACATCAACCTGACGGTCGGCAAGGGCGAGGTCGTGGTCGTCCTCGGACCCTCCGGATCGGGCAAGTCGACGCTCTGTCGCGCCATCAACCGCCTCGAGACCATCGAGTCCGGCGCCATCTCGATCGACGGCAAGGAGCTGCCGGAGGAGGGCAAGCCGCTCGCCGAGCTGCGCGCCGACGTCGGGATGGTCTTCCAGTCCTTCAACCTCTTCGCGCACAAGACGATCCGCGAGAACGTCACGCTCGGGCCGGTCAAGGTCCGCAAGAAGTCGAAGGCGGACGCCGACAATCAGGCTGACGTGCTGCTCAAGCGCGTGGGCGTCGAGGCCCAGGCCGAGAAGTACCCTGCCCAGCTCTCCGGCGGGCAGCAGCAGCGCGTGGCCATCGCCCGGTCGCTGGCCATGGGCCCCAAGGTGATGCTCTTCGACGAGCCCACCTCTGCCCTGGACCCCGAGATGGTCAACGAGGTGCTCGACGTCATGGTGGAGCTCGCCAAGGAGGGTATGACGATGATCGTCGTCACCCACGAGATGGGCTTCGCCCGCAAGGCCGCCGACCGCGTCGTGTTCATGGCCGACGGACAGATCGTCGAGGTCGGCACCCCGCAGGACTTCTTCACCAACCCCAGCAGTGAGCGCGCCAAGGACTTCCTCGGCAAGATCCTCACGCACTGAGCCAGCCAAGCCACCCGGCAGGGAGCGGCGCGCACTCCGCGCGCACACCGGACACCACCCAGGAGGAACTCACATGAAGGCACGACGACTCGGAGCCCTCGCGGCCGCCGCGACGCTCGCCCTCACCATGGCCGCGTGCGGCTCAGGTGACAAGGCCGGCGGCGGCGCGAGCGGAGGCAAGGGCCTCAAGATCGGCATCAAGTTCGACCAGCCCGGCCTCGGCCTGAAGAAGGGCAGCGACTTCACCGGCATGGACGTCGACGTCGCCAAGTACGTCGCGAAGTCGCTCGGCACCAGCGAGGGCGACATCACCTGGGTGCAGGCCCCCAGCGCCCAGCGCGAGACGCTCATCTCCACCGGCCAGGTCGACATGGTCGTGGCGACGTACTCGATCACCGACAAGCGCAAGGAGAAGGTCAGCTTCGCCGGCCCCTACTTCGTCGCCGGCCAGGACCTGCTCGTACGCAGCAACGACAACTCGATCACCGGCCCCGACAGCCTGGCCGGCAAGAAGCTCTGCTCCGTGACGGGGTCCACGTCTGCCCAGAAGGTGCAGGAGAAGGTCCCGGGCGTCAACCTCCAGCAGTTCGGCACCTACTCCGAGTGCGTCACCGCGCTCGCCTCTGGCGCCATCGACGCGCTGACCACCGACGACACGATCCTCGCCGGCTACGCCGCGCAGGACCAGTACAAGGGCAAGCTCAAGGTCGTCGGCAAGCCCTTCTCCACGGAGAAGTACGGCATCGGCATCAAGAAGGGCGACACCGCCCTGTGCCAGAAGATCACCGACGCCATCAAGAAGATGGTCTCGGACGGCTCGTGGCAGAAGGCGGTCGACAACAACCTCGGCCCCGCCGGCTACAAGCCGGGCGCCGGCAACCCGCCCACCCCGGACGCCTGTTCCTGACCGACCATCCCGGTGCGGGGGCCCACAGCACGGGCCCCTGCACCCGGGTAGAGCACGAGAGGTGATGGATGGGCGACATCCTGAGCAAGTACGACATCCTCGGCGCCTTCTGGGTGACCATCCAGCTGTCCGTCCTGTCCGCGATCGGCGCTCTGATCATCGGCACGGTCGTCGCGATCCTGCGCGTCTCGCCGGTCCGCATCCTGCGGCTCATCGGCACCAGCTACGTCAACGTCTTCCGCAACACGCCGCTGACCCTGCTCATGGTCTTCAGCATCCTCGGCCTGTCGTTCATCCTCGGGCTGAACCTCTCGCAGGACCTGTCGCGCAACGCCTACCTCTGGGCCGTCGTCGTGCTCTCGGTCTACCACGCGGCCTTCGTGTGCGAGGCCCTGCGCAGCGGCGTCAACACGGTCTCGACGGGGCAGGCCGAGGCGGCTCGCGCCCTCGGGCTCACCTTCGCCCAGTCCATGCGTGAGGTGCTCCTCCCCCAGGCCTTCCGCGGCGCCATCGCCCCGCTCGGGTCCACCCTCATCGCCCTCGTCAAGAACACCACGGTCGCCGCCGTCATCCTCGGCACCAAGGAGTCCGCCGGTCTGCTCGCGCAGATCACCGAGAACGAGGGCGCGAGCCTGCCGACCTTCTTCATCTTCGCGCTCGGCTTCGTGATCCTCACGCTGCCCATCGGTCTGCTGTTCACCCATCTCTCCCAGCGTCTGGCGGTGAAGCGATGAGCTCGCAGATCGTCCTGTTCGACGCGCCCGGGCCCAAGGCCCGGCGACGTCACACCATCCTCACGGTCGTCGGCCTCCTCCTCGCCGTCGGCATCCTCTGGGTGGTCATCCGCAAGATGGCCGAGGCCAACCAGCTCGAGGGCTACATGTGGTCCCCGTTCGTGACGGACCCCGACGTGTGGACCCAGTACCTCCTGCCGGGCCTCTGGGGCACCCTCAAGGCGGCGGCGCTCTCGGTGGTGTTCGCCGGCATCTTCGGCATCCTCTTCGGCATGGCGCGGCTGTCGTCGAACCGCTGGATCACCGTGCCGGCCGGCGTGGTGGTCGAGTTCTTCCGGTCGGTGCCGGTGCTGCTCATGATGGTCTTCTTCTACTTCGGCTACTTCGCCACGAGCAATCTCGTCTCGGCGGACACGGCGCCGCTGGCGGCCGTCGTCCTGGCCCTGACGCTCTACAACGGCTCGGTCATCGCCGAGCTGGTGCGCTCGGGCGTGTTCGGCCTCCCGAAGGGCCAGAGCGAGGCCGGCCTCTCCATCGGGCTGACCCCCGGTCAGGTGCTGCGCTCCATCCAGCTCCCGCAGGCGTTGACGGCCATGCTGCCGGCCCTGGTGGGCCAGCTGGTGGTCGTGCTGAAGGACAGCGCCCTCGGCTACGTCATCACCTACCCCGAGCTGCTCAACGCCGCGAAGACGCTCGGCTCGGCCTACGCCAACACGGTGCCGGCCTATCTCGTGGCAGCCGTCATCTTCATCGTCATCAACTACCTGCTGACCCGGTTGGCCGCGACGGTGGAGCGGCGGCTGAAGCGCCGCGGTGGCGCGCGTCGGACCGCCGTGGTCCCCGGCGTCACCGAGACCGAGGCCGGCCCGGGACTGCCGGGCACGGTCTCGTCCCGGGACGTCTGAGACGGGCCTGCTCCGAGCCGGCCGTCGACCCGGGCGGCCGGCCCGGAGCGCCGCCCGTGACACGGGAGAAGGCCCCGACACCACTGGTGTCGGGGCCTTCGTCGGTGCTCCCCCGATTGGACTCGAACCAATAACCTGCCGGTTAACAGCCGGC
>Ga0308174_10000616_pt1 | contig 15398 bp, 13 predicted proteins | sample PhyPR2_FD_203894 | JGI IMG/M metagenome (GOLD analysis project Ga0308174, IMG submission 203894) | Soil microbial communities from UC Gill Tract Community Farm, Albany, California, United States - DLSLS.P.R2 | ecosystem: Environmental > Terrestrial > Soil > Agricultural land | place: USA...
CCGTCGCTCCGGCGACGGCCTCGCACGACGTCAACGACGCTCCGGACGACAGCGACGGCCGACTCGCGGGCCGGATCGGTGGCGGGCACGGTGCCGACGACGTGAACGACGCTCCGGACGACAGCGACGGCCGGGTGGGCGGCGGGCACGGTGCCGATGACCCGGTCGGCCATGACGTGGGCGACGACAAGGGCTCGGTCGGTCACGACGTGGGTGACGACCACGGCTCGGCCGGTCACGGTGCCGATGACCCGGTCGGTCATGACGTGGGTGACGACAAGGGCTCGGCCGGTCAGGGTGCCGATGACCCGGTCGGCCACGACGCGGGTGACGACCACGGCTCGGCCGGTCACGGTGCCGACGACCCGGTCGGCCACGACGCGGGTGACGACCACGGCTCAGGCGGTGGGCACGGCTCGGACGACAGCGGCTCCGACGACCACGGCTCCTCTGGCCACGGTTCCGACGACTGACCCGACCCACCACCCAGGCACCTGGGGGACCTTCGGTAGCGGAGGTCCCCCAGGTGCCTCGACGTTGGTCGGTGCGGGACGGCCGGCCCGCTGTTGCCGGCGCCCCGGGCTCTCGTTAACGTCCGCGGCATTCCGCCCGTCGCTGTTTCTCCGGAGGTCCGCATGCCCGAGACGACCCTGAGCGAGGCCCCCGAGGTCGAGACGACTGCGCCCGAGGTGGAGCCACTCGTCGAGGAGTCGCTCGTCGAAGAGGTGTCGATCGACGGCATGTGCGGCGTCTACTGACGGCAGAAATGGCCATTTCTGCCGCCATGTCTGCCGGTCAGGGCGTCGCGTTCGATCCCGACGCCCCCTGGCGGCTCGCGCGGTCGGTCGCCCTGCGCCCGGAGCCGTTCGGGGCGCTGGTCTACTCCTTCAGCACCAGGAAGCTGTCCTTCCTGAAGTCCAAGGTCCTGGTGGACGTCGTGCAGGCGCTGGCCGACCATCCGTCCGCGTCCGCCGCCGTCACCGCCTGCGGAGTTCCCGCGGCTCAGCGCGCGACCTATGAGAAGGCGCTGGCCGACCTGGCCGGGTCCGCGATGATCGAGGTGAGGGAATCGTGACCGCCGTCGTTCCGGAACGACCGGTCGGGGGCCGGCTGATCGACCAGTTCGAGTACGGCCTGGATGCCCCCATCTGCCTGACCTGGGAGCTGACCTACGCCTGCAACCTGGCGTGCGTGCACTGCCTCTCCTCCTCGGGACGGCGGGACCCGCGGGAGCTGTCCACCGCCGAGGCCGAGGCGGTGATCGACGAACTGCAGCGGATGCAGGTGTTCTACGTCAACGTGGGCGGCGGCGAGCCCACGGTGCGGCCGGACTTCTGGCACCTGCTCGACTACGCGATCGGCCACCAGGTCGGCGTCAAGTTCTCCACCAACGGCGTCAAGCTGGACCGGGCCCGCGCCGAGCAGCTGGCCCGCACCGACTACGTCGACGTCCAGATCTCGCTGGACGGCGCGACCGCCGAGGTCAACGACCGGGTGCGGGGCGCCGGCTCGTTCGCCACCGCCACCCGGGCGCTGGAGAAGCTGGCCGAGGCCGGGATGCGCGACTTCAAGGTCTCCGTCGTCGTCACCCGGGAGAACGCCGGCCAGCTCGACGCGTTCAAGGCGCTGACCGACCGCTACGGCGCCCAGCTGCGGATCACCCGGCTGCGCCCGTCGGGCCGCGGGGCCGACGTGTGGGACCAGCTGCACCCGACGGCCGCCCAGCAGCGGGAGCTCTACGACTGGCTGCTGGCCAACGGCGACGGCGTCCTCACCGGCGACTCGTTCTTCCACCTGTCGGCGTTCGGCGAGGCGCTGCCGGGGCTGAACCTGTGCGGCGCCGGGCGGGTGGTCTGCCTGATCGACCCGGTCGGCGACGTCTACGCCTGCCCGTTCGCCATCCACGAGAACTTCCTCGCCGGCAACGTCCGCGACGAGGGCGGCTTCCAGCGGGTGTGGCAGCAGAGCGAGTTGTTCGCCGAGCTGCGCAGCCCGCAGACCGGCGGCGCCTGCACGAAGTGCGCGCACTTCGACGCCTGCCGCGGCGGCTGCATGGCGGCCAAGTTCTTCACCGGCCTGCCGCTCGACGGCCCCGATCCCGAGTGCGTCCAGGGCTACGGCGAGACGGCGCTGGCCGCCCGCGACGGCGCACTGATCACCCCGCGGAGCCACCTCGACCACTCCCACGCCGGCCCGGTCCGCGGCCAACCCACGCTGCTGGGCATGCCCGGCATCCCCGCGAAAGCCTGCGACGAGTCACCGCTCGCCGGCCTCGACCTGCGGTCGGGGGCGCGCTGACCTCGACTGCGCCCGGGCGCAGGGCCACCTCTTCGCCCGCCCGGAGCCGGCCGAGCAGGCCGGGAGAACCCTGGCCGGCGGCCTCACGCGGGCGCGGACGCGGGTCTTAGAGACCGACCGTCTCGTTCTGCGGTGCGCGGCGCCGACTCCGGCGCGGCGTCGGGCGGTCACCCCTGGGCCCGACGGGCCGCGAACGGCCTTCCTCCCCTGTCGCCGGGGCAGTCGCGGGACGAGGGTGGCCCGGGTCCCGGAAGCGCCGACCGTGCCGGGTACCCGGCGCCATCGCGCGGGTCTCGTCCGGTCTCCGCCTCCTCGTCTCGAGCAGAGGGCAGGGCCCTATGACCGCCGTCCAAGAAGAGACCGGCAGTGCGATCCGTCCGTTCCACGTGGGCATCCAGGAGGAGGCGCTCACCGATCTACGCCGTCGCGTCGCCGCGACGCGGTGGCCGTCGCCCGAGCTGGTCGGCGACCGCTCGCAGGGGGTGCAACTGGCGACGATGCAGGCGCTCGCGCGCTACTGGGTCGGCGAGCACGACTGGCGCCGGTGCGAGGCGAGACTGAACGCGCTGCCGCAGTTCGTGACGGAGATCGACGGCGTGGACATCCACTTCATCCACGTGCGGTCTCCGCACGCGGATGCCTTGCCGTTGATCATGACGCACGGCTGGCCGGGATCGGTCGTCGAGCTGCTGGAATCGGTGGGACCGCTCACCGACCCGCCTGCCCACGGCGGCCGGGCGGAGGACGCGTTCGACCTCGTGCTGCCGTCCCTGCCCGGCTACGGCTTCTCCGGTGAACCCACCGAGCTCGGCTGGGACACCGGTCACGTCGCACGGGCCTGGGCCGAGCTGATGCGCCGCCTGGGCTACAGCCGCTACGTCGCCCAGGGCGGCGACGTGGGCGCCGGCGTGACGGACGCGATGGGGCGCCAGGCACCCGAGGGGCTGGCCGGCATCCACACCAACCTGCTCGTCACGGCATTGGGCGGCCCTCAGCCGACGGACACCGAGGAGGAACGCACGGCGGCCGCCGCACTCGACACCTTCCGGGCCAGCGGCTTCGCGTACTTCCTGGAGCAGGCCACCAGGCCGCAGACGATCGGCTACGCCCTGCTCGACTCACCGGTCGCCCTGGCGGCCTGGATGCTCGACCACGACACCGACAGCTACGAGAAGGTCACCCGCGCCTTCGTCGAGGGCACGCCGGCAGGCAACCTCACCCGCGACCACGTTCTCGACAACATCACGCTGTACTGGCTCACCGGCACGGGTGCCTCGGCGGCCCGGTCGTACTGGGAGAACTACGGCGTCGCCGCTGCCGAGGCCGCGGCGGGCCAGACGCCCCGGGCGGTATCGGTCCCGGTCGGCTTCACCACGTTCCCCGGTGAGATCTGGCGCACACCGCGCAGCTGGGCCGAGCTCGCGTATCCCACGCTCAGCTACTTCCACGAGGTGGACAGGGGCGGCCACTTCGCCGCGTGGGAGGAGCCGGAACTGTTCGCCACGGAGATCCGGGCCGCGTTCAGGCCGCTGCGCAGCCCGCAGATCCCCGCGCCGAGGGGCTGATCGCGGCCGAAGCGGCCGGCCGGCGGCGCGCGAGCGCCGCCGGCACACCCGGCATCGGACTCAGAGGTCGACCTTCTCGTTCTCGCCGCCCTCGATCCGCCGGCCGGTCACCTTGGCCTTGGCGAAGCTGAACACGGTGGCCAGGCGGCCGCCCGGGCTGTCCCAGTACTCGGCGGAGTCCCCCTCGACCTTGATCAGGACGACGCTCTCGTCGTCCGGACCCTGGGGGAACCAGGCCTCGACGGCCGAGTTCCACAGGTCGCGCTTGCGGGCCACGTCGTCGACCACCACGGCGTCGCCGGTGAGGGAGACCCAGGTGCCGCCCGAGCCGACGCCGACGTTCACCTGCGGTGACGCGGCGATGTGCTGGACCGGGTTCGAGTCGCGCTCGGCGAAGAACCAGAGGTCGCCGTCGAACTCCACCTCCTGCAGCGTCATCGGCCGGCTGGTGAGCGTGCCGTCCCTCGTGATCGTGGTCAGGAAGGCGAATCGCTCGCCCTTGATCAGCTCGGCCACCTTGCGTGTCTGGTCGTCGGTCATGACGGTTGCGTTGCCCACGACCGGGCCGCCCACACCCGATGGCGCGTGGCTTCCATAAGCTGCGGCGGTGAGGACGCTGGCCGGCTCCGTCTGGCCGGAGATCCCCGACGCACCGCTGCTCGTCGTCCCCCTGGGGTCGGTGGAGCAGCACGGGCCACACCTGCCGCTGATCACCGACACCGCCGTCGCCGGCGCGGTCGCGGAGGCGGCCGCCGACCGGCTGGACGGCGCGGTCCTCGCGCCGGCGCTGACCTACGGCGCGAGCGGCGAGCACGAGGACTTCCCCGGCACCATCTCGATCGGCACCGAGGCGCTGACCGGGCTGCTGGTCGAGTACGGCCGCTCCGCCTGCCGCTGGGCGGGGCGGGTGCTGATCGTCAACGGCCATGGCGGCAACCTCGACGCGCTGCGCGCAGCCGGTCGTGTGCTGCGCGCCGAGGGCCGGGACGTCGCCTGGTTCCCCTGCGCCGTTCCGGACGGCGACGCGCACGCCGGGCGCACCGAGACGTCACTGATGTTGCACGTGGAACCGGAGGGGGTCCGCACCGGCGACGCGGCGGCGGGGGAGACGAGCCCGATCGGGACGCTGCTGCCCCGGCTCCGTGCCAAGGGCGTGCGCGCGGTGAGCCCGAACGGCGTCCTCGGGGACCCGGCCGGGGCCAGCCCCGAGGAGGGGGCGGACCTGCTGAACGGGCTGGTCGAGCGAGCAGTCGCGGCCGCCTCCGGATGGCGTGTGGACACGATCGGGCGGTTGATCGAGTGACATGGCTCATGGTCTGAGTTCGGCGTCCCCGGTGAGCGCTAGGGTCCGCAACCGAGCGGGGGCGGTTCCCCGGACGGAAGGACGGAACGCCAGATGGCTCACGAGTCGGCGCACACGGGAACCTCGATCCCGGAGGCCGCGCCCACGCCCCGGGTCGCCGTCGAGACCAACGGCATCAACGTCATCGCCGAGGAGGAGCGCAAGGGCACGCCCCGGCAGTTGTTCTGGCCCTGGTTCGGCGCCAACGTCAGCGTCTTCGGCCTGGCCTACGGCTCGTTCCTGCTGGGCTTCGGCATCTCGTTCTGGCAGGCGGTCATCGCCGGCGTCGTCGGCATCGTCGTCTCGTTCCTGCTCTGCGGCCTGATCGCGATCGCGGGCAAGCGCGGCTCCGCGCCGACGCTGGTCCTGAGCCGCGCCGCCTTCGGCGTCGACGGCAACCGGGTGCCCTCGGTCCTGTCGTGGATCCTGACCGTCGGCTGGGAGACGGCGCTGGTCTCGCTCGCCACGCTGGCGACCGCGCAGGTCTTCGACCAGCTCGGCTGGAGCGGGGGGACGGCGACCAAGCTGGTCGCGCTCCTGGTCGTGGCCGCGCTCGTCGTGGGCGGCGGCGTCCTCGGGTTCGACGTCATCATGCGCATGCAGGCGGTCATCACCTGGGTGACCGGCGTCCTCACCGTCGTCTACATCGTGCTGGTCGCCGACCACATGGACTGGTCCGCCGTCTCCGCGCTGCCCAGCGGCTCGACCGCCGCGTTCATCGGGGCACTGGTGCTCGCGATGACCGGCTACGGCTTCGGCTGGGTCAACGCTGCCGCCGACTACTCGCGCTACCTGCCGCGCCGGGCCTCCACCGCGGGTGTCGTCGGCTGGACGACGTTCGGCGGCGCGCTGGCGCCGGTCCTCCTGCTGATCGCCGGCCTGCTGCTGGCGGGGTCCGACGCGGAGCTGTCCTCGGCGATAGGCGCGGACCCGATCGGCGCGCTCGGCACGCTCCTGCCGACCTGGTTCCTCGTGCCGTTCATCATCGTGGTGGTGCTCGGGCTCATCGGCGGCGCGCTGCTCGACATCTACTCGTCGGGTCTGTCGCTGCTCGCCGCGGGCCTACGGGTGCCCCGCCCGGTGGCGGCCAGCATCGACGGCACGCTCATGGTCCTCGGCACGATCGCCGTCGTCTTCTTCGCCGACAACTTCATCGGGCCGTTCCAGGGCTTCCTCATCACGCTCGGCGTCCCGATCGCCGCGTGGTGCGGGATCATGCTGGCCGACATCGCGCTGCGCAAGCGCGACTACGCGGAGGCCGAGCTGTTCGACCCGCGCGGCCGCTACGGCAGCGTGCAGCCGGTGCCGCTGATCCTGCTGGTGCTCGGCACGTTCCTCGGCTGGGGGCTGGTGACCAACACCTTCGCCGGCTGGCTGGACTGGCAGGGGTACCTGCTCGAGGCCTTCGGGCTCGGCGGGCGCGACGGTGCCTGGGCCTACGCGAACCTCGGCGTCCTGGTGGCCTTCCTGATCGGTCTGGTCGGCACGCTGGCCCTGCGCCGGCGGGCGGTCCGCGCTCAGGAGGACCTCGTCCGGTGACCGCCGAGGGCTGGCTCGTCGTCGTCGACCTGCAGCGCGTGTTCGGCGATCCCGGCTCCCCGTGGGCGGCGCCGCGCTTCGGCGACGCCCGGCATCGCAGCGCGGAGCTGGCCGAGGCGTTCGGCGACCGCGTCGTCCACACGCGGTTCGTCGCCCCGGCCCAGCCGGCCGGTGCCTGGGCGGCCTACTACCAGCAGTTCGCGTTCGCGCTGCAGCCGCCGGATGCCCCGCTCTACGAGCTGGTCGACGATCCGGCCGGGCGGCCGGTGGTCAGCGCGACCACCTTCGGCAAGTGGGGGCCCGACCTGGCGGCCGTCGTCGGCGACGGCCCGCTGACCGTGACCGGCGTGGCCACCGACTGCTGTGTCATCTCCACGGTGCTGGCGGCTGCGGACGCCGGTGTTCCGGTGCGTGTGGTCAGCGACGCGTGCGCCGGCTCCACCGACGACGACCACGACCGCGCGCTGCGGGTCATGAGCCTCTACGCGCCCCTGGTCGAGCTGACGACGACGGCCGAGGTCCTCGCCGGGACGCGATGATCGCCCACTCGCGATGACCGCTCCTCCGGCCGACCGGCTCCCCGACGGGTTCGCCGTCCGGCTGGACCCCCGGGCACATCGCCGGGACGACGGCGCCACCCTGCTCGGCGGCTCGCCGCTGCGCTTGCTGCGGTTCTCGCCCCGGGCGCGGGCGCTGCTGCGCGAGGACCGCCTCGTCGTCCGCGACACGACGTCCGCCGCGCTCGCCGCCCGGCTGCTGGAGGCCGGGGTGGCCCATCCCGACCTGCTGCCGGCTCCGGTGGCCTCCGACGTCACCGTGGTCGTCCCGGTCAGGGACCGGCCGGCGGAGCTGGTCCGGCTGCTCGCCGCCCTGCGGGCCGACCCCGCGACCCGCGACCTGCCCGTGGTCGTCGTGGACGACGGATCGGCGGAGCCGGTCGTGGCCGCCGGTGCGCGGGTGGTCCGGCACACCGGCGCCCGCGGACCGGCCGCCGCTCGCAACGCCGGGCTGCGCCTCGCGGAGACCGGCGCGGTCGCCTTCCTCGACTCCGACTGCGTCCCGCGGCCGGGCTGGCTAGGGGCGCTCCTGCCGCACCTGTCCGATCCGGCGCTGGCCCTCGTCGCGCCCCGGATCGTCGCTCTCGCGGATCAGCCCGGTGGGTGGCTGACGCGCTACGAGGCGGCGGTCAGCGCGCTGGACATGGGCGGGCAGCCCGCCCCGGTGCGGCCGCTGTCGGCGGTCTCGTACGTGCCGAGCGCCGCCCTCCTGGCCCGGCGGGCGGCCCTCGGCGACGGGTTCGACGAGACGATGCGCGTCGCCGAGGACGTCGACCTGGTGTGGCGGCTGGCGGCCGCGGGCTGGCGGGTGCGCTACGAGCCGCGCGCCGAGGTGGCCCACGCCCATCCCACGACGACGGTGGAGTGGCTGCGCCGCCGTGCCTTCTACGGCACCGGCGCCGCACTCCTCGCGGCCCGGCACGGGAGCCTCGTCGCCCCGCTCGTGCTCGCGCCCACCTCCGCCCTGGCCTGGGCGCTCGCCCTCGGGGGCGGCCGGCCGGGACGGGCCGCGGCCGCCGGCATCCTCGCCGTCGACACCGCCCGGCTGGCGCGGCGGCTGGGGGATCCTCCGCCGGTGGCGCTCGCGGCCGCGCTGGTGGCCCGCGGCACGGCGTCCGCGGGGCAGGCGCTGGCCCGCACGGTCACCCGGCACCACTGGCCGGTGGCGCTGGCCGCCGCCGCGCTCTCGCGCCGGGCGCGGCGGGCGGTGGCGGCCGTCGCGCTGGCCGACGCCGTCGTCGCCTGGTGGCCGCAGCGCGCGGCGGTCGACCCATTGCGCTTCGCGGCCGCCCGCCGGCTGGAGGACCTCGCCTACGGCGCCGGCCTGTGGTGGGGCGCCGTTCGCCACGGGCAACCGCGGGCGCTGCTGCCGACACGGCCACCGGTGATCTCCAAGAACACACCGTGACCGTGGAATGCGCGGGGTCGCCTCCGCCTTGTCGCCCCGCGTAGGAGCGGTTCCAGCCGGCGTCGGCGTCCGCGACATCCGCCGAGCCAGACAGGACCTCCGTGACAGCCCTCCAGGAACGGCCCACGACCGCCGCACCGAGTGCGCCCGCGCGCCCCGGCGTCGCGCGCACCGCGCTGGTCCTCGGCGGCTTCGTCGCCCTCGGCCCCCTGACCATCGACATGTACCTGCCGGCGCTCCCGACCATCACGCGTGATCTGGAGACGACGTCGGCGGCCGTTCAGCTGACCCTCACCGGCACGCTGATCGGCCTGGCGCTGGGCCAGCTGGTGCTCGGCCCGGTCTCCGATGCACTCGGCCGGCGGCGGCCGCTGCTCGCCGGCACGGCGCTGCACGTCCTGGCCTCGCTGCTCGTGCTGGTCGCCCCGAACCTCGCCGTCCTCGGCGCCCTGCGGGTGCTCCAGGGGGTGGGGACGGCGGCCGGCGCGGTGGTCGCCCTGGCGATCGTCCGAGACCTGTTCGAGGGGCGGGCCGCGGCGACGATGCTCTCGCGGCTGTTCCTCGTCCTCGGGGCCGCGCCCGTGCTGGCGCCCACCATCGGCGGCGAGCTGCTGCGCGTGACCTCGTGGCGCGGGATCTTCGCCTTCCTCGCCGTCTACGGCGTCGTCATGATCACCGTGGGCGTCCGCGCCCTCCCGGAGACGCTGCCGCCCGAGCGGCGGCAGAGCAGCGGCCTCGTCGGCACCCTGCGCGGATACCGCGGCCTCTTCCGCGACCGCGCCTACGTCGGGCTGGTGTTGGTCGCCGGGCTCACCATGGCGGGGCTGTTCAGCTACGTGGCCGGCTCGGCGTTCGTGTACCAGGGCGAGTTCGGTCTCGACGAGCAGCAGTTCGGGCTGCTGTTCGGCGCCGGCGCCGTCTGGCTGATCGGCGCCACCCAGCTCAACCCGGTGCTGCTCCGCCGCTGGTCGCCGCAGCGGCTGCTGGTCGCCGGAACGGTCGCCGGCGCCCTCGCGGGGGCGGCACTCCTCGGGTTCGCCGCCACCTCGACCGGTGGCCTGCCCGCCGTGGCCGGATCGCTGTGGGCCGTCCTGTTCGCCTGCGGCCTGGCGCTGCCGAACGCGCCCGCCCTCGCCCTGTCGCGGCACGGCGAGGCAGCCGGCACCGCCGCGGCACTGCTCGGCGCGATCCAGTTCGGCGTGGGCGCTGTCGTCTCGCCGGTCGTGGGCCTGCTCGGCAACGACGCCACCGCGATCGGCACCGTGATCGTCGTCGCGCTGTCGCTGGCGATCCTCGTGCTGGTCACCGTCGTCCGGCCGTGGCAGCTGCCCGAGACCACCGACGACGGGATGCCCGTCCCACACGTCTGACCGGAGGCGCCGGACCCTCGGTCGCCCGCGCCCGCACGGCTGGTGGAAAGGCCCGCGACCAGCCACGATGGCGGCAACATGAGCCACTGTTGGCGGAGTTCCCCGTGCCACCGGCTGTGAACCCATGGCTGGCGCTGCCCGGGGGGCGGCCCGGCCCGGCGCACACCCGGCGGCTGCGCGCTGCCCACGAACGGCTCGTCACCGGGTCCGACCTGCCCGAGGGCGCCGTCAGGTCGGTGGTCCGCGACTCCTGGCGCCGCTCCCTCGGCAGCGGCGTCGACCCCGACGGGCTGTTCCCGCCGGTCGACCTGCTCGACGACGACCTGCTGGCCTACCGCGCGGCCCATCCGCTCGCGCCGGTTCTGCCGGTGATCCGCCGGCTGCTGGTCGAGGACGCCGAGGCCGACCAGATGATCGTGGCGGTCACCGACGCCGGCGGCCGGATGCTCTGGGTCGAGGGGGATGCCGCCCTGCGGTCGCGCGCGGCCGGCATGCACTTCGTCGAGGGTGCCCGCTGGTCGGAGGACGTCGCCGGCACCAACGCCCCGGGGACGGCGCTCGCCGTCGACCACGCCGTCCAGATCTACGGCAGCGAGCACTACCGGCGCCCGGTGCAGCCGTGGAGCTGCTCCGCCGCGCCCGTGCACGACCCCGTCAGCGGCCTGCTGCTCGGCGCGATCGACGTCACCGGCGGCGACCACGTCGCCAGCCCGCACGTGCTCACGCTGGTGCGGGCCACGGTGGCGGCCGTGGAGTCGGAGCTCCGCTGGATGCACCGCGAGCGGCTGGCCTCCGGACGGCGGCCGGTCGCCCCGCTGCGCCCCGTGGCGCCCCGGCTCGATGTCCTCGGCCGCGAACGGGCCCGCCTCGTCCTGCCGTCGGGGCCGGTGGAGCTGTCGCTACGGCACTCCGAGCTCCTGCTCCTGCTGGCCGAGGCCGCCGTGGCGGGCGAGGGCCGCTCGGCGACCCAGCTCTCCGCCGAGTGTCACCGGGGTGACGCCGCGCCGGTCACCGTTCGGGCGGAGCTCTCCCGGCTGCGCCGGCTGGTGGGCGCCGACCTCGTCGGCTCCCGGCCCTACCGGCTGCTCGGCCGCCTCGACACCGATCTCGAGCAGGTCCGCCGGCTCCTCGCCCGAGGCGACGTCGGCCCGGCGCTGGACCGCTATCCCGGCGCCGTCCTGCCCGCCTCCCGTGCACCCGGTGTGGTGGCGGCCAGGGAGCGGGCCGGCGCCCTGCTCCGCCAGGCGGTGCTGCGCAGCCGCCGGCCGGAGCTGCTCCTCCGCTACGCCCGGCTGCCCGAGGCGCGGGACGACGTCGCTGTCTGGCAGGCCTGCCTGGAATGGCTGCCGCCGAGCTCGCCCCGGCGGGCGACGGCCGCGGCGAACCTGCTGCGGCTGCGCCGCGTGCCCCGCCCGCGCTGACGCGCCCACACCGGGAATGCCGCCGGATGCCCGGCCCTTGCTCTCCCGAGTGAGCGCCGCCGTCCCCGAGACCGACCGCCGGACGACGAGCACCCTGCGGGTCGTCGTCGCGATCGTCGCGCTGGCACTGGGCGGCTTCGCGATCGGCACCACGGAGTTCGTCACCATGGGCGTGCTCCCGGACATCGCCGCCGGGGTGGGCGTCGACATCCCCTCGGCCGGCCACCTGATCTCCGCCTACGCACTCGGCGTCGTCCTCGGCGCTCCGGTCCTCGCCGCGCTGAGCGCACGGCTGCCCCGGCGGGCGGTGCTCGTCGGCCTGATGGCCGCCTTCCTCGTGGGCAACACACTGACCGCACTGGCGCCCGGCTACCGGACCCTGCTGGTGGCCCGCTTCCTGACCGGTCTGCCGCACGGCGCCTACTTCGGTGTCGCCTCCCTCGTCGCGGCGTCGCTGGTCGCGCCGCACCTGCGCGGGCGGGCGGTGAGCTCGGTGATGCTCGGCCTGGCCGTCTCGCTGGTCGCCGGCGTCCCGGCCGCGACGTGGCTCGGGCAGAACCTCGGCTGGCGCTCGGCGTACTGGACGGTCGCGCTGCTCGCGGCGCTCACCGTGGCGGCCGTGCTCGCGCTCGTCCCCTCGACGCCCGGACGGCGCGAGGCGTCGATCCGGGGCGAGCTCGGCGCGCTCCGTCGTCCGCAGGTGCTGCTGACGCTGTCGGTCGGCGTCGTCGGCTTCGGCGGCGTGTTCGCGCTCTACAGCTACATCGCCCCCGTGGCGACCGAGGTCGCCGGGCTGTCGCGCGGCACGGTGCCGCTGGTCCTGCTGGCCTACGGCGTCGGCGGGGTGGCGGGGACGGCGCTGGGCGGTCGGCTGGCCGATCTCGCGCTGTTCCGCTCGCTGGTGGGCACGCTCGTGGTCCTCGGGGTCCTGCTGGCCGTCGTCGCGCTGACGTCGCCGTGGGCACCCGCGTTGTTCGCCGGCGCCTTCCTCGTCTCGCTCGCCGCGTCGGTCCTGGCCATCTGCCTGCAGATGCGGCTGATGGAGACCGCCGGCGAGGCGCAGATGCTCGGCGCCGCGCTGAACCACTCGGCGCTGAACGTCGCGAACGCGCTGGGCGCGTGGTTCGGCGGCCTGGTGATCGCCGGCGGCCTCGGCTACCGGGCACCGAGCGTGCTCGGTGCCGGCCTCGCCGCGGCGGGTCTGGTGCCGCTGGCCGTCTCCGCGATGCTGCGCCGGCGCGCGGCCGGCGGGCCCGGGGCGCCGCGCGCCCGGTCGGCCGCGCCGTACGCCGGCGAGCCCGAGCGCGCCGGTTCGCGGGTCCCCGCCGCCTGATCCGAGGCGTCGCTGCAACGCGGGTGCAACGTTGCCTCCTGCCGTAGGCGCAGCCCCCCGCCCGCCCATTCGCCCCGCACCAGCGGGATCATGCCTCGCGCGGAGCCGCATCCGCGGAGCCGGCGCCGCTCTGCCACGAACCCCCTCTGGTCTCCAGGTGCAACCGTTGGCAGACTCCGCCTTGACCTCCGGAAGTGACCGGGGCCACAGCTGAAGAGCGGAGGGCTCGTGTCCCAGATCAACGTGCGGGTCGACGGGATGGACTACACCGACGACGTCGAACCGAGGACGCTCCTCGTCCACTACCTGCGGGAACAGCTCGGCAAGGTCGGCACCGTCGTCGGCTGCGACACCAGCAACTGCGGCGCCTGCACCGTGCACCTCGACGGCGAGGCCGTGAAGAGCTGCACCGTGTTCGCCGTCCAGGCCGACGGCTCCGAGGTGACGACCATCGAGGGAATCGGCTCCGCCGACGGTGCCCTGCACCCGATGCAGAAGGCGTTCCACGAGATGCACGGCCTGCAGTGCGGCTTCTGCACGCCCGGGATGATCATGGCCTCGATCGACCTGGTCAACGACAACCCCGACCCCAGCGAGGACGAGGTGCGCGAGGGCATCGAGGGCAACCTCTGCCGGTGCACCGGCTACCAGAACATCGTCCGCGCCGTGCAGCAGGCCGCCGCCGAGATGAACGGCCGGACCGCGGGCGCGACGGAGACCATGGGGGCGCAGGCATGACGGTCACCGAGAACGCCGCCGAGCTGGCCCCGGCCAAGGAGGTCGGTCAGGCCCGCCGCCGCAAGGAGGACGCCCGGCTGATCACCGGCCGGACCACCTGGACCGACAACATGACGCTGCCCGGGATGCTGCACCTCGCGGTGGTCCGCAGCCCCGTGGCGCACGCGAAGATCACCTCGGTCGACCTCACCGCCGCCCAGCAGGCGCCCAACGTCGTCGCCGTCTTCAGCGGCCGCGACTTCGCCGACGAGCAGGGCTCCATCCCCTGTGCCTGGCCGGTCACCCCGGACATGGTCAACCCCGGGCACCCCTCCATCGCCGTCGACGAGGTCAACCACGTCGGCGAGGCGGTCGCGATCGTCGTGGCGCGCAGCAAGGCCGCCGCGCAGGACGCCGTCGAACTGGTCGACATCGACTACGACGTGCTGCCGCCGGTTCTCGACATGGAGGGCGCGATCGCGGAGGGGGCGACCCTCACGCACGACCATCTGGAGTCGAACGAGAGCTTCCACTTCGTCTTCGACGCCGGCGAGATCGGCACGGGCGGGAACACCGAGCAGGCGTTCGCCGACGCCGATGTCGTGGTCAGCCGCCGGTTCGTCCAGCAACGGCTGATCCCGGCGTTCATGGAACCGCGGTCGGTGGTCGTGCAGCCGCAGGGCGACAACTTCACGCTCTGGTCGTCGACCCAGGTGCCGCACATCCTGCGGGTGATGCTGGCGATGGTGACCGGCGTGCCGGAGCACAAGCTGCGCGTGGTCGCCCCCGACGTCGGCGGCGGCTTCGGCGGCAAGCTGCAGGTCACCCCCGAGGAGGTGCTCTCGCTCCTGGTGGCACGCCGGCTCGGCAAGCCGGTGAAGTGGACCGAGACCCGCAGCGAGTCGCTCATGTCAGGGCACCACGGCCGTGACCAGATCCAGTACATCGACATCGCCGCCGACCGCGAGGGCAACCTCAAGGGCCTGCGCTGCCGCATCCTCAGCGACATGGGCGCCTACCTGCGGCTGGTCACCCCGGGCATCCCGATCCTGGGCGCCTTCATGTACGTCGGCATCTACAAGTTCCCCGCCTACCTGTTCGACTGCCGGGGGATCTTCACCAACAAGACCCCCACGGACGCCTACCGCGGTGCCGGGCGTCCGGAGGCCACCTTCGCCATCGAGCGCGTCATGGACGAGCTCGCCGTCGAGCTCGGCATGGACCCGCTCGAGCTGCGCCGCAAGAACTGGATCAAGGCCGAGGAGTTCCCCTTCACGACCGCGGCCGGGCTCGAGTACGACAGCGGCGACTACGACGCCGCCACCCAGCAGGCCCTCGAACTGCTCGGCTACGACGAGCTGCGCGAGGAGCAGCGGAGGCGGCGGGAGTCGAACGACCCGGTGCAGCTGGGCATCGGCATCTCCACCTTCACGGAGATGTGCGGCCTCGCGCCGTCCCGCGTGCTCGGCTCGCTCTCCTACGGCGCGGGCGGCTGGGAGTCGGCGTCGATCCGGATGCTGCCCACCGGCAAGGTCGAGGTGGTCACCGGTTCCACGCCGCACGGCCAGGGCCACGAGACGGCGTGGAGCCAGCTGGTCGCCGACCAGCTCGGCGTGCCGTTCGAGGACGTCGAGGTGTTGCACGGCGACACCTCCGTCTCCCCCCGCGGCATGGACACCTACGGGTCCCGGTCGCTCGTCGTCGGCGGCACCGCGGTGATCAAGGCCGCGGACAAGGTGGTCGCGAAGGCCCGCAAGGTCGCCGCCCACCTGCTCGAGGCCAGCGAGGACGACCTCGACTTCAGCGACGGGAAGTTCCGTGTGCGGGGTACGCCCGGTGCGGAGGTCG
>Ga0308174_10000617_pt1 | contig 15396 bp, 17 predicted proteins | sample PhyPR2_FD_203894 | JGI IMG/M metagenome (GOLD analysis project Ga0308174, IMG submission 203894) | Soil microbial communities from UC Gill Tract Community Farm, Albany, California, United States - DLSLS.P.R2 | ecosystem: Environmental > Terrestrial > Soil > Agricultural land | place: USA...
GGTGGGCGCCGTGGATCGGGCGCGACGGCCTGCTCGTCATCCACGACGTCTTCCCCGACCCGGCCGACGGCGGGCAGCCGCCGTACCACGTGTTCCTGCGGGCGCTGGCGAGCGGCGCCTTCACCGAGGTGGAGGCGCTGGGCTCGATGCGGGTGCTGCGCCGGACGTCAGGGGACGCTGGGCACGCCGCGGGGTGACGGGTCCGCCGACGGGCAGCCGCACTCGAGCGCCAGCTCCGCGAAGTGCGGTGCCAGCGAGCTGCCGCGCATGATGCCGGACCCAGGCGTCGCCTGGCCGGCGACCTCGCCGAGCGCGTCGACGGCGAGGAGCACCGCGGCGGCGGTGTACGTCGTGTGCTCGTGCGGCCAGTGCACGTCGGCTCGCTCGCCCTCGTTGCTGGCGTCGCGGAAGACCCAGCCGGTCCAGTACCGACCGCCCTCGCCGCGCAGGTGCTGCACGTCCGCGAGAAGCGTCAACGCGCGCCGGTGGTCGCCCAGCGCGTCGAGCGCCATCACCAGCTCGCAGGTCTCGGCCGCGGTCACCCAAGGGTTGGTGTCGACGCAGCGGATGCCGAGCCCGGGGACCACGAAGTCGTCCCAGCGGCTCGCGACCAGGTCGAGGCCCGCGCGGCCGCGGACGGCGCCGCCGAGGACCGGGTAGTACCAGTCCATGGAGTACGTCGACTTGTCGGCGAACCGGTCGCGGTGCTCGCGCAGCGCGTGCCCGAGCCGCCCGCCGGCCAGCTCCCACTCCGGCTGGGGGTCGTCGAGCAGGTCGGCCAGCGCGACCCCGGCCCGCAGCGACTGGTAGATGCTCGAGGAGCCCGCGAGCAGCGCCAGGTCCTCGCTGGGTGTCCAGTTGATGCCGCCCCACGGCAGCTGCTGCGCGACGACCCAGCCGAGGCCGGCCCGCACCGACGGCCAGTGCCGGTGCACGAACCCGAGGTCGCGCCGCACCAGCCAGTGGTGCCACAGGCCGACGGCGAAGTACGCCGACATGTTGACCTCGCCGCGCTCGTCCGCGGGCCGTCCGTCGACGATCTTCATCGGCCACGAGCCGTCGGCGCGCTGCAGGGTCGGGACCCAGTCGTAGGCGCGCTCGGCGGCCTCGACCTCCCCGCCGACGAGCATCGCCATCGCGGCCTCGACGTGGTTCCAGATGTCGACGTGCTCCCCCACGGCCCACGGGACCGCGCCGCACGGCTCCTGCATCGCGGCGATCGACGCCGCGGTCTCGGCGACCTGCTCCGCGGTCAGGACGCCGTCGACGCGCGGCAGCCGGGCGAGGGAGCCGAGGGAGCCGAGGGGGCCGAGGGAGCCGTGCGAGGGAGTCACGCCACCTCCGGCTTCCGGAAGTAGAGGACCATGCTCTTCCCGATCAGGGGGTCGAGCACCTTGCCGGCCAGCCGCAGCGCCCGGGGCTGCTTGACGATCTCCCACACCAGCAACCGGTGGTAGGCCTTGGCCAGGGGGTGGTCGTCGTTGCGCACGCCGACGGCGCACTTGATCCACCAGTACGGCGAGTGCAGCCCGTGGGCGTAGTCCTTGCCCTGGAGGTCGAGCCCGGCGTTGGCCAGCTTCCCGATCAGCTCCTTGTCGGAGTAGATGCGGATGTGACCGCCGGGGGTGTTGTGGTAGTCGTCGGACAGCTTCCAGTTGACGATCTCGGGGAGCCAACGCGGGACCGAGACGGCGATCGTGCCGCCGGGCCGGAGCACCCGGACGAGCTCGTCGATGGCCTGGATGTCGGCCGGGATGTGCTCGAGGACCTCCGCGGCGACGACCCGGTCGAACTCGCCGTCGGCGAACGGCAGGGCGAGCGCGTCGCCCTCCTTGATGTCGGCCTCGGCACCCTCGGGCACCTCGCCGCCGGCCTTCATCGCGCCGAAGATCTCCAGCACGCCGGCCAGCTCGTCGGCGTCCTGGTCGAACGCGACGACGTCGGCGCCGCGGCGGTACATCTCGAACGCGTGCCGACCCGCGCCGCAGCCCATGTCGAGGACGCGGTCCCCCGGGCGCAGCCCCAGGCGGTCGAAGTCAACGGTCAGCACGGGTGCTCCTCTTCTCGTCCTGCTCGCGCCGGTAGTCGGCGATCACGTCCTCGTAGGCCGCGGCGACCTTCTGCGCCACGGCACGCCAGCTGAACAGCTCCTCGACCCGCCGGCGCCCGGCGGCGCCGTACCGCGCCCGCCGCTCGGGGTCGTCGAGCAGCGCGCCGAGGGCGGCGGCGAGCGCGCCGACGTCGCCGGGCGGCACCAGGTCTGCGCACAGGCCGTCGGGTCCGACCACCTCGGGGATCGCCCCGGCGTCGCTCACCACCAGCGGGGTCGCGCAGGCCATCAGCTCGGCGGTCGGCAGCGAGAAGCCCTCGTAGAGGGAGGGCACGCACGCGACCTCGGCCGAGCCCATGAGCTCGACGAGCTCGGCATCGCTCACCCCGTGCACGAAGCGGACCGCGTCACCGATCGAGAGCTTGTCGATCAGCTTCTCGGTGCGCCCGCCGGGGGTGGGCTTCGTGACCAGCAGCAGCTCCAGCTGGCGCTCGGTGCGGAGCTTGGCGAACGCCTCGAGCAGCGTCGCGATGCCCTTCATCGGGGCGTCGGCGCTCGCCATCGCGAGGACCCGGCCCGGCACCCGCGGCTTGCTCGGTGGGACGAACCCGTCGTCGACGCCGAGGAGGATCACCTCGCACCGGCGTGGGTCGACCCCGAAGTCCTTGACGATGTCCCGCTTGGAGGTCTCCGACGGCGTCAGGATCCGCCGCGCCCGGCGGGCCACCTTGCCCTGCATGCGGAGGAAGCCGTACCACCTGCGGAGGGTCAGCCGCCGCCAGCGACTGGGGGCGGCGGCGAGGTCGATGCGCCGGTCGAAGGTGATCGGGTGGTGCAGCGTGGTGATCAGCGGCAGGCCCATCCGCTCGATGTCGAGCATCCCGTGGCCCAGCACCTGGTTGTCGTGGACGATGTCGAAGTCGTCCACCCGCTCCCGCAGGGCTCGGGCCGCCCGGAGGCTGAACGTCCTCGGCTCCGGGAAGCCGGCCACGCACATCGTGAGGAACTCCTCGACGTCGATGCGGTCGCGGAACTCGCGGAGCCTCGGCACCCGGAACGGGTCCGGCTCGCGGTAGAGGTCGAGGCTCGGCAGCTTCGTCAGCGTCACACCCGGGTCGAGCTCGGGATAGGGCTGGCCGGAGAACACCTCCACGCTGTGGCCGAGCGCGACCAGCTCACGGCTCAGGTGCCGGACGTAGACGCCCTGTCCACCGCAGTGGGGCTTGCTCCGGTAGGACAGCAGTGCGACCCGCATCCGCACCCTCTCTCGAATTGAAACGTGTTCCCATTCTAGGTGATGGACCGCTAGCGTAGTCGTCCGTCCACGCCACGCCTCCGGGCGGGAGAGGAGCCGGAAGTGATCGCTGTCAGCTCGCTGACGGTCCAGGACCTGGGATCGGCGGCCCAGCGCGACCGGCGCCGACGGATCCTGGATGCCACGATCGCGCTGGCGTCCGAGGGCGGGTTCGACGCGGTGCAGATGCGGGCGGTCGCGGAGCACGCCGACGTGGCCCTCGGGACGCTGTACCGCTACTTCCCCTCGAAGATCCACCTGCTCGTCTCCGCGCTCCAGCGCGAGTTCGAGGAGGCTGCGGCCACGGCGCGCAGCCGCCCGGTGGCCGGGGCCACGGCCGCGGACCGGGTCGTCACCATGCTCCGCCGTACGTCGCGGCGGATGCAGCGCGACCCCCGCCTCACCGAGGCCCTCACCCGCGCGTTCATGTTCGCCGACGCCTCGGTGGCCCCCGAGATCCGTCGGGTGGGCTCGCTGCTCACCTCGATGCTCACCCACGCGATGCGCCCGGACCTGGACGCCGCCGACGTCACCGAGGCGGACGTCCAGGTCGCGCGGGTCATCGGCGACGTGTGGCTCTCCACGCTCGTCGGCTGGGTCACCGGCCGCACGACCGCCGCGGAGACCGCCCGACGCCTCGAGGTGGCGGTCGAGCTCCTGCTCCGCGACTGAGTCCGCGACTGGCGTCGGGAGGTCGGGAACGGACCTGCCTGGCTCAGGGCGTCTCGACGTACGGCGCGGTCGAGCCGCCGAGCGCCATCGTGGGCAGGCCGAGCTTGCGGTGGTCCCAGGATCGGATCCGCTCGGGGTCGAGCCGCACGGCGGCGCGGTTGTGCGCCATCAGCTCCACGAGCGGCCGGACCTCGTCGCAGTACGGGCCGTGGTAGCGCTCGAACACCTCGACGCAGACGTCCCACACCACGTCGTCGTCCTCGACGAGGACGCCGGTGCCCTCGAGGGCGACCCCGCGGAGCTGGTCGTAGGTGTGACCGGCCTCGACGAGGAAGGTCAGGCGCGGGTCGCGCCGCAGGTTGAGCGCCTTCTGGGCCTTGCGCTTGGTCTCGAACCAGATCTGGCCGTCGATGACGGCGTACCACATGCCGACCAGGTGGATCCGGCCGTCGGGCCCGATGGTGCCCATCGTCGAGGACCGCTGCTGGGCGAGGAACTCCCACACCTCGGCGTCGGTCATCGCGACCTGCGCGCGCTGGTTCGCCATGCGCGGACCCTAGCGGCGGGTCAGCTGCCCTCACTGGAGTGCCCCGGGAACACGTGCGCCGTCGGGTCGACGACCACCGCCGCGTTGTTGACCGCCGTCGCGGCCTCGCCGAAGCCGACCGCGATCAGCCGGACCTTGCCGGGGTACTCCGTCACGTCGCCCGCGGCGAAGACCCGGTCGCGGCTGGTGCGCATCGACGCGTCCACGACGACGTGCCGCTTCGACACCTCGATCCCCCACTGCTGCAGCGGCCCGAGGTCCGCGACGAACCCCAGGGCGGCCACCAGCGCCTGGGCCGGACGTGTGACCGGCGCGCCGTCGACGCTGATCTCCACCGACTCCAGCACGCCGTTCCCGCGCAGCGCGGAGACCTCGGCCCGGGTCAGGATCTCGACCGAGGAGCTCCGGACCGCGGCCACCGTGCGCTGGTGGGCACGAAACGCGTCGCGGCGGTGCACGAGCGTGACCGACCGCGCGACCGGCTCGAGGTGCAGCGCCCAGTCGAACGCGCTGTCGCCGCCGCCGACGATGACGACGTCCTTGCCGGCGTACGGCGCGAAGCTCGGCACGAAGAACTCCATCCCGCGACCCAGCCACCCGTCACCCGCCGGGAGCGGGCGCGGGCTGAACTTGCCGATGCCCGCGGTGATCAGCAGCGCCTTGGCCCGGATCGTGGTCCCGTCGTCGAGCCCCACCACCGCCGCGTCGGGCTCCTCGGTGAGCGACGTGGCGGTGCGGTCGAGGAAGTACTCCGGGTGGGCGGTCGACGCCTGCTCGACCAGCCCGGCCACCAGGTCGCGGCCCTTGACGGTCGGGAACCCGGCGACGTCGAGGATCTGCTTCTCGGGGTACATCGCGGTGATCTGCCCGCCGAGCTCGGGCAGCGAGTCGACCACGGCGACGCGCATGCCGCGGAACCCGGCGTAGTAGGTGGCGAACAGGCCGGTCGGTCCTGCGCCGATGACGAGGATGTCGGTGTCGTGCGTGTGCTCGGCCACGGCGTGATCCTTCACCTCCCGGGCGAGATGCTCAACCGTCCGGGCCGGTTCGGGCCCGTCCCTACGATGAGGGCGTGCCGACCGCGTCCCCGACCAGCCGACCGCCCCAGCACCGTCCCGGGCCGCTGCGGGCGGTGCTGGACCACCCGTCGGCGGTGCTGCTCGCCGTGCAGACGGTGGTCGTGCTGGCCTACCCCTTCCTCGACCAGAGCACCGGCGGTCGCGCCGTGATCGGCGTGGTCCAGCTGGTCGCCGTGCTCGCCGCCCTGGCTGCCGTCCGGCGCACGCCGGCGCTCACCTGGGTCGCCGCGCTGCTGTGCGCGCCGGCGCTGGTGCTCGCCGTCTGGGAGTCGGTGCAGACGGGGAACGAAGCCGTCATCCTGGTGTCGGCGTGCGTCCACGTGCCGTTCTACGGCTACGTGTCCTACGCGATGGTGCGCTACCTCTTCCACGACGACCGGGTGACCCGGGACGAGCTGTTCGCGACCGGGGCCGCCTTCACCGTGGTCGCGTGGGCCTTCGCCTACCTCTACGCCGGCGCCCAGGTGCTCTGGCCGGGGTCGTTCGGCGACGCCTCGGGGCCGGGCTACCAGCCCTGGTTCGAGCTGCTCTTCCTGTCGTTCACCACGCTCACCAGCGTCGGGCTGTCCGACATCGTGCCGCTCGGCGCGCACGCCCGCTCGTTCGTGATGGTCGAGCAGGTCGCCGGCGTGCTCTACGTCGCGCTGGTCGTGGCCCGCCTGGTCGGGCTCACCGTCTCCCGGCGGGACCGGGCCTGAGGAAAGCGACCGGCCCGCCGTCAGGCCGGCTGGAGGACGTACGCCGAGGCGTCGACGGTCCGGATGCGGTCGCGACCGGCCCCGGCCTTGCGGAGCTTGCGTCGCAGGCTCGCGACGTGGACGTCGATGAGGAAGTCGGACTCGATGAAGTCCCCGCCCCACACCTCGGCGACGAGCGCGGCGCGCTCCCACCGCCGGCCCGGCTCCCGGGCGAGCACGGCGAGCACGTCGACCTCCGCCGGCGTGAGCGGCACCGGCGTGTCGTCGAGCAGCGCCAGGTGGCGCACCGGCACGAGGACCAGCCCGCCGCCGGCCTCCAGGACGCGGTCGGACGGCGCGTCGCCCGAGCGCGTGCGCGAGCGCCGCAGCAGGGCACCGGCCCGGGCGGTCAGCTCGCGGGGCGAGAACGGCTTGGCCAGGTAGTCGTCGGCCCCGAGGTCGAGCGCCACCAGCCGGTCGACCTCGTCGGTCCGCGAGGTCACCATCATCACCAGCGCGTCGCTGAACTCGCGCAGCCGGCGGCAGACCTCCGTGCCCTCCATGTCGGGGAGCTGCACGTCGAGAGTGACCAGGTCCGGGCGGAGCTCCCGCACGAGACGCAGCGCCGACTCACCGTCCTCGGCGGCCGCGACCTCGATGCCGTCGCGACGCAGCACGATCTCGATCAGCTCGCGGGTGTCCGCGTCGTCCTCGACCACCACCGCCCGTGGTGCCGCCTGCGCCGCCATGCGCCCTCCCGAGGTTCAGAGCCGGGTCCCGAGACCCGGTAGGTTCCGGGGACAGTGGTACACCACTGCGGTGGACTCTTAGGGATTGGGGACACGCCGTGAGCGACGGCAACGCGTCGGACCCGGCGCGCGGCGCGGTCGGCGCCGGCCCGTGGCGGCAGCGCACCGACCGCCTGGACCGGGTGACCCGACTGGCCCGCACCATCTTCGGTGTCGCCTGGACGACGGTCACGGTCCTCGAGGAGGACCGGGCGTGGTTCCCCAGCGTCCAGGGCGTCGACGCCCGGGTGCTGCCCCGTCGCGAGACCTTCTGCGACACGACCGGCCGCGACGGCCGGACCCTGATCGTCCACGACGCGACGACCGACCCGCGGTTCGACCGCCTGCCCGCCGTGGTCGACCGGGGCATCCGCTTCTACGCCGGCGTCCCGCTCCACGACGCGAGCGGGCAGGTCCTCGGCACGCTCTGCCTCTACGACACCGAGCCGCGCGACCTCGACGCGGAGCAGCGGGAGACCCTGGAGGATCTCGCGGCCTGGGCCGAGCAGGAGCTGCAGTCGGCCGCGGAGCTGCTCCGGGCAGCCGAGGTGCAGACGTCGATGCTGCCCTCCGGCCCCCTCGCCGTGGAGGGTTGGGACGTGCACGGCATGTGCCTGCCGTCGCTGGCCGTGGGGGGCGACCTCTTCGACTACGCGATCACGCAGGACGTGCTGCACGTCGGCCTCGGCGACGTGATGGGCAAGGGCACCGGTGCCGCGCTGCTCGGCGCAGGGGTCCGCACGGCGCTGCGGCGTACCCACGCCGCCGTCGTCGCCGGCGTCGACCTCGGCATCACCGTCACCCAGGTGGCCCGGAGCCTGACCCCCGACCTGCAGCGCGCGGAGTCGTTCGTCACCCTGTTCGAGGCCGCGATCGACATCGACGACGGCTTCATGCGCTACGTCGACGGCGGCATGGGGCTCTGCCTGGTGGTCCGCGCGGACGGCGCCCTCGACCGGCTGTCGAGCGAGGACCTGCCGCTCGGCGTGCTCACCGACACCCACTGGACCGAGCAGGACACCACGCTCGAGCCGGGCGACCGGCTGCTGCTGTTCAGCGACGGGTTGCTCGACCTCGTCGACGACCAGGTCGAGTGGTGGACGCCGATCGGACAGCTGGTCCGCGAGCACGCTGACGCGGGCTCGTTGCTGACCACGATCGCCCGGATGACCGCCACCGGGTCCCCCACGGACGACGTCACCGTGGTGGCGGTCTTCCGACGGGCCGACTGAGGCCACGACGGGCGGTCGCGCTCGGGCCGCCTCGTCGCCGTCTCGTCGCCGCCTCGCCCCTACTCGTCCTCGTCGTCCTCGTCCAGCAACCCCTCGGCCCGGGCCTCCTCGACCAGCCGGCGCACGTTGTCGATCCGGCCGCAGTCGGCGTCGATCTGCGCGTTGCGCTCCTCGACGAACAACGCGCCGAGCTCCTTCCGGGCGCGTTCGCCGACCTCCTCGCGGGCCGGGTTGAGGATCGTCAGCTCCTCCTCGGTGAGGTGGTGGTTGACCAGGCGGGTCAGCTCCTCGACCGCGTCGTCGAAGGCCTGCGAGTCGGTGCCGCTGAGCTCGAGGACGGCCAGCAGCGCCTCGTTCCCCTCGGCGTGCTCGTGCACGCCGTGCTCGGCCTCCTCCTCCCCGACGGCGTTCCGCCGCTCGAGCTTGGGGTACACGTGCTTCTCCTCGGCCTCCGCGTGCGCGACGTGGAGCGCGGCGAACGCCCGCCGGACCGCGTCGCGGTCCTGGGAGGCGTCGCGCAGGTCCCGCAGCAACGCCTCGAAGCGTCGGTGGTCGTCGAGGATCAGCTCCACCACGTCGCCCTGCACCGGGCGACCGAGATCGATGTTCGTCATGCCCCCACGTTGTCCCGGCGCCCGCGGCACCAAACGCGCACGGAACGCGCACCGGACGGTCTCCGTCCGGACTGCCGTGCGTCGTGCGAGTGGCTCGGGGCCGGCATGGAAACATGAGGTCATGAGCCGCCGCCTGCTGCTGATCCGCGTCATCGTGGTTCTCACGGCGGTCCTCGGGACCAACTACGTCGCGTGGCGATGGCTGTCGTCGGTGAACTGGCACGTGTGGTGGATCGGGGTGCCGCTGGTCCTCGCGGAGACCTACAGCCTCATCGACTCCCTGCTGTTCGGGATGACGATGTGGCGCTTGAAGGACCGCGGCGAGCCGCCGCCGGCGCCGCCCGGACTCACCGTCGACGTGCTGATCGCGACCTACAACGAGCCGATCGACCTGGTGATGCGGACGGCGCGCGCGGCGAAGGACATCACCTACCCTCACGAGACCTGGGTCCTCGATGACGGGGACCGCCCCGAGATGCGGGCCGCGGCGGAGGCCGAGGGCATCGGCTGGATCACCCGGTCCAGCGACTGGGCCGGCAAGGCCCGGCACGCGAAGGCCGGGAACCTCAACAACGCGCTGCTGCAGACCGAGGGCGAGTTCCTCCTGATCCTGGACGCCGACCAGGTCCCGAAGCCGGAGATCCTGGACCGCACGCTCGGGTTCTTCGCCGACCCGCAGATGGCGCTGGTGCAGACCCCCCAGGTCTTCGTCAACGTGCCGGACGACGACCCCCTCGGCAGCCAGGCACCCCTGTTCTACGGGCCGATCCAGCAGGGCAAGGACGGCTGGAACGCCGCATTCTTCTGCGGCTCGAACGCCGTGATCCGCCGCGAGGCCCTCATGCAGCTCGGCGTCGCGCGCTACGCCGGCGAGGTCCAGCAGGGCGTCCGGCGAGCGCTGCGCGCGTCGCGCTCGGTGCTGCGCCGCGCCCGCAAGGACCTCGGTCCCGACGACGTCGCCGTGCGCGCCGCCCTGGACGCCATCGAGTACGACGTCCGCCGCGCCGAGCGCGACCTGGCCCGCGGCGACGCGCTCATGGACGTGACGTACCGCTTCCAGCGGCGGGTCGCCACGATCCGCCGGGAGCTGGTCGCCGCCGACCTGACCGCGCTGCAGAGCGACCTGAGCGTGATCGCCGAGCTGGAGGCGGCCGCGGGCAGCGACGACGGGCCCGACGACGGGCTCGCGATCGACGAGTCGGCGCTCGAGGCCCTGGCCGCGCGCGACTGGTCGCCGCTCGGTGCGGTGGAGACGGTGCAGGCGCTCGTCGACGCGCTCGACGTCGACCTGGGCAGCGAGGCCCAGCCGATCATGCCGATGGCCACCATCTCGGTCACCGAGGACATGGCCACGTGCATGCGGCTGCACGGGATGGGCTGGCGGACGGCGTACCACGACGAGCCGCTCGCCGACGGCCTCGCGCCGGAGGACCTCGGCACGATGCTCACGCAGCGGCTGCGCTGGGCGCAGGGCACCGTGCAGGTGATGTTCCGCGAGAACCCGCTGCTGCAGCGGCGGCTCGCGTGGGGTCAGCGGCTCATGTACTTCTCCACGATGTGGAGCTATCTCTCCGGCTTCGCCGCGATCGTCTACCTCGCCGCCCCGGTGCTCTACCTCGTGGTGGGCGTGCTGCCGGTGCAGGCGCTCAGCACCCAGTTCTTCCTCCGGCTGGTGCCGTTCCTGGTCGTGAACCAGCTCCTGTTCGCGGTGGTGGCGGACGGACGGCCGACCTGGCGCGGCCAGCAGTACTCCCTCGCCCTCTTCCCGGTCTGGATCAAGTCCTTCACCTCGGCCTTCGGCAACGTGTTCCTCGGCCGATCCCTGGACTTCGCGGTCACGCCGAAGACCAAGCAGGAGCGCAGCGGCCCCGCCTGGCACCTCGTGCGACCCCAGCTCCTCGCGATGGCGATCCTGGTGCTGGCGGTCGTGATCGGCCTGGTCCGGATCGCGGTGGGCCAGGCGAACGTGCCCGGCGCCGTCCTCAACATGGTGTGGGTCGGCTTCGACCTGGCCATCTTCTCCGTCATCATCAAGGCCGCGCGCTACGGCGGCTACGACCCCGTCGAGCAGCCCGACGTCAGCGCCCGACCCCGCAGAGGAGCAGCATGATCGAGTTCGCAGTCGAGACGACCGCCGGGGGGATCGGGGTGGTGCGGCCGCAGGGACGGCTCAACATGTCCTCGGCCCGCCGCCTCAAGGAGATCGTGGACGGGCTCGTGTCGCAGGGCACGACCCGGATCGTGGTCGACCTGGCGGAGACGACCTTCCTCGACTCGTCGGGGCTCGGCGCGCTGATCGGGGGACTCAAGGCCGCGCGGCAGGCCGGTGGCGACCTCCGCATCGCCCGGCCGACCGAGGCGGTGCGGACGGTGTTCACGCTCACCAACCTCGATAAGGTGCTGCGCGCCCGCGACAGCGTCGAGGGCGCGTTCGATGCCTGAGCCGTCCGCGGGCGGGTCCGCGCACGAGGACCGCCTCGACCTGTCGGCACCCGCGACGCCGGCCATGCTCGACCTGGTGCACAGCGTCCTGGAGAAGCTCTGGGAGCAGCACGAGGACGTCGGCACGGCGGACCGGATCCGGTTCGAGACCGCCGTGATCGAGGTGCTCGGCAACATCGTCGAGCACGCCTACGAGCTCGACGCGGCGCCGGCCGACGTGCTGCGACGCTTCGACGTCTCCCTCTCCGCCAGCGACGAGGAGCTGGTCGCGCGGTTCGGCGACAACGGCATGCCGATGGCCCTCGACCTGAGCGAGGTGGCGATGCCGGGCGAGGACGCCGAGTCCGGGCGCGGCCTGGCCCTCGCGATGGCGGCGCTGGACGACCTCAGCTACGAGCGCGTCGACGGCCGCAACCTGTGGCGACTCACCTGCCGGCGGCGCGACTGATGCTCCGCACCCTCGCGCGGATCCTTCTCGGGACGCTCCTGGTCCTCGCGGCGCTCGCCGGGCCGGCCGCGGAGTCTTCACGTTCGCGGTCGACCACCCGGTGACCACCGAGGGGGTCGACCAGCTGCAGCGCTTCGCCGCCCAGATGGCGACCCAGGGCGCGGTGCTGGTGCTCCAGCTGGAGCCGACCGTCGACCTCGAGCGGCTGTCGGCGACCGACGCCTCCCGGCTCGCCCGCCACGGCCGCGGGCGGCTCGCACTCGGCGCCTTGGTGGTGGCGGCGGCCGTGCTGCTCTGGCTGGACCGCGTGCCGACCGGGCCCAGCCCGGAGCTGCCGCTGGGCGGGTTGCTGGCCGTGGCCGCCGCCGCGGCGACCCCCCTGACGTTGCTGACCACGTGCTGGCGGCCGCTCGGCGCGGTCGTGGCCCAGGTGCTGGAACCGCTCGGCCGGGTACCGCTGCTCGTGCTGCTCGCGCACGTCCTCGCCCTGCTGCTCGTGGCCGACCTCGGCGCACGCGGGGCGCCGCTCACGCACGCCCTCGACGGCGCGGTGACCGGCACGGCCGTCGACCTCCTCGCGCTCGCCGCCCTCGTGCTGCTCGCGCGGTGGCGGCTCCGCGCCGCCCGCCGCCGGGCGGTCGCCGGCGCAAGGCTCCCGTGAGCGGCCGTGGGAGGGGCGCCGAGCGCTCGCCGGCCCGCGCCGCCGCGCTGGTCGCCACCGTCACGGTCGCGACCAGCGTCGTGCTCACCCTGCTGCACGTGCCGTCGTCCGTGCTCTTCGGCGCGCTGCTCGGCGGGATGGCGCACGCCCTGACCTCGACCACGCCGCTGGCTCTGCCGGCGTGGTGCTTTCGCGTCGGCCAGGGGCTGGTCGGCGTGACGATCGGCTCGTTGGTCAGCCTCGACGCCCTCGCCGCGATGGGCGGCTCGCTGGTCGCCATCCTGCTGGTGACCGCCGGCACGGTGGCCCTCAGCCTGGCCGCGGGACGCGCCCTCGCCCTGCGCCGCGACGTGTCCCGGGTGACGGGCGCGTTCGCGATGGTGGCCGGCGGCGCCTCGGGCGTCGTCGCGGTGGCGCGCGACCTCGGCGCGGACGACCGCGTGGTGACGATCGTGCAGTACCTGCGCGTCTTCGTGGTCCTGGTGACCATGCCGCTGGTCACCGCGATCGTCTTCCACCCGGCCCACGGGGTCGGGACGTTCGACGTCGCGGGCGAGCCCGTCGCCGCCGACCTCCTCTACACCCTGGTCGCGGTCGTGCTGGGCCTGCTGGTGGCGCGGGCGGTGCCGATCAGCACGGCCACGCTGCTCGGGCCCCTCGCCGTGGCCGTCGCCCTCACCGCGACCGGATGGCTGGGCACGCCGATCGTCCCCGTCCCGGTCCAGTGGCTCGCCTACGCCATCATCGGCGTCCAGGTCGGGCTGCGCTTCACCCGCGAGAGCCTCGCCTCGATCACCCGGATGCTGCCCGTGGTCCTGCTGATCATCGTGGGGATGGTGCTGGCGACCGCGCTCATGGGAGCCCTGCTGGCCTGGCTGACCCCGGTGGATGGGCTGACGGCGTACCTCGCCACGACCCCCGGCGGCCTGTTCGCCGTCCTCGCGACCGCCGCCGACAGCGGCTCGGACGTCACCTACGTGATGGCCGTGCAGCTGCTCCGGCTGCTGGTGATCCTGGCGTTCACGCCACTGCTCGCGCGATACCTTCGAGCTCGTCCCGGTCGACCACGCGACGGGTCCTGACCCGATAGCGCCAGACCTGGATCAGCCCGAGCGCCCAGAGCGGGTACTGCGCGCACATCGCCCAGTGGAACGCCGACGGCGTGTAGTCGCTGCCGCCGCCCGGCGTGCGCCAGTCGAGGAGCACGCCGATCGCGATCACGAGGACCAGGCTCGCGATGAACCCGCCCTGGTTGATGATCCCGCTGGCGCTGGCCAGCCGCTCGTGCGGGTTGGAGGTCCGGCCGACGTCGAAGCCGATCATCGAGGCGGGGCCGCCGATGCCGACCACGACGACGAGCACGACCAGCAGCGGCAGCGGCGCCGTGCCGGGCCAGACCAGCACCAGCGTCCACATGGCCACGATCGTGGAGACGATCGTCAGCACCATCGTCGAGCGGTGCCACGGGTGGTTGCCGACCAGCCAGCCGAGGGTCGGTCCTGCGCCCATCACGGACAGGACCATCAGCGTCAGCAGGAGCCCGGCCGTCGAGGACGACCGGTGCTCACCCTGGACGAAGAACGGGAAGCCCCACAGCAGGCTCAGCGCGGTCGAGCTGAACTGCGTCGTGAAGTGCATCCAGAACCCGAGCCGCGTGCCGGGGTGCCGCCAGGACGAGCGCAGGCTGGCGCGCACCGCCGCGAGCGACAGCTGGGGGCCGCGCAGGTTGCGCGCTCCGGGCGAGTCGTGGAGGACGAGCACGACCGCGACCGCGAGGACCACCCCGAGGGCGGCGGCGAACAGGTACGCCGTCGTCCAGCCGAGGTGACCCAGGGCCCAGGTCATGGGGACCGCTGCCGCGACCGCACCGAGCTGGCCGAGGGTGCCGGTCAGCTGGGTCATGATCGGGATCCGGCGGGCCGGGAACCAGCTGCTCACCAAGCGCAGGACGCAGATGAACGTCATCGCGTCGCCCATGCCGACGAAGACCCGGGCCACCAGGGCGACCGGGTAGCTCTCGGCCAGCGCGAAGCCGGCCTGGGCGAGCGTGAGGACCACGGTGCCGGTGAGCAGCACGCTGCGCGAGCCGTAGCGGTCGACCAGCAGGCCCACGGGGATCTGCATCGCGGCGTACACGACCAGCTGGAGCATCGTGAACGTCGCCAGCTGCGACGCCGAGATGCCGAACCGGTCGGCCGCGGCCAGGCCGGCGACCGCGAGCGAGGAGCGGTGGAAGACCGCAACGAGGTAGACGAGGAGCCCGACCAGCCAGACCGCGTACGGATTGCGGACGGATGCGCTCACTCCCCCGATGGTACGGCGATCAGTCGAGGCAGAACTCGTTGCCTTCCGGGTCCTGCATCACGATGTGACCGCCACTACCCGCGCCCGGTTCGTGGCGCCGGACGCGGGTGCCACCGAGCCCGGCGAGCCGGTCGGCCTCCGCCTCCAGGGCGGCCATCCGCTCATCCCCCTGCAGGCCGGGCGCGGCGCGCACGTCGAGGTGGACCCGGTTCTTGGCGGACTTGCCCTCCGGCACCCGCTGGAAGAACAAGCGCGGCCCGTGGCCCTCGGGGTCGACCACCGCCGAGCGGGAGTTCCGCTCCTCGGCCGGCACGCCCCACGCGTCGAGCGCCTCGTCCCAGGTCGCGAACGGCGGCGGTGGGGCCTGCAACTGGTAGCCGAGCGCGTGGGCCCAGAACTCCGCCGCCGCGGCCGGGTCGGCGGCGTCGAAGGTGACCTGGACCTCGCGCGTGGTCATCGCGCACCCGCCTCCATCATCTGCCGCAGCTCCTTCTTGAGATCGCCGATCTCGTCGCGCAGGCGGGCCGCCACCTCGAAGTGCAGCTCGGCGGCGGCCGCCTTCATCTGGTCGGTCAGCTCCTGGATCAG
>Ga0308174_10000618_pt1 | contig 15375 bp, 15 predicted proteins | sample PhyPR2_FD_203894 | JGI IMG/M metagenome (GOLD analysis project Ga0308174, IMG submission 203894) | Soil microbial communities from UC Gill Tract Community Farm, Albany, California, United States - DLSLS.P.R2 | ecosystem: Environmental > Terrestrial > Soil > Agricultural land | place: USA...
CGGAGCATGCCCGTCCGCGCGACCGGCACGCGAGGCGCCGACGCGGCGGGGCGGCTGAGTCCGAGATCGACCCGGCAGTCGGACCATGCCCCATGTCTACACTGCGCACCGCCCCCGGGGCGAGGCCCACCCCGTACCGGGCGCGCGGTCTCTGCCCGCTCCTCCTCACGCGTCCCTGAAAATTCGTCATTGCCGGAACGGCAAGGATGTTTGCCCGACGTGCCGACGGGCCGCACGCTTCCCCCACAGGCGCCGGACGGTCCGGCGCCGCACCTCGCCCCGACGCACTCAGGAGGGCCCCATGCAACCCACTCCCACCAGCGACCCCGCCGCCTTCTGGGAAGCCCGTTACCGGGACAACGACCGGGTCTGGAGCGGTCGCCCCAACGCCCCGCTCGTCCGGGAGACGGAGGGACTGCCTCCCGGCCGCGCCCTCGACCTCGGCTGCGGCGAGGGCGCCGACGCCGTCTGGCTCGCCTCCCGCGGCTGGCGGGTCACCGGCGTCGACATCTCGTCCACCGCCCTCGCACGCGCCGCCGCGCACGCCGCCGAGGCCGGCGTCGGCGACCGCACCACGTGGGAGCGGCACGAACTGGGCAGGTCCTTCCCGGAGGGCACCTTCGACCTGGTCAACGCGGAATACCTGCAGTCCCCGGTCGCGCTGGACCAGGACGGGGCCCTGCGCCGGGCCGCCGACGCCCTCGCCCCCGGCGGCACCCTGCTGATCGTGATGCACGCCGGGTGGCCGTCGTGGCAGGAGGAGCCGCCGTTCGAGGCGGAGTTCCCCACCCTCGACGGGCTGCTCCAGCGGCTGGCGCTGCCGGAGGAGGAGTGGGTGCTCGAGACGAAGGAGACACTCCGCAGGCCGAGTCCCTCCCCGGACGGGGTGCACGGGTACCGTGAGGACCACGTGTGGCGGCTGCGCCGGGTGGGAGGGGGGTCGGGCTCGGGAGCCTGAGGCGGGGCCGTCGGCCCCGAGCGCCGAGCCTGGCAGCAACCCGTCCCGGGCCGCGGAAGAACTCTCACAGTTGTGTTTTCCGCGGTCCTGATCGACACCGTGCGGATCGACACCGCCAGGCGATGTCCGTGCTCCACCGCCGCGGCCGCCCGGCACCGCTTGCCGCTGGCTGCCGGCCCGACGGCCAACGAGCAGGCCGGGGGCGCCGGTCGCGGTCTCGAGGCCGGTGCCCGCCGTGCCGACTTCGGCCCACGTCATGCCGCGTGGTCTGTGCGTCCGCCCACTTCATGCCGCGTGGTCTGTGCGTCCGAAGGACCAGGACCGCGTCCCGCGCGCTCGCCCCGCCCAACGTCCTGGGAGAGCGAGGCCGGCCGGGACGCAGGACGCCCGGCCGGCCCTCAGTCACTCGGTCAGGGCGATGTACTTCTCCTCGAGGAACTCCAGAATCCCCTCCGAGCTGCCCTCGCGGCCGAGGCCGCTCTGCTTGACGCCTCCGAACGGCGCGGCCGGGTCGCTCACCACGCCCCTGTTGACAGCGACCATGCCGGCTTCGAGCCGCCGGGCAACGGCCACGGCGGCCCGCTCCTCGCCGAAGACATAGGCCATCAGCCCGTAGACCGTGTCGTTGGCCATGCGTACGGCGTCGTCGACGTCGTCGTAGCGGACCACCGCCGTGACCGGTCCGAAGATCTCGGTCACGTTGATCTGCGACCCGTGCTCGACGTCGGTCAGGAGGGTCGCGTCGTAGAAGGCGCCCGTGGCCGAGGGTTTTCCGCCGCGCACGAGGGTGGCGCCGCTCGCGACCGCGTCGTCGACGAGGGCAGCGACCTTGTCGCGCTCGGCGACCGAGACCAGGGCTCCGAGGTGGTGGGAGCGGTCCAGGCCCGGGCCGACCACCATCTCGGCCAGGGCGGCGTCCATGCGTGCGACGAACTCGTCGTGGAGTGAGGTGTGTACGTAGAACCTGTTCGCGGCGGTGCAGGCCGAGCCGCCGTTGCGCATCTTCGCCTGCAGGGCCCCGGCGACCGTGAGTTCGAGGTCCGCGCCGGGCAGGACGATGACCGGGGCGTTGCCGCCGAGCTCCATCGATGTGCTGACGACGCTGTCGGCGCAGGCGTGCAGCAGGGTCCGGCCTACCTCGGTCGACCCGGTGAACGATACCTTCCGCACCTCGGCGCGATCGATCATCTGCTGCACCAGTGGACCTGTCGGCACCGGTGTGACCAGGTTGACCACCCCGCGCGGGACGCCTACTCGACGCAGCACCTCCACGACGTACGCCGCCGTCAGGGGCGTCTCGCGTGCGGGCTTGAGGATCGTCGTGCACCCGGCGGCGAGGGCCGGAGCGAGCTTGCGGGTCGCCATCGCGGCCGGGAAGTTCCATGGGGTGATCAGCAGCGAGACCCCGACCGGCTGCCGGTCGACGACGATCCGCTTGTCGCCGGACGGCGAGCGCCGGTATTCGCCCGGAATCCGCACCGCTTCTTCCGCGAACCACCGGAAGAACTCGGTGGCGTAGCGCGCCTCGCCGACGGCGTCGGCCCAGGCCTTGCCGTTCTCCCGCACGATCAGGGTCGCAAGGTGCTCCTCCTCCGCGGTGAGCAGCTCATACGCCGCACGGAGGAGTTCACCGCGCTCCCGTGGTGCGGTCGCCGCCCAGTCGTCCAGCGCGGCGGCTGCCGCGTCGACGGCATCGTGGCAGTCCCGCTCGGTCGCGATGGCGAACGCGGCGATCGTGGAGAGGTCGGCGGGGTCGACCACATCGAACCGGCCGCCGTCGGCGCCGGCGCGCCACGTGCCGTCGATGAACAGGTCGGCATGCACCGGGGGGAGGCCGGGTGGAGGTGGGCTGGACAAGGTCATGCGAAGGTCTCCTTCTTCAGGGTTCCGGCCAGGGCACGTCCGAGGAGGTCGAGCAGCAGCTCGTGGGTCGGCTCGACCGGCGCGATCGCCAGCAGTCGCTGCGACTTCTGGGCGAGTCCGGCGATCTGCGGCAACTGGTCGCGCGAGATGCCGATCTCGGTGAGCGAACCGGGTACCCCGACGGCGTGGTTGATCTCGACGATCCTGCGGATGGTCCGCTCGGCGGACGCCTCCTGGGCGGGCAGTCCTTCAAGGGCGGCGCCGAGGCGGGCGATCCGATCGGCGATGTCCGGCTCGGTCCGCATCACGTCCAGGGCGTAGGGGAGCAGCAGCCCGGTACCGAGCCCGTGCGGTGTGCTGGTCATGGCCCCGATCGGGTATTGCAGGGCATGGCACAGATGGGTGCCGGTCGAGCCGAAGGCGATGCCGGCGAGGAGCGCGCCGCGGGCGACCTCCTCGCGCGCCCTGCGGTCCGCGGGCGTGTGCACGGCGGGCGACAACCACGGCCCCAGGTGCGCCGCGGCCTGTAGGGCCACCGATTCCGCCAGGGCGTTACGGCCGGTGAACACCGGCACCGTGGAAGCCCAGTCCGGGTCGAGGGGGCGGGCGGTGAACGACTCCACCGCGTGTACCAGTGCGTCGATGCCCGAGTACGCGGTCACGGTGGCGGGCGCCCCGAGGGTGAGCTCAGGGTCGACGACAGCCGCGGCCGGTACGAGGAACGGACTGGAGACGCCTACCTTGAGTTCGCGTTCGGGGTCGGACACGACGGCGACGGGAGTCACCTCCGAGCCGGTGCCGGCCGTGGTCGGGACCGCCACGATCGGAAGGACGGGGCCGGGGACGAGGTTCTCCCCGTAGTAGCGGCTCAACGGGCCGCCATGGGTCGCGAGGAGCGCCACCACCTTCGCCGCGTCCAGGGCACTGCCGCCGCCGATCGCGAGGATGACGTCCGCACCGTACGTGCGGGCGAGTTCGGCCGCGCCGTCGAGGGTGGCGACCGGAAGCTCGGGGGTGATGTCGGAGTGCACCCGCACGGTGAGGCCCGCCGTCTCGAGCCCGGTGACGATATCGGCGAGGTGTCGCGAGCCCCGGAGAAACGGGTCGACGACCGCGAGCACTCGTCGGCCATGGACGGCGACGACCTCGGCCAGCTGGGCACGGGTGCCGTAGCCGAAATGCACACGTGCGGGGAGACGGAGTGTTCCGGTGAGCTCAGGCATGGGTCAGCCATTCTCTGCCGCCGGCGCTGCCGGCCCTGGATGCCGTGTCGGCCGCCCCGTTGACCGCCGGTTCCACCGCCAACCGGGCAGCGCCGCCGAGCAGGCCGGCATCGTTGTTCAACATGGTGTGGTGGAAGCCTGTATGAGCGAAGATCTCCACGACCTCCGTCGCGGGCAGCGTGCCCCAGGTCCCGAGCGCTGGTCCGTCGTGCTCGGCGTGGGCTGCGCGCAGGAGGCGCCTTTGATGCCGGGGGGTGCTCATGTCGCCGGGTAGTCCTCGGCGTTGAGCACCCAGCCCGAGGCGGAGAAGTCCTCGCGGGGTGGCGAGAAGATGTCGATGAGCTGCTGATGCTCACCGACCCCCTGGGTGGTGTGGACGGTCGGCGGCGGGATCACGCAGATCGACGGGCTGCCGACCTCGAGGCTCTCGTCGGCCCGCCACTGGGTCGAGTCCGGTCCCCACGGGTAGCGGATGTGGTGGACGAATCGGCCCTTCACCGCCAGCGAGATCTGCTCGAAGTCGTCGTGGTGGTGCGGCGACAGCTTGTGCACGTCGCGCGGTTGCGGTTCCTCGGCGAGGAAGTTGACCATCAGGTTCGTCGTACGGAAGATCCGTCCGAACCGGCCCTCGGCGATCGGGGTCTCCGCCAGCCGGTACACGCGGAGCGCGAACCCGTCGACCGGGTCGGGCCAGGGAGAGAGGGGAGTGACCCGCTCGTCGGGCTCGGCGTAGACCTCGGAGTTCACGGCGCGTTCGGCGAGGTCCTCGGCCCGGTGGGAGAACAGCCGGATGAGCGCACCGTCCCCCTCGACACGGATCTCGCTGTCGCCGGGAGGCACCACCACGAGGGCTTCCTCGTCGAGCGTCGCTGACGTCCCACCGCCCGTCACCGTGACCGGGGCGCTGTCGGAGTACAGAAGCACGGCGTACTCGTCGGGCTGACCGGACCGGGTGAAGACATCGCCGGCCCGGGCGTCGGTCCAGGCGATGACGAGGTTCGCCGCCCGGGCGACCCACGTCCGGCTGCCGTTCGGGCCGACCTCGGTGGGCGGATGGGAACGGAACTCGATCCGCTGCGCCGACCGGATCGGCGTGCTCGGATCCACTGTTCTGGCCGGGGTGGCCGTGGACAGCTGGGACCGGATGTCGTCGGCGGCATAGGTACTCATATGCGCTTACTCCCTTCGGTGGAGGCTCCGGCGCCGCGCAGCGCGAGCAGGGCGCGCGCATCGGCCGGGGTGGCGATCTGTTTGCCGAGGTCCTCGATCACGGCGCGGATCTTGTGGACCTGCTGGGCGTTGCTCTCCGCGAGCCGGCCCTTGCCGATCCACAGACTGTCCTCGAGGCCGACCCGGACATGTCCGCCCAGCCAGGCGCTGTGGGTGCCGAACTGGATCTGGTCGCGCCCGGCGGCGAACGCGGAGAACGAGTAGTCGTCACCGAACAGCCGGTCGGCCACCCGGACCATGTGCTCGAGGTTGTCGTGGTCGGCACCGATCCCGCCGAGGATGCCGAAGACGCCCTGGATCAGCAGCGGCGGCCTGGCCAGTCCCTTCTCGACGAAGTGGGCGAGTGAGTACAGGTGCCCGATGTCGTAGCACTCGTACTCGAAGCGGGTGCCCAGTTCCCCCAGGGCCCGCAGTGTCTCCTCGATCTTGTCGAAGGTGTTCACGAAGGGCTGGCTGTACGTGTTGAGGACGTAGGGCCTCTCCCAGTCGTGCCTCCACTCCGTGACCCTGTCGGCGATCCCGGAGTAGACGAAGTTCATCGAGCCCATGTTCATCGAGGCGAGCTCGGGCCGGACCCGGATGGCGCCGGCCAGGCGTTGCTCCAGCGTCATGGCCGTCGAGCCGCCGGTGGTGATGTTGATGACCGCGTCGGTCCGGTCCGTGATGCGTCCGACGATCTCCTCGAATATCTCGGGCTCGTACGCGGGGCGGCCGTCGGGGTGACGTGCGTGCAGGTGCACGATCGCCGAGCCTGCCTCGACCGCACCGATCGCGCTGTCCGCCACCTCCTCGGCGGACAGCGGGAGATACGGGCTCTGCGAGGGCACGTTCACAGATCCGGTGACGGCCGTGCTGATGACGACCTTCTCGGCGACCTTCATCAGGGGGTCTCCTCCAGGCCCAGCAGGAAGGCGGTGTTGCGGCAGATCATCTGACGCACGTCCTGCGCGGAGACACCGTGGTCGAGCAGCTGCTGCACGATGTACAGATAGGCGTCCACCGGGAGGGGGTTGCCCTTCTGGCCCAGGTCGGAGTTGATGACCGTTCGCTCGGGGCCGACCTTCTCGATCCAGTTGACGAGCCGCTCGATCGTGAAGTCGGGCGCCGGGACGTCCGGGTGATACATCGAGAGCTCGTGCTCCACGTAGGCGCCGTACCCCACCATCTCCTCGATGTCGGTGTCGGAGGCGTTGACGATGAAGTCGGGGTGGTGCAGCAGGATGCGGCGGACCCCGTTGGCGCTGGCGGTCTTGAAGAAGGCCTTCATCGACTCGGCGTCCAGGTGCCCGCCGGTGAGCATGATGCCGGCCTCCGCGACCAGTTCGGTGACGAGGTGGGTCTGCTCCGACACCTCGCCGGAGTCGTCGAAGACCGAGACCTCCTCCTCGTAGAGGTTGCCCGCCGCGGAGGGGAATCCGTCGTCGTGGCTGTGGGCATCGATGTGCTGGGCCGCGGAGACCGTGGGCCCCCAGACGCAGCGGCCGCCCATGTTGATGGCGACCGCGACCGCGGAGGGGTTGATCCCGCCGACCTCGGAGTTGAGCGAGACCCCGCCGTACATCGGGGTGGGTGCTTCGGCGAGCTGGGTTCTCATCGCCAGCAGGTCCATCACGGTGTTGTGGTGATGGGACTTGCACAGGATCGCCCGCATGTTGATGCGCGCCCCGTCGTGGGAGGCCTCCACATGGTCGAACCGGCGCGGGAACGGGCTGGGCCCGGAGTGGCAGTGCAGGTCCACGACACCGTCCAGGACCTCGAGCAGTGCGGGAGTCGGTTCCACCGTGACGGTCATTCCCTCTCCTATGTTCAGGATGCGTAATCGAAATTCAGATTACGCACACGCGCTTCCGGGTGTCAACGGACGACTTGTCCACCAATGGGATCGCCCAGATCGCCTGTCACCGAGGTCTTGTTCAGATTGCGAAGCTTGTGCTTGCATTACGAACGTCTCGGGGGTCGACGGCGGGGCGCCGGTCCGTGGGGCCGGCGGCGGGGCGCCGGTCTCAGCCCTCCATATCCAGGAAGGACCACATGAGCATCGAGGTGCGTCGATCGAACGCGGCGCCATCCGGCGAGACGGAGCGAGGCGGGATCCAGTCGATCGACCGCGCCGCGAACGTGCTGGCGCTGCTCGACCAGGACACCCGCAGCCTGACTCCCGCGGTGGTGGCCGAACGACTCGGGCTCAACCGCACCACCGCACACCGTTACCTGCAGTCACTCCAGACCGCCGGATTCCTCAGCACGACGTACGGTCCGGGACCGCTGCTCGACCAACTCTCGGCCCTGGTGTCGGAGCGCCAGCAGATACTGACCCTCGCGCCCGCAGTCCTGCGCCAGCTCTCCGACAGCACCGACCTCACGACGGTGCTCAGCTTCCTCGGGCGTACCGGGGCGGTGGTGACGCTGGTCGAGGAGGCGCACCGCGGCACGATCATCCTCACTGTCAGGATCGGCACCGTGCTGGAACCGAAGGCGGCCCAGACCCGGGCGCTGCTCGCGTTCGCGACCGACCCGGCAGCCGTCACCCGGGGGCACGCCGTACTCAGTCCCGCCGAGGCCGCCCTGGAGCGCGAAGCGCTGACGGCGGTACGCCGCCAGCGCATCGCCTGGGCGGAACTCCACGGGCAAGGGCTGGCCTCCGTGGCGGCGCCGGTGTTCGTGGGCAATGAGGCGTCCGCCGCGATGGCACTGATCGGAACGAGCACCATGCTCCAGCCCCTGGAGCGTTCCGCCCGGCGCGTGCGGGAGCTGGAAGAAGCAGCACAGACGCTCGGAACCATGGTTTCGGGCTAGGAAAGGAGACGATGTCGATGACGACATGGATGAAACGACAACACTTGAACCCGCTCTGGCTGCTGATGGTGCCGGCCGTGGGCCTGCTCGCGGCGATCCTGCTGTTCCCTCTGGCACAGAGCTTCGTCCGCAGTCTCGGCGAGCCCACCTGGACCCTTCGGCACTACCAGAACCTGTTCACCGACGGTGTCACACTGCGGGTGCTCGGGCGTACGGCATCGATCTCCGCGGTCGTGACGGTGGTGACGCTCCTGTGCGGCTATCCCTACGCCTACGTGATGACCCGGGTCGGACCGGGGATGCGCGGGCTGCTGCTGGTCCTCGTGCTGATCCCGTTCTGGACCTCCGTGATGGCCCGCAACTTCGCGTGGATCCTCATCCTCCAGCGTGACGGGCCGGTGGACTCCTTCTTCGGTCTGTTCGGCCACAGCGTGGTCTTCTACGGAACGGGCACCGGCGTCACCATCTCGATGAGCCAGGTCATGCTGCCGTTCATGGTGCTGCCCCTTTACAGCGCCCTGAGCGGGATCGACCGGCGGCTGCTACTGGCCGCCCGCGGTCTCGGGTCGCACCCGGTCAAGGCATTCTGGAAGGTCTACTGGCCGCTGTCGCGCGGCGGCGTCGTGGCCGGCGTGATCCTGGTGTTCACCCTGGCACTCGGCTTCTACGTCACCCCGGCCCTGCTCGGCTCGCCCCAGCAGTCGCTGGTCGCCCAGCTGCTCGCGACGCGCACGACCCAGCTCCTGGACTTCGCCGGTGCCGGTGCGCTGGGGATGATCGTCCTCGCGGTCACCCTCGCACTCGTGGCCCTGGCCTACCGGGTGGGGGGCAACGTGTCCGCCATCGGCGTCGTCCCGACCACCTCCGCCGAGGAGGAGGAATGACACTGCAACCCACCCAGAGCCCAGCTGCCATGAAAGAGCCGGCGACGCTCCCGCCGTCACAGTCCCCCTCGGCGACACGGCGTACCCGCGGGCGTGCCCGCGGGATCGACCCGATCCCCTGGTGGCTGAAGCTCGTCGTCGCTCTCGTCGCGGTGTACCTGATCCTGCCGACGGTGTTCGTCATCCCGATGAGCTTCGGCTCGACCCGGTCGTTCGCCTTCCCGCCGAAGAACCTCAGCCTCGACCTCTACCGCAACTTCTTCACCGACCCGGACTGGCTGACCTCGCTGCGCAACTCGGTGGTGGTCGGGCTGCTGGCCGCCCTCATCGCGACCATCGTCGGCACCGCCGCGGCCGTGGGCCTGCACCACCTTCAGGGCAAGCCGGCGCGGATCCTGCGGGCGTTGCTCATGATTCCGCTGGTGACGCCCGCGATCGTCGTCGCGGTCGCCGTCTACATCTCGTTCCTCAAATGGCACCTCGTCGGGACCGTGCAGGGCTACGTGCTCGCCCATGCCGCCATCGGCGTCCCCTTCGTCCTGGTGGCGGTGACCAGCGCCCTCAGCGGTTTCGACTCCACCCTCCTGCGCGCCTCCGCGTCGCTGGGAGCGTCGCCGCTCAGGACGTTCAGCCGGGTCACGATGCCGCTCATCGGCAAAGGCATCCTCAGCGGCGCCGTCTTCGCCTTCGTGACGTCGTTCGACGAGGTCGTCATCGCCCTGTTCCTGCGCGATCCGACATTCCAGACGATGCCCGTGCAGATGTACAACAGCGTCACCTACGAGATCGACCCCACCATGGCCGCGGCATCCAGCCTCGTGGTGGTCGTGGTGACCGTCGTCTGCCTCGTCCTGCAGTACCTGGGCAGCCGAACCAAGACGCGATAGGAGATCGCATGCCCACCACCCACGCCACGACGCCCACCCCCGAGGCCGCCGCGGAGGCGGTCAACAACCGGTCGGGGACCCGGATCCGGCTCACCGACGTCAGTAAGGACTTCGGTCTCCCCGAGCCCGCGGTCGACACCATCTCGCTGACGATCGAGCCGGGAGAGTTCATGACACTGCTGGGGCCGAGCGGCTCCGGCAAGACCACGACGCTCAACCTCATAGCGGGCTTCGAGACCCTCACCACGGGGTCGATCATGTTCGACGGCGGCGACGTCAGCGCACTGCCCCCGCACAAGCGCAACCTGGGCATGCTGTTCCAGAACTACGCGCTCTTCCCTCATCTGACCGTGGCGCAGAACGTCGCCTACCCCCTGCGCGAACGCCGACTGCCCAAAGCGCGGATCACCGAGAAGGTCGGCCAGGTACTCGAACTGGTGCAACTCACCGGGCGCGACAAGCACTACCCCTCCCAGCTCTCCGGTGGGCAGCAGCAGCGTGTGGCGCTCGCCCGCGCCATCGTCTTCGACCCCAACGCACTGCTCCTCGACGAGCCGCTCGGAGCGCTGGACCGCAACCTGCGCGGCACCCTGCAGCAGGAGATTCAGCGCATCCACCGTGAGCTCGGGTCGACGTTCGTGTTCGTCACACACGATCAGGAGGAGGCGATGAACCTCTCCGACCGGATCGCGCTGTTCAACAAGGGACGTCTCGAGCAGGTGGGCACCCCCGAGGCGCTCTACGCGACACCCGAGACGTTGTTCACCGCCCGCTTCCTGGGCGACTCCAACGTCTTCGACATCGCGGACGCGAAAGGTGTCACGTCGGGGAGCGCGGTGGCCTGGGAGGGCCGCACCCTGGCGGTCGAGGCCGGCACGGTGTCGCCGCGGGTCACCGCCGGGGAACCGGCCGCACTCGTGGTCCGCCCGGAGGACATGCGGATCGCCACCACGCCGGACGAGGTGCCGTCCGGGGCCAACCATGTCTCCGCCACTGTGCGCCAGCTCGACTACCTGGGCTCCTACCGCACCGCCGTACTCTCCCTCGGAGGCGGAGGGACCGTGGGACGCGCCCGGCTGGCGCCCCAGGAGGGCGGTCTGCGGGTGGGCCAGGCGGTGACCGCCTGGTGGCATGTCGACCGGCAGCGTGTGGTGGCTCTCTGAGGCACTCGCTTCGTTCACGATGCGAACACCCAGTGCGTATCACGCAAGAAAAGGCGATCCGACCTCTTGTCGGGGTCGCCGCACAGGTCCTAGCGTTCGAAATGTGAAGTCGGAATCTACATTCTGAACACATTGAAGCGAGCCGTGACAGAAAGAAGTGACCCTGATGGCAAGCAAGAGAGTTCTCGGGATTCTCAGCACACTCGTCTGCGCCTCACTGCTGGCCGCCTGCGCGGGCGGTGAGTCCGAGGGCTCCGGCAAGAAGGGCGACGGAAAGCTGACCTTCGTCGCCTACGGCGGCGACGGCCAGAAGACGATGGAGGAGGCCTGGCAGAAGCCGTACATGAAGAAGAACCCGGGCGTCAGCTTCGTCAACACCTCGCCGACCGACGTCGCACAGGTCAAGGCGCAGGTCCAGAGCGGCCAGGTGAAGTGGGACGTCATCGCCACCTCGCCGGCTGCCGCCGAGCAGAACTGCGGGACGCTGTTCGAACCGCTCGAGATCACCGGCGTCAAGCGCAGCGAACTCGTCGAGCAGTCGATAGGGAAGTGCTACACCGGCAACTTCATCAACGCCACGCCGATCGCCTACCGCACCAAGGCATTCCCCGACCCCGCCAAGGCGCCCAAGACCGTGGCGGACTTCTTCGACACCAAGAAGTTCCCCGGTAAGCGAGGGCTGGTCAACAACCTGCAGAACGGCATCCTCGAGTACCCGTTGCTGGCCGACGGAGTGCCGCCCGGCAACCTCTATCCCCTCGATGTCGACCGCTCGCTCAAGAAGCTCGACACAATTCGCGATCAGACCACTTTCGCGCCCAACGTCGGTGCGCTCCAGCAGGCGGTCGGGGCCGGCCAGGTCGACATCTTCGCGTTGCCCGACTCCCGCATCACTCCGCTCCTGCAGGACGGCGTCGACATCACCGTGGTCTGGGACGTGACGGTCACCTCCATCAACGGCTTCGCCGTACCGAAGGGGTCGTCGGAGAAGAAGAACGCCGAGAAGTTCATGGCCTGGGTGCTCGGTCCCGAGGCCTCGGCCAACATCTCCCAGGCGCTCGGCACCGCGCCGATCAACAAGGCCGCGAAGCCGAACCTCTCCAAGGAGGCCAAGCAGGTCGAGGTGTACGGCCCGGCGAACACCGGCAAGACAGTCCTCCAGGACATCGACTGGTATGCCAAGAACTTCAACGATGTGACCACGAAGTTGCAGAACTGGCTGGCCGGATGACGTTCCTCGTCGCGCTGCGAGCCCCGGGCCGGGATGTCCTCCCTGCGAACAGCCGTCCGTACAGGGCGGACAGCGCCCCGGACGGGGCACTCGCCCCGGGCCTCCCTCGGCGGATGGTGCGGGCCGGCACCGCGCCCCCTGCGGACCGCGGGGGGCGCGGCTCACCCGGGCCGGCGTCGCGGCGAGAACCGGTCCGAGCCGGACCACGGCCCGTCGCTGCCGCGCCTCGACGGCAGCGACCGGCACCCCCAGCCGGAGAGCCACGGCTGCCCAAGGCCCCGTCCCGACGGCGAGGTGGCCGAGGTGCGCCGTGAGGAGTACGGCGTGGTGAGCCCGAAGGTCCTGCCGCTCGTGGCGGCAGGACCGGCCTTCGGTGAGAAGGGGCATCGGGCCACGGTGACATTCCTGGGAGCCGGCGACACCGTCTCGGCTCCGGTGCACGAGAAACCGCGGGAGACCGCACACGCGATCAGTGGCGCGAACGGAGCGCCGCCGGAGGCCGACCTATGACCAAGCCGACATACGACCAGCTCGTGAACGCCCAGCCCCCGTACTCGGCCTGGGACGTCTTCGGACGCGACGACGAGCTGGGCACGATCAACTGGCTGACCCCCGAACGGGTCGCCGCGGCGGCCACGTTGATACGCACGGGCGAGAGGTTCAGCCTCGATCACACGGTGAACGCCTTCGAGCCGTACCCCACCGGGACGCGGCCGGCCACCGAGCACCACGTGTTCGCCAACAACGAGTTCCACCGCGACGACTGGCTCGACTCCTTCTACCTGCAGTCCACCTCGCAGATCGACGCACTGCGGCACATCGGGCACCCGCGGCACGGGTTCTACAACGGACTGTCGGCGGAGGAGAACTCCGGGGACACGACTCGGCTGGGCATCCACCGCTGGGCACAGGCCGGCATCGCCGGACGGGGCGTGCTGCTGGACGTGCCGCGCTACTTCGCGGCCGAAGGCCGGGAGTACGACGTCGAGTCGACCGTGCTGATCGACGCCGACACCCTCGACGCGATCGCGGCGTACCAGGGCGTCGACTGGCGCGGCGGCGACCTGTTGCTGCTGCGCACCGGCTGGGCGGAGAACTACGTCGCGAAGTCGACCGAGGAGCGCGTCGAGTTCAACGCGCGCAACAAGTCACCCGGTCTGGCACAGAGGGAGGCGACGCTGCGCTGGCTGTGGGATCACGAGATCGCGCTCGTCGCCAGTGACACTCCCGGGGTCGAGGCGGACCCGGTCGTCGAGTCCGACTTCCGCGTGCCCGGCGAGCGTCCACCGGAGCACGGTGTCGACCACAGCGGGATGCTGCACCGGCCGCTCATCGCTCTGCTGGGCATGGCGATGGGGGAACTGTGGAAGCTCGACGAACTCGCCGAGTACTGCTTCCGCGAGCGGCGCTACGAGTTCTTCCTGACCTGTAAGCCGCTCAACATCATCGGCGGGGTCGGGTCCCCGCCCAACGCACTGGCGATCGCCTGAGTCCCCCGTCGAACGCAGTCGAGAGAGAGATATGAACGACTTCGAGAACGACATCGTCATCGTCACCGGCGCGAGCACCGGGATCGGCGCCGCGACCGCGCGGCTGCTGGGCTCCTCCGGAGCGCGAGTGGTGGTGAACTACAACCGCTCGAAGGACCAGGCGGAGGGCGTCGTGAAGGACGTCAAGGAGGCCGGCGGTGACGCCATCGCCGTCCAGGCCGACATGGGCTCGGAGGCCGACGTCCTCCGGCTCTTCGAAACGACCGACGAGGCCTTCGGGCCGGTCACCGGACTGGTCAACAACGCCGGCGTGAACGGGCCTCGGCACCGCGCCGCCGACGAGTACGAGTGGCAGGAGACGATGGATCTGCTGGCGGTCAACACGGTGGGCGTGCTGATCGCCTGCCGGGAGGCGATCAAGCGGATGTCGACCAAGCACGGCGGCAACGGCGGCACCATCGTCAACGTCTCCTCCATCGGTGCCCTGACCGGCTCGCCCGGCCGGTTCATCCACTACGCCGGCTCGAAGGCGGCCGTCGACACCATGACCAAGGGACTCGCCGTCGAGGTCGCGCGCGACGGCATCCGAGTGAACTCCGTCCGGCCCGGGATGGTGGACACCCCCATCCACGCCAAGACCGGCCAGGCCGACCGGATCGCTAAGTTCGCCGCACAGAACCCTCTCGGCCGCGCTGGTCTCCCGGAGGAAGTCGGCGAGGCCATCGTCTGGTTGCTCTCCGGGAAGTCCTCTCTCGTGACCGGCGCGGTGCTCGACGTGATGGGCGCGCAGCGCTGACCGTCCCGTCCGGGCGCCGCCGGCAGGGCGTGGCCGCGCTCTCGGCTCGCCCGGGGCCGGCCGTGCAGCAGTGCGGCGATCCGGGAGGCGCCGCAGGCCGGATCGCGCAGCAGGTCGCGGAGGGCGAGCGCGTCCTCGCGCGCGGGCTTGACCGGGATCCCGGAGGCATCCAGGTACATCACTCCCGTCGCGGCGGCCACGGCCAGGTTCGTCGCGCTGCGAACCGTGCCGCGCTGCCGGCGAAGGTGGTCCGCCGATATCGCGACGGCGAAGGGACATCGGCACCACCCCCAGCGCCTCGGCACAGGCCGAGCCGACTCGGAGGATCCGGGCCGAACCGGCGAGCCGGCCCTGACGCCCTCACCAATCCCTGGAAGGACAGTATGAGATCGAAGGTGTTCGATTCTCCCGCAGCCGCAGTCGCGGACATCGTCGACGGATCGTCGCTCGCGGTCGGAGGGTTCGGCCTGTGCGGTATTCCGTCAGAGTTGATCGGTGGCCTCGCCATGAGCGGAGTGACCCGGCTCGAAGTGTTCTCCAACAACTGCGGCGTCGACGACTGCGGTCTGGGAGTACTGTTGTCGGCCGGCCAGATCCGCCGGGTCACCGCGTCGTACGTGGGCGAGAACAAGGAGTTCGCGCGCCAATACCTGTCGGGTGAGCTCGAGGTGGAGCTGACCCCGCAGGGCACGCTGGCCGAACGCCTGCGTGCGGGCGGTGCCGGGATCCCCGCCTTCTACACGCCGGCCGGTATCGGCACCATGGTGTCCGAGGGCGGCCTGCCATGGCGGTACAACGCAGACGGCTCGGTCGCGGTGGCGTCGCCGCCCAAGGAGACCCGCGAGTTCGGTGAC
>Ga0308174_10000619_pt1 | contig 15340 bp, 13 predicted proteins | sample PhyPR2_FD_203894 | JGI IMG/M metagenome (GOLD analysis project Ga0308174, IMG submission 203894) | Soil microbial communities from UC Gill Tract Community Farm, Albany, California, United States - DLSLS.P.R2 | ecosystem: Environmental > Terrestrial > Soil > Agricultural land | place: USA...
GTGTCGGGCATGACCACCACGAACTCCTCGCCGCCGTAGCGCACCGGCAGGTCGATGGCCCGGACGTTGGAGGCCAGCCGGAGCGCGAACTCCCGCAGCACCTCGTCGCCCACCTGGTGTCCGAAGCTGTCGTTGACCTTCTTGAAGTGGTCGATGTCGATGACCAGGCAGGCGACCGGCTCGCCGCCGGCCCCGGCGCGGCGGCTGAGCGCGTCCAGCCGGGTCTGCATGTAGCGGCGGTTGTGCAGCCCGGTGAGCGGGTCGGTGACGGCGAGCTCGAGCGACTGGTCGAGGTTGTCGCGCAGGTAATCGGTGTAGCGCTTGCGGCGGATCTGGGTGCGCACGCGCGCGGCCAGCTCCTGCGGGTCGATGGGGCGCGCGAGGATGTCGTTGGCCCCGATCTCCAGCGCCTTGACCACCCGCGGGCGATCGTCGGAATCGACGATGGCGAGCACCGGGACGGTGCGGGTCGCCTCGTCCGAGCGGAGCTGAGCGGCGAGCCGCAGGCCGTCGAAGCCCTTGGCGGCGGTGTTGACGATCACCAGGTCCACCCCGGCGCGCGCGGTGAGCAGCGCGCTCTCGGCGTCGGTCTCGGCCACCGGGCGGTGCTCGACGGCGAGCTCGGCGCAGACCCGCTGCGCCTGCCGCGGATGGTCGTCGACCACCAGGATGCGGCCCCCCGCCCCGCCCAGGCGGGCGTGGGCGCCCGCTATCACCCCCAGGCGCCGGCCCGAAGCCTCGCGCTCGCGCAGCTCGTCGATCACCGCCTTCAGGCGCGTGAGGCTGCGCACCCGGGCGAACAGCATCATGTCGTCGATCGGCTTGGTGAGGAACTCGTCGGCCCCGGCCTCCAGCCCCGCCACCCGGTCGGCGCGGCCGTCGAGCGCGGTGACCAGCACCACCGGGATGTGCCGCGTCTCGGGGTCGTCCTTGAGGCGGCGGCAGACGGAGAAGCCGTCCATGCCCGGCATCATCACGTCGAGCAGCACGAGGTCGGGCTGCTCGGCGGCGGCCAGCGCCAGGGCGGTGGGCCCGTCGCCTGCGGTCAGGACCTCGTAGTACTCGGCGGCCAGCTTGGCTTCCAGCAGCCGGACGTTGGCTTCGATGTCATCGACGACCAGGATGCGGGCGGACATGGTCTCAGTCCAGGAGCCGGCGAATGGTGTCGAGGAAGTGGGAGACCGAGATGGGCTTGGAGATGTAGCCCTCGCAGCCGCCCTCGCGGATCCGCTCCTCGTCGCCCTTCATGGCGAAGGCGGTCACCGCGACGACGGGAATGTGCGAGAGCTCCTCGTCCTCCTTCAGCCACTTGGTGACCTCGAGCCCGGAGATCTCCGGCAGCTGGATGTCCATCAGGATCAGGTCGGGACGGTGCTCGCGGGCGAGCGCGAGCGCCTGCAGGCCCTCGCGGGTCTGGAGGGTCTCGTAGCCCTGAGCTTCGAGCAGATCATGAAAAAGCTTCATGTTCAGCTCGTTATCCTCGACGATGAGGACCTTCTTGGCCATTCGTGACCCGACGCTGTTCTCGAGGCCGACTCGCGGGTTTCACGGCCGCCCCCACCTTCCAGCATTCAGCGCGCCCATATCCTTAAACTTCGTTAGCCGCACCCGGAGCGCCCTTGGCCGATCCCCCTGCCCTGCCCCCGCCACGCCTTGAAAACCTGGGGCTTTCCCGGGCGCGGCCGCTGGTGATCGTCGACGTCGACGAGGTCCTGGGCCTGTTCCTGAAGGGCTTCGGCGGATTCCTCGCCGAGCGCGGCTACGACTTCCGACTCGACCGCTTCGCGCTGTTCCAGAACATCTATGCGGGCGGCGCGGCCGAACACCTCGACCTGGCGGCCGGGCGCAGGCTGTTCGACGAGTTCTTCGCCGGCCATTGCGCCGAGATCGAGCCCGCGCCCGGCGCGATCGAAGCCCTGAACCGGCTCGCGCGCCGGGCGGAGATCCTGATCCTCTCCAACGCCCCGCCGCAGGCCGAGCGGCTGCGCGGCGCATGGCTGAGGAAGCACGGGATCGGCCACCCGCTGGTCCTGAACTCCGGCCCCAAGGGCCCGATCACCGCCGCCATCGTGGCGCAGACGGCGCAACCCACCGCCTTCGTCGACGACCTCCTGCCGAACCTGGATTCGGTGGCCGAGCACGCGCCCGCGACCGCCACCTTCCAGCACGTCGCCGACGAGCGCTTGCGGCCCCTGGCCCCCAGCGCGCCCGAGCGGCATCCGCGCATCGACGACTGGGGCGAGCTCGCCGCCGCCATCGAGCAGGCGATCGCGCGCTAGCGGGCGGGCGCGGGCGCGTCCTGGCGCACGAACACCACCGCCCAGACGTCGCCATAGAGCTTGCGCCAGCCGGGCTTGGCCTCCATCGCCCGCGCCAGCGGCTCCCGCGGCGACAGCAGCATCCACTGGATGCCGTACTTGCCGATGGTGCGGTCGAGCTCGGGCTCGTCGCCGCGCATCAGGTGGTTGTGCAGGCGCATGAAGTCGTCGCCGTACATGTCGGCGCGGCCGTCGATGAACGGCCTGAGCCCATGGAAGATCAGATAGCCGCCGAAGTCGTAGGTGTTGAGCACCGGCTGGCGCAGGAGCGGGACCGGCACGTGCGCCATGGCCGACTTCGGGGTGACGAAGTCGTCGCCGCGCTGGGCGGGGTCGGCGAAGCGGAACCCGATCATCGCCAGCGCCGCGAGCGCGACGACGGCCAGGGCCGGGGCAAGCCGGATCGGCGCCGGCGGCCGCTGGGCCAGCGCCTTGGCGAGCGGCTCGGCCAGGATCAGCGGCGCGGTGGCGCCCAGCACGATCTGGTAGCGCTGGTGGATCAGCGTCAGGTGCAGCAGCAGAAGCAGCAGCAAGAGCCGGAACATCGGCGCCCTGAGGCCCCGCGCGAGGCCCATGTAGAGCGCCGCCAGCAGCGCGAACTCCAAGGGCTGGGGCGTGGCGAAGCTGAGCGGCTTCCACTCGCCGATGTTGTAGAGCGTCTGCATCGACATGATGCGCAGCGGGTAGATCAGGCCGAACACCCCATGCGGCGTGGCGCAGGCGCCGGCCAGCGTCGCTGCGCCGAACACCGCCCAGTCCCTGACCGTCCGCCATCGATCGAGCGCCGGATCGAACAGCGCCTCCAGCCCGAAGAATCCCGCCAGCAGGAAGCCGTAGATGAAGCTGCCGTGCAGGTTGGCCCACCCCGCCATCACCAGCGCGGCCCACAGCGGCGGCGCCGCGCCCTTTTCGCGCGCCCGGATCATCAGCATGGTCCAGCCGACCAGCGGGGTGAGCGCCAGGAGATGCGGCCGGGCCAGCACCCCTGCGGACATCACCGAGAAGCTGAGGATCAAAAGCACCGCAAGCGCCAGGCCCCTGAGCTTGCGGCCGGCTTCATAGGCCATCAGCCCGGCGGTCGCCGCGGCGGAGGCGGCGAACAGCACCAGGATCCCGTTCCAGCGCCCCGCCGCAAAGGCCAGCGCCATGAGGATCTCGGAGAACCACTCGTGGGTCATCCAGGGCTGGCCGAAATGGGTGTAGGAGAAGATGTCGCGGTGCAGCACCTGGCGGTGGGCGAGCATCCAGCGGCCGGCGGCGATGTGCCAGTAGGTGTCGCCGTCGTTGAACACCGCGTGCGAGAACATCACGTCGGCGAAGGCGACAGCGCAGGCCACCGCCAGGACGAGCGCCGGCCAATAGGAGGCCAGGCGGGGCTTCGCCCCTGCGTCCTCGGGAATCGCTGCCGCGGTCATCGAGGCAGGCTAAGCTGCGCGGCCGGACGAGGCACAGCGGAACAAATCAGGTAGATTGGATCGCATGATCCGCATCGGGGTCGACTTCGGCGGCACGAAGATCGAGGCCGCGGCGCTGGACGTCCAGGGCCACGTCCAGGCGCGCGTGCGGGCCCCCTCGCCGGGCGACTACGCCGCCGGGCTGGAGGCGGTGAAGGCGCTGGTCGACGAAGCCGAGCGGCAGGCGGGCGCGCGGGCCGGGCGCGTGGGCGTGGGCGGTCCGGGCTCGCCCTCGCCCGCCACCGGGCTGATGCGCGGCGCCAACTCCACCCAGCTCAACGGCCGCCCGTTCCCGGAAGACCTCGCGCGGGTGCTGGGCCGGCCGGTGCGCTACGCCAACGACGCCAACTGCCTGGCGCTTTCGGAGGCCGTGGACGGGGCGGGCGCGCAGGCCAAGGTGGTGTTCGCCGCCATCCTCGGCACCGGCGTGGGGGCCGGCCTGGCCGTGGGCCGCGAGGTCATCGAAGGGCGCAACCGCGTCGCCGGCGAGTGGGGGCACATGCCGCTCCCCTGGCCGCGCGCCGAGGAGCATCCGGGCCCGCTCTGCTGGTGCGGACGGCGCGGCTGCCTGGAGTTGTTCGTCTCCGGCCCGGGGCTGGCGCGCGACCACGGCGGGGCGGCGAGCGGCGAGGCCGTGGTCGCCGCGGCCCGCGCGGGGGAGCCCGCGGCCACGGCGGCGCTGGCGCGCTACGTCGAGCGGCTGGCCCGCGGCCTGGCGGTGGTCTGCGACCTCCTCGATCCGGACGTCATCGTGCTCGGCGGCGGGCTCTCCAACGTCGAGGCGCTCTATGCGGCGCTGCCGCCCGCCATCGCGCCGCACGTGTTCTCCGACGTGTTCGCGACGCCGGTCGTCAAGGCCCTGCACGGGGATTCCTCCGGCGTGCGCGGCGCGGCCTGGCTGTGGCCGATCGCCACATGAAGGCGTTCTGCCGCGACTGCTTCTGGAGCGCCGAGGCGGCGCCGCGCCGCTGCCCGGCCTGCGCCTCGCCGCGCATCGTCGTCCACCCCGAGCTCGACCGGCTGGCCATCGCCCACATGGACTGCGACGCCTTCTACGCCTCGGTCGAGAAGCGCGACCGGCCGGAGCTGCGCGACCGGCCGGTGATCGTCGGCGGCGGCAAGCGCGGGGTGGTCACCACCTGCTGCTACATCGCCCGCATCTCCGGCGTGCGTTCGGCCATGCCGATGTTCAAGGCGCTGCAGGCCTGCCCCGAGGCCGTGGTCGTCAAGCCGGACTTCGCCAAGTACCGCGCCGAGAGCCGCCGCATCCTGGGGCTCGCCGCCGGGCTCACCCCGCTGATCCAGCCGCTGTCGCTGGACGAGGCGTGGCTGGACCTGGCCGGCACCGAGCGGCTGCACGGCGCGCCGCCCGCCCTGACGCTCGCCCGCCTGCAGGCGCGCATCGAGGCCGAGACCGGCCTGACCGTCTCCATCGGCCTGGCGGCCAACAAGTTCCTGGCCAAGATCGCCTCCGACCTCGACAAGCCGCGCGGCTTCTCGGTGATCGGCCAGGCCGAGGCGCAGGCCTTCCTGGCGCCCCGCACGGTCGCGATCCTGCCGGGCGTCGGCCCGGCCATGGCGGCGGCGCTGGAGCAGGCCGGCTACCGCACGGTGGGCGACCTCGCCCGCGCCGATCCGAAGGCGCTGGCCCAGCGCTGGGGCGCCCACGGGCTCAGGCTCGCGGGGCTCGCCGCCGGCCGCGACGCCCGCGCGGTCGATCCCCACGAGGCGCGCAAGACGATCAGCGCCGAGACCACCTTCGAGGCCGACCTCGCGGCGCTGTCCGACCTGGAGGACCAGCTCGCCCCGCTCTGCGAGAAGGTCGCCCGCCACGCCCGCGCCGACGGCCTCGCCGGACGGGTGGTGACCCTGAAGCTGCGCGCCACCGACTTCCGGATCGTGACCCGGCGCCGCACGCTGGCGCTCGCCACCCAGACCGCCAGGACCCTGTTCGCGGTCGGCCGCGAGCTGCTGGCCCGGGAGGCCGACGGGCGGCCGTGGCGGCTGATCGGGGTCGGGCTCGCCGATCTGGTCGGGGCCGAGGCGGCCGGGGCGGACTTCTTCGCCGGCGAGGAGCGCCGCGCGCTGGCCGGCGAGCGCTCGGTCGATGCGCTGCGCGACCGATTCGGCGCCGCGGCCGTCACCTCGGGGCGCAGCCTGCGCCTGAATTCCCGGCGCAAGCCGCGATGAGCCAAGGCGTTTGCGCCAGGCGGTGAAGCAAAACGCGCGGTTTGGCGGTTGTTCCACCGGACCGTGACGATTCGGCCCTTCCATCCCCAAATCTTTTCCATATCTAATCGTCGAGGGCCGAAGTGCCGGCGGCGCCAGGAGATCCGTTCGATGGCCGAACGCAAACAAGGTGATCAGGCCACCGGCGTGCGGACGGCGGTGGTCACCCAGACCAAGCCGAAGACGCAGAAACCCTCGATGTATCGCGTTCTGCTCTTGAACGACGACTACACGCCGATGGAGTTCGTGGTCTATATTCTTGAGCAATTCTTCAATAAGTCGCGCGAAGATGCGACTCGGATCATGCTCCACGTCCATCAGCACGGCGTGGGGGTGTGTGGCGTGTACACCTACGAGGTGGCGGAAACAAAAGTCGCGCAGGTCGTTGATACCGCCAGGCGGCATCAGCACCCGCTGCAGTGCACCATGGAAAAGGATTAGAGGCTCTTGCCTTCATTCTCGCGCCAGCTGGAAGAGTCCCTTCACCGCGCCGTCGCTTACGCCAACCAGCGCAAGCACGAGTACGCGACGCTCGAGCACCTGCTCCTGTCCCTGGTGGACGACGAGGACGCCGCCGCGGTGATGCGCGCCTGCGACGTCGACCTGGCGTCGCTGCGCACCACGCTGACCAACTACGTGGACAACGAGCTGCGCTCCCTGGTGGTGGACGACGGCGAGGACGCCAAGCCGACCGCCGGCTTCCAGCGGGTGATCCAGCGCGCGGTGATCCACGTGCAGTCCTCCGGCCGCGAGGAGGTGAGCGGCGCCAACGTGCTGGTGGCCATCTTCTCCGAGCGCGAGAGCCACGCCGCCTACTTACTGCAGGAGCAGGACATGACCCGCTACGACGCGGTCAACTACATCGCCCACGGCATCGCCAAGAAGGCCGGCGCCTCGGAAGCCAAGCCCGTCAAGGGCGCCGAGGACGACGAGAAGCCCTCGGTCAAGACCGGCGGCGAGGCGCTGGAGGCCTACTGCATCAACCTCAACGAGAAGGCCAAGCAGGGCAAGGTCGACCCCTTGATCGGCCGCGCCAACGAGGTCGAGCGCTGCATCCAGATCCTCTGCCGGCGGACCAAGAACAACCCGCTGCTGGTCGGCGAGCCCGGGGTCGGCAAGACCGCGATCGCCGAGGGCCTGGCCCGCAAGATCGTCAACAACCAGGTGCCCGACGTGCTCGCCGGGGCGACCATCTTCTCGCTCGACATGGGCGCGCTGCTGGCCGGCACCCGCTACCGCGGCGACTTCGAGGAGCGGGTGAAGCAGGTCGTCAAGGAGCTGGAGAACCACCCCGACGCGATCCTGTTCATCGACGAGATCCACACCGTGATCGGCGCGGGCGCCACCTCGGGCGGGGCCATGGACGCCTCGAACCTCTTAAAGCCGGCGCTGGCCTCGGGCACGCTCCGCTGCATGGGCTCGACCACCTACAAGGAGTTCCGCCAGCACTTCGAGAAGGACCGCGCCCTGGTCCGCCGGTTCCAGAAGATCGACGTCAACGAGCCCACCATCGACGACACGATCAAGATCCTGAAGGGCCTCAAGACCTACTACGAGGAGTTCCACAAGCTCCGCTACACCAATGAGGCGATCAAGGCCGCGGTGGAGCTGTCGGCCCGCTACATCACCGACCGCAAGCTGCCCGACAAGGCGATCGACATCATCGACGAGGCCGGCGCCTCGCAGATGCTGCTGCCCGAGGCCCGGCGCAAGAAGACCATCGGGCTGAAGGAAGTCGAGAGCGTGGTCGCCAAGATCGCGCGCATTCCGCCGAAGTCGGTGTCGAAGTCCGACACCGAGGCGCTGAAGCAGCTGCAGGACGACCTCAAGCGCGCCGTCTACGGCCAGGATGACGCCATCGAGCAGCTCTCGGCGGCCATGAAGATGGCCCGCGCCGGCCTGCGCGACCCCAACAAGCCGATCGGCTGCTACCTGTTCACCGGGCCGACCGGCACCGGCAAGACCGAGACCGCCCGCCAGCTCGCCGCCACGCTCGGCATCGAGCTGCTGCGCTTCGACATGAGCGAGTACATGGAGCGCCACACGGTGAGCCGCCTGATCGGCGCGCCCCCCGGCTACGTGGGCTTCGACCAGGGCGGCCTCTTGACCGACGCCGTCGACCAGCACCCGCACGCGGTCGTCCTTCTCGATGAGATCGAGAAGGCCCACCCGGACGTCTACAACATCCTGCTGCAGGTCATGGACCACGGCCAGCTCACCGATTCCAACGGCAAGAAGATCGACTTCCGCAACGTGGTCCTGATCATGACCACCAACGCCGGCGCCGCCGACGCCCAGCGCAACTCCATCGGCTTCGGCCGCGGCAAGGCCGAGGGCGAGGTGGACGAGGCGCTGAAGCGGCTGTTCACGCCGGAGTTCCGCAACCGCCTGGACGCCATGGTCCACTTCCATGCGCTGACCCCGGAGATCATCCGCCAGGTGGTGCTGAAGTTCGTCATGCAGCTGGAGGCCCAGCTCGCCGACCGCCACGTCACCATCGAGACCTCGGAGGAGGCCACCGACTGGCTGGCCAAGAACGGCTTCGACGAGCTCTACGGCGCCCGCCCGCTGGCCCGGGTGATCCAGGAGCACATCAAGAAGCCGCTGGCCGACGAGATCCTGTTCGGCCGGCTCACCAAGGGCGGCCACGTCTGCGTGGTGCTCAAGGACGGCAAGCTCGACTTCGACATCGAGGGCCGCGAGCGCGAGCCCGGCGCCCCCATCGTCGAGAACCCGGCGGAGGACGCCGCGGAGCCGGCGACGGTCGAGCCCTAACCCGCGCCCCCCGCCCCGCTCGTCCCCTTACCGCTCACCCCCGCGAAGGCGGGGGAGGCGGGGACCCAGGCGGCGCTGGAAAATGCAGAGGCCCGGGGGATGAGCCCGGGCCTTTTCGTTAGGGGCGGCGGCGGGGCGAGTAGTTGCTAAGGGATGGCCGCAAAATGACTCATGCCGGACATCCGGAAGGTCGGCTCTAGGGAAGAGCAGGGGCCCGCTGCACAGCCCCCCGGACGAAGCGCGCGCCGCCACAAGCGCGTGATTCAGCATGGCAATCAACGCGGCCCTAACTAGGTCGCCGGTTCGGCGGTTGCCCCGGGTTGGGCGTCGTCCGTTCCTCGTCGCCAATCGGTCGGCGATGATGCGTGTCGCTGACGAAGTCGATGAACGCGACGGCGGAGGCGACGGCAAGGCGGGCATGCCGAGGTTCGAGGCCCCGGTGTCTCCCGTCGCGCCCGTGTCCAGAGCCGTACATGCCGCGCAGCTCGGCTAGATAATGAGTCAGGCCGGACAGGTTGCGCAGGATCAGGCGAACCGTTTCGGCCCCGCGCGCCTCGTCCGAGATACCTTCGGGCACGAGCCTCAGTTCCTTCGCCAGCGCCTTGGTCAGGTCCGGCAACCCGGCCGAGGCCGCTACGGCCACACCGCGCTTCTGCAAGATCGACTTGCAGCAGCTCTCGACGAGATCCTTGGCTGTTCCGATGGCGAGCGCCGGATCCCGATCAACCGCGTTCTCAAGCCGCTCGATTTCCTTCTGCATCCAGCCGGCGTCGAGCGCATCGGCCACTGTCCGCGCCCTGGAGACGGCTCGACCGCCCGACAGGCCGAGCGGCCGGGCGACGTATCGCGGCCGGCCCGCGATCTTCTCTTCTTCAACGAGATGCCAGCCTTCGGGGCGGAGCTGGTCGTTGAACTGTTGAACGAGCTGAAGCGCCTCGTTTTTATCGGGGCGCACGACCGGATGGACCAGCTCGCAGAGGAAACGGAGGAAGGTATCGGACGGGCCGCCCATCAGGTCGAAGCGGCTGTCGCCATAAATCCAGTCGTCAGACCAATCCATCGGGTTGTTCACCCGGTGCTGCCAGATGTCGCCGGCCGCGTCGCTGAAGCGGCTGTCTGTGGAGGGCAGTCTCTGGAGATCGAATAGGCGCGCGAGGAATTCGACCTCTTCAAGCCGGCCCGACCAGGCGACGTTGTCGAGGCGAAGACCGTCGATGATGTTCCGGCGCGCGACCTGCGATATTTGCCCCTTGGACTCCCGCCAGTCCGGGCGCGGCGTCACGTGCGGAATGATCGAGGCCGAGTACCAGTTGGCGGTGTGCCCGGAGAGGACCGCTTCCAGGCGCTTGTTGATCTGTTGTTCTATCCCGACCTTTCGGTCGCCGAGCTGGCCGTAAGCGGCTGGCTCTATCTCCAGGAAGACCGTCCATACCGACGTGCTGCCGTTCCAGTTGTCGACGCCGGTCTGCTCGACCCTGGACGCAGCGGTTCTCAGCAGCTCCGCCGCTGCATTCATCCCTTCGGTCGACAGCATCTCCGCCGCCGTCGCCAGATAGGGTTCAAAGTCTTCCGCCGGCTCCGCCATCTCTATTCTCTTTCGATGTCGAGAGAAGATAGGCGTGGCCGTGGCCGATAACTACATGTCGAGCTTAACCACGAACCGATTGAGGACCGGGCCATGAGTGAGACGCCGCCGCGGCCCGAGGAGCCGCAGGTTTCCCTGTGGATGAGGGTGATGCTGGCTGATGTCCAAGGCCTCGATTTCGAGCAGGTGATCGCCGGCTCGACGGCGGCCGACAGCCAGGAACTCGGCGACCTTTACCGCGCCGCCTCGGGTGCTGCGGGGGCCGGCGAGGATGGCACGAACGACCCGTCGCGGGTTCGTGTCTGGGACTTCCTCTGGGGCGTCACGGGCATGCACTTCAAGCCTGAGGACACGAACGAGCCATTTGGCCCGATGCTGGTCATGGCGGACGGGCGGCGCTCGGCGGCGTCATCCGATTTTCGGGAGCACGGCGACGTCCTGCAGCTTATGGCGGGCGCCGCAACGAACGTTGTGCTGCGGGCGCGCCTGAACGACGTCGCCTGGCTGCTGGACCGCAAGAAGGCGGCCTGCGGGGCGGAGGCCTTGAAGGCCTATGTCGAGATGGTACGGCGGATCGAGGCCGGCAAGCTGAAGTTCAGCCGCGGCGACGACGACTGGCCGTTCCACCCCGACACTAAGGACTATCTCCTTCGCGCCCTAGGCCTGGCCCGGATGCTCGGCTGGACCAAGCCGGAGGCCGAAGCCGCTCGCGAACAACTCGTGGCTATCCGCAAGCGCGCGGTGGCGGCCAGGGACCCGGTGCCCGTCCATTGGTACTGCGAGATGGACTTGCAGATGCGGGTGTCCGACCCGCTCGAGGTCGCCGCAGAGATCGAAGACGTGCTCGCCAACCTGCCGGCGGACGCCAACCACCATGTGGTCGTGGACCTCTGGTGCGTGGCGTCGCGGGCATATCAGGCGGGCAAGAAGGAAGACGACAAGCATCGCTGTCAGATCGCTAGTGCCGAGGTGATGGTCGCCGAGGCCGAAAAGATCGCGTCGCCCATGCTGGCTTCGCACCTGCTCGGCAACGCAATCGCAGCCTTGCACGGCATTCCGAGCGCGCGACCACGCCGCACTGAGCTGCGGCACAAGTTGGTGGAGGTGCAGGCCAACGTCGGCGAGGAGATGGGTAGTTTCTCGCAGGAGATCGACCTGACCGAGTTGGTCGAGTCGATCCAGAACAAGCTCAAGCCGCTCAGCGTCTACGACAGCCTGTTCTTTTTCGCCGTGCTGGATCAGAGCCCCGACCCAGAGAAGCTGAGGGCCGAAGCCATCGAGCAAATCCGCAAGCACCCGTTGTCGTCGCTGTTCGGTGCGGCGCACCTCGACGACGAGGGCAAGGTCATCCATCGGACCGGCGGTGCCGGCGGCTTCGGCGATCCGGACGATTCGGTAATCGCCCAGCAGATCGCGCAATCCGAGGGCATCCGGCGGCACGTCAGCGTCTCTGGTCAGATAGAGCCGGCCCGGCGCACGATGACCTCCGGCCATTACCTGTCGGACGACGTGTTCTATGCCCTCACGAGCCAGAGCCCATTCGTGCCGCAAGACCTCGCCCATACGTTCGCGCGGGGGTTCAACCGCTTTTTCCAGGGCGATTTCACCAGCGCGCTGTACATCCTGACGCCGCTGCTGGAGAACTCGCTGCGCCATGTCCTTAAGTCGCACGGCCAGGACGTGACGACGTTCGACAACGCCGGGCAGACCCAAGAAGACCGGACCATCACCGCCTTGTTCAACGGCGTGAGGTCGGAGCTGGACGCGGTGTTCGGCCGCGACATCACCGAGGACATCTCTCATGTGTTCCTCGGGCGGCCAGGACCGGCGATTCGGCACGGCGTCGCACACGGGCTGCTCCACGATGGCAGTCCCTATGGCGTGGACGCCATCTACGCCTGCTGGCTGATCTTCCGGCTCTGCCTCATTCCATTATTCCCATATCGGGAGGAGCTGGGGCTGGCCTGATCGCGGCACGAAGCTGGACCTGGCTTCGGAAGACCTTCTTCCGGGGATGACGTGGACCAACACGGCTTCCTGCGAATGGGTCTGGGTGTGGTGAGGCCCTAGCACAGGGAGAGCCCAACGAAGGTCTGACGGGTCATAATCCGGGCGAAGCGAATGTCGCTTTTCGGGCGAGACCTCAATGTCAGCTCCTGGCGCAGAGCTGACCATAAGCAGCCATCGTCCAAGGGGCTTGCGCGCCACGCCTGGATGTTCTATCTTTGTTCTCATATGCCGCCCGCGCCCGCCACGTCCGAGATGCTCGCCGAGATGAGTGCGTGCGCCTATCGGCTGGGGATGGCGTTCGGGCGCGAGGCGGAGCGGGCGGAGGCGCCTGAGCGGCGGCTGGAGATGTTCCAGCTGTTCGACCGCTGCTTCTTCGCGCTTCGGGTCGCGACCGCCCTGCAGCTGCGCCTGCGGCGCGACGGCGGGATGGCCCCGGCGCGCGCGCCGGCGAGCGACGCCGAGCGCCTGGAGACCGAGCGCGCCGAGCCGGATGGGCCGGAGCGCGAGCGCTTCGAGGCGGAGCGGGACCGCGACCGCGAGACCGAACGCGCCAGCCTGCCCGTGCTCCTGACCACGCTGAGGGGCGTGGCGGCCGACGCCGCCGCCCTGCCCGGCCCCAGGCCCGCCGAGCTCCCCGCCCTGCAGGACCTCCTCGCCCGGGTGGCCGCGGCGCCGGCGCCCGCGAGGCCGCAGCCCCGCGCGCCGGCCCTGCGCGACCGCCTGGCCGGCGGCTCCGCCGCGCTCGCCATGGCGGCCGCGCCGCGGCGCGGGGACGGCGCGCCCGATCCCGCCGCCGTTGCGCCGCTCAGAGGCTCGGCGCTGGCGAAAGGGCCCTGAGGAACATCCGCGTCACGCGCTGGGCGTGGTCGACGATCATCGCGTCGGTGACCTCCTCGACCATCCCGGTGCCCAGGCGCAGCGTCCATTCGCCTTCGGCCATGGCCACGAACAGCGAGGCGAGCTCCAGGGGATCGTCGTCGAAGGCGATGTAGCCGTGGTCGCGGCAGTAGTTCAGGTATTCCACGAATCCCTGCCGCCGATCGGCGATCGTCTTGCCGATGCGCCGCAGCGTGGGCTCGCCGGCCTCCGGCAGGCCCTGGGTCAGCGGCTGGACCGCAAGCGCCAGGCGCAGGAGGTCTTCGGCCATCACCGGCAGCACGTTGGCGGGCGAGGGATCGCGCTGGCCGGCGGCGACGATGCGTGTCCCGAACCCCGCCAGCCGCTGTTCGACGAGGATGTTGAAGAGCGCGCCCTTGCTCTCGAACCAGGCGTAGAGCGTCTCCTTCGAGGCGTGGGCCCGCCGCGCGATTCCTTCCATGCTGGCGCCCGCGTAGCCCTTCTGGGCGAACTCGGCATAGGCGGCCTCGAGGATCTCCTCGCGCCGCTGTTGCTTCGCGGCGTCCGTGGCCGACGCTGCTTCCATCCCGCGGGTCTCTCCACCTGCTCGTCGCGCTTGCATAGCGCATCGCAACCCGATATCAAGCCGTACCGAACGGTACGGTACGGCGGAAAATGACGAGAACAGCGATGACCACTCCCCTTGGCTTCCGCGCGCGCGACGAGGCTCGAACCGGGACCGCGGCCCGCATCGGGACCGCGTTGCGGGCGCACGCCGGCCGGGCGGCCCTGGTGGGCGCGGTCAACTTTGCGCTCCCGTTCGTGATCTACAGCCTGCTGCACCAAGCCTATGGCGAGGCGCCGGCGCTGATCGCGGCGGGGATTCCGCCCCTGGCGTTCTCGCTGATCGAGTTCCTCCGCGCGCGCCGCATCGACGCGACCTCGCTTCTGGTGCTCACGGGCCTCCTCCTGTCGCTGATCGCCTTTGCGGGCGGCGGCGGCGTGAAGTGGCTGCAGTTGCGCGAGAACCTGGTCAGCGCGGTCGTGGGCCTGATCTTCCTGGGCTCGGTGGCGATCGGCCGGCCGCTGCTCTGGCAGCTGGCGCGAGCCCGCGCCCAGCGCGGCGCCCCGGAGAAGCTGGCCATGCTGGAGGCCCTGCGCACCGACGCCGGCTTCCGGCGCGCGATGACGCTGGCCACCCTGGTCTGGGCCGGCGGCCTGATCGCCGCCGCGGCCGTCAACTGCTCCCTGGTCTTCCTGCTCTCGATCCGCACCTTCCTGCTGGTCAGCGGCCCGATCGGCTACGGCGCCATCGCCGCGATGACCGCGTGGACCTTCTGGTACGTCCCGCGCGCCAGGCGCCTCGCCGAGCGCACGGCGAGCACGACCACGGCATGAGCGAAACCCTTTTGACGAGCGGCAGCTTGCCGACACCCGCCGCGTCGCTGATTTTTTCACCCGCTCATCCCCGCGAAGGCGAGGACCCAAGCTGAACATGAAGGAAGCTCTCAGAGCCGCCGCCCCCGGCGCGTCGGCCGCGGTTCCGCTTGGATTCCCGCCTTCGCGGGAATGAGCGGAGCTAGCTGATCTTCTCGGCGATCTGGTGGGCCAGCGCCTTCAGCTCCTCCATGTCCGCCATCCCGCCGCCGGCGTGGCGGCCCAGCGGCACGCCCTCCCAGCGCGGGATGATGTGGAAGTGCAGGTGGAAGATCGTCTGGCCGGCGGTCGCGCCGTTGAACTGGGTCACCACGACGCCGTCCGGGTTCAGCGCCGCGCGCACCGCCCGCGTCACCCGCTGCACGCCGAGGATCAGCGTCGCCAGCACCTCCGGCTCCTCGTCCATGAGGTTGCGGGCCCGCGAGTGCTTGGGGATCACCAGGGTGTGGCCCCTGGCCTGCGGGAAGACGTCCATGAAGGCCAGCACGTGGCTGTCCTCGTAGACCCGCGCCGCGGCCGCCTCGCCGCGCAGGATCTTGGCGAAGATGTTGCCCTCGTCGTAGGCGCCTTCCAGGCTCATGGCGTGCTCCTCGCGTCCTCCGCCGTCCTAGCAAATCGCTCGCCCGGGCGGAACGATCGCCAGTTGCTCCCCCACAGGGGGAGCTGTCGCAAAGCGACTGAGGGGGTTTCCGCTC
>Ga0308174_10000622_pt1 | contig 15317 bp, 13 predicted proteins | sample PhyPR2_FD_203894 | JGI IMG/M metagenome (GOLD analysis project Ga0308174, IMG submission 203894) | Soil microbial communities from UC Gill Tract Community Farm, Albany, California, United States - DLSLS.P.R2 | ecosystem: Environmental > Terrestrial > Soil > Agricultural land | place: USA...
CGGACCGCTGCTGGGGCTTCCCCCAGTCCAGGTAGACGGCGTCGACGTCGGTGGCGATGACCAGCAGGTCGGCGGCCAGGTCACGAGCAAGGACGGCGCTGGCGCGGTCCTTGTCGATGACCGCCTCGACCCCGACCAGCGAGCGCGTGCCCGAGGGGTACATCGTCGGGATGCCGCCGCCGCCCGCGCAGATCACCACACACCCCTGCGCGAGCAGCCACTGCACCGGCCGGATCTCCACGATGCGCTTCGGTTGCGGTGAGGGCACCACCCGGCGCCACATGTCGCCGTCCTGCCGGAAGACCCAGCCCCGCTGAGCGGCGATCCTCTCGGCCGCGTCGGCGGGGTACACCGGCCCGACGAACTTCGTCGGATTGCCGAACGCCGGGTCCGCAGGGTCGACCTCGGTCATCGTGAGCATCGTGGCCAGCGGCGCCTCGGGGGGCAGCAGGTTGCCCAGCTCCTGCTCGATCAGGTAGCCGATCATGCCCTCGGTCTGCGCACCCAGGACGTCGAAGGGATAGATCGACGCCTCGTCGTAGGCCGACGCCTGCAGCGCAAGGAGCCCGACCTGCGGGCCGTTGCCGTGCGAGATGACCAGCTCGTGCTCCTCGGCCACCGGCGCGAGTGACTTGCAGGCGACGGCCACGTTGACCCGCTGGCCCTCCACGGTCATCGGCTCCCCGCGCCGCTGCAGCGCATTGCCACCGAGGGCGACGACGATCCTCATGCTCGGCTTCCTCCCGCTCGGGCCCGCGCTCAGTCGTTCAGTCGCCGATGGTGGCGACCATGACCGCCTTGATCGTGTGCAACCGGTTCTCCGCCTGGTCGAAGGCGATGTTGGCCGGCGAGCGGAAGACCTCGTCGGTCACCTCGAGACCGCCGGTCATACCGGTGAGCTCGGCGACCTTCCGCCCGACCGCGGTATTCGTGTCGTGGAACGCGGGTAGGCAATGCATGAAGCGCACCCGCGGTTCCCCGGTGAGCTCCAGCGCCCGCGCATTGACCTGGTAGGGGGTCAGCTCCTCGACGCGGGTCCGCCAGACGTCGTCCGGCTCGCCCATCGAGACCCAGACGTCGGTGTGCACGAACTGGGCACCCGCCAGGCCCTCCGCGGGGTCGGCGGTGAGGGTGATCTTCGCGCCCGACTCCTCGGCCCGCTCCCGCGCCAGGTCCTGCACGTCCTTGTCCGGCCAGAGCGCCTCGGGCGCGCAGATCCGCACGTCCGAGCCCATGATCGCGCCGGTGATCAGCAGCGAACGGCCCATGTTGAACCGGCCGTCCCCCATGAAGCAGTACGTCAGCTCATGCGCCGGCCGGCCCGAGTGCTCCGTCATGGTGAGGAAGTCGGCCAGCATCTGGGTGGGGTGCCACTCGTCGGTGAGGCCGTTGTAGACCGGCACCGACGAGTTGGCGGCCAGCTCCTCCACGGTGGCCTGCGCCTTGCCGCGGAACTCGATCGCGTCGAACATCCGGCACAGCACCTGTGCGGTGTCGGCCGCCGACTCCTTGTGCCCGATCTGCGAGGAGCCCGGGTCCAGGTAGGTGACGTGACCACCCTGGTCGTAGGCGGCGACCTCGAAGGCGCACCGCGTGCGGGTCGAGGTCTTCTCGAAGATCAAGGCGACGTTCTTGCCGCGCATGCGCTGCCGCTCGGTGCCGCTGGCCTTGGCGCGCTTGAGGTCGTGCGACAGGTCGAGCAGCAGCTGCAGCTCGGCGGCGGAGAAGTCGATCTCCTTGAGGAAGTCGCGATGGTGCAGGTTCAGGGCCATGGCGGGATTCCGTCCGGGCTCAGGCGACGGCCGTGTCGACGGCCACGTCGACGGCATCGCGCTCGATGGGGCAGGACATGCACCGCGGACCGCCTCGACCGCGGCCGAGTTCCTCGCCGGCGATCGTCACGATCTCGATGCCGTTCTTGCGCAGGAACGTGTTCGTGGTGGTGTTGCGCTCGTACCCGAAGATCACGCCCGGGGCGACGGCCAGGAAGTTGTTGCCGTCGTCCCATTGCTCACGCTGCGCGCCCAGCAGGTCGATCGGGGTCCGCAGGACGCGCACCTTCTCGACCCCGATCGCGTCGGCGACCACGGGCCACAGCTCGTGGTTCTCCGTGACCTGGTAGTCGCCGCCGGACCCGACCGGCGTGAGCGTGAACGACCGCAGCGTGTCCGGCAGTTTCGGGTACACGGTGAACGCGTCACGGTCGATCATCGTCATCGCGGTGTCGAGGTGCATGAACGCGCGCGTCTTCGGCAGCTCGACGGCGATGATCTTCCGCACCGAGCCGTGCGCGAAGTACTGCCGGGCGAGGAACTCGATGCCCTGGGGGCTGGTCCGCTCCCCCATGCCGATCATCACCGCGCCGTTGCCGATGACGAGGATGTCCCCGCCCTCGCAGTTGGCCGGGTCGTGCACGACGTTGTCGTTGCCGTAGTAGAAGTGTGGCGGATCAGCCGTGAACATCGGGTGGAAGTTGTAGATCACCCGGGAGTTGATCGTCTCCCGCTTGCGGGCCGGCTTGCTCATCGGGTTCACCGACAGCCCGTCGTACACCCAGGCGGAGTTGTCCCGCTGGAAGAGATGGTTGGGCAGCGGCGCGAGCAGGAAGTCGTCCGCGTCCAGGTACTCGAGCAGCAGGCTCGAGGTCTTGGGCAGGTCGAGGTCGGACTTGAGGACGCCGCCGACGAGCGCCTCCGCCAGCCGGTCGGCGGGCGTGCTGCCGACCAGTTCGTCGAGCGGCGCGTCCAGGGCCGGTCCGAACCGGGTGGCCGTGGTCAGCTCGTCCTGCACGAACTCCCGGGCGCCGGGGGCGTCGAGCGCCTGGGCCAGCAGGTCGTGGAAGAGGTACACCTTCACGCCCTTGGCCTCGAGCTTCATGACGAAGGCGTCGTGCTCCTCCCGCGCCCGCTGGGCCCACATGACGTCGTCGAAGAGCAGGTCGTCGACGTTCTGCGGGGTCAGGCGGGTGAGCTCCAGACCCGGCTTGTGCACGATGACCTGACGGAGCCGGCCGACCTCGGAATCGACGTGGAACGTCACGGGACCACTCCTTCTGGTGGTGGGAGCTAGGGGCGCCAGGCGGGAACCGGCGGCGGCGCAGCCATCTGGGTGCGGTGCTTGAGGTAGATCGGGATGCCGGCCAGGAAGGCGCCGCCGGCGAAGATGAACGGCAGGTACTCCTTCCACAGCGAGTCGCCGGTGTTGCGCGAGTACCAGACGAACAGCACCGAGAAGGCGAGGCCGACGACGGCGATCCCGACGTCACGGACGACGCGCGGCGTGTGCAGGGTCCGGCCGTCGACCAGTCGCCACTTGATCTGCGCGAGCGCGGAGAACCCGTACGGGATGGCCGCGGTGATGCCGGACATGAAGACCAGGGTGTTGAACACGGTGATCCCGACCGAGCCGGCGTACGAGAGGACCATGAAGACCGAGGCCAGCACGGTCGACGAGATGATGCCGAACCGTGGCACGCCCTTGTCGCTCAGCCTGCCGAACGCCTCCGGGAACAGACCGTCCTTCGCCGCGGCCAGCGGCATCTCGGCGCAGATCATCGTCCAGCCGTTGAGTGCGCCGAAGCCGGAGATGACCACCAGCGCCGACATCACGTAGCCGGCCCACGTGCCGCCGAAGATCTCGTTGACGGCGGTGGCGAACGGGGCGGTGGACTCGTTCAGTGCCGCCGCGGAGACGATGCCGAACACCGCGGTGAGCGAGAGCAGGTAGACGACGGCCGTACCGAGGGTTCCGTAGATCGTGGCCTTGGGGACGTTCCGGTCGGGGTCGCGCACCTTCGCGGCCGCTACGGCGGCCGTCTCGACGCCGAGGTAGGAGAACAGGCAGAGCGCCATGGCGCCGCCGATGGCGCCGACGGCGCTGCCGCCGCTGAGGTTCCAGACGTCGAAGTTCGCGCTGTTGATGTAGAACAGCCCGACCGTGCTCATGAACACCAGCGGGATGAACTTGAGCACCGACGTGTACAGCTGCACCGCGCCCATGGACTTGACGCCGTTGAGGTTGATCGCCGCGGGCAGCCAGAGCCCGACGAGTGCGAGCAGGATCGAGAAGAGCTTGTTCGCGTCCTTGTTCACGAACTCCTGGACGTAGAGCACCCAGCCCACGACGATCGCCGCGTTCCCCGACCAGGCCGTGATCCAGTACAGCCACGCGTTGGAGAACCCCGCGAAATTGCCGAACGCGGCGCGGGCGTAGGCGTACGGGCCACCGTCGGCGGGCAGCCGGCGGGTCAGCGCCGCGAACATGTAGGCCAGCGCCAGGGCGCCGACCGTCGTCAGCCCCATGGCGATCAGGCTGATCGGCCCGTAGGACGCCAGCGATGCCGGCAGGTTGAAGATGCCGACCCCGATGATGCTGCCGACGATCAGCGCGGTGGCCGTGCCGAGCCCGAGGCTGCCGCGCGCGCCGCTCTGCTCCTCGACCTCGCGGATGTCTCCGGGCCGGGCGGCGGGACTGCCGGCTGCCGTGCTCATGTCGCAGACCTCCCGGGCACACCTCTGATGTCAGGCCGTCAGTCCAGCGACGTCCGGTTCCCCGGGCCTCCTCCCCGCGGGATGAATCCCGGTCAGGGGCGTCCCGGGCCGCTCACGTCCCGGCCGACCGCCCGTGAGGGCGGCGCGGCGGACCTGCGCGGGAGGCGCCGGACGGGGATGACCGGCGCGCCGCCGGCGTCCGCGTCGAGCACGTCCGGTCGCCTGGATCGCCCGTAGCGGTTGGCCAGTGGGGACGCGGTGACCCCGTGGGCGAGCACGCTGAGGAGCACGGTCAGCGCGATGACGGCGACCGCCTCCTCCGCGGCCCGGCCGGCCTCCTCCAGAGCGATCAGGGCGAAGACCAGCGAGGCCAGACCCCGGGGACCGAACCAGCCGATGAACAGCACCGTCGCGCGGTCCAGGCCGCTGCCGATGAGACTCACGGCCACCGGCACCATCCGCACCAGCGTGAGGCTTCCGACGGCGTAGAGGACGACTCGCCAGTCCAGGTCGTGCAGCACGATCGGAACGGCGAACGCGCCGAACGCCAGCCAGACGAGCAGCGACACCAGGCCGCTGGCCTGCTCGAGGAAGACCAGCTCCGCCCGCCCGCGCCGGCCGGCCGCCCCGCCGAAGGCCATGCCGCCGCAGAAGGCGGCCACGAAGCCGTTGCCGTGCACGGCGATCGCCGCGGCGTAGGCGAGCAACGCCAGGGCGAGGACCGAGATGCCGACGAAATCCTCCGCGGCCCAGCCATGGGCGCGGGCCGTCCGCAGCAGCCGACCACCGGCGATCCCGACGGCGACGCCCACGAGAACGCCGATGGCGAGCTCGAGCAGCGCCTCGCCACCCGTCGGGCCACCGCCCGCAGACACCATCCCGGCGACGGCCACCAGGACCACCGGGGTGACGATCCCGTCGTTGAGCCCGCTCTCCACGGTGATCAGCCGGCGGATCCGGCCGGGGACGACGGGGTTGGTGACGACCGGGACGCCGAGGGCGGCGTCGGTCGGCGCCAGCGCGGCACCGATGAGCAGGGCCGCCCACAGCCCCAGGCCCGGGAACAGCCACGCGGCCAGTCCCCATCCGGCCAGCACGGTCAGCGGCAGACCGGCGCCCAGGAGCCGCAGCACCCGGCCGAGGTCGTTGCGCAGGTCGTGCACGCGCACCCGTGCGGCGTCGGCGAACAGGACCCAGACCAGCGTGATCTCGACCAGCGGCTGCACGGCGGGCGGCGCCTCGCGTGCCTCGACCAGCCCCACGGCGGCGAAGGTGCCACCGATCACCGTGAGCACCATCGGGGCGGTGAGCTCGACGCGCTCGAGCCGCCCGGCCACCGCGCCCCAGACGACGATCACCGCGGTGACGGCGACGATCGCGGTGGCGTTCACGACCGCCTCCCGGGGGCCGGCAGCGGTTGGCCGCGCGGCCCGACGCCGCGCCGTCCCGACGCGCTGGTGGCCCCCTGGTCGTCCGGGGGGACGTCCGAGGGGACCACCGCGTGCCGGGACCGGGGAGAACTCAGGCGGCGGCGAAGACCTCGCGCAGCTTGTCCTCTTCGTCGTGGGACAGGTTGGTCTCGGTCAGGATCATCGGCTGCCCGTCGAAGGCTTCCTTCACCTTGTCGATGACCGCGTCGGAGGACAGCACGAACAGCGCCGACGTCCCGGGCTTGATCTCGTCGCGCGCCCTGTTGATGAACTTGTCGTCGATGCCGACGTCGGTGAGGCTGCCGGCCAGCGCCCCCATGCCCGCCCCGATGGCCATGCCCAGCAGCGGCACGAAGAAGATCAGCCCGAAGAGCATCCCCCAGAACGCGCCACCGAGAGCGCCGGCCGCGGTGAGCCCGGAGAGCTGGCGGGTCTTCGGCTTCTTGGCACCTTCCGGGAAGGTGACCAGCGCGGCGTCGTGGATCTTGATGAGCTCCTGCTCCTGGAGCCGCTTGAGGGTGAGCTCCGCGATCTCAGCTCCATCGGGCGATGGGAACTTCCAGACGGTCATGGTTGCCATGTGCTTCTCCAGGGTGTGGGTGGGTGCGTTTGGTGAGCAGGCGTCGCGGGGTCAGGAGTTGAGGATCCGGCTCTTCTGCAGCTCGAACTCGGCGTCGTCCAGCACGCCCGCCTCGCGCAACTGGCCCAGCTCGCGCAACTGGGCGAGCTTGGTGTTGGTGTCGGTCCCCGACGGCGCCGCCGGTGGCGGTGCCTGCTCGTAGCTCTGCTCCTGGGGCGCTTCCTGCGCCGCCCACCGTCCGGCCTGACGGCGGGACACCCGGTTGGACACAGCCGTGGCCGTTCCGGCGATGACGGCCGTGCGGGCCATTCCTCTGAGCAGTGGCATGTCGACTCCTGTCTCGGATTTCGGTCAGACACCAGTGGGGGTCTGCTGGGCCGCGGGCCGCCAGAAGGCGGCGACGAGCAGCAACAGGCCGAAGATCGTGATCTGCGCGCCGAGGATGAGCGAGAGGACCAGGACCGTCGCCTGCGGCCACGCGACGGCGACCACGCCGAGGACGACCCCGAAGGCGCCGGCCAGGGCCAGCCATCCCCACCCGGGGATCTCGTCCCGCGCGACGACGGCGATCCCGACCCGTCCGATGCCGTGCAGGATCAGCGAGAGCCCGGTGATGAGGGCGACGGTCCAGAGCGTGACGCTGGGCCAGAAGGCGGCCAGCAGGCCGCCGATCACGAGGACGGCACCGAGGACGGTCGACAGCGTGCGCTGACCCGAGTCCCAGCCGGCCGCGATCTCGAGCAGCCCGCCCAGGACGAACGCGAGCCCGATGAGCAGCGCGAGCGTGTGCGCCGCGGCCACCGGATTGAACAGCAGGGCCACGCCGACGACGACCGTCGCGGCCCCGAGCACCCCCACTGCGATGCGGAGGCCGGTGTGCTTCGACGGGTTGGCGCCCGCGTAGGCGCTGGAAACCGACGCGGTCATGGCTCTTCCTCCCGAGGACCTGGGTTCCTTGGCTGCGGTCGAGCGTCCCTGCGCCGCCCTGTTCCGGGCCTCATCCCCTCCGGATGACGTCTCCGGAGGACGTGGCCGGCCGGCCCGCCGACCCCGACCGGGGCTGCGGTGGGACACCGCCGCTCATCCCGGCCGGGGGATCCCGTGTGCGCCTGGGGCAGCCACGGTCGGACCATGACTCGCACCCTGATCGCCGTCCGGGCGTCGTCATGCTGACCGTCGAGCCGGCGGCGCCCCCGCGCCCGAAGCAGCCACCCGCCGGCGCGTCGCCCGAGGAGCGCCGCGCCTTCGGCCGCTCGCTCCGAGCCGTGGCACCGCTGGAGAGCCACAGCGAGTTCCGACGTACGGCGGCGGCCGCCGACCCGCTCGCGCTGCTGCTGGAACAAGGGACCGCCCGGCTGCCCGAGCTGCTCCCCATCCGCTACGGGCGCATGGCCCGCACGCCGTTCGCCTACTACCGCGGTGCGGCGCGGGTGATGGCCGCCGACCTGGCGCACACGGCCCGCTCCGGACTCGACGTCCAGATGTGCGGTGACGCGCACCTGGTCAACTTCGGGCTCTCCGGTTCACCCGAGCGTCGCCTGGTGTTCGACGTGAACGACTTCGACGAGACCCTGCCCGGACCGTTCGAGTTCGACGTCCGGCGGCTGGTGGCCAGCCTCGAGGTGGCCGGCCGGGAGAACGGCTACCCACGGAAGGTGCGCAAGGCGATCACGATCGCCGCGGGAGCCCGGTACCGGACCGCGATGGCCGAGTTCGCCGACACCCGCGACATCGACGTCTGGTACTCCCACGTCGACTCCGAAGAGCTCCAGGAGCGGCTCGCTCCCCTGCTGGACGCCGGCCGACGGAAGAAGCTCGCCCGCGCGTTCGCGAAGGCGCGGACGCGGGACAACCTGCAGGCGTTCGGCAAGCTCACCGAGCTGGTGGACGGCCGGCTGAGGATCAAGGCCGATCCTCCGCTGGTCGTGCCCCTGCGGGACCTGCTGCCCGAGTCCGACGGCATGGATCTCGCCCACCAGTTCCGGGTGCTGATCCGGCAGTACCGCACGTCGCTGCAGTCCGACCGGCGCGCGCTGCTCGAGCGGTACCACTACGTCGACATGGCCCGGAAGGTCGTCGGTGTGGGCAGCGTCGGCACGCGGTGCTGGATCGTCCTGCTCACCGGCAGGGACGACGACGACCCGCTGTTGCTGCAGGTCAAGGAGGCGACGCAGTCGGTGCACGCCGAGTTCGTGGGACGCAGCCGCTACACGAACCAGGGACAGCGGGTGGTGAGCGGCCAGCGCCTGATGCAGCAGACGAGCGACATCTTCCTGGGCTGGCAGCGGACGACCGGGATCGACGGGGTGGAGCGCGACTTCTACGTCCGCCAGCTCCGGGACTGGAAGGGCTCCCTGACCATCGAGGAGCTGCGGCCGGAGGGTCTGCAGATGTACGGCGAGGTCTGTGCCTGGACCTTGGCGCGGGCACACGCGCGCTCCGGCGACCGGATCGCCCTCGCCGGCTACCTGGGCTCCTCGGCGAAGTTCGAGAACGCCCTCGCGGAGTTCGCCGTCACCTACGCCGACGTCAACGAGGGAGACCACCGGGAGCTCGCCGACGCCGTCGCCGACGGACGGGTGCCGGCGATTCCCGACACATGAGCACAGACACCGGGCGGGGACCCGAGACCGGGCTCGCGCGGGACGGCGGACGCCGGGCGAGACGGCGGCTCATCGCCCTGGCGCTGACGCGGACCGCGCTGACCGTCACCGCCGTCCTGGTCCTGTACTACGTGCTGCCGCTGGACCGGAGCTTCCGCCCGCGCACCCTCGTGGTGCTGTTCCTGGGGCTCGTCGCCTTCGCGGCGCTCGTGACCTGGCAGGTGCGCGGGATCCTGCGCTCCAGCGCGCCCGCGCTGCGCGCCGTGGAGTCGGTCGCGCTCACCGTCCCCCTGTTCCTGGTCGTGTTCGCCGCCGTGTACGTCGTCCTGGCGCGGACGGATCCGGGCTCGTTCACCGAACCGCTCACGCGGACCGACTCCCTCTACTTCGTCGTCACGGTCTTCGCGACCGTCGGCTTCGGCGACATCTCGCCGGTGACCGAGCTCGCCCGGGCGGTGACGACGGTGCAGATGGTCTGCGACCTGCTCCTGATCGGGCTGGTCCTGCGGGTGTTCCTCACGGCGGTGAACTCCCGCCGGGGCGTGGCGACGCCGGCGGATCCCCTCCGCGAGTGAGCCGCCTCCCTCACAGGGCCAGCAGGCGCTCCTTCTCGTGGAAGAACTCCTCGTCGGTGAGGACGCCCGCGTCGTGCGCCGCCCCGAGCTTGACGAGCAGACCCAGCCGGTCGTTGAGGGTGGACACGAGTTCGGGCGACAGGGCCTCCCGTGGTGCCGGCACGACCTCGGCGGGCTGTCCGGCCGGGGACGCCGCTCGGACGGCGTCCGGGGCGACGTCGCCGGCCGGCGCGGCCGGGCGCCCGACCGACGCCCCGATCGCGGACGATCCGTTCCCGGCGACCGGGATGACGCCGTCGGCCGGGGTCGCGACCTCGGCGGCCCCGGGGCCGGCAGCGGCCTCCGGCGCCCGGTTGAGCAGCCACTCCAGGGCGCCGAGGTAGAGCGCGACCAGGGCCACGATCCAGATCAGCACGCGCAGGGTCGGGGCCGGCCAGAACAGCAGCACCACGGCGCCGACGGCGATGCCGGTCCACCGGGCCGGGCCGAGGTGCGCCCGCACGAAGATGCCGAGATCCGTGGCCCGTTCGGAGAACCCCAGTCCCTCGAAGAAAGCGCTCGTGTTGGCGGCGATCCGCCGTCCCCACGACTCCTCCTGCACCGGCTGTGCCACGCCGTCGACGGTCCCCGCCGCGCGCGCGGCCTGTGCGGCGGCGTACGCCTCGCGACGGCGCTGGACCCGCTCGCGGGCCGCTCGCATGCCGTGTCGAACGCCGGCGATCACACCCAGCCGCCCCCAGACCAGGGTCATGACCAGCACCACGATCGTGATGACGACCAGCCAGATGGTCCACGCGCGCAGGCTGCCGGCCAGCACGTCGTAGATCGCACCGACGGCGTCCCGGTTGTCCGGGCGTGCGGCGACCACCACACGGCCGCGCAGGATGCGCAGGGTCACGAGTACCAGCAGTCCCAGCACCAGCGTGGTGATCGACCAGGCCCGCAGCGTGCCGCGGCGGTGGCGCGACACCCCGAGCGCCCCGGCCAGGGTCGCCAGCGCGAGGATCCCCATCCACAACCAGATCGACTTCAGCAGGTCGATCGCGTTGTAGACCTGGGGCGCGTCCGACGGGGTCAGGATCGTCACGCCGAGGTCGTTCGGGATCAGGCCGAGGACCTGGCCGGCCAGGCCGTCCCGCGCCGAGGCCGGGACCAGGTTCTTCGCCTGCCCCAGGGTGAACTTGACCGGCTGGCCGTTGATCAGCTGCGTGTGCGCCGAGGTCACCGCCGCCTCCGTCAGGGGGCGGAAGGGGTCGTTCCGGAGCAGCCGCGCCACACCTGTCGAGATGATCGACCGGATGCCGTCCTCGACGGCGGGCCGGAACGTCTGCAACCGCGGCGGCAGTGCGGCGACCGCAGCGTCGATCGCGTCCTGCACATCGGGGTTGGTCATCACCGTCGAGGTCACCCGGTCGGTGACGCGGGCCTCCACCTGCGGCAGGTCGACGATCGTCTCGACGTTGGACACGAACACCGACGTGTTGATCACGTTCCGGCGGGTCCAGAGGGATGTGCTCGCGAGGATCAGGCTGACGGCGCTGATGATGATCAGCAGGCCGGAGACGAAGCGTCGCATGGCTGTTCCTCCAGCACGGACGAGGGCGAGTGCACCCGGCGGACAGGCGTCCAGAGTCGTCGCCCGGCACCTGCGGGCTCATCACCCACCGGGGATGAGGCGACCACGGGCAGCGCCCGGTGAGGGTGATCCGACCGGGAGAGTGCCGCCGCATCCGAGCGCTGCCGCCAGGGACTGCCTGAAGGGACCGCACATGACCGAGACCGCGATCGCCGACCACGGGATCATCGGGGATCTGCAGACCGCTGCACTGATCACCACCGACGGTTCCGTCGACTGGTTCTGCTGCCCACGCTTCGACTCGCCGAGCGTGTTCGGCGCGCTGCTGGACGACGAGCGCGGCGGACACTTCCGGATCCGGCCTGCCGATGCCGCCTACACCGCCAAGCAGATGTACCTGCCGGACACCGCCGTCCTGGTGACCCGCTTCTTCACCGCCGACGGGCTGGGCCAGGTCGTCGACTTCATGCCGCCGGCCGGCGACACCGCGACCGACACCCACCGGATCGTCCGCGTCGTGCAGTGCGTGCGTGGCCGCATGACCTTCGACATCGACCTGGCGCCGCGGTTCGACTACGGACGGCTGCCACATTCGGTCGAGGTCACCCCGGCCGGCGCCGTCTTCGCGGCCGACGGCGTGAGCCTTACCCTGCACCTGGTCCGCGAGTCCTCCGACGAACACCTGGCCGAGGCCACCGTCCAGGACGGCGACGTGCACGCCACCCTCGAACTGTCGGCGGGACAGCTGCGCGGGGCCGTGCTGGAGTCGGCGGCCGACGGGCCGCCGCGCGAGATCCGTCCCGCGGAGATCGCGGCGCTGCTCGACCGGACGGAGAGCTTCTGGGAGTCGTGGCTCTCGGCGTCGACCTACACCGGCCGGTGGCGCGAGATGATCGACCGGGCGGCGATCACGCTGAAGCTGATGACCTACGCCCCGACCGGTGGGATCGTCGCCGCACCCACCGCGGGACTGCCCGAGCAGATCGGAGGGGAGCGCAACTGGGACTACCGCTACACCTGGGTGCGCGACGCTTCCTTCTCCGTGCACGCGCTGCTGCGCCTCGGGATGGTCGACGAGGCTCGGCAGTTCGGCCGCTGGCTCGGCGACCGCATCCGCGAGCGGGTCGGCAGTGACAGCGGGCCGCTCAACATCATGTACCGCATCGACGGCTCCTCCGATCTGAAGGAGGACGTTCTCGACCACTGGAGCGGCTACCGCGAGTCGGCACCCGTGCGCGTGGGCAACGGGGCGGCCGAGCAGCTCCAGCTCGACATCTACGGCGAAGCGCTGGACAGCATGTACGCCGGAGTGAAGGCCGGCCTGCCCATGCCCTACCAGGGCTGGCGGGCGATCTGCGGCGTCCTGGACTGGCTGGCCGAGAACTGGGACCAGCCGGAAGAGGGCATCTGGGAGACCCGCGGCGGGCGCGAACCGTTCACCTACGGGCGGGTCATGTGCTGGGTCGCCTTCGATCGCGGCATCCGGCTGGCGGCGACGCACGGCCTGCCGGCCGACATCGAGCGGTGGACCGACGAGCGCGACCAGATCTACCGCCAGGTCATGGACCGCGGGTTCCACGACGCGCGCAAGGCGTTCGTCCAGCACTACAACACCGACGTACTCGACTCGGCACTGCTCCGGATGCCCACGGTCGGATTCGTCGACGGCCGCGACCCGCTCTGGGAGTCGACGCTGGTGGCGATGGACGAGGAACTGGTCACCGACAGCCTCGTCTACCGCTACAACCCGGAGGCGTCCCCCGACGGGCTGCGCGGCTCGGAGGGCACGTTCTCCCTCTGCACGTTCTCCTACGTCGACGCGCTGACCCGCGCCGGCCGGCTGGACGACGCCCGCCGTGCCTTCGAGAAGATGCTGACCTACGCCAACCACGTCGGCCTGTACTCCGAGGAGATCGCGCTGACCGGCGAGCAGATCGGCAACTTCCCGCAGGCCTTCACCCACCTCGCGCTGATCGACGCGGCGGTGACGCTCGACGCGGCACTCGACGGACGGACACCGACCGGGGTCTGACTCCTAGCCGATTCCGAGCGGTTCGTCCACGGCGACGAAGCAGCTGAGCGCCGCCCGGGCCTCCCGCGCGACCAGGATCGGGAGGTAGGTCCGTACGCGGGCGTCGGCGTACTTCTCGCGAATGCGGTCAACGCAGGCGCTGACGACGTGCCCAGGAACCGCCGGAAACGCAGCGGCGAGCGCCTCGACCACCGTGGCGAAGGACCGGTTCTCGTCGACGCGCATCGGCCGATGGTGGCCGCCCGTCTTCCTTCGTTTCCTCATCCCGCCCGGATGACGCCCGCTGCTGCCGCTGTGCTGAAACGTGCGGAGGACCCAGGCCCTGGGGCCCCGTGCCCCCGATCCGAGCCCGAGGACCGCTCATGACCAGATCCGGCTCTCCCGGGAGCGCAGCGGTGGCGACGGCGGGGGCCGCCGTCGTCCCGCTGGCCCTCGCCCAGTTCATCTGCAGCTACGCCGCCTCGAACATGAACGTGGCCATCAGCACCATCGCCGACGACATCGGAACCACGGTGACCGGGATCCAGACGACCATCACGCTGTTCACGCTGACGATGGCAGCGCTGATGATCCCGGGCAGCAAGCTGACCGACATCTGGGGCCGCAAGGTCTGCTTCATCGCCGGGCTGACCGTCTACGGGGCCGGTGCGCTGCTCGCATCGTTCGCCCAGGGACTGCCGGCGCTGATCATCGGCTACTCGCTGCTCGAGGGCATCGGCTCGGCGCTGCTGATCCCACCCATCTACATCCTCGTCACCGTGCTGTTCGACGACGTCCGGTCGCGCGCGAAGTACTTCGGCATCGTCAGCGGCGCGGCGGGAATCGGGGCGGCCGCCGGTCCACTCGTCGGCGGTCTGATCACCAGCGCGATCAGCTGGCGCGCGTCGTTCCTGCTGCAGGTGCTGGTCGTCGCCGTGGTCGCCGTCCTCGCGCGGCGGATCGACGACCCGCCGCTGCCCGCGGAACGCCCGACCTTCGACGTGCTCGGTGCCGTGCTGTCGGCGGCCGGGCTGTTCTTCGTCGTCTTCGGCATCCTGCAGACGTCCACCCTCGGCTGGGCGTCAGCCCGGGTGTGGATCCTGGTCGCGATCGGCGCCGTCATCCTGGCGGTCTTCTTCGCCTACATCCGAGCCCGGGAGAAGGGCGGCCGGACGCCGCTGGTGTCGATCAGCCTGTTCGCCAACCGGACGTCGAACCTCGGCCTGGTCACCCAGAACCTGCAGTGGCTGGTGCTGCTGGGCTCGTCCTTCGTGATCTCGGTGTACCTGCAGCAGCAGCGCGGGTACAGCGCGATCGAGACCGGGCTGATGCTCCTGCCCGCGACGGTCGGCCTGCTGATCTCCTCGGCGCTCGCCCAGCGCATGGCCGGCCGGCACAGCCAGCGCCGGCTCGTCCGGGCAGGGTTCGGCGGCACCGTCGCCGGATTGGCCCTGCTCGGGCTGGTCCGTGCCGACCCCGGGGCCGTCTGGACGTTCATCCCGGGGCTGTTCGTGCTGGGTCTGGGTGTCGGCGTCATGCTGACGGCCTCGGTGAACCTGGTGCAGTCGGCGTGGCCGGAGGAGACGCAGGCCGACATCTCCGGCGTCTCGCGCAGCGTGTCCAACCTGGGCTCGTCCCTGGGCGTGGCCATTGCCGGGTCGGTGATCGCCGGCGCCTCGGCGCACTTCGGCCGGCCGTTCGCCGTCGCGATCGTCGTGCTTGCGGCGTTCGCCATGGTCGGCTGGATCGCCGCGTTGCTCATCCCCCGCCCCGTCGAGGCCGTACCCGGGCCCACTGCCTGAGACGCCGCCCTGAGACGCCGTCGGGCTGAGACCCGACGGATCGACCACCGTGCGCCGCCGCCGGCGCTCGCGTCCTCGCGGCCACCACGTCGTGGGCATTCTCGAGGTTCCGGTCGGTCATCATGCCTACGTGCACGAGTTGATCTGCCCGCTCTGCGAACAGCCGATCGACCCGGCCGGACCGGGTGTTGCCTCGCAACCATCCCGACCACGCCCCCGGGGGAGGCTGGCCCCCGGTGGGTTCCGTTCA
>Ga0308174_10000623_pt1 | contig 15307 bp, 13 predicted proteins | sample PhyPR2_FD_203894 | JGI IMG/M metagenome (GOLD analysis project Ga0308174, IMG submission 203894) | Soil microbial communities from UC Gill Tract Community Farm, Albany, California, United States - DLSLS.P.R2 | ecosystem: Environmental > Terrestrial > Soil > Agricultural land | place: USA...
CGCGGGAGAGCACCGCCGCCACCCGGCGCGACTCGGCCAGCGCCCGGGTGGTGTCCAGGGTGACCGCGACCCGGTGCGCGAAGTCCTCCAGGAACGCGACGGCGTCCGCGTCGAAGCCGATCCCGGTCCGCTGGGCGATGGTCAGCGCGCCGTACGTCGTCCCGCGGGCCGACAGCGCGATGGTCAGCATGTCCATCGGGCGGATGCTGACGAGCGAGCCGCGGAGCTCCTCGGCGGGCACCGCGGAGGCCAGCGCGCTGCTGTCGGCGTCGTCGCCGTCGGGGACCATCAGCAGGTCGGTCAGACCCGTCGTCAGGGTCCGGCCGAGGCTCGAGCGCGGGTCGAGCCCGCCGGCCGGGCGCACCGCCGTGGCGACCGGGCCCTCGAGCGCGCGGGCCCGGAACCGCAGCTGCCGGCGGTCGGTGAGCGTGACCTGGGCCCAGTCGACGACCGGGCCGACCAGCATCTCCAGGACCAGCTCGACGGCGCGGTCGGTGTGCAGCGCGCCGGAGAGGCCGCGGGCCACCCGGGACAGGTAGGCCGCGCGGTCGGAGGCCTGCTGCAGGCGCTCACGGACGGGTGAGCCCTCGGCAGGGGTCAGCAGGCCCTGCCCGGGCATCTGGGCGTGCTCGCCCACGTGGTGTACGTCCATAGGTCCTTCGACTCTAGCCCGGAGGGGCTCCGCGCATGGGACGCGGGCGAAAAGCCGCTCCCTGCGTTCCCTAGGATGGCGAGCATGCCTGACATCAGCCGCGACGAGGTGTCGCACCTCGCCGACCTGGCGCGCATCGACCTGTCGGAGGAGGAGCTGGACCACCTCGCGCCCCAGCTCTCCGTCATCTTGGAGTCCATCGCCTCGATCAGCGAGGTGGCCGCCGACGACGTGCCCCCGACGTCGCACGCGCTCCCGCTCACCAACGTCTTCCGCGAGGACGTGGCCCGGCCCGGGCTGACCGCCGAGCAGGCGCTGGCCGGGGCCCCCGCGGTCGACCAGCAGCGCTTCATGGTGCCGCGGATCCTGGGGGAGGAGGCATGAGCGACCTCACCCGCCGCACGGCCGCCGAGCTGGCCGACGCCCTCGCCGCCGGCGAGACCACGAGCGTCGAGGTGACCCAGGCCTCCCTCGACCGGATCGCCGAGGTCGACTCCGCCGTGCACGCCTTCCTGCACGTCGACGCCGACGGCGCGCTGGCCGCCGCCCGCGCCGCCGACCAGCGCCGCGCCTCCGGCACCGCCGCCTCCGCCCTCGACGGGGTGCCGGTCGCGGTCAAGGACGTGCTCGCCACCGAGGGGCTGCCCACGACGTGCGGCTCCCGGATCCTCGAGGGCTGGGTGCCGCCGTACGACGCGACCGTGGTCGCCCGCCTGCGCGCCGCCGGCCTGCCGATCCTCGGCAAGACCAACATGGACGAGTTCGCCATGGGCAGCTCGACCGAGCACTCCGCCTACGGGCCGACCCACAACCCGTGGGACCTCGGCCGGATCCCCGGGGGTTCCGGGGGCGGCTCCGCGGCCGCGGTCGCGGCGTTCGAGGCGCCGCTGGCGGTCGGCACCGACACCGGCGGCTCGATCCGCCAGCCCGGAGCGGTGACCGGCACCGTGGGCGTGAAGCCGACCTACGGCGGGGTCTCCCGCTACGGCCTGGTGGCGCTGGCGAACTCCCTCGACCAGGCCGGCCCGGTCACCCGCACCGTGCTGGACGCGGCGCTCCTGCACGAGGTGATCGGCGGGCACGACCCTCGGGACTCGACGTCCATCGACCGGCCGCTGCCCGCGCTCGTCGAGGCCGCCCGCCAGGGCGCGACCGGCGACGTGAAGGGGCTGCGCGTGGGCGTGGTCAAGGAGCTGACCGGGGAGGGCTACCAGGCGGGTGTCCAGCAGCGGTTCGACGAGGCGGTGCGGCTGCTGGTCGACGCCGGCGCCGAGGTCGTCGAGGTGTCCTGCCCGACGTTCGTGCACGCGTTGGCGACCTACTACCTCATCCTCCCGGCGGAGGCGTCCTCCAACCTCGCGAAGTTCGACGCGATGCGCTACGGCCTGCGGGTGCTGCCCGAGGGCGTGGAGGCGCCGAGCGCCGAGGAGGTGATGCGGGCGACCCGCGACCGCGGCTTCGGCGACGAGGTGAAGCGCCGGATCATCATCGGCACCTACGCGCTGTCCAGCGGCTACTACGACGCCTACTACGGGCAGGCGCAGAAGGTCCGCACGCTGGTCAGCCGGGACTTCGCGGCGGCGTTCGAGCAGGCCGACGTGCTGCTCTCGCCGACCGCCCCGACGACCGCGTTCAAGCTGGGCGAGAAGCTCGACGACCCGGTCGCGATGTACCTCAACGACCTGGCCACCATCCCGGCGAACCTCGCCGGCGTCCCCGGCATCTCGGTCCCCTCCGGCCTGGCCGACGAGGACGGCCTGCCCACCGGCGTGCAGGTGCTGGCGCCCGCGTTGGCCGACGACCGGGTCTACCGGGTGGGTGCCGCGCTCGAGACGCTGCTCACCGACCGCTGGGGCGGGCCGCTGCTCGACCGGGCCCCCGCCCTCGAAGGAGCCTCCGCATGACGACCACGACGACCCCTGGGGTGCTTTCTTTCGAGGACGCGCTGGCGAGGTTCGACCCGACCCTGGGCCTCGAGGTGCACGTCGAGCTGAACACCGCGTCCAAGATGTTCTGCTCGTGCGCCACCGGCTTCGGCGCCGAGCCGAACACCCAGGTCTGCCCGGTCTGCCTCGGGCTGCCGGGCGCCATGCCGGTCGTCAACGCGACGGCGGTGGAGTCCGCGATCCGGATCGGGCTGGCGCTGAACTGCTCGATCGCGTCGTGGTGCCGCTTCGCGCGGAAGAACTACTTCTACCCGGACATGCCGAAGAACTTCCAGACCTCGCAGTACGACGAGCCGATCGCGTACGACGGGTTCATGGACGTCGACGTCGACGGCGAGACGGTGCGCGTGGAGATCGAGCGCGCGCACATGGAGGAGGACACCGGGAAGTCGCTGCACGTGGGCGGTGCCACCGGCCGGATCCACGGCGCCGACTACTCGCTGGTCGACTACAACCGCGCCGGCATCCCGCTCATCGAGATCGTCACCAAGCCGGTCCGCGGCACCCGCGAGCAGGCGCCCACCGTGGCCCGGGCCTACGTCGCCCAGCTGCGCGACCTGCTGCTCGGGCTCGGCGTCTCCGACGTCCGGATGGAGCAGGGCTCGCTGCGCTGCGACGTGAACCTGTCGCTGGCGCCCGCCGGCTCCGACGTGCTCGGCACCCGCACCGAGACCAAGAACGTCAACTCGCTGCGCTCGGTCGAGCGGGCGGTCCGCTACGAGATCGGCCGCCAGGCGGCGGTGCTGTCCGCCGGGGCGAAGGTCGTGCAGGAGACCCGGCACTGGCACGAGGACACCGGCATCACCACCTCGGGGCGGGAGAAGTCCGACGCGGAGGACTACCGGTACTTCCCGGAGCCGGACCTCGTCCCCATCGCGCCGGAGCGGGAGTGGGTGGAGCGGCTGCGGGCCGCGCTGCCCGAGCCGCCGCGCGAGCACCGCGCCCGGCTCCAGAGGAAGTGGGGCTTCAGCGACCTGGAGATGCGCGACACCGTCGGTGCCGGCGCGCTCGGCCTGGTCGAGGAGACCATCGCCGCGGGCGCGTCCCCGGCGTCGGCCCGCAAGTGGTGGCTCTCGGAGATGGCCCGCCGCGCCAACGAGCAGGGCGTGGACCTCGCCGAGCTGGCGGTCACCCCGGCGGACGTGGCCCGGGTCCAGGCGCTCGTCGACGAGGGCAAGGTCAACGACAAGCTCGCGCGGCAGGTCTTCGACGGCGTGCTCGCCGGCGAGGGGACGCCCGACGAGGTGGTCGAGAAGCGCGGGCTCGCGGTCGTCTCCGACGAGGGCGCGCTGTCGGCCGCCGTCGACCGCGCGATCGAGGCGAACCCCGACGTGGCCGCGAAGATCCGCGACGGCAAGGTGGCCGCCGCCGGGGCGCTGATCGGCGCCGTGATGAAGGAGATGCGTGGCCAGGCCGACGCGGGCCGGGTGCGCGAGCTGGTGCTGGAGAAGCTGTCCTAGCGCGGTGACACGACCAGGATCCGGTCGTCCTGCGGTGCCGGGTCCCCGCGGCCGTCGCGGTTGCTCGTGGTGACCCACAGGTTCCCGCCCGGTGCGGCCACCACGGTGCGCAGCCGGCCGTAGGCGCCGACGAAGAAGTCGCGGGGCCGGCCGGTGGTGCCGTCACGACGCACGGGGACCCGCCAGAGCCGTCCGCCGCGCAGGGCACCCGCCCACAGCGAGCCGTCGAGGTAGGCCAGCCCGGAGGGGGAGGCGTCGGCGGTGCGCCACTGCACGTACGGGTTGCGGTACGCCGGGTTGCTGCCGCGTCCCTCCTCCAGCGGCCACCCGTAGTTGCGGCCCTTCTGGATGCGGTTCAGCTCGTCCCAGGTGTTCTGGCCGAACTCGGTGGCCCACAGCCGGCCGGCGCCGTCGAACGCGAGCCCCTGCACGTTGCGGTGACCCAGCGTCCAGACCCGCGACCCCTTCCACGGGTTGCCCGGCGCGGGCCGGCCGGCCGGCGTGATCCGCAGGATCTTGCCGCCCAGGGAGCTGCGGTCCTGCGCGAGCCGGCCCTGCCCGGTCTCGCCGGTGGACACGAACAGGGTGCCGTCCGGTGCGAACAGCAGCCGGCCGCCGTCGTGCACGAAGCCGTTCGGGATCCCGGTGAGCACCGGCCGGGGTGGTCCGAGCCGCCGCCCGTCGTACCGCATGGTCACGACGCGGTTGTCCTGCGCGGTGGTGAGGTAGGCGAAGACCAGCCGGTTGCGTGCGAAGTGCGGGGACGCGGCGAGACCGAGCAGGCCCGCCTCGCCCTGCGGGTGCACGCCGGCGACGGTGCCGACCGGCCGCACCCTCCCGTGGGAGATCGACAGCACCCGGGTGGTGTCGCGCTCGCCGACCAGTGCGCTGCCGTTGGGCAGGAACGTGACGCCCCACGGCGCCAGCAGCCCGGTGGCCAGCGTCCGCACCACGTGCGGGGTGCCCGGCCCCGGCGGCCTGGCGGCGGAGTCCCCGGGCCGGGCGGTCGTCGTGCTCGGCTGCGTGACGGTGCCCTGGCCGGAGGAGCAGGCGGTCAGGACCACGGCCAGGAGCGCGGTGGCGAGCGGGGCCGGTCTCACGCCGACCAGGCTACGTTCAGTCGCCGAGCGCCTCGAGCGCCTCCAGGAACGCCAGCAGCTGGCGGTGCACCTGCGCGGGTCGCTCCATCTGGAGGAAGTGCGAGCCGCGCAGCTCGACGTACTGCGCCCCGGGGATCCGCTCGCTCGCGGTGCGCATGTCCTCGGCGCTGGCCAGGATGTCGTAGGTGCCGGCCACGAACACGCTCGGCACCCGGACCCGGCTCAGCCGGACCCGGTCGTGCCGCGCGGCGGCGCGGGCCAGGTGCATGTACCACTGCACGGGCGTGGTGAGGAACTCCCGGGTCGCCCGCTCGACCACCGCCGTCTCGGCGTTCGGCAGCATGAACCCGCTGTGCCGCAGCAGGTTCGCGCCCAGCCGACCTACCGGCAGCCGGGTGGTCACCGGGCTCAGCGCCCAGCCGGTGTGCTCCAGCGCGGTCGCCACCCCGATGCTCAGCGGTCGCCGGAACCAGCGCGGGATCTGCAGCGGCGCCCCCATCGACGCGAACGTGCCGCCGGGGACGCCGGCCAGCGCGAACAGGCCGGTCACCCGCTCGGGGTGCTCGACGGCGAGCTCGAAGGCCGTGTTCACGCCGATCGACCAGCCCACGACCGGGCAGGACTCCACCTCGGCGTCGTCGAGCACGGCCATCGCGTCCTCGACCCAGGCGGTCACGTCGACGCGGGCCCGGTCGGCCGGGCGCTCGGACCCGCCCACGCCGCGGTGGTTCCAGGAGATGACCCGTACGCCGCAGTCGGACCGGAGCAGCGCTGGCCACGCGTACGGGTTCGTGCCCAGCCCGTTGCAGAGCAGCACGCTCGGCCCGTCGGCGTCGTTGGTCCACGCCCGCAGCCGCGTGCCGTCACCGCTGGTGACGTCGTAGAAGCGGAGCGACTCGTGGCCGCCCGGGACGGGCAGCGGCACGACGCGGCGGGGTGCGGCCATGTCGGACAGTGTGCCCGAGCCGCGAAGGGCCGCCGCGGGCCAGATCAGGCGCTCTCGGCCGTCGCCCGCGTCCGCCGGGCGTGCTCGGTGAGGAACTCCTCGACCTCGCGCAGCTCGCGCCGCCGCTCTGTCAGCAGGGTGCTGGCGACCAGCGCGTTGCGCCGCGACTGCTGCTGGCTGGTGACGTGCCACCGGGTGGCCGCGCTGACGAGTCGCCACGGCGTGCGCTGGATCTGCTGAAGCGTCATGTCGACTCCCGCGGAGGCTGGAGGGGCGGCCGGTTGCCGTGCGCACGACGCTAGGCCCGCGGTGCTTCCCGGCAGTCAACGACGTGTGACGTTCAGGTGAACGTCGTCGGGAGCCCGGCACTAGGTTGTCCGCATGGCTGATTCGCGACCGCTGGTGTGGCTGCCGTTCGACGTGGGCGAGCTGGGGGAGGTGCCCGAGGACCTGCGCTACGAGACGGTGGTGCCGACCCCGGATGACGTGCCGGACGCCGCGGACGAGGTCGAGTTCTACGTGCCGGCGTACAACCTCGGCCCGGGGCACGGCGCGGTGCTGGCCCGGATGAAGCGGCTGCGGGTCGTCCAGACCCTCACCGCCGGCGTCGACCACATCCGTGACGAGGTGCCCGAGGGCGTGCTGCTCTGCAACGGCCGCGGCATCCACAACGCGTCGACGGCCGAGCTGGCGCTCACCCTCACGCTCGCCTCGCTGCGCGGCATCCCGGGGTTCGTCCGCGACCAGGACGCCGAGCAGTGGCAGCAGGGCTGGCGCGCGTCGCTCGCGGACAAGACCGCGCTGATCGTGGGGTACGGCGACATCGGCCGGGACATCGAGCGGAGGCTGGTGCCCTTCGAGGTGGACGTGCTCCGGGTGGCGCGGACCGCCCGCGACGGCGTGCACGAGATGGCCGACCTGCCCGACCTGCTGCCGCGGGTCGACGTGGTGGTGCTGATCGTGCCGGGCACCTCCGAGACCCGGGGCCTCGTCGACGCCGCGTTCCTCGCGCGGATGCGCAAGGGCGCGCTGCTGGTGAACGTCGCCCGGGGTCCGGTCGTGGTGACCGACGACCTGGTCGACGCGCTGCGGTCCGGGCACGTCCGCGCGGCGCTCGACGTGACCGACCCCGAGCCGCTGCCCGCGGGCCACCCGCTGTGGTCGGCGCCGAACGTGCTGATCACCCCCCACGTCGGGGGCGCCACGCCTGCGATGTGGCCGCGGGCCTACCGCCTGGTGCGCGAGCAGCTGGTCCGGTTCGCGGCCGGCGAGCCGGTCGCGAACGTGATGACAGGGGAGTACTAGCCCGGACTCTGGTCCCTCCGAGCGATGACTTTCTGTCCCCGCCCGGGTCTACAGTCCGATGACGACTCAGGAGGTGGGTATGGCGACGGAGACGGTGGCCATGGTGGGCACGCGCAAGGGGCTCTGGATCGGGCGCTCGGACGCGGCGCGGCAGACCTGGCAGTGGGACGGTCCGCACTTCGACATGCAGGAGGTCTACTCCTGTCTGGTCGATACCCGCGGCGGCCGGACCCGGCTGCTGGCCGGGGCCGCGTCGAGCTGGCTCGGCCCGCAGGTGGGCTACTCCGACGACCTCGGCGGCAGCTGGCAGCACGGTCCCGACGGCGGCATCCGGTTCCCGGCCGACACCGACGCGTCGGTCGAGCGGGTCTGGCAGCTCCAGCCGGGCATCGACGACGACGTGGTGTGGGCGGGCACCGAGCCCGGAGCGGTGTGGCGCTCCGACGACCGCGGGCACACCTTCACCCTCGAGCGGGCTCTCTGGGACCACCCGCAGCGTCCCGAGTGGGGCGCGGGCTTCGGCGGCCAGGCGTTCCACACGCTGCTGCCGCACCCGAGCGACCCGCGCTCGCTGACCGCGGCGATCTCGACCGGCGGCGTCTACCAGACCACCGACGGCGGCGGCTCGTGGTCACCGCGCAACCAGGGCATCCGGGCCGAGTTCCTGCCCGAGGGCCAGCAGTACCCCGCCTTCGGGCAGTGCGTGCACAAGGTGGCGCGGCACCCCTCGCGACCCGAGCGGCTGTTCGCCCAGAACCACGGCGGCGTCTACCGCTCCGACGACGAGGGCGGCTCCTGGACCTACATCGCCGAGGGGCTGCCCTCCGACTTCGGCTTCCCGATCGTGGTCGACCCCCGCGACCCCGACACCGTCTACGTCTTCCCGCTCCAGGGGGCCGGCGGCCGCTACCCGCCCAAGGGCGCGGCCCGGGTCTGGCGCTCCCGCGACGCCGGTGAGACCTGGGAGGCCCTGGGCGGCGGCCCGCGCGACGGCCTCCCGGACGGCTTCTTCGTCGGCGTGATGCGCGACGGCATGTCGGTCGACGACCACGAGGAGACCGGGCTCTACCTCGGGGCGCGCGACGGCAGCGTCTGGGGCTCCTTCGACGACGGGGCGTCCTGGCACGAGCTGGTGCGCGGCCTGCCCGACGTGATGGTGGTGCGGGCGGCCCGGGTCGGGTGAGACACCGGGCGGGGCCGTCGTACGCCGGGCGTAGCATCCGACGCATGCCCACCGACGTGCCCAGCGACGCACCCGACATCAAGCCCCGCAGCCGCGACGTCACCGACGGGCTGGAGAAGGCCGCCGCCCGAGGCATGCTCCGCGCGGTCGGCATGGGCGACGAGGACTTCGCCAAGCCGCAGATCGGCGTGGCCTCGTCGTGGAACGAGATCACGCCCTGCAACCTGTCGCTCGACCGGCTCGCCAAGGCGGTCAAGAACGGCGTGCACGCGGCGGGCGGCTACCCGCTGGAGTTCGGCACCATCTCCGTCTCCGACGGCATCTCGATGGGCCACGAGGGGATGCACTTCTCGCTGGTCTCGCGCGAGGTGATCGCGGACTCCGTGGAGACCGTGATGATGGCCGAGCGTCTCGACGGCTCCGTGCTGCTCGCCGGCTGCGACAAGTCCCTGCCCGGCATGATGATGGCCGCCGCGCGCCTCGACCTGGCTTCGGTGTTCCTCTACGCCGGCTCGATCATGCCCGGCCAGGTCGACGGCCGCGACGTCACGATCATCGACGCGTTCGAGGCCGTGGGCGCGTGCCTGGCGGGCAAGATCAGCCGCGACGAGGTGGACCGCATCGAGCGGGCCATCTGCCCGGGCGAGGGCGCCTGCGGCGGCATGTACACCGCCAACACGATGGCGGCCGTCGGCGAAGCCCTCGGCATGTCGCTGCCCGGCTCGGCCGCCCCGCCGGCCGTCGACCGGCGCCGCGACGGCTTCGCGCACCGCTCCGGCGAGGCCGTGGTCGGCATGCTCCGCAACGGCATCACCGCCCGGCAGGTCATGACGCTGGAGGCGTTCGAGAACGCCATCGCCGTGGTCATGGCCCTGGGCGGCTCGACCAACGCGGTGCTGCACCTGCTGGCGATCGCCCGCGAGGCGGAGGTGCCGCTGACGCTCGACGACTTCACCCGCATCGGCGACACCGTGCCGCACCTCGGCGACCTCAAGCCGTTCGGCCGCTACGTGATGAACGACGTGGACAAGATCGGCGGCATCCCGGTGGTCATGAAGGCGCTGCTGGAGGCCGGCCTGCTGCACGGCGACACGCTGACTGTCACCGGGAGGACGATGGCCGAGAACCTCGCCGACATCGCACCGCCTGACGTGGACGGCAACATCATCCGTGAGCTGTCGAAGCCGATCCACGCCACCGGCGGGATCACCATCCTCAAGGGCTCGCTGGCCCCCGAGGGCGCGGTCGTGAAGTCCGCCGGCTTCGACGAGTCGGTCTTCGAGGGCACTGCGCGGGTCTTCGACGGCGAGCGGGCCGCGATGGACGCGCTGGAGGCCGGCCGGATCGTCGCCGGTGACGTCGTCGTGATCCGCTACGAGGGCCCCAAGGGCGGACCGGGCATGCGCGAGATGCTCGCGATCACCGGCGCCATCAAGGGCGCCGGGCTCGGCAAGGACGTGCTCCTGATGACCGACGGCCGGTTCTCCGGCGGCACGACCGGACTCTGCGTCGGCCACGTCGCGCCGGAGGCCGTGGACGGCGGCCCGATCGCGTTCGTGCGCGACGGCGACACGATCACGCTCGACGTGGCCAACAAGGTGCTCGACGTGCACGTCGACGCCGACGAGCTCGCGGCCCGCAAGGACGGCTGGACCCCGCAGACGCCGAAGTTCACCCGCGGGGTGCTCGGCAAGTACGCCAAGGTCGTGCAGTCCGCGGCGCACGGCGCGGTCTGCGGCTGACGCCCGTGGCACGGCTGGTCTACACGGGGATCACCTCGCTCGACGGCTACACCGTCGACGCCGAGGGGTCCTTCGACTGGGCCGAGCCCGACGAGGAGGTGCACGCCTTCGTCAACGACCTCGAGCGCCGGGTCGGGACCTACCTCTACGGTCGCCGGCTCTACGACACGATGCGGGTCTGGCAGACCGTGCCGGAGGACGACGGGCCCGACGTCGCGCGCGACTACGGCCGGATCTGGCGCGCCGCCGACAAGGTCGTCTACAGCTCGTCGCTGGCCGAGGTCACCACCCCGCGCACGCGCCTGGAGCGGAGCTTCGAGCCGCCGGCCGTGCGTGCCCTGGTCGACGCCGCGGACCGCGACGTGACCGTCGGCGGCGCCACCCTGGCCGCCGCGGCGCTGCGTGCGGGTCTCGTCGACGAGCTCCACCAGCTCCTGCACCCGGTGGTCGTCGGAGGTGGCACGCCGCACCTGCCGCCGGGCGTGCACCTCGACCTCGAGCTGCTCGACGAGCGGCGGTTCGCCTGCGGCGTCGTGCACCTGCACCACGCGGTGCTCAGGTAGCCGCCCGGCGCAGCGCGTCGATGCTGCGGGCCACGTCGTCGTCGGTGGTCCCGGCGTTGCTCACCGAGATCCGCAGCACCGCCCGGTCCCGCCAGCGGGAGCCGCTCGTCCACGCGGTCCCGTCGGCGAGCATCCGCTCGACCACGGCGCGGGTGCGGTCGTCGTCGCCGAAGGTCGCGCACACCTGCGTGAACACCACGTCGTTGACCACCTGCGCGCCGTCGATGGTCGCGATCGCCTCCGCGAAGGTGCGGGCGTGCCGGCCCATCCGCTCCACCATCTCTGCGACGCCGGACCGGCCCAGCGACCGCAGCGCGGCCCACACCGGGACGCCGCGGGCCCGCCGCGACATCTCCGGGACCCGTCCGAAGGGGTCGCCGGCCTCCTGGATCAGGTAGTCGCCGTGCACGCTCATCGACGCCGCCAGGGCCGCCGGGTCGCGCACCGCGACCACCCCGCAGTCGTAGGGCACGTTCAGCGTCTTGTGCGCGTCGGTCGCCCACGAGTCGGCACCCCCGACGCCGGCCGTCAGGTGCCGGTACGCCGGCGCCGCCGCCGCCCAGAGGCCGAAGGCGCCGTCGACGTGCACCCACGCGCCGTGCTCGTGCGCGAGCGGGACGCAGGCCTCGAACGGGTCGCAGGCGCCCGAGTGCAGGTTGCCCGCCTGGAGCAGCACCAGCGTCGGCGCGCCGGCCCCGGCCCGCAGCGCCGCCGCGAGGGCGTCCGGCGAAACGCGCCCCTGCTCGTCGACGTCGACGAGCTCGGGGGCGGGCAGCCCGGCGTAGCGCAAGGCCAGGTCGACCGAGTCGTGCCGCTCCCGCCCGGCCAGCACCCGCACCGCGGGACCGCCGGCCAGCCCGCGTGCCACGTCCCACCCGGCCCGGCGCAGCAACGCGTCGCGGCCGGTCGCGATGCCGGTGAAGTTCGCGGTGGTCGCACCGGTCGCGAACCCCACGCCGCCGCCCGCCGGCAGGCCGAGGAGGTCCAGGAGCCAGGCCCCGGCCACCTCCTCGACGGCCGCGACGCCCGGGGTGACCTGGCGCAGCACGGCGTTCTGGTCCCACGCCCCGACCAGCCAGTCGGCGGCCAGGGCGGCCGGGTGGGAGCCGCCGATCACGAAGCCGAAGAACCGCCCCGACGGCATCGCCACCAGCCCCGGCTCCACGGCCTCGGCGAGCAGGTCCACCACCTCCGCCGCCGCGGTCGGCTCGTCCGGGAGGTCCCGGCCCAGGGCGTCGGCCACGGCGTCCGCGCCGGCCCGGGCGGGCACCGGCCGGGCGTCGAGGGAGCCCAGCCAGGTGGTCGCGTGCGCGTGCGCGCGCTCCAGCGCCTTCTCGGTGTCCGGCTGCGTCATGGGTCCCAGTCTTCGGCGGTGGTCGCGGAGTCCGCCATGACCCGGTCTAGCCTTTCTGCGTGAGCATGGTGCACGAGGCGATCGACGGCCGGCTGCGCGCGTTCCTCGAGCGGCAGCCGGTGTTCTTCGTCGCCACCGCACCGCTCGCCGGCGGGCACGTGAACGTCTCGCCGAAGGGGATCGGCGGCACCTTCGTGGTGGTCGACGAGCACACCGTCGCCTACCTCGACATCACCGCCTCCGGTGCGGAGACCATCGCGCACCTCCGCGAGCCGGGCAACGGCCGGATCACGTTGATGTTCTGCTCGTTCGACCGGTCCCCGAACGTCGTACGCCTGCACGGCCGCGGCCGGGTGGTCAGCGTCCACGACGACGAGTACGCGGCCTGGGTGGGCCGGTTCCAGGAGACCCGGGGTGCGCGGGCGGTGGTGGTGGTCGACGTCGAGCGGGTCTCGGACTCCTGCGGCTACGGCGTGCCGCGCATGGAGCCGGTGGGGGAGCGGCACCTCCTGCCCGAGCACATGGAGCGCAAGGGGCACGAGGGGCTGCTCGACTACCGGCGGCTCAAGAACCGCACCAGCATCGACGGGCTGCCGGCCTTCGACGACGACCCGCTCCCGTGACCCGCACGAACGAGCACGGGCAGCCCGTCGGGGACGCGCTGGCCTGGTCGCCCGCACCCCGGCTCACCCCGCTCGTCCTCGAAGGCCGGTGGGTCACGCTGGAACCGTTGGCCCCTGCGCACGCCGGCGACCTCGGCCGGACCGTGTGCGGCCCCGGCACCGAAGGCCTCTGGACCTACCTGTTCGACGACCCGCAGACCGACGCCGCGGCGTACGTCGCCGCACGGCTGGCGAACCCGGGCCTGGCCAGCGTCGTGGTGCGTCCTCGCGGCGGGCCCGCCTCCGGCATCGCGAGCTGGCTGCGGGAGGACCGCGCGAACGGGGTGGTCGAGGTCGGCGGGATCATCCTCGGCCCGCAGCTGCAGCGCACGACCGCCGCGACCGAGGCGATGTGGCTGATGGCGGCGCACGCGTTCGGGCGGGGGTACCGCCGCTACGAGTGGAAGTGCGACGCGCTCAACGCCCCGTCACGCGCCGCGGCGGCCCGGCTGGGGTTCGCCTACGAGGGCACGTTCCGCCAGGCCACGGTCTACAAGGGCCGCAACCGCGACACCGCGTGGTTCTCGGTCACCGACGCCGAGTGGGCCGCGCTGGCGCCGGCGTACGCCGCCTGGCTGGACCCCGCGAACTTCGAGGACCAGGTCGCCGGGACCGGCCAGCGCACCGCGCTCTCGGCCCTCACCGCACGGGCGCTGACAAATGCTGGGACGGCGATCCCACATGATGGGACGCGTGCGAGACTGGCTTGACCGAGAGGGACGGCACCGGCGACCGTTGGGCCCATGCGTTTCGATCTTCTTGTACGCACCGGGCGCGTTTGCTGAGGGACCCACATCCCACGCACACGCGTCGCCCCTCGTCTGCCCGCCCGGGCCGAGGGGCTTTTTGGTGGGCGGACACCGCAGGGCTGAAGACACAGAGGAAGGGCAGCATGAGCGAGCAGGGCGCCGCGGCACGCATGACCGGGGCACAGAGCCTGATCCGGTCCCTGGAGTGCGCGGGAGCGGAGAACGTCTTCGGCATCCCGGGCGGGGCGATCCTCCCGGCGTACGACCCGCTCTTCGACTCGGTCAGGATCCGGCACATCCTGGTCCGCCACGAGCAGGGCGCCGGGCACGCCGCCCAGGGGTACGCGACCGCCACCGGCAAGGTCGGCGTGTGCATGGCCACCAGCGGCCCGGGTGCGACGAACCTGGTCACCCCGATCGCGGACGCCTACATGGACTCGGTGCCGATGGTGGCGGTCACCGGCCAGGTCGCCAGCAGCGCGATCGGCACCGACGCCTTCCAGGAGGCGGACATCCGCGGCATCACGATGCCGATCACCAAGCACAACTTCCTGGTCACCGACCCCGCCGAGATCCCGCGCACCGTCGCCGAGGCGTTCTACATCGCCTCGACCGGGCGCCCCGGTCCGGTGCTCGTGGACGTGGCCAAGGACGCGATGCAGCGTTCGACGACGTTCTCCTGGCCGACCGAGCTGCTGCTGCCCGGCTACCGCCCGGTGACCCGCCCGCACGCGAAGCAGATCCGCGAGGCGGCCCGGATGGCGCTGGAGGCCCGCCGCCCCGTCCTGTACGTCGGCGGGGGCGTCATCCGCGCGGGCGCCAGCCAGGAGCTGAAGGTGCTCGCGGAGATGACCGGGATGCCGGTCGTCACCACGCTGATGGCCCGCGGCGCCTTCCCCGACAGCCACCCGCAGCACCTCGGCATGCCGGGCATGCACGGCACCGTGGCGGCGGTCGCCGCGCTGCAGCGCAGCGACCTGATCATCAGCCTGGGTGCCCGCTTCGACGACCGGGTGACCGGCAACCTCGACTCGTTCGCCCCGCACGCGAAGGTGGTCCACGCCGACATCGACCCGGCCGAGATCGGCAAGAACCGGCACGCCGACGTGCCGATCGTCGGCGACGCCCGCGAGGTGGTCGCGGACCTGATCGTCGCGCTGCAGGCCGAGGCGGACGCCGGGCACCAGGGCGACTACGAGGCCTGGGTGGCGTTCCTCGCAGGGGTGAAGAAGAAGTACCCCCTCGGCTACGACCACCCCGCCGACGGGTCGCTGTCGCCGCAGTACGTCATCGAGCGGCTGGGCAGGATCGCCGGCCCGGACGCGATCTACGCCTCCGGCGTGGGGCAGCACCAGATGTGGGCCGCGCACTTCATCGGCTACGAGAAGCCCGGCACCTGGATCAACTCCGGCGGGCTCGGCACGATGGGCTTCTCGGTGCCGGCCGCGATGGGCGCCAAGGTCGGCCGGCCGGACACGACCGTGTGGTCGATCGACGGCGACGGCTGCTTCCAGATGACCAACCAGGAGCTGGCCACCTGCGCGATCGAGGGCATCCCGATCAAGGTCGCGGTGATCAACAACGAGTCGCTCGGCATGGTGCGGCAGTGGCAGACGCTGTTCTACAACGAGCGCTACTCCAACAC
>Ga0308174_10000624_pt1 | contig 15304 bp, 15 predicted proteins | sample PhyPR2_FD_203894 | JGI IMG/M metagenome (GOLD analysis project Ga0308174, IMG submission 203894) | Soil microbial communities from UC Gill Tract Community Farm, Albany, California, United States - DLSLS.P.R2 | ecosystem: Environmental > Terrestrial > Soil > Agricultural land | place: USA...
CCACTTCTTTATAAACATCTGGATATTTTTCTTCTAAGATGGCCATATCCACCGATTTTTTGCCGGCTCTGATGCCCCAGGTGACTTTCCATCCATTTACTTGCACCCCTTTATGGTCGGCAATCCTGGCTTTTATGTTGGTTTCAATGAGTTGAAGTTCTTCTTCAAGCGGTTGGGTAATGAGCTTCACTTCATCCTCCAAGGCTTTAATCTGGTCCTTTAACGTTTGACGAGCGAGAATCCACCCTTCGAATTCATCGTCTTCCAGTTCATCAAACGTTTCATCATGCTCTTTGTATAGCTTTCCGATCAGTTCCTTGCATGTATCAGAACTATTCAATTCAGGTGGTATTTTCATTTCTACCCTTTGGGCAAAGGTCATTTCGGTTTCAATTAAGTGCTGAATAAATTCTTCGTTGCGCTCCACGTAGACACTGTAAAACTTATTTCCTCCACACAGACACGTAAAGTAGCCCCACATTATCCCTGTCACAGCAAAATAGTGTTGAAGTTGGCAATAATATTTTGCGGGCACCTTGCCATATCCTGTGCCGTCTGCAAGAATCTCGCCATTTTCCCATTCCCCGTTCAAGTATTCCGAAGCGGTTTTGACTTCTAAGATACCGAATTGATCCTCTTTTCGAATGAGACGGTCAATATTGGCGCTCATAAACGGATACTCAATCGATTGAAGTAGATAAGGAAATTCTTCGATTTCCATTCCTGACGGTTTCCCGATTCGCTCCAACCATTTATCTGCGACCACTGCTTCAAGCGTATGACCCCATTCAGCCGCTTCACCCGCCGGTTCTGGAATGATCTCACCAATCTTCTCTAAATACAGGGTGAATTCATCCTTATAGCTATTGTAGCCTAAAAGCGTGCCGGCTTCGGAACCGCCGATGGTGATTTGCTTCTGACGTTGTTCTTGCCATTCACTAAAAGAAGTATTGGCAAAATCAGCAGTGATATTGGCAAACTCAAAGATATTCATTCACTCACCCCTAATAGCTTGTTGTTCAGTTCTTCCAGTTGAGCCGTAATCTTTGCTTTTTGTTCTTCTAACGCCTTAATTTTATCCTGTTCGTTTGGTAGATGCTCGACACGGATATACGACCATTCATTTAATTCTTCGTGATAGTAAAAATGCTTGGTTTCATAAGCATCATGTTCCACCTTCGCCACAAATCCCGCTCTCTCTAACGATTCCATAATCGGTGCGACTTCTTCTTGTGTCGTTCTGAACCTCTTTTCATTCGAAGTGATCCAAAAACCGCCGAATTGCACTTTGAATTTTCCATCGGTTTCTTCTATTACCATTTTTTCAATTTCCTTTAACAACGTTAATGTTTTTTGCCCCACTTCATTCATGTTTAACTCGCTCCTTTTTCACCTATTGATTTTTGGTTAATCCAATCCTGAACCAATTGATTCACTACATCCTTCATTGTCGTCCGACGGTCGGTGCAGCTTTTCTTAAAGTTCAGTTTCAATTCTAATGGTACATCTACGGTGAGTTTTGCAATTTCCACTTTACAACCTCCTTTGCCCACTTTTTTCCTACACCCTAATTTTAACATTCCCAAGTTCCCAAGTCAAACAACAAAAAAAGAAAAGGGAGAATTTTTAATTAATATCTCCCACACTGTAAATAACCGCTTCAATTCCCGCTATTTTGCATAATTCACGCAGTTTCTTTTCTCTTGATTCTTTCGCTGTATAAAAGATAATCACAGGTTTATGGCCGAATTCTGCTTGCATGAGCGGAGAAATATTTTTATATTCTTCAATTTTCTGTTTATTGGCCGCCATGCTTTGTGTGCGGTCCACTTCCAGGAAATGATACTTCCCCTCTTTTAAAAAGGTGGCATCTGGTACAATCTTTTTCTTTTCCCCTCCAATGGGTTCAATCAAGATTTCTCGCTCCGTCCACCAATCTTTCGGGCATCCGTAATGGATAAATACGTCATTTCTCATTAAATAGTGTTCAACTCGTAAATTCCATTTCATTTCCCGTTCACTGCCTATCCAGTCTCGCCCTTCGGCATTTAGGTAATACACGTTCTTTCCGTAATGATTGCCGATGTGTACATATTCTTTCATATCCCGAAGCACCTTATGGGCGTTCCGGTCCGAGCCTAACTTGTGGATGATTTGGAGCTGGACTCTCGTTGCGAAGCGCAACCGATCCAGTGTGTTCAGAATTTGTTCCTGACGGATTTGTTTCACCGTCATATACGACCTTGCCATTTCCATTCCCCTTTCGTAATCGTGGCACTTGATACTTCTCCAGGCGTTTCCACATTTCTTCATCGCTTAAAAACGGCGCTTGCATTTGCTGTAAATCATGGGTTTTGTAAAGCATTCGACCTGGTACATCCCGTGGCAGTTTTTCCGCTCCTTGGGCATCGATCGCCACTTCGCTGGCATAACCCGTTGGTAAGCGAAACGTAATCTTCGAATCAGCATTCATTTTAATCTGCCGGGGCAACGTGTCGGCCGTTGGATATTGGGTACAGTAAATGAGACGGTACCCTAGGCCGCCCCCAAGTCTCGCAATCTCACTTAGCATCCATTGGGTGTAGTTCAATAAGTCTTTTAAAGAACCTTTCGTGCGCATTTCCTCTGGAATCCAATTCATGAATGGTTCCATTTCCTCCATATCCTTTAGTTTACGGGTCATAAAACTTTCAGCCGCCAGTTGCGCCGCTTCATCCACGATGATAAAGCGCCGCCTTTTGATTCGGCTGTTTTTAATGTTGGTAATGCCCATTTGCTTAAATCGATTCAAGTCCTCATGAAGCATAATGTGAAGCTGGCTTGCCATGACAAACGCTTCAATGTAGTCTCCGGCGACAAATTTCACTTGCTGCAATCGCCCATACCGTCCAAATTCCAACCCTCCTTTCAAGTCCACAATCCAGAATTCCACATCATCAGGATGGTGTTCGATCATATACGTGGTTAACACTTTCAAAAACACGGTTTTTCCGAAGCGTGTCACCCCCGCAATCGTCATGTGCGGGATATTCTCAAAGTCCACCCAAATAATATCCTCCAAACTTTTCCCAAGCGGCAGTAACCATTCGTTTTTCACACTTGGAATCAACTTGTAAGGGAAACTCTCTGGAATATCTTTGTTGTACACACTGACGACCAGGTATTTACGTGGGTCGTCTTTTTCCACGGTTTTGTATTCCGTCGTCACGGGATGATTCAACCCATCGGAGAATACCTTCCATTCTGCTTCTTTTTCGGTGATCTTTGATACAGCTAACCCTAGCGGAATGGAATACACATACCTCATGCCGATTTCTTCGTCTCCTATTTTGATGGGAAGTTTCTTTTCAAAAGTGGGATATTCCATTTCCCCCGCCTTGTTTTTAATGCCAAACCCTGTGTTTTCAAAAATCATTTTGATCCGTTTTTTCTCATTCTTTTTTGGCTTCGGTGCAACCGCCGCCGCAATCATCACCGTGGAAAATCCAATCACCAATTCAAACATTCCATCCTCTCCTTTTTGTGCCCCCTTTAGGGGCGATAAAGCCACAATGGGTACCATGGGGGCTTTAGGGTGAAGACCCTAAAGAATTTACAGTAATCAGAACTAGATGAAAAAGTAAGAATCCGTTACATGCCAACAAAAAACGAATACGTTCCGCCAATCAGTGACCACGACTAGCGATTAGTACCCATACAAAGTGTGGTGAATAAGACCGGACGAAAGAACCGCCCACACGACAAATCCCCCTACCAGGATACGAACCGTCCAGCGCAAAGCTGTCTTATTGATTTTGACCCCCATTTTTTCAGCAACGGTTAAACCTAAAAACGTCACACCTGAACCAATCATAAAGGTTAACCCGCCCGTCACCATCGCACTAACGCCCATTCTTGACGACCCCTTTCCATAGTTGCTTAGATTCTTTTTCGATTTTTTCACACGCTTCATACCCTTTGATATGACCTACCCCATAAGCAATATAAGCGGTTACGACGATTGCAAACGCTCCTATCATAAAAATCCTCCTTTGTCCATCCCTTTAGAAATAAACTTCTAAGGTCCAGAATTTATTTTTCATGTGTGGTATAATAGAAGATTTTTTCAACCTTCCCTGTCTAACATGCGATCAAATAAACGAATTTGGAGAATATCTCGCTGCATCCCCGTAAATTCATCCTGGATGGCCGATGCCAGGTAGCCGCTATCAGCCCCTTGCTTCATATAGTCCATGGCTTCTGAAAAGTTCATGCTCTCACTGTAATGCTCAAAAAACTCGGTGAAATACCGTTTGGTGTGTTTATCCATTGTCAGTCCTCCCGAAACTTATTGATGATTTTCTTTTCGATCTTTTCATACGACTTCACTTCCGTAGCATCAAATCGGTACATATGGCCAAGGATCGTTTCGTAATCTTGTTTCGTCTTGGCGTGGTGATAAAGATCATTGAGTTCTTCGGAACCATACAAATAGCGTGTGTGCTCCAGCTTTTCAAACTCACGCGGATAGTTCGGTGTTGCTTTTGCTTCTTTATATCCATCGAAGGCCGCTTGTATCCAATCATTTAACCCCATCGGAATCCTCCTTTCGTAGTAAAAATTAGTCGTTGCATGTAATCGATGTAATGGTAAACTAAGATAGGGATATATCCCCTCCGATCGGTGGAGATATGACTAGATACCGATACATATGTAAATGGACACTAAAATAGACCAAAAAAAGTGGGGGAAAAAATGTTAGAACAAATCAGCCAAGGCAGCGTGTATCGAAATAAAAAAAATGGACAACTTTATACCATTTTGCATATCGGGATGTTCAGTGAACGGATTGAAGGGTTTTCAACGGAGATCGAACCTTTGGTTCCGGTTGTGGTGTACATGCCGCTTTATGACAGTAAGCATAAAATATGGGTGCGGCCCCTTCGCTTATTTATGGAAAAATTCGAAGAACCAATTGAAGAAAATCGAGGAAAAAACAGGTGGGTATAGGAAGAGATTGACGTATTCACTCAACAAAAAAATTTGGATATGATGTATGATTTATTCCCATTGCGGTCACAATCTTAGTAAGAAAGGATGTGATGGCATGTGGTATGAAACATTTGCTACACCAAGCTGGGATGATTCAAAGTGTTGGGATCACAAACCAGGAAAAACGTATACGTGCGCCTATTGTGATATTGAAATGGAAGATCATGAAACCTTTATGGTAAGCGGAAAAACGTATTGTTGTACGTGTTTTCGGATGGAATAACGAATGGGAAATAGAGACGGGGGAAACATCATGAAACAAGAAGAAATCTTACAATACATGCTAGACGAAAAGAAAACATTAAAGATGCGCATTGAGGATTGGGAGAAAAAAGCCGGTTGCAGCTCACTGAATGTCAAAGAAGTGCTTCGTCAGAAGAAAGGAACCATGGGCTTAAAATATGCGATTCAATTATTGGATGCCATGGATTTGGAATTAACCATTCAAGATAAAGGCGCTAAGTGGTCATCCAATCACGAAGCGGTTTTGCGACTACCTAAATACATGTATAGCGGTCAGCGCATCGAAGCGAGACAGCACATTGCCGCAAATGGATTTGACCCAAAAGTGGATTTATATTTAACGGTAGAAGATGCCCTTCATTTCGTCACCAAACCATGTGACATCTACACCATTGAATCCTGTGATTTGTGGCGAGATAAGTTTCAAGTGGAAGAACACCCGCTTGCCCCTATCTATCATTATCACGATCATATCCCCGCTCACGCCATGGATAGTTGCGTTAAATTTGAATAGAACACAAAAAACCCCCTTCGCACAACATAGGCGTTGGGGGTTTTGTAACACTTTAGAAAGTGGGGCTTTCTCGTTGTTACGCTTCTATTGTACACGATTTTGAGGATGTGTGTCTAGGTTGTCTTTAAAGATGTCTTTTCATCCAAAGATTCATCAGCTTGTTAATGTACTCGTCAATACTCCACTATTATCAACGGCAATTTTATAAACTTTTGTTCCATCTGGTGTGGTTAATACTAACCCTTCGCCTGCTGTCCGAATTCTATTTTGCACAAAAGATTCTACTCGATTATTATTAGCGTCATAGTTATTAGACCCTTTTGTTTTGGTATCCGAAGGAGAAATTAAAACCGTATCCCCTTTAAAGGTATTATTTTTCGCCACTACTAAACCTGTATTATCAGTTGCCCATATAATCGCTCTTGCGTTAGATTGTGTATTAATAAAGGTATTACCTTCCACTTCTGCATAAGTTGTGCCTTGTAGTCTAAATAATTCAATAGAGGGTGGTGTGGAACCGGGCGTCGCATTTCTGATAAATTTACAATTTTTAACAAATAAATTCCTATGTGCCGCCGCTAAAGCAGAAGAAAATCTTCCTTCACATAGATTAAACAGCACATCTGTCAACGATAAATCTCCATTTGATTGCAATTGTGCTATGGTATTGGTTCCAGCATTATCTATAAAACCACCCATGACTTTTAATACTCCGCTTGTAACAGCATCCGTATTAAAGATAGCTCCTCCTTGTAGGTTTCCAATATTATAGATTTTTAAATTCTCTATGACTAATTCGGAATCCGTACTTGAGGTAATCGCTTTGGTTAATACAGAACTTGATGTAATTCCGTCAATAATGACATTTCCAAATAAAATTCCTTTTGATGATGATGAAAGAATTCCAGCTCTAATATTTTTAAATATAACATTATTGAACGTTAGATTTTGGGATACATTTCCTGCAACATTTGAGATTTGAATTGAATAACCATTCCCTTGTTTGCAAGTAATTTTATTTGCCCTAATGTTTGTTACATAAGCTAAATACATTGCATGGTCTAATGCATCTGTATTTGCTTCAAGAGGGCACCCTAAAATTAAATCTTCTAATGAGATATCAGAAGATGTACCTAAATATAAAGGCATATGTGTATTGGTAGTTTCCAATTTGGATAAATGAATGTCGGATGAATTGGTATCAATTTTAACTAGATATTCTAATTGGTCTCCAAATAATTCTTCACACACTATACCAGCACAAGTTGAGAAAGAAACGGCAATGATATTGGATGATAAACCGTTGGTTGCATCAGCTTTCGTTTTATTGTTCGTAGAGTAGAAACAAAAGCTTTTTAATTTAATGTTTGTTAAATTACTTCCTCTAAAAATATTAGTTAAAACGGTATTAGAAGCTATAATAATTTTTGTTTTATTTCCAAAAACCTCCAAACCTGAATAAAGGTTTAATTGTCCATTAATTGCATAACCATTATCGGTTGGAGGAAAATATACTTTGCGAAATCCATTTGCATTTGCAGCATTAATAATTAATTGAGCTATGCTCGTATCATCTGTTACTCCATCTCCTTTACAGGCTACCAGTGGAACAGGGGGATGAAAAACATTTATTTCTTTGTTCATCATATCTGCCAAAGAACTCGTATTCTCTTTAATTGCATTGACCAAATTATCTTTCGCAGAAGTAGTTAAGGTAGTTAAATCGCCTATTTGTTGGTGAATAGGGTCTAATTGAAAAGTCATTTCTCGACCTCCTTCATATAAAAAGACGGGATTAAAACCAATCCCGTCTCGTTTGTATCTCCCGATCTGTAAGGGTCAGTCAAATTTTCACACCAAACTTGGCGTTGATGTAACCGGTCATCCCGTTGTAAATGACTTTGTAGTAACCCACATCTCCATTGTTGTAACCAGCCACAGGGGAGATCAGTTCCACAACGGTATTTAATGGAATCGTTCCGATGTTTTTCGCATTGATTCGGTCTGGTTTATCCATTAAAATAGCGGCAGCACTCACATTGACGATTTTCACAAATCGTTTACTTGGCGTTGGTGGTGCGACAATCGCATTGTAGGCCGCTTGAATGTTGGTAATATGCTGTGTCCAGCTAATGCCGTGTTGCTGGAAGTAAACAATCGGATCACTGTGCGTAGTTTCGTGCCATTCGTCCGCAATTTCTTTATGGCTCCAAACGGTTCCTTTATCCGATACCCCTAAATTTTTATCTGCTAACAGTTTTGCTGTTAACCACACATAGGCATCATACGCCATTTTGAATGTTGCAGGATCGTCATACATGCAAAGTTCCAGGTGTAAGAACCTAGTATTTGCTGTATGGCCCGCTCCGTATGCCCCGTAGCTCGTCGGCGCTGTCTGAATAATTTTTGGTGCGTTATTCTCCACCCCAATAAAAAAGTGAACGTAAGCGGATTGGTAACTGCCCACTTCGTAATTGCGTTCTTTTGTAGGCGTATCTCCGCCTGAATGGTTCGGATTGTCGGTACAGTGTTGGGCAATCCCTTCATAGGCTCCGATTCCATGACGGAACGGCGGATTTGGTAAACCTGGAATGTATTGAACAGTAATCGGATAGCTCATGTGATCTCCCCCTTATTTCCAGTTGATTTCATCTTTGGTTAAGATGCGTAGTGCCATGTTGATAATGACAATCAAGACACTTTGTGTTTCGGCATTAATAATCGGTTTTCCGTAAATCCCCTCTAGGACCACAGCGACCAATGCGATAAAGTTCACCCATAAGGTTTTACTTTCGAACCATTTTTTCATGCTTTTTCCCCCTTAGTGTTTAATAAACTCAAAGACGACACCAATCAAGGTGCACAACCCGCCAAATGTACCAATCACGACCGTTCTCCATGCCCACGTTAAACTCGCTTCGAGTTTATCCAATCGCTTTTCATAAGCCATCATTTCGTTTCGCGGGACATAGTTTCGTTGATAGGTATCGAGCTTTTGACTAATATCCACGACTAAATCTTTGATGAATCGAACTTCTACTTCCAATTGCGCTAGTCGCTCCCCTCGGTTATCCATAATATCTGCCATGGTTAGTCCCTCATTTCTCCTTAATTGGAATCTATATAAAAAAGGCGAAGGGGAAAACCCCTCGCCTTGATTATTATTTATTGGCCGCCCGGTACTGCTCGACCCAACCTAACACGGTATTGAGATTATCTGGATCGGTGACTTTTACTCCGTTTCCATATCTCGAAACATCATGCATGGCATTATTTACTTTCCTGGTCGCTTCCGCTTTTTGACTGGAAGTTAATTCTTTGCGACTGGCGATATCTTCTTTCACCTTTCGCATATCCGCTAAATCCTTTGCCATTTGGCGGTAGGCTTTCACTTTGTCGGTTGGCTTGCCTTTTTCCACTTGCCCGGCATCAACTTGACGTTTGTATTCCGCTTCGGCTGCATTGTTTTTATCGTAAAACATGTTGTTAAAACGGGATGCCGTCGTCGATTTATCCACGTAGTTCGTCTGCATGGAATTAAACACGTTACGATCTTTCCCCGCTAGGTTGTCAACCACCGCCGAACCCGCTTGACCTGGTACACCAAGAAGGGATTTCATGGCGTAGTCAAACTTCGCTGGGCTGATAACCGCATCTTCTGGATTCTTACCCATAGCTCCATATACTTTGCCAAGTGTATACAATTCCGCGTAGGCTTGCCATTCACTAAGAGCAGAAGATTTCGAGCTAATTTCCTCAAACTTCGATTTCTCGTTCGGATTGACAATCGGTGCCCCGTAGTACGTTTTATTGGCGTATAAATCCACTATGGTTTGACCCCAGATTGGCAAGAATGGCACCGTAAAGTTTTGAACCAACGGCCCCATAAAGTCCTCATACCATTTACGTGCACCCGCTTGTCCAAACGCTTCATCCATTGCCCGCTCCAAATAATCCGTTAAGATCGTATACGAGAATGGTTTTGCGACAAAGAAATAATGGTTACCCATTGGGAAAATCCAGTATTTATCACGCATATCACTCGTAATATCATCCTTGTCATCTGGATTTAAGGCTTGCATCGCTGCCCAGGCGAGAATCGTCATTGGCAAGATTGTCATAACCCCTCGCATAAACACCCGTTTTGGATTCTTTTTCATTTCCTGTGCTTCACGATACAGACCTTGTAAGGAACCGTGCAAGAACGAAATAGGCTGAATTCTTTTTCGGATTTCTTCACTTGAACCATGTGTCCGAAAGTTGGTGGTGACTTCACTTGCTTCATAACCTAAGTCAAGTAAGATTTTTTCCATGATTTTTTGTTCGCTTGCTGTTAATGGCTCCCGTCCATCAAATATCTTCTTCGGATCAATCCCATAATCTGCCGCCAGTTCTTTGGCTTTTTGTTGCCATACCCCGTAACGGGAGATTTGTTCTTGCCATTGTAAGATATTCGTTGGGCTAAACACATGAACAAAACGCCCTGCCTTGGTTTTCTTCCATCCTTTAACCTTGGTCTTAATCAGTCCGTCACTAAGGTTGGAACGTTTGAAATCATTAATCACATTCTCATGTGCGGACATAAAGGCACCAGAATTCATGTAGGCATCTGCCATCTTTTCATCTTTTCCAGCCGCTAAGAACAATCCTTTTACCCAGCTTCGAGCAAAATTCGCTGATCCTGTCATCGCGTTACCTTTTAAGTTGTGCTGCATAGTGCCCGTGAAGAAGTCACGCGATAACTGGTTCATGATGAAGCGTGGTGTAATGATTTGCACGTAGCGCGTCCAGCTCGATAACTTCGATAGCATTCGCAGTGCCGGTCCGACTTGAATCGGCTTCATGCTCCGCAAAGAATTGTAAAGGTCAGGAGCCAATCGGATATACACCCTTTTCTTGCCGTGCCAGTTCATTAAGATTGGCTGTTTCATCATATCTGCCGGGAAGAATCGATTAAACACTTGTTGAGCTAAGTTGTCTTCAAGGTGTTTCGGGTCAATGACCACATCATCCCCCAAGATACTAGAAACGGCATCCGCCACTTGTTTCGCAATATGCCCGCCGTCGATCATCTGTTGAACGACATTCGGCTTTAGAATCTCTCCGAACAGACCCATTTCCTCTGTTCTCATGGCGTTTTCCACTTCATCCAATACGCGTTTAAATTCAATGGATTGTTCTACTTCTAACAACTTGTAAGCCGAAGCATCCACGAAGTTAATCGCAATCGCTTGGCGTCCACGGAATGCGTTGATGACTTTTCGTGCTGTCTTTCGGTCAGCTTCTTCCTGGGAACTGGAATAAGGGTTTTTTGTTGCATAGTACGTTGGAATGTACCAATCACTGCCCTGTTCCACGGTATCTCTTGTTTCTTGCGTTTCCACACCCGCATTCACCAATTTGGTAAAAATGATGTTCGAAAGATTGTCAGTATACTCGCGAATCAGATTTTCCAGGTCAGGGAACGATTGTTGGGAAAGCTCCACATTCGCATTGGCATCTTCTTCACTCATATAGACTTCACTGAACTTTTTATTTCCTTCGGCATCTTCGCGTCCATACCGTTCTTTGGCACGATAGGCTTGAATAATGCCAGTGAATACTTGGAATTCAGGTGTTTCTTTCTTCGATTTATCATCTTTGAGCCGCTTAAATTGCTCCATCACGTTCTCTGGAAGCTCTCCGCTTGCCACACGACCGGCGATATAGGTAATGCCATCTGTTGCAATTTCCTCTAAGGAACGGGAAGAAATAGCTTGCAGAATGGCTTTTTCCTTTGCGTCGTCATGAGATAATCCTTCGTCGATTCCCTCTTTGTAGTAGCTCGCATACCGTTGATACATTTCATGCTTTTTTTGCGCTCCTGTAATACTTCTAGGGTCTTGTTCGGTTAAGGCTCCTAGAATACCACCCAAATGGTCTGGTACTTCATCCCTTGATTGATAGTTGATGATGTAACGCCCTAAGTGATCGGTCGCCCAATTCGAGAAGGAAGCACGGGCATTCATTTCACTGTTTCCTGTGACCGCAAGCATTTTCACTAAGTTCTTACCAGAATAGTCCGTTGAATCCAGTTCTTTTTGCAAGTCTTTCCACGGAACCTTAAAATCAATGGCAGATGTGATGATTCGTTTCATCGTGCCTTTGGTTTTCGCTAAGATTTCCTCCCGCTTTGTTGCTCCCTCTGGTACATTATCAAGCGCATATTCGTCTCCAATATTGGCCGATACACGCTTTTCACTTGGCATCTTAATGGAACCAATACCACGCTCGAATGCCCCTTTGTTTTTCTCGGCTGCAATGGTTTCGTGAATCCCGTCGAATACCTTTTGCAGTTTGGCATGGTTCGCAATAATGTCCTCGATCTCTTGCACGCTCTCTGGCGCCATCGCTTTGGCTGTTTCAGGGTCTAACAAATAAAGAGTGAACAGCTCCGCTCGCCCTTCACTAATACGATCGGCTTGTTTGTTGATTTTATCCCAGGCGGGATAATAGGTTTCACCCACATGCAAAAGTTCATCGGTATTTCCTTCGAATCCATAGTTTTCAAAGGCGTGCCCGAGTTCATGAGCACTGATTCGAATGTTGTGCAACCACTTGTTTTTGATATTCCCTGCATATTTGCTGGAGTTAAAACTGGCGGCTGCTCCCCTTACTTCCACGTTACCAGGACGAATCACAGTATCTAAGGCTTTCGCTAGTTGGTGGGTTACAGCTTTAGCTGTCTTAGGTGAAATGCTGTGCTCCATCGTATCCGCTCCGGCAGAAAATCCTCTTGGCCCACCTATGTTTTCGGCCACAAGAATCTTTTCTGGATACGTATCAAAGGTAAACTTCGAACGGAAGGCTTCCACGGGATCACCTTTTTTATGGTACGTTCCGCCGTTATCTTGCATAAACTTGGCGAATTTCCCCCAATCCGCTCCACTAACAGATGTTTTCACCGTCCATTTGCCGTTTTCTTTGGCAACGGTCGCATTGTTCCACCCTTTGATTCGGCGGCTATGTGGCGCTTCGTTTGGTCCGTTCCGCCCCGTTTGTGTTTGTGTTAATTCTGTTTGAACGGGTTCAGTCGATTGACTTGTTGGTTGTGCCTTTTTGGTTACTTGACCGGCAGAAAGGTGTATTTTTTCCCCATTTGGACGTTTAATCGTTACAACATCGCCACTCTGACTTTCAACGGTTCCTGTTTCATTTTGCGTACTTCCTGGACTCCAGTATTCAACCGAATCCCCTTGACCAAGAGCAACGCCATCCATGCCAAGACCAGCATCTTGAAGATTAGCGGCTTGTTCTTGCTCGGCTCTGATCTGATCTTTCACGCGCTTGATTTCATCCAAACGGTTACGGTATGTTGCTTCGGAAATGCCGACCACATCTTCACGGCGGCTATAATCACGAATGAAGTCTACATCACGCATATCCACGGTGCTACCCATTCGAAAAACGTTCACAGTGTGTGGTTGATCGTGTTCGTCATTGTATTTATATTCTTTTTGTTCTTCAATTTTTTGCGCTTGTACCCGAATGACGTAATCTGGTTTATTTTCGGATTTTTTCTTCTTGTTTTTACTCACAACCGCTTCATAGCCGATTCCTGTCACGACATACAAATCTTTTCCGTTTTGGAATACCGTGTCAAAAGAATTCGTCAGCTCATATTGACGCGCTTCATCCCGCAGTTCCGCTACATCTTGAAGCATTTTATTGAGTTTGGCGCCGTCAGGGAATGGCTGATTGCCTTTTTCTCGCGCTTCTTTTAAGGCTTTCTCGTCGTTCTTGATGGTTTGTTCGGTGCTTGACTTATATTGACCTTCTACTAAACGTCTTACACCATTTGCTGCTCTTGTCATGAAGTTTTGACCCTCATTTTGAAGAGCATCGTTAATTTGTGCGTTCGCTACATAGATGGTTTTCCCATTCGAACCTGTGTATTGAAGATAAATCCGCGCATTACTGCTGCTCCATTTCCCATCTTCAATATCGATTTGCAAATCTAAACCACCCAATTTCGCAAGCGGTATGTTGTCTCCCACTTCTGGCGGGTTATTGATCCATTCGCTTTGTAGGGCGTTGATTTTCCGAACCATCGCTTCACGGAACAATTTACGAGCACTAGGCACTTCGTCTTTGACTTTGTTCTTTTTATTCTCGTCCCGTTTTTTGATTTGATCGGCTTCGGAATACGTGACCCCATCAACCATACCGGTAAAGTTGTCACCGTCAATATCCTTTGCGGCGGTTTTTGCTTCGTCTAAAGTAACTAAGGTTTTCTTGTCATTGTCAATTTTGCCTGGCAAGGAAGCTAAACGGTTTGCGTATTGTGCTTGCTGTTTGGCGTGTTCTTGCTCCAAATCCCGTAAGGCCCGCAGTTCTTTTTCAGTCGTTAAGAGCTTTTTCATCGCTTCGTTATTTGTAGCAGATGCTTTAATCTCCGAATACGACATAATGAGTTCTGCAATTTCATCCAATGTCCGAACCTTGGTGTCTCCGCTCATAACCTGGGCGATAAACTTTGCTTTGGTTTCAAGTGTGTTCCACATCAGGGCATCGAATGATCCTTCGGTGACATAGGTCTTGACTTTGACTTTTGAATTCCAGTTCCCTTGACGAACGATCCTTCCTTCTCTTTGTTCAATATCGGCTGGCCGCCAGGTTGGATCAGCGTGGTGTAGGGCGGTTAAACGTGTTTGTAAATTCATCCCAACACCCATTTTTCCTGTTGAGCCAATCAATACACGAATTTCCCCTTTATTAAATCGCTCACTTAACGCTTTTTTCTGATCGGGCTTGCTGTAATCATGAATAAAGGCAATTTCATTCGCTTTGACCCCTAGTTGAACCAAACGATCTTTCAAGTTTTGATACATGGAATTTGACCCAGCATCCTCGGTATCTTCACTTATGCCGTCCTCTGATTTTTTATCATCGGCTTTTGGCACCCCAAGGTCCATGAAAACGATCTGTGTTCCTTTATCAAAGGTCTTGATTTTGTTGCCCTTTTCATCTGTTGTTCCTTCGGCTGCTACATTGCCTTTTTCAGTCGCAAAATATTCGTTGGCCACTTCTTCGGCCATCGTGTTTAATTTGCTTTCGATTTCGTTCGGAGCCGTTCCATCAATGATTCGATAATCTAGGGCAAGTTTTTTTCCTTCCCCTGTTAGTTTCAGCATATTATCTTTCGCTGGATCATCCGGCATTTCCTCGGCACGCTTGACCATCAGTTCTAAATAGGTCTTTTGTTTATCACTCATCGGAGACGTGATGGTTTGACGTTCCACTTCTGGACGTTTCAAGTAGGTCAAATCCTCGGCCATTTTGACGTCGGCCACGTCCTTAAACATGTTCATCAATTCCGGCACGTTGACGAATTCAGAAAAACGCGTACGTTCGATGAATTTTCCGCTTGTATTTAATTCAACGGAGTTCACCGTATTTCCAAACTGTGCGGCCCATCCGTCGAAATGTTCCATATCGTATTCAGCTAATTTCTTCGGTGCCAAATAGCGAAGCATC
>Ga0308174_10000625_pt1 | contig 15281 bp, 14 predicted proteins | sample PhyPR2_FD_203894 | JGI IMG/M metagenome (GOLD analysis project Ga0308174, IMG submission 203894) | Soil microbial communities from UC Gill Tract Community Farm, Albany, California, United States - DLSLS.P.R2 | ecosystem: Environmental > Terrestrial > Soil > Agricultural land | place: USA...
GAGCGACAGCGATCGGGCGACGGCGTCGATCGTGAGCAGCGTGGGGACGGCATTGGCGCGCAGCGTCTGCACCGACAGCGAGTCGTGGGTCATGCTGTGCACCACGACGGGACGGCCGTGCTCGCGCACCGACCCGGCGAGCTTGTCGATGACCTCCAGCTCGCGTCCCTGCAGCTCCGGGGTGTCCGAGCCGTAGGTGCCGAAGTAGCCGGAGAGCACGACGCCGTCCACCTCGCCGCTGCGGAGCAGCAGGTCGACCACCCGGGAGTAGCTGTCGAGGTCCTGTTCCCCCGCCCCGGCCAGGTCGACGGGGTTCGCGACGGCGGCGGCCGTGGGCAGGATGCCGGCCAGCGCGTGCGTGGTCGCGGGCTCCAGCGGCGGGACCGCCATCCCCTCCCGGGCGAGCGTGTCGGCGGCGACCGCACCCTGGCCGCCGCTGTCGCTGACGACGGCGATCCGCCGGCCGGTCGGCAGCGGGCTGCCCAGGAGCAGGTGCGCCAGGTTGACCGCCTCGGCGGGGGTGTCGACGAGGACGGCGCCCGCGGCGCGGCAGGCCGCGGCGACCACGTCGGTCGCTGCGGTGAGCGCCCCCGTGTGGGAGCGTGCCGCGGAGCGGCTGGCCTCGCTCGCCCCGACCGTCAGGACGACGACGGGCTTCCCGGCCCGGTGCAGCTGCCCCATGGCGCTGAGCAGCTCGCGTCCGGAGACGAAGCTCTCGAGGTAGAGCACGACGGCCTTGGTCGCCGGGTGGTCGACGAGGTCGCGCAGCGCCTCCACCGCGGTGACGTCGACCTGGTTGCCGAGCGACAGGAACCGCGCGACGCCGAGGCCGGCGTGGTGCGCCAGGCCCGCGATCTCGAGCCCGAGCTGTCCCGACTGCGACACGATGCCCAGCTCGCCCGGGTGGAAGCTGCCCCAGGCGAGCTCCAGCTCGCTGGCCGCGTCGTACAGGCCGAGGCAGTTGGGGCCCACGAGCCGCGCGCCGGCGGCCCGGATCCGGTCGGCCAGGCGTCGCTCGAGCCCCGGCTCGTCGTGCGCTGCGTCGATCCCCGCCGTGATGCCCAGGAAGCCGGTGGCACCCAGGGCGAGGGCCTCGTCGACGACGGCCGGCACGTGGAGGGCCGGCGTGCACAGGACGACGAGCTCCGGGGCGTCGGGCAGCTCGCCGAGGGAGCGGTGCGCCCGGACGCCGTCGATCTCGGCGCCGCGCGCGTTGACCAGGTGGACCGTACGGCGGTGCCGGCCGCGCAATGCGCCGCGAGCCAGCCAGTAGCCCCACTTCGCCGGATCGGCGGACGCCCCGACCACGGCGACCGAGCGCGGGTCGCTGAAGACGGACAGGTCCACCGCCGACACGATGCGTCGGGCCGTCCCGGGGGCCGCCGTGGTCACGGCGTGCTCGTCAGCGAGCGCGAGATGATCAGCCGCTGGATGTCGGAGGTGCCTTCCTCCAGCTCCTCCAGCTTGGCGTCGCGCAACCACTTCTCGGGGAGGTACTCCCGGCTGTAGCCCCACCCGCCGTGCGTCTGCAGCGCGGCGTTGGTGACCCAGGTCGTGTTCTCGCTGGCCGTGACCTTCGCGATCGCGGACTCCGCGGCGCACGGGATGCCCGCGTCGAAGAGCCGCGCGGCGCGCAGCGTGACCAGGTGGGAGACGTCGGTCCGTGCCGCCATGTCGGCGATGCGGAACGCGACGGCCTGGTGCTCGATGATCGGCTTGCCGAACTGGGTGCGCTGGTGGGCGTAGTCGATGGTGGCGTCGAGGGCCGCCCGCGAGAGGCCGGTCGCACCGGCGCCGATCAGGATGCGGGAGCCGTCGAAGGTGCGCATCAGCCCGTGGAAGGCCCGACCCTCCTCGCCGAGGCGGTGGTCGACGGGCACCCGAACGTCCTCGAGGAACACCTCGGCGTTCACGATGCCGCGCTGCCCCATCTTCTTCATCGGCTGGCCGATGGTCACGCCGGGCATGTCCCGCTCGACGAGGAAGGCGGTGACGCCGCGGGAGCGCAGGGTCGGGTCGACGGTGGCGAACACGACGATCCACTGCGCGTAGGGCGCGTTGGAGATCCAGGTCTTCTGGCCGTTGAGGACGTAGTGGTCACCCTCCCGCACCGCCCGCGTCTGCAGGGAGGCCGCGTCGGAGCCGACCCCGGGCTCGGTGACCGCGACCGCGGTCACCGGCGGGTTCTGGCCGGCGAGCGGCGTGATCCACCGCTTCTTCTGCTCCTCGGTGCCGAGCGCCAGCACCGGCTCGGCGAAGAAGGCGCTCGAGGTGAGGAAGTTGCCGATGCCGACGTCGCCCCAGCACAGCTCCTCCTGGACCAGGCACTGGGTGACCAGGTCGGTCACGCCTCCCCCGCCGTACTCGGCCGGCAGCATGTAGGACGCCAGGCCGATGCCAGCGGCCTTCGACCACAGGTCCAGGGGCGACTCGGTGTCGGCCTCGTCGACGGCCCGCGACCGGGGGCGGATCTCGCGCTCGGCGAACTCACGGGCCAGGACCACGAACTCGCGCTGCTCGTCGCTGAGGTCGAGCGCGTCGCGGATGGTGCGGGTCATGAGTGCTTCTCCTTGGAAGACGGGACGGCCGGGATGAGCACGCTGAGGCAGGTGACGCAGCCCTCGAGCTTCTCGAACTCGCTGATGTCGACGACGGAGAGCTCGAAGCCCAGGTCCTCGAGCAGGGCGGAGGTGTGCGGGGCGGACGCGCTGATCAGCACACGGTGGTCGTCGAGAGGTACGACGTGGCAGCCGCCCTCCTCGAGCACCGGCCGTCCGGGTGGGAACACACCGGGCTCGAGCAGGTCGGGCAGGCTCAGGAAGGTCCCGTCCGGGAGCGCGGTGACGGCGGACTTCAGGTGGAGCACGTCGACCAGCCGCACCGCGACGACCGTGCGGCCCAGCGGCGCGAGGTGGTGCCGGAGCTGTCGGATGCCCTCCGCGTTGGTGCGTCCGCCACGACCGACGTAGACCCGGTCGCCGACCTGCAGCACGTCGCCGCCGTCGAGGGTGCCCGGGGACTCGATCCGGACGACCTCGAGGCCGAGCGCCCGCAGGCACTTCTCGGTGCCCGCGGCCTCGCCACGCCGCTCCTCCGCGCCGCTGCGTCCGAGGACGGCCGTGCGGCCGACGACGACGACGGTGTCCTCGACGAAGCACGCGTCCGGCTGGTCCGGTGCGGGATCGACCTCGCGGACGTCCCACCCGGCAGCGGTGAGCGCGGCGCGATAGGCGTCGTGCTGCTGGAGCGCGAGCCCCTCGTCCACGACCGAGCGCTCGATGTGGGTGACGATGCCGGCGCCGAGGTTGCCGGTCGGCCGGCGGACCAGGGCGGTGCCGCGGCAGCCGGTGCTGGTCGAGGTGGTTGCGCCGGTCGAGGTGGTGGTCATGTCAGAGCCTTCCTGCGGTGAGCACGCGGGCGAGGAACTGCCGGGTGCGGTCCTGTTGCGGGTCCTCGAACACCTGGGCCGGGGTGCCGCGCTCGAGGATCCGTCCCTGGTGCAGGAAGCACACCTGCGAGGCGACCTCTCGGGCGAACCCCATCTCGTGGGTGGCGAGCAGCATGGTCAGGCCGTCCTGGGCGAGCTCGCGGACGATGGCCAGCACGTCGCCGACCAGCTCGGGGTCGAGCGCGGCCGTGATCTCGTCGAGCAGCAGGACCTGCGGGTCGCTCGCCAGCGCGCGCACGATCGCCACCCGCTGCTGCTGCCCGCCGGACAGAGCGTCCGGGTAGCTGAGCGCCCTGTCCTTCATGCCGACGCGGTCGAGCAGCCCGAGGGCGCGCTGCTCCGCCTCGTCCCGGCCGATCCCACCCACCTTGGTCGGAGCCACGGTGATGTTGCGGAGCACGGTCATGTGCGGGAACAGGTTGTAGGACTGGAACACCATGCCGACGTTGCGGCGCAGGCGGTTGACGTCGACGCCCCGTCCGCTCACCACGTCACCGTCGACGCGGATGTCACCCGCGCTGATCGGCTCGAGCGCGTTGATGCAACGCAGGAGGGTGGACTTGCCGGAGCCGGAGGCGCCGATCAGGCACACCACCTCGTGCCTCGCGACCTCCAGGCTCACGCCCTTGAGGACCTCGGTGTCGCCGTACGACTTGTGGACGTCACGGACCTCGAGGAAGCTCATGCGGACCTCCCGGTGCGATTCTGCTCCCGAGCGAGGAGCCGGTCGACGAAACGTGCCTGCGGGATCGTGATCACCACGAAGAGCGCCGCGACCACGATCACCGGTGACAGGTTGAAGACGTTCGAGGCCGTCAGCCGGGCCTGGGTGAACGCGTCGGTCACGCCCATCACGCCGATGAGCGCCGTGTCCTTCTGGAGCCCGACGAAGTCGTTGAGCAGCGGCGGCACGATCCGGCGGACGGCCTGCGGGATGATCACGGTCCGCAGGGTCATGCCGTAGGACAGCCCGAGTGACCGGGCGGCCGACCACTGGCTCGGGTGGATCGACTCGATGCCGGCGCGGTAGACCTCCGCGACGTAGCCGGAGTAGGTCAGCGTGAGCGCCATGATCGCCAGCCACATGGGCGAGAGGTCCTTGACCACCGGCACCTGCGCGAGCGAGAGCCCGAAACCGACCAGGTACAGCACGATGATGCTCGGAATCGCGCGGAACACGTCGACGTACAGGATCGCGATGAGCCGCAGCGGCCGGCCCGCCGGACCCGGCAGCAGCCGCATGACCGCGATCAACAGGCCGACGACCAGGACGCACACCTGGGCCCCGACCGCGACCTCGACGTTGACGAGGAACGCCTTGGTGACGTTGCGCCACGCCTCCTCGATGAACTTCCCCCGCAGGAAGGTCTTGGAGATCGCGCCGTCGTTCGTCGTCGCGAAGGCGAGCAGCATCGCCGCGATGATCACGGCCAGCGCGTAGCCCAGTCCGGTGTGGGCCTGCTCCCGCCCCACCGAGGCGGCCGCGCGGGCCCCGGTCAGGTCGCCCGTGGCCAGGAGCGCCCCACGCCGACGACCGCTGCGCAGCGCGTTCAGAGGGAACAGCACCGGCAGGAGCATGACGGCGCCGAGGAGGACCAGAAGGGTCCCCGCCACCGCTCCGGTGTGACCGATCAGCCCGTGCAGCGACGCGAGCGCCGCGAGACCGGCCACCGCGGCGAGCGCGGTGAGGACGAGGGACAGGACCGCCGCGGGCCAGACGGGCGCGGGAGCGGTGTGCTCCCGACCGGCGGCGGCCTCGGGCGCCGCGGCGGTCGCGAGCGTGCCGCTCACTTCAGGTTCCACACCGGGACCGAGGACGGGTCACCGCCGAGCTCCGGGCCGAGCCACTTGGCGGAGAGCTTGTCCAGGGTCCCGTCGGTGCGCATCGCCGTGATGGCGTCGTTCATCGCTGCCGCGCCGTCGGAGCCCTTGGGATAGATCGCGGCGTAGTGCTCGCCGGTCGCGTACTGGCCGACGACCTTGAGCGCCCCGTCGGAGTTCTTGGCGAAGCCGAGCATGATCGCCGTGTCCTGGACGGCCGCGTCCGCGGCACCGCTGCTGACCGCCGTCACCATCGACGTCGTGTCCTGGAACAGCTTCGGGGACGCCGACGAGTGGACGTTGTCCTGGAACCACTTGACGGCCGTGGTGCCGACCTGCAAGCCGATCGACTTGTCGTTGAGGTTGTCCTCGCTGATGTCGGAGTCGGCCGGCGCGAGCACCCCGAGGTTGGAGTCGAAGTAGGGCTCCGAGAACGTCACGACCTGCTGCCGCTCCGGCGTCACCGAGATCTGTGCCATCGCGATGTCGTAGTCCTTGGTCTGGCCGGCGACCAGCGCGTCGAACGAGACGTTCTCGACCTTGACCCGGGACAGCCCGGCGCGGTGTGCGATGTTCGCGGCGAGGCAGTACTCGTAGCCCCCGGTGATGCTGTCGGGCGTCTCACCCTTCCACCAGCCCGGCGACGGCAGGGTCGTCTGGACGGTCAGCACACCGTCCTCGACCGGCTTCAGGTTGATCGACCCGGCCTTGCCGTAGACCTGGCACTCGCCGAAGTCGTCACCGTTCGCCGTGTCGGCCGAGCTGCCGCCGGAACAGCCGGCGAGCGCGGTCAGCGTCGCAGCCGCCACCACGGCGGGGATCAGCGCTCGGAACCGTCTCATCGCATCCTCCTGAGTTTTCTGACTGGCGCGTCAGTTAGTTCGCACAGCGTGACGGCAGTCACTCGCACTGTCAAGGGACGCGGCCGAGAACGCCGGACCGGGCGCAGGGCGCCCACCCACACGAGTGGGTCGCCCGGTCTTGCCGGGGCCGATCAGCTGGTGGCGACGGCCTCGAGGCGCCGGAGGTGGTGGTCGCAGGCCTGCCGCATCCGGGCGACCGTGAGACTGCGGGAGTTGAGCAGCGCCTGCAGGGCGAGACCGTCGATCATGGCGATGAGCATGTTGGCCTCGAGGACTGGATCACTCTCGATGAACTCGCCGGCGTCCTGGCCGTCCCGGATGATCGCGGCCACGAACCGTCGCCACTCGCCGTACACCCGCTCGTTGAGCTCCTGGAGGTCCGGATCGTGCAGGGCCTCGACCCAGAGCTCGGCCCAGACTCGCCAGGCCTTGATGGTGTCGTCGTCGGCCGGCAAGTAGGACCCGATGAACGCGTGGAGGCGCTCCCGGGCGCCCTGCGGCTCCTCGAGCAGCGGCGTGCGGCGGGCCAGGGAGCGATCGAAGTTGTACTCGAACGCCGCCTGGGCGAGGTCCCGCTTGGTCTCGAAGTAGTAGTGGATGATCCCGGTGCTCATGCCGACTCGCCTGGCGACATCGACGACCCGGAAGGACTTGAAGCCGATCTCCGCGATGACGTCGCAGGCTGCGGCGAGGATCTGGTCGCGGCGCTCGGCCTCGACGGTGGGTCGTCCCACGACTGACCTCTTTCCTGAGCCGGGTGTGCCGACCACGTTACCTTACTGACGCGTCAGTCAAGCGTGTTGCTCTCGCGACGGCCGGCCTGGGCCGAACCTCATGATTCGCTCAACATTTCCCACGAACCGTTGGATCACTCGGTGACGGCCTCTAGAGTTGTCCACGACCCCGCTGGTGACCCGAGACGCCAGCGGGGTCCTTCTCATTTCGGCCCCTCTCGCGAGGCCGGCCGGAGCCGCTCCGCCAGGCCGCTCAGGAACGGCCGGTCCGGCTCGAGCCAGTCGACGCCGTCGAGCTCGTCGACCGACAGCCACCGCACCTCGTCGTGCTCGGTCGGCTCCGGCTCGCCGTCGACCAGGCGCGCGACGGCGACGGTCAGCACGTGCGCCGCCCCGACCGGCACCTCGCCGTCCAGCCAGGACTCCAGCGCGACCGTGCAGCCGAGCTCCTCGGCGACCTCGCGCACCAGGGCCCGCTCGGGCGTCTCCCCGGCCTCCACCTTGCCGCCGGGGAACTCCCACCGGCCGGCGGCCTCGGGCGGCGCCGTGCGCCGGGCCGCCAGCACCCGGCCGCCGCGGACGATCGCTGCTCCCACGACGGCGGCCATGCCGCGACACGGTAGTGGTTACGTGGCTCCCATGCCCTGGCACCTCACCCGCGGCCCGGACCTCGAGGCGGAGGTCGAGGCGCTCGCGCGGCGGCACGGCGGCCGCCGGGGCCTCCAGCCCGTCCTGGCCGACCTGGACCGGAAGCTGCACCGCACGCTCGCCCCCGGGTTCCGCGTGAGGGCTGCGTGGACGTGGGAGGCGGTCGACCGGCGCGACCGCGCCTGGTGGCCGCAGGGCGTGGCGGCGTCACCGGACGGGCGGCACCTCGCGGTGACGTGGTACGCCAAGCACGGCGGGTCCCGGCTGTCCTTCCTGGACGTCTCCACCCGCCGCTACCGCCACGTGCCGCTCGTGCTGCCGACCGCCGTGGGCGACGCCGATCCGCTCCGCATCCACGCCGGCGGCCTGGCCTGGGAGGGGTCCTGGATCCACGTCGCGGCCACCGCCCGCGGCTTCTGGTCGGCCTGCCTCGACGACGTCGTCTGTACGCCGAACGGCTACCTGCTCCCCGTGCGACGGCCGTGGCGCGCGACGACGGACGGCGACGACCAGCCGCTGCGCTACTCCTTCCTCGGCCTCGACCGCGCCGCCGCGACGCCGACCCTGGTGGTCGGCGAGTACGGGCCGGCCGGCGCGAGCCGCCGGCTGTTCCGCGTGGACCTCGGTGCCGACTCCCAGCGGCTGCACCCGGTGGAGCACGGGGTGGTCCGCGCCCAGGGCGGCGTGACGCTGCCGGACGGGCGCCAGGTGCTGTCGAGCTCGCACGGCCCGCGGCGGCCGGGTTCGCTCTGGACGGGCACGCCCGGCCGGCTCCGCGAGCGCCGGTGGGCACTGCCGATGGGCCCGGAGGACCTCGACGCCGACCCCGTCACGGGCGACCTGTGGGGGGTGACGGAGCACCCCCGTCGGCGGTGGGTCGTCCGCGTCCGGCGGCCCTAGCGAGCCGGCCGCGGCTGCCGGGCCAGCTGGCGCGCCTGCGCCACCAGGCGGCCGGCGGAGTCCCACACCTCGCAGTCCTCCTCGAACATGCCGCCGGCCACGTTGCGGGTCGCGTGCCGGACCTTGAGCCAGCCCGGCGCCGGCTTGGCGCGGACGTGGGCGGTGAGCTCGAGCGTCGGCGCCCAGCCGGGCATCCCGAGGTCGAAGGTGACCGGCGGCAGCGCGTCCACGGCCAGCAGCAGCGAGATCGGGTCGGGCTCCCGGTCGTCGTTGAGGCGGAACCACGCGGCCAGCTCGCCGCGGCCGCTCGGCCGCCCGACCGCCCAGCCCACGTGGTCGGGGTGGAACCGCATGTCGAAGCGGTCCATGAGCGGCGCGACCCGGCGTACCTCCTCCGGCGCGAACGCCGTCGGCACGCACCGGTCCGGGTCCGGCAGCTCCGGCTCCTCCGCGGTGGTGCGCACGTCGTCGCCGAGCCGGTCGAGGTCGCCGTACGTCGCCAGGGCGCTGATCCGCACGTCGCCACCCTGTCGCAGCTCGGCGGCCGCGGTCGCCACGCTGCCGCCGTCCCGGCGCACGTCCACCGTGATGGACGCCGGCCCCGGCGTGGACGCCGAGAGGTAGTGGGCCGAGACGGCCAGCGGGTCCGGCTTGCCCGGGAGTGCGGCGCGCAGGGCCCTGCCGATCGTCGCGAGCAGGTAGCCGCCGTTCACGCCGCCGCCCACCAGCCACCCGCCGGCCAGCTGGGCGGCGTACGCGCCCGTGCCGTCCGGAGCGACGCGGGTGTCGCGGTCGAACTCGGACCGCGGGTCGGGGAGCGAGTCGGGCAGGGACTCGGGCAGGGAATCGGGCGGCAGGGCGTCGGGCAGGGAGCGGGTCACGGCGGCGACACTAAGCCAGCGCGGCAAGCGCCGGTGCGGCAGCATGAGCGCCATGACGGAGCGGCGCCCCCACTGGGTCTACCACGACGGCGACGAGCCGGACCCCCGCTTCACGCTGGCCAACGAGCGCACGTTCCTGGCCTGGGTGCGCACCGCGCTCGCCATGCTGGCCGGCGGGGTGGCCCTGCACGCGCTCCGCGTGCCCGCGACGACGTGGGTGCGCACCATCCTCGCGGTCGCGCTCGTGGCGCTCGGCGGCCTGGTGACGCTGCTGGCCGCGGTCCGCTGGGCGCGGGTCGAGCGGGCCATGCGGTCCCACCAGCCGCTCCCGTCGTTCACGCTCGGGTTCGTGCTGGCCGGCGTCGTCACCGTCGGCGCGGTGCTGATCGCCGTGGCATTCGTGTGAGCACCCCGCTGGGCCGGCGCGAGCGCGGACATCACGCGACTCGGGCATCCGCTGGTCGCGATGAGCGGGTTCAGGTCGGCTCGCGGTACAGCGGCGCCGGAGCCCCGTACGGCACTCGCCGGACGCCGTTCGGCAACGCTCGCTCGAGCGCTTCCGCCGCCTCGTCGTCGCACCCGACCGTGAACTCGATCTCCTCGTCCACCTCACAAGCGAGACACCACGCCTGATCCTGGGGCCACACGAGGTGCGGCTCCTGGTACGTCGTGCCGAGCGTCTCCCAGGCCACGGCAGGGGCGTCCCTCAGCGACTCCACCGGCCCGGTGAAGAGCAGCATCGTGCGCTCAGGGAGGTGCAGGCGAGGCGCCTCCGGGGCGGGAGTGGTGCCGGACCAGCCCTCCCAGATGGCGGCGTACGCAAGGTCAGGTGTGTCGGTGTGACGGGCGAGCGTCGCGAGTGCCGCCCGAAGACAGGGCGCCTCTCCATCCTGGTCCATGCCGTCTGGCCTGGTGTCGAAGGCGATGCGGCAGTACGCCGGAAACCCCGGCGGGCCGTAGCGGACCAGCGTCCACCAGTCGACGTCCGAGCGGAGCAACCACCGACCCGGGTCGGAGGTCGCGGCCGGTCGCAGTGGCGTCACGACCCGAGTCTGACGCAAGCGCGCCGCACATCGAAGGGGGTCTTCCCCGGCGTCCATGCTGGAGCTCGGCGTCTATCTCTGGCGTACCCCGCAGGGCCTCTACCGCCTCGTCGACCACACCGGCACGACGGTGATCGACGAGGACGTCGGCGACTCCCTCATCCGGACCGCCCGGGCCAGGGGGTCGGCGGACGCGGAGCAGCGCGTCGGCTAGAGCGCCCGGGCCACCGCCCGGCCCGCGGTCCGGCCGGAGAACAGGCAGCCGCCGAGGAACGTGCCCTCGAGGGCGTTGTAGCCCATCATCCCGCCACCCCCGAAGCCGTTGACCTCGCCTGCCGCGTACAGCCCCGGCAACGGGTCCCCGGTCGCGGTGAGGCAGCGGCCCTCGAGGTCGGTCTCGAGACCACCGAGCGTCTTGCGCGTGAGGACGTTGAGACGTACGGCGATCAGCGGGCCGGCCTTCGGGTCGAGCAGCTTGTGGGGTGTGGCGACCCGGATCAGCCTGTCTCCGCGGTACTTCCGGGCGCCGTGGATCGCGGTCACCTGCGCGTCCTTGCCGTAGGCGTTGTCGATCTCGCGGTCGCGGGCGTCGATCAGCGAGCGCAGGGACGCCTCGTCGATCAGGCCGCCCCCGTCCGGTGCCAGGTCGCCCACCTCGTTCATCCCGCGCACCAGCTCGCCGAGGGTGTCGGCGACGACGAAGTCCGCGCCGTGCTCCTTGAACGCCTCGATCGGCCCGGGAGCGCCGGCCTTGACGCGCGACAGCAGCAGCCGCACGTCCTTGCCGGTGAGGTCGGGGTTCTGCTCGGAGCCGGAGAGGGCGAACTCCTTCTCGATGATCTTCTGCGTCAGCACGAACCAGGAGTAGTCGTAGCCGGTCGTGCGCAGGTGGCGCAGCGTGCCGAGGGTGTCGAAGCCCGGGAAGTACGGGGCCGGCAGCCGCTTGCCGGTCGCGTCGAGCCACAGCGACGAGGGACCCGGGAGGATCCGGATGCCGTGGTTCTCCCAGATCGGGTCCCAGTTGCGGATGCCCTCGACGTAGTGCCACATCCGGTCCGGGTTGATCACGCGGGCGCCCGCGGCCTCGGTGATCTGGAGCATCCGGCCGTCGACGTGCGCCGGGACGCCGGAGACCATGGTCCGCGGCGGCTCCCCCAGCCGCGCCGGCCAGGTCCGGCGCACCAGGTCGTGGTTGCCGCCGATCCCGCCACTGGTCACCACGACCGCCTGCGCCCGCAGCTCGAAGTCACCGACCACCGCGCGGCTGCTCGCGCGGCCGCGGTCGACCGAGGACGGCTCGAGGACCGCGCCGCGCACGCCGACGGCCGCGCCGCCCTCGACGACGACCTCGTCGACCCGGTGCCGGAACGCGAGCCGGACCCGCCCGGTCGCCACGTGCTCGCGCACCCGCCGCTCGAACGGCTCGACGATGCCGGGCCCGGTCCCCCAGGTGATGTGGAAACGGGGCACGGAGTTGCCGTGACCGTCCGCGCGGCCGTCGCCGCGCTCGGCCCAGCCGACGACGGGGAACAAGCGGTGCCCCATCGACCGCAGCCAGGCACGCTTCTCGCCGGCCGCGAACTCGACGTACGCCTCGGCCCACCGGCGCGGCCAGTAGTCCTCCGCGCGGTCGAACTGCGCGCTACCCATCCAGTCCTGCAGCGCCAGCTCCGGCGAGTCCTTGATCCCCATCCGGCGCTGCTCCGGACTGTCCACGAGGAACAGCCCGCCGAGGCTCCAGAACGCCTGGCCGCCCAGGGACTGCTCGGGCTCCTGCTCCAGCAGCACGACGCGCCGTCCGGCGTCGGCGATCTCGGCGGCGGCGGCCAGGCCGGCGAGGCCGGCACCCACGACCAGGACATCGGTGGTCTCCACGAGGCCAGATCCTTGCACGACCAGCGGTCTGGACCAGTCGGGTCGCTTTGGTGCGCAACCAAAGTGTCGCAAGTGACAATTCGCGACGCAGCGGTCCACGGGGGGACCACGACCGCGGTAGGGACCGGCTGGAGAGGATGAGGCCATGGGGAGCCGTCATGCCCCCGTGCCCGGTGCCGCCCTGGCGGCCCTGGCGGCCCTCGCGGTGACGATCGACGCCCCGGGTTCGGCGGTTGCCGCCGCCCTCGAGGCCGCCGGCACCGCGGTCCGCGCCACCCGGGCGCTGACCCTCCCGGCCGCGCTCGCGACGCTGGCCGCCTGCGAGTTCGACCTGCTGCTGGTCGAGGTCGGCGGCACCGATCTCGCCGCCACCGAGGTGGTGCGGACGCTGAAGGACCGGGCCGGTACGGCGGTCCTGCTCGTCGTCCACGACGGCCCGGTGCCCTCCGACCGGCTGGCCGAGGTCGCCGACGTGGTCCTCCGCCGGCACGAGCTGGGCGGCGGCTGGCTGCGGCCGGTCCGGGCGCTCCTCGAGAACACCCGCCTGAAGGCGGCCCTCGCCGAGGCGGAGTCCGCCGCAGCGCGGCTCCTGGGCATCGTGGACTCCGTCGGTGACGCGGTCTTCTCCGTCGATGCCGACGGCACCGTGAGCAGCTGGAACCGCGGCGCGGAGCAGATCTACGGGTGGCGCGCCGACGAGATCGTCGGCCAGGACGTCGGCGTGCTGCACGCGCCCGGCTCCGACGAGTCCCATCGGCTGCTGGCCGTCGTGCGCGACGGGGAGCAGGTCCGCGGGCTCGAGACGGTGCGCCGGACCCGCGACGGGCGGCTCGCCGAGGTGACCGTCGACGTCACGGGCCGGCGCGGCGCCGACGGGACCGTCGTCGGGATGGTGGTCGTCGCGCGCGACGGCACCGACCGGCACACGCTGGAGGCCGAGCTGGTCCGCCGGACCATGGAGGACGCGCTCACCGGGCTGCCGAACCGCTCCGACCTCACCTACCGCCTCGCGCAGGCGCTGGCCGACGGCCGCCGACGCGACGACCCGGTCGCGGTGCTGGCCGTGGACCTCGACCGGTTCCGCGTCGTCGACGACCTGCACGGCCGCGCGTTCGGCGACCGGGTGCTCGTCGAGGTCGCCGAGCGGCTGCGTCGGCTGGTCGCGTCGACGCACGTCGTGGCGCGGTCGGGCGGTGACGAGTTCGTGGTGGTCTCGCCCGGCTCGGACGTCCCGGCCGCCGAGGCGCTGGCCCAGCGCATCATCGAGGTCCTCGGCGCGCCGTTCGAGCTGGCCGAGCGCGCCGTCCGGATCGGCGCCAGCGTCGGTATCGCGGTCTCGCCGCCGCTCGACGGCGGTGCCGCGTCGATGCTCGACCACGCGGACGCCGCGCTCCACGAGGCCAAGTCCCGCGGCCGGGCCCGCAGCCAGGTCTTCGACCAGATCTTCGCCCGCCGGACCGGCGAGCAGCACAAGCTCGCCGTGGACCTGCGCGAGGCGCTCGACCGCGACCGGCTCGACGTGCTCTACCAGCCGGTCCACGACCTGGCGACCGACCGCGTGGTCGGCGTGGAGGCCCTGGCCCGCTGGAACCATCCCCTGGGCGGCGTCGTGCCGCCGGGCACGTTCGTGCCGCTCGCGGAGGCGCACGGCTTCGTCGGCGACCTGGACCGCTGGGTGCTCGAGCGCGCCTGCCGGGAGGTCGCGGCCGCCATCGCCGAGGGCCTGCTGCCGGCGGACGCCCGCGTCGCCGTGAACCTCTCCGCCCGCTCGCTCGACGAGCGGGACCTCGTGGTGACCGTGGACCGGACCCTCCGACGCACCGGGCTGCCGGCCGCCGCCCTGGTCCTCGAGGTCACCGAGACGGCCGTGCTGACCAACCGCGACGCCGCCCGCGCCTCGATCGAGGGCCTGCGCAACATCGGCGTCGGCATCCACCTCGACGACTTCGGCACCGGGTACTCCTCGCTCAGCTTCCTGCGCGACCTGCCGGTCACCGGGGTGAAGATCGACCGCTCCTTCGTCCGCGACGCCACCGGCCGCCCGGAGGACCTCGCGATCACCGAGGCGGTCGTGCGGCTGACCCGGGGCCTCGGGCTCGACACGGTCGCCGAGGGCATCGAGACGGTCGAGCAGCGTGACCTGCTCCGCGAGCTCGGCTGCGAGCACGCCCAGGGGTTCTGGTGGAGCCCGGCCGTCCCGCTGGCCGAGCTCGCCCGGCGGACGGCGACCTCCCGTGCCGTCCCGGTCGTCGGGCGCGACGCACGGCGTACCGCCACGGTCGCTGCAATCGCTGCGGTCGCCGCGCCCGCTGTCCCTGCTGGGCCCGCATCCGCCGGGTCGACGGCGCTCGCCACGCCCGTCGCGCCGACCGCGCCCACCCCGCTCGGCCGGCTCGCGGCCGCGCCGACCCCGCGCCGGCGGGCCTTCGGGCGGCGTACGGTCGAGCCGCCGGCCGCCGTCGCCCGGACCGCCTGCTGCCTGCGGGGCGGCCTCGAGGACGGCCAGGCGTGGCTCGTGGTCGCGGACACCGGGCGCCGCGCGTCGATCGCCCGGGCGCTCGGTCCGGTGCACGCGCAGGCGACCGCCCGCGGGCTGCTGGTCGAGCTCGACTCCTTCGACACGCTCCGCGCGGTGACCGGTCCCGACGGACGGCTGGACCCCGTCCGGTTCCAGCAGGTGGTCGGCAGCGTGCTGCGTCGCCTGGGGTCGGCCGCGACGCAGCTGGGCGTGCACGCGGAGCTCGGGCAGGTGAACCGTCCGCGGCGTAGCGTGCGCGTCGCCACCGACCTGCGCCACCGGTTGCAGGCGGTGTCGGACCTGGCTCTCGAGCACGTCGAGGACCCCGGTCGGTGCGAGCGCCACTCAGCCGGTCCCGGACTGCCGATGCCGGGTCTGGCCGCGGAAGGTTCGACCGCCTCCTGACCGGGATAGGATTCGGACGACCGTTCTCGGGAGGTCGCGATGTTCAACGTCGTGGGACGACGACGCACGCACGTCCGGCGCGCCCAGCCGCTGCTCGACCGTGGCTCGCCGCTGGCCCGCGCCTCCTTCCAGCTGTCCGCGGTGC
>Ga0308174_10000626_pt1 | contig 15274 bp, 11 predicted proteins | sample PhyPR2_FD_203894 | JGI IMG/M metagenome (GOLD analysis project Ga0308174, IMG submission 203894) | Soil microbial communities from UC Gill Tract Community Farm, Albany, California, United States - DLSLS.P.R2 | ecosystem: Environmental > Terrestrial > Soil > Agricultural land | place: USA...
CGCGATCGCGCTGGCCGTCATCTTCGTCTCCTTTACCTGGCGGGGGCTGATCATGTTCTTCTCGGGCGACGACATGATGAATATGTACGCCGCCTGGAACCTCAATCCGTGGCGCCTGGCGCGGTCACTGATTTTCATCTGGATGCCGATTTACCGGCCGCTCGGCGCGGTGATTTACCGGGTGTTCTACGAGATCTTCGGGTTCCATCCGCTCCCGCTGTACGTCTTCTGCTGGCTTCTGCTCGCGGCAAACGCAGTACTGGCCTATCGCTTCTTCCGTCAGATCCTGGGGGTTGCAATGCTGGCCTTCGCGGCGCTGCTGTTGACCATGGTCCATGGGACTTTTCAGGATCTTTATCTCAGTGCCGGAACCATCTACGATCGCCTCTGGTTTCTATTCACCGTGCTGGGCCTGACGCTCTACGCGAAAAATCGCCGGCACAACGCGATCCTGGTCTGCTTTTTGTGTATTCTCTCCATGGATTCGAAAGAGTCGGGAGTGGCTTTGCCCGTCCTGATCGTGCTCTACGACGTTATATTCGTGCTGCCTGGCAGACCCTTTCGCGCATGGCTTCGCGAAGTGCTGCCGTTGTTCTCCGTCCTGACGATGCTCAGCGTTGTGTTCGTTTTTCTGCGAGTGCGAAAGACGCCCGAACTGGTAATGACACCGGCCTATGCGCCGCACGCGTCAATCAGTCTCTGGTTCCACCGCATCGCCGAGTACTTCACGATCCTGGGCTATCGGCACGTCCATTTTTCCGCGCTGGCCGCTGCTCTTGTTCTGGCGGCAATGACAGCAATCGCCTTCGTGCTGCGTAATCGCAGCATGATTTTCGGCCTTGCGTTTTTCGTCGTGACCATCACACCGGTCGCGCTCATCGCCAGCCGTCCCGGCTACGTGCTGTACGTTCCCGATCTCGGGCTCGGCCTTTATTTCGCGGCGCTGATCGGGGCCATTCCGAGCCTTAATCCCGAGTTTGCGTTCGCGGTGCTCGCGATCGGCGTGACATGGTTCGACGCGCGTAACTGGCCTCCACGGGAAGACCCGAAAGTCTCACCCGAATACCGGCTGACCGCGCAGTTCACCCGTGATTTTCCCAAAATGCCCGCGGGCTCGCACCTGCTATTCGTCAGCGACGAATTTCCCAAACCGGCGTACGATTTGCTCTTCAACCTGCGCCTGATGTACGGGGACAAGTCCCTCAATGCGGACCGAATGGAAGCGCCGAAGAATCAACAGCCGGATCCGGCTCATCCGGTCGAATATCAGCACATCTTCGCCGAATATTCCGGTTCTTATCTGGAGCTTGATAATCGTAATCCCGCGGAATCGATCCGGCTGCACATCCTGAAGAACTATACAGTCGGCCGCAAGATGGACATTTCGAGCCGCGATCACGCCGCGTATGTCGTGTCCGGGGTGATGGACGGAGACAATCCCGACCCGAGCCGCTGGACCGAGCCTCATGCGGAGTTTAAGTTCGATCTCTACCCGGCCCCCGCGGTGTTCCATGCGAAGTTCTGGGTTCCCGATTTCATCGCCAAAACCGCCGCGCGCACTATGACGGTAGCCGTAAACGGGAGGCAGATCGGTTCGCTGCCGCTCTCGAAGGACGGAATGAACGAAATCAGTTTCCCCGCGCCCGCTGACGCGATCACGATGAACGGTTTCACGCTGGTCGACATGGATGTGCAGAACCCCTGGAAGGATAAGGACGGCGCCTCATTTGGGGTCGTGCTTCTCAACGCCGGGTTCGATTATCAGCCCCGCCACTGAGGCTGTGAGCTCACGAGTGCTCGAAAATTCCGCGAGCTTTGCTCGCCTTGGCCGAGTCCGGGAGCGGATCGCCACATGCGTGCTCGAAGAGAACGCGTGTCGATTAGTTAGTGTGGGCGCATTCTGAAGATCAGAACGCCGGGCAGAAGCCCGGCGGCAGAGCAGAAGCTCTGACCCTACAACGGCTTTCTACGAATCCGAAGCGGCGTGTGTGAGACAAGCAGTTAGATTTCCAGCAAGCAGTAACGGGCCAGCGTCCTTCCCTTCACGACTACCGGGGCAGCGTTCGTCGCGAACGTGTCGCCGATTACATACGCCGGTTGAGCAAGGCAAAAACTGGAATCTGAATCGCCTGCCATTTTTGTATGAGATCTTTATCGAACGAAACCACCGCCACGCCGTTGTTTGCCTCCATTCAACATCGACCGGAATCGCTTCGGGCGCTCACCAAGCTCCACGACCTCCTGATGGGCCCCGGAGCGCTTAAGGAGCGGCTGAAGCTCATCGTGTACATGGCCGTTTCCATCGTGAACGAGAGCGCGTATTGCGCCAAAGAAGCCGAGATCAAGGCGCGCGATCTCGGTGTGACCGAGGACGAATGCAGGGACATCGAAGCCGAAACCGATTATTCCTTTCCCGATAAGGAACGCGCCGCGCTGCGCTACGCCCGCGAACTGACGCGAACCGCCGATACCGAAGGCAATACACAGGACCAGCTCGATAACTTTTTCACCGCCGACGAACGTGTCGAGCTCACCATGGTGATCGCGCTCGCCAATATGACGAGCCGCGTTGCCAATGGTCTGCGCTTATCGTCGGAGCAGGCCATTCTGCCGGTCGCGTCATAATCGGATTTGGCCGTTCTGGTTGGAATTCATCCCGTAGTGGAAGCGCTGCGTTCGAAGCGTCCTCTTGATCGCATACTCGTCGCGAAAGGTCTTGGCGGCGGCAGAGTTCAGGAGGTCATTGACCTCGCACGCAAGAATGGGACACCCGTTCGTTTCGAAGATCGCGCCGCGCTCGATCGCTTATCGGCCGTAAAGTCCCATCAAGGTGTGATCGCGCTCGGCGCGGCGAAGAAGTACACGGAACTGGACGACTTGGTTCCGGCTGCAAAGCTGATTGTCGTGCTCGACGGTGTGGAAGATCCACACAATCTTGGCGCCATTATACGGACCGCCCACGCCGCGGGCGCGGGCGGTCTTGTAATCACCGAACGGCGTGCCGCCGGACTCACTGACGTTGTCGCCAAAGCCGCCGCGGGCGCGCTCGAGCATACGCCTGTTGTGCGCGTTACGAACATCAACCAGACGCTGCGCTCTTTGAAAGACGCCGGCTATTTCATCTATGGGATCGACGAACGCGGCGAAGCGGATTACAGCGAGGTGGACTGGGCCGAGCGTACGGTGATTGTGATGGGCGCGGAAGGCAAAGGGCTGCACGATCTGGTGAAAAAGAACTGCGACTTGCTCGTGCGCATCCCGATGGCGGGGAAGATCGCGTCTCTGAACGTTTCAGTCGCCACGGGCGTGATCCTGTTTTCGTGGCGCAGCAAACAAATATAATTCAGAAGTGCCCCGTAGACCACTGTTTCTTCTGCTCGCCGTGTCGCTTCCCCTGGCGGCCCAAAGTCCGTACAAGATGGCCGTGATCGGCCTCGTACACGCCCACGTATGGGGGCATCTGTCCGATATGCAAAAGAGCAAGGATGTGACGCTCGTCGGCATCGCGGAGCCCAATCCCCTGCTGCGCGAGGAAGCGAAGAAGGCCGGCGTGCCCGATTCGCTCCTCTCCACCGATTACCGGAAGATGATTGAAGATACGAAACCCGACCTCGTCTGGTCTTTCGTCGAAAACAATCGTCATCTCGAGATCGTGGAATTCCTTGCGCCGAAGAAGATCAACGTCATCTTCGAAAAGCCGCTTGCCTCTACATACAAAGACTCGCTGCGCATTCAGGAACTTGCAAACAAATACGGCATAAAGGTGATGTGCAATTACCAGATGGCATGGTGGCCGGCGAACTACACGGCTAAAAAAGTGGCCGATTCCGGCGCGCTCGGCCAGGTATACCGGCTGCACGGCATCGTGGGACACGGCGGTCCGAGCAATGAGGGGATCCGCAATTCGGCGTTCTTCGAATGGCTCACGGACCCGGTAAAGAACGGCGCCGGCGCTTTGATGGACTTCGGCTGTTACAACGCCTTGTGGTCGCTATGGTATCTGGGACGTCCGGAAAGTGTGTACGCGCACGTGAATCATCTGCGGCCGAACGTATTTCCGAAGGTCGAAGACAACGCCGATCTGATGTTGAATTACAAGAACGGTGTGGGGCTGTTCGAAGGCAGTTGGGACCTGCCGCGCAGCTATCAGGATCTGGAGGTTTTCGGGTTGAAGGGCAGCGTTTACATGCAGAATCGCGGCGTCGAGGAACAGCATGGCCGCGAAAAGAAGGCCGTGGACATTACACCGCTCGCGCCGGAGGATGCCGAGCCCGTCGCCTATATGGTCAGCCGTATGCGCCAGAATAAGCCGATTGAAGGGATGACCGCGCTCGGGATCAACGTCGACGTGGTTGAGATCATCGAGGCGGCCAAAGAATCGGTACGAACTGGAAAAGCGGTTCCGTTACCGATGCGCTGATGTCGGTGGAACGAAACCCAGTGATAAAGTCGCGTGGCCGCGCCCGAGCCGGCTTTTCTGACCAGCACCTCGAGATTGGTGAGGTGCTGCGGGGTTACTTCTTCCTCCGACCATGCCGAGTCCTGGTCGAAGGTGACACCGACGTAGTATCCGCAATCCCGGTAACTGCAATAGCAGATTTTGCCCGTGAAGACGTGAGAATCCCCAATGGTGAGGCGAACCGCGGCTCCCAGCGGTACCTCTTCCTCGACCTGAACACAGCCGCCGGCCGGAGAAATGTCCTCAAGGACGGCCTCCAGTTCCCGGCACCCCAAGTCAAGCACCGTCAACCGGACCAGATCCGCGCAGAGGAACCGGCCTTCCAACCTCCGTTCTTCCATGCTTAATAATCGGCGGACCAGCGCCTGGAGTTTAGGGCGTGTCCCATCTTTATTTATTTTGATTGTTTTCGGGCGGGGAGATGGATCAGAATCGGAGCGGCCCGAAGCCGCTCCGAAACCAGGAAGAGTTGCGGATGAAGCCTACTTTACGCTGTTGAACTGATAGCTCTGGCTGTCGCCTGCAATGACGAGCTTATCGAAATGCCAGGCGTTGCCGTCTTTCGAGAATACGACTTCGCTCTTGTCCGGCGAACTTTCGTTCTGCACATTCTGCGCCGGGATGGTTACAGCCTTGCCGCTATCGCCGCGGACCACGAAAACCTGTTCGCCACCCATCTCGAAGGCCGACATTGTGTAATGGCCGCTGGGCAGCACCACGGAACCCACCGAAACTTCATGCGGCAGCGTAACGCTGACCTGATTGATATTGCCGGCGCACATAGCGCCCGCGATTAAAGCCCCGCCGAAAACGATCGAGGCACACGTCCGTCCCATACGCGAAAAAGCGTTCTTCATTTTAGTAAACCTTCCTGTCTGTAAAGTTGTTGGGCGCCGGGCGCGCTGTCCGGCTTGTTTGCCGCAGCGCGTTGCCCTCTGTATAGAAGAACGAAGCGCGGGCCCTGTGTGTTACGTGCAAGATCGTGTGTTCACAAGGCTTTACAAAGTCAACACGGTTTACAAATTTCGCCTGAGATTTTTCCGCCCCATTCCCACTATTACGTAAAGGAGGCGGTTCGCGTGAAATTCCTGTTGGCCGGCGTTGTCTGTGCCGTTGCGCTGGCGCAACCGCCCGATCCGGCATATGAGCCTCTGTCGAAGGCCTTCGAGAGCCTGCGCGCGCATGATTACGACACTGCGATTCTTCTCTTCCGGAAAGCGGCGGCGCTCTCTCCCCAGCGCACCGATATTCGGAAGAACCTCGCCTATACGCTGCTGAAGACCGGCGATTCGGATGCCGCGCGCGACCAATTCGGCGAAGCCATGCGGCTCGATCCCGCCGATCTGCATGTAGCGCTTGAATACGCGTTCCTCTGTTACGAGGCGCGCGAAGATGGGCCCGCACGAAAGGCGGAAGCGCGCCGGATCTTTGCGCGCGTACGGGACGGCGCGTCTGACCAAACTGTTCGCGCCACGGCCTCGCAGGCGTTTACGAACATCGATACACCCCTGAAGGATTCCATCGGGCGCTGGCAGCAGGTCCTCGCAACCTCGCAACCAACCTTCAGCGCTCATTACGAACTTGCCCAGACAGCCGAGGCGCGCGATGCGCTCGACATTGCCGCCGCGAACTACCGCGCCGCCTTTCAGCTTTCGCCGGAACGTAAAGCGGTCCTGCTGGAATTGGCGCGGGTAGAGCAGGCGCGCAATTTGCCCGCGAGCGCAATGGCGGCATGGCTGGCCGCATCGCGCGGTCCGGAGCCTCGCGCCTCCGAGTTGGCCCGCGAGCGCATGCCCGCCCGGTATCCGTTCGTCTACGAGTTCCGAGAAGCCCTGAAGCTCGATCCGCAGAATCATGCTCTCCACCGCGAGCTTGCTTATCTGCTGCTGAGCATGTCGGAAAAAGACCCTGCCGTTCGCGAAGAGGCCGAGCACGAATTTCAATCGCTCAATTCCGAGGCCCCTGATGATTACCTCGCGGCTGCCCAACTGGGCCTTCTATACCTCGCGGATCATAGCGACGAAAAGGCGATGCCGCTCCTCAAAACCGTCATCGCACACGCCGATTCGGCCACCGCCAACCGGGCGCGCATGGCGCTCCATATGCCGCTGGTACTCGAGGAAGGCACGAATTCCGAAGCGCCTCTCGATCCGCGGCTGCTTGCGGAACGGAGCTATAACGCCGGTTTCCTGAAGGACGCGCTTCGCTATTACACGCTTGCCCGCGAGGTGAATCCCTATGATCCGGCCATCGCACTCAAGCTCGGATGGACCAACAATCTGCTCCATGACGATCAGACGGCGCTTCGCTGGTTTGGAATCGCGCGCCAGAGCACCGATCCGGCCATTTCGACCGAGGCGAGCCGCGCCTGGCATAACCTCAGCCCCTCGTTTGAGCGTTTCCGTTTCACAGCGTGGATGCTGCCGCTTTACTCCTCGCGATGGAATGACCTCTTCGGCTATGGTCAGGCGAAGGAGGAAATCCGAGTTGGGAAGCTGCCTTTCCGGCCTTACGCTTCCGTGCGGCTTGTGGGCGATGCGCGCCGCTACACGGGAGGCGCTTTGTCACAGAGCCTTTCGGAGAGCGCGGTCATCGTCGCGGCTGGTATCGCGACGCGCCCCTGGCACGGACTCATGGGCTGGGGTGAAGCGGGAACGGCGTTCAGCTACTTAGGCAAGGGCCACTGGCGCGATTACCGGGGCGGTGTGAACTTCGCACGAGCGAGGGGCGCATCTCTTGCCGCTGAAAAATCCGGCGCTTTCGCCGAAGCCACCGCCGATTCCGTTTTCGTGAGCCGTTTCGACAACGATCTGATCAATTATTCGCAGAACAAGTTCGGCTATACGAAGACGAACGGCGCTCTTCACATACAGAGTTTCTGGTCGGTCAATGTAACGTTCGATGCGCGACGGCAGTATTGGGCGAACTTCGTCGAATTCGGTCCGGGCATGCGCTTCCACTTTCCCGGCACGCCGCCGCCGGTGTCTCTCACGCTTGCTGCCGTCCGGGGTGTCTATCTCATTAATGACGGCAATCCGCGCCGGCCCAATTTTAACGACATTCGAGCTGGTATCTGGTATGCGTTTACAAAATAGCGCGCTCCTGTTTCTCTTCGCGGTCCTGTGCCACGGCGGAACCTTTGCCGTGCTCGGGACACAACCGGGATCGTGGCCAGCGGTACTCTCCGCGGCTGGCCACGCGCCGGGTCCCGCCTCTTCGGCCACAATTCTGGTTGCGCCCTTCAACACTCCTCCGTCTCCCGAGTGGCTCGCCAGAGTGAAAGGCGGCGCCGTGCTGATACTGGAAGGCACGTCGCCGCTGGCCGGGAGCTTCGGTTTCAAACCTTCGCTCGATACGGTTTCGGTGATTCACATCGTCGACGAACACAATCCATCGCTTCCGATCGTCTGGAATAAGGCGATCGAAATTCCGAAAACCGCGGTTCCGCCGCAGGCGCGCGTTTTTGCGAAGGATCGCTGGAGCGGTCAGCCGGTCATCGCGGGATTCAAGTCTGGCGCGGGCGCGGTCTTGTGGGTTGCGTTGTCGCCAGGAGCTTCGGGCTATGAGCGCTTTCCTTATCTGATGCAGGCGCTGGCCGACCTCGGCGGCGCACCTTCTTTTCGCAACGCGCGCCTGTGGGCGTTTTTCGACTATTCTTATCGCACGCGCGCCGATCCCGATTACCTGGCGGCGCGATGGCGGGAAGCAGGTATCAGCGCCATTCACGTCGCTTCCTGGCATTTCTTCGATTCCGGGGCTGAGCGCGATGAGTACCTGAAGCGCCTGATCGAGGCTTGTCATCGACATGGCGTGCTGGTTTACGCCTGGGTGGAGCTCCCGCATGTGAGCGAGAAGTTCTGGGCCGATCATCCCGAATGGCGGGAAAAGACGGGAGCCCTGCAGGATGCGCAGCTCGATTGGCGCAAGCTCATGAACCTCCAGAACCCCGCGTGCGCCGAGGCCGTGAAGGCGGGGTTAAGGGCAATGCTGGGGCGCTTCGATTGGGATGGCGTGAATCTGGCCGAACTCTATTTCGAGTCGCTCGAAGGCGCGGGCAATCCGGCGCGCTTCACGCCCATGAACGACGATGTGCGCGCCTCCTTCCGCGGAGAATCCGGCTGGGATGCGATCGAGATCTGGGGCAAACACAACGATGCGAAATCACTCCGCGAATTCCTGGATTTCCGCGCGGGTCTTGCCCGCCGCATGCAGGAGGAGTGGCTCGGCAACGTCGAGAGCTTCGGGCGGGACCTGGACGTGGTGCTCACGCACGTTGATGATCGCTTCGATGCGGGGATGAAGGATGCAATCGGCGCGGATGCCGCGCGGGTTCTGCCGCTGCTCGACACGCATCGGTTTTCGTTCCTGATTGAAGATCCGGCGACTGTGTGGAATCTGGGACCGCAGCGTTATCCGGAAATTGCGAGGCGCTATGCGCCCCTGACGGCCCGGACCGACCGGCTCGCCATCGACATCAACATCGTGGACCGCTATCAGGATGTTTATCCCACCAGGCAGCAAACGGGCACGGAGTTGTTTGAGCTTGTTCACCTCGCTTCAACCGCGTTCGCCCGCGTGGCTTTATATTTCGAGAACAGCATCCTCAAGCCCGATCTGCCCCTGCTGGCGGCCGCCTCCGCCGTGGTGACGAAGTACGCGGACGATCGTGGCCGCGTTTCGATCGATTCGCCGGCCGGGTTGGAGGTTGCGTGGACAGGAGAGGCCTTGGTGGACGGAAAGGCGTGGCCGGTGCAGACGGGTACGAGAGTTTCCTTACCGGGAGGTCCGCACGTTCTCGAAGCTGGGCAGAGGAGCGAGGGGCTTCGAGTGGTCGATCTCAACGCCAGTCTCAAGTCGGCAGGGCTGCAGAATGGCCGGATTGAGGTGGAATACGCAAGCGACAGCAGGGCAATCGTCCGGTTCAATCGCGCCCCTGCCGGAATGCTGGTTGACGGTTCACCCGTGAATGTCGACTGCACGGTGATGCTGCCGCGCGGAAATCACCTCATTTCCGCGTGGTGAGCGCCGAATGCCGCTTCACCGCCAGGCCGGCGCATGCTCTATTGCGCGGCTAAATCGGCCTTGAGGTAAAGGCTCACGCGGTTGCTCTCTTCGCCGTTCATCACGATCCGCAACTCGCTGAGGCCCTCGTTGACGATCGCCGGAACCTGGAACTCAACGAGATAATATCCGACGTATCCCGGAGCCAGGGTCGCGCGCGTGACCTGAACGGGCGTACCGTCGATAAACGCCGTCACCTGTCCACGAACGGCGGGAGGCGCTTCGGCCGGAGCCGGTACTCCCGATTGCCAGTCCGGCGTCACCTTGCCGAGTCCGGTCGCGAGGACCTGCACCGCCGAACCAGCGTGAATTCCGGTTGACGCGTCCATTACCAGCCCGCTTGCGGGATCGAGAAAGAGCGGGGCACCCTCCGAATCAACGAAGATCGCCGGCGAAGCGTCTTTCACTGTGAGAGGCGCTGTCCAGCGGCCTGCCGCGCCCTGAAGCGCGATCTGCAGAATGCCGGAGGATGCCTCGAAAGGCACCTGCAATTGCGAACTCTGATCGGAAGCGGCCAGCACCGGATAGTTTGTGCCGTTGGCAGTTCCGCGCTGAACACTCGCTCCCAGGACGCTGATCAGCGAACCCGGGGCTGCCGCGCGGTCGGTCATATCCGCGCCGTTAACGATTCGAACCGTCCCGGCGCGTTTTGGCGCAGCGGCTTCGAAGATGCCGTATCCGTCGAGCGCGACGGTTAGGGTGTTATCGGAGTTCAGCCGCACGTCCCATGCGGGAGCGGCGGGCAGGTCGGCGGAGATCAAGGTCCAACCGGAGGCGGCCGCGCCCGCGTCGTTCAAAGAAAGATTGCCGGTAAAGACGCCCCGATCCGTCGCGACATAGACAACTCCGGCGGCGCGATCCGCTGTAATGCCATGGATGGCGGCCTGCGGCAAGGAGCCCGTCACATCGTCCCAAAAGAGGCCGCCATTTACGGTGCGAAGGAGGCGGGTTCCCGCAGCCGCGAGCGCCGACTCCGGACGTTCGCGATCGGCCCAGAGCCGGTCAATGGAAGCAGTTCCCACGCGCTGAGGATCGGACCAGGTCATGCCGCCATCGCGGGAAACCATCAGCGAGCCGTCGCCTGTTCCACCATAAATGAGGACGCCCGCCTGGGTGAGAGAGGTGAACTGGCGGCCCGAGCGTCTTGATAGGGCGTCGCGTGTGGCAACCTCGAAGTCCACCGTTCCGGTTGAAATCCAGGATCCGGACTGGAGGCGGATCAAGCTCGAATCGGCCAGCGCGACGACGCGCCGGGTAATCAGCTTTCGGGCGGTGAGGTTGGGAAGTCCGTCGTTCAGCCCGCGCCAGGAAAGTCCGCCATCGAGCGAACGCCAGACACCGGATTGGTTGGCTGCCACGATTTCCTGAGAGTTGGCGGGCGAAACAGCGAGCGCGGTAAATCCTCCGCCCAGAATTGATTCGTTATTGTATGCGGTGAGGTTGACCCAGGTGCGTCCATTGTCATCGGAAAGGAAGATGTTTCCCCTGCCCTGGGCATACATCCGAGAGCCCCTCACGATCGCTCGCGCACTTGGTTCGGGAAGCGAGGCGGCAGCAGCGCCGGGGGGTACGGGCGGGACGGCATCCGTGGTATTCAGGCGCCAGTGCTCGAAATCGGAGGTTTCGAAAATCCGGCGGGATGAGGTTTGAACGAGCAGGCGATTTCCGGAACTCGAATACCAGACGAACTGGATGGGGCCGCTCGACGGTCCGGCGAGTCCTTTGGCGACAGTCATGCCCCCGACGGGCGCCCAAATTTGTGCTTGTGCTGCCGGAAGTGACAGCGCGCCCACTACAAGGGCCGCAGTCAGCCAATTCCGCACACCTGTTTCACGACGACACATCGACGTGTCTCAATTCTACCTTACGGGCAAACAATCGGCTCCCCGAAACACCTGATATCGGACGACTTATCAAAACAAAAAGATTTGGAGTCGAAATTTCCTGCATTTCCGATGCTATTCTGAGAGTGCTTCATGGCACATTTCCGGCCATTGTCGAAGATAGGGTTGGCGCTGGCGATTGTACTGTCGTCTGCCGCGGGTCTTCGCGCGCAGTGTCCTTTACCGGGCGCGGACGGGACATCGAAGCTTCTCAGCTTCACCGGCCAGATTTCCGTTGTGCGCAACAACTATGCCTGGGCGCTGAATGTCTGCGATTCGGTTAAACCGCAGGAAGTAGTCGTGACGGGGGCAGACGGCTGGGGTGTGTTTCAGGTCGCGGACGGCAGCAGGTTCGAAGTTTATCCAAACTCCAAGGTAGTGTTTCGCGCGAATCAGGGCAATTGGACCGATCTGCTCGAAGTATGGCTTGGGCGAATCCGAGTTCAGATCGAGCATTTCGGCGGACTTCCGAACAACAATAAGGTCCGGACGCCGACGGCGGTTATCTCGGTGCGCGGAACGATTTTCACCGTCGAAGTTGACGCCGATAGCCACACAACGCTGGTGCAGGATGAGGAAGGCGTTGTCGTAGTGGATCATCTTCTGCATCCGTCCGAAGTCGTGCTTCATCAGGGTGAATTCGTCCGAGTTTTTGAGAACGACCGGATTGGGAACGCCGCTTTTGATAAAGGCGGCCTCATGCAGAAAGTGGCGCAGGCCGCGCGCGACGCGTTCTACCAGGCGGCGGTGAATCGCAACGGCAGCCTTGGCCACGTACCCGCAACGACAACTTCGCCGGCGGATGGCAACCATGGCGGCAACGCTCCCGCAGCTCCCAGCGGTGCTCCCGCTCCGCCGCCTCCGGCTGCTCCACCCGCTCCTCCGCACTTCATTTCAGATGCGAGTGGTGTAGCGCTCGATTGGTCGAGATGTCCGGCGGTCGAGAAGGCGCGAGCGGAAGATGGCGGGCAGTGGGTGCTTCGCGGAACTCTCATTCCGGTCAGCGCGATCCTTCAGGAAGTCGCTGGCGGGACCAGCACCGGCGCGCTGGTGAAGCGTTTCCCGATGCTGAATCGCGCACAGGTCGACGCCGTAGTTGAATTCGCGCTCAGCCACAAGTAACGCTGGCGAACGCTTCCCGGAACTACGGTCCAAAAAAGCTATTGAACCGACGGCAAAGCGTAATAGCCTTTGCGCACCTGAACTTTGAGATCCTTTTGATTGGCCTTGAGGTCGACTTTTCGGTACGACCCGTCCTTTTGGGAATTGGTCGGAGTGTAGCCGATCAAATACTGGGTGCGCATCTCTTCCTGAATCTGTTGAAAGATCGAGTCGAGATTGTTCTTGCCGCCTACGGTGAAAACGCGTCCGCCGGTTTCTTCAGCCATCTGTTTCAGAACGCCTTCCCCGCGATACCCCATCCCAAATCCGCCGTAGAATTGACGGTCCACATAGAGGATGCCGTAAACGATCGAATCTGCTTTCTGAGCGGCCTCGATCGCCTGCTTGACGTTCAGAGTACTGCCCTCATCTTCGCCGTCGGTAATCAGGATCATCGCCTTGCGGCCGACTTCCTTCGACAGGATGTCGTTTGCCGAAGCGTAGACCGCGTCGTACAGAACCGTGCCGCGTGAGTGCGACATGGTCGGAACAGGGCCCGAGTTGATGCCGGCGAAACCAGCATTCAGCTTCAATTGCTGGAGCCCATCCTGCAGTAGCCGGGGAGAGCCCGTCACGTCCTGCAGAAGGTCTTGCGTAGCTCCGAAACTGACGAGGAAGGCGACGTCCTTCTTTCTCAGCACGCGGGAGAAGAACGCCGCTCCGGCGCGCCGTTCGGTCTCGATCAGGTTGCGTTGGCTGCCGGAGACGTCGATCAACATCCCGATGGTCAGGGGAATATCGGTTTCCTTGCTGAAATACTTGATGGTCTGGGGTTTGCCGTCTTCGGCGAGCTCAAAGTCGCCCTTCTCCAGCGTATTGACCAGTCCGTTCTGCTTGTTGCGCACTGAGCAATACAAACTGACGACATCGACGTCGACCTTAATGGCGGCGCCGAGATCGTCGTCGGGTGAAGGGGGCTTTTGAGCCGGGGGATTTTGGGCGAGCGCCAGCGCGGCGACCGCGAGCGGCAGGACGAGCTTCGTCATAAACTGATTCAATCGACGTTCTCTGAACGAACTCTGTTTCACATGCGTTCCGCACTTAAGCATCTCAAAAAAGATCCCGTCATGGCGAAGATCATCGCCCGGACGGGTCCCTTCGCCATGACGTACCGGGAGCCTTCGTTTGAGACGCTGGTCCGGTCGATTGTCTACCAGCAGTTGAGCGGGAAGGTGGCGAGCGTGATTTTCGCGCGGCTGCATGCGGCGGCGGGAGAAGAAATCCTGAGCCCGGAAGGCATCATGAAACTGCGGCCGGAGCGGATGCGCAAGGCGGGGCTTTCGGCGCAGAAAACCCTTTATATCCGGGAACTTGCGAAGCATACGCGGAAGGGGTCGGTGGTTTTTGAGGCGCTGCCTGACATGGAAGATCCTGCGGTAGTGGAGCACCTGACGAAGGTCAAGGGCGTGGGAGTCTGGACCGCCCAGATGTTCCTGATGTTCGCGCTGCGGCGAGAAGACGTGCTGCCAGTGGCCGATCTCGGGATCCGGGCGGCGATGAAACGGGCCTACGGGCTCGAGGACCTGCCGAAGCCAACCGAGATGGAAGCGATTGCGGCGGGTTGGAAGCCTTACACGTCAGTGGCTTGCTGGTATTTGTGGCGGAGTCTGGAGCAGAAGGAATAAGCGCCTTCGACTCGTGCCGCGTCTGCCACGGACGCGATATAATTAGGGGTTAGTTTTCACCAAGGATATACCCTCACATGTTTGATTTATTTCGCAGCCGTGATAAGGCTGTCCGTTACCTCTTGACCGGTATGCTCGTTCTGGTGGCTCTGTCGATGGTCACCTACCTGATCCCGCAGACCGGAAACGGGAACGGAGACAGCACTGATACGACTGTCGCCGCCCAGATTGGGAAAGAAAAGATCACGGCGCAGGACGTGAACCGCGCCATCCAGAACATGACGCGCAACCGCCAGTTGCCGCCCGAACTGCTCTCCATTTATGTGCCGCAGATCGTCAACCAGATGATCAACGAGCGTCTGATGGCCTATGAGGCCCAGCGTGTCGGTCTGACGGTAACGCAGGAACAGGCCGACAGCGCGATCATCGATACGCTTCCTCCGCAGCTCGTCAAGGACGGAAAGGTGGATGGTGCGACCCTGAACGCGGTCCTTCAGCAGGAAGGCACGACGATGGGGGCTCTGCGCGACAGCACCGCGAGGCAATTGCTGGTGAACCGGCTGGAACAAATCGTGGTGAACGGCGTGGTGGTTTCGCCGCTCGAGATAGAGAACGAATATAAGAAGAAAAACGACAAGGTAAAGATCGAGTACGCGGTGCTGACGCCGGCGCGCTATCAAAGTGAGGCCGAGCCGAGCGAAGCGGAGCTCAAGGCCTACTACGACGCGCATAAATCGGACTTCAAAGTTCCGGAGAAGCGAAGCTATGCGATTCTGACCCTCGATCCGTCGGCGCTCGGCGCGCAGTCGATGCCAACCGATGCGCAGCTTCAGTCGCTATATAACGCGCGGCGTAACGAGTTTCAGATTCCCGAGCGCGTGAAAGCCCGCCACATACTCCTGAAGACGGACGGATCGGCTAATGACGCTCAGGTCAAGACCAAGGCTGAGACGCTGCTCAAGCAGATCCAGGGCGGCGGGGATTTCGCCAAGCTCGCCAAGGAGAATTCGCAGGACCCGGGCTCGGCCGCGCAGGGCGGAGAGTTGGGATGGATCGTAAAGGGACAGACTGTTCCGGAGTTCGAG
>Ga0308174_10000628_pt1 | contig 15265 bp, 13 predicted proteins | sample PhyPR2_FD_203894 | JGI IMG/M metagenome (GOLD analysis project Ga0308174, IMG submission 203894) | Soil microbial communities from UC Gill Tract Community Farm, Albany, California, United States - DLSLS.P.R2 | ecosystem: Environmental > Terrestrial > Soil > Agricultural land | place: USA...
GGCGCCAGGGGCCTCGTGGTAGAGAGCACGCTGGCGAGCTTCACGGCTGCCTTCGACGCCGGGGTGACAGGGGTCGAGCTCGACGTCAGGCTCACGGCCGACGGTGAGGTCGTGGTGTGGCACGACGCGGAGCTGCAGCCGGACAAGTGTCTCTCGACCGGTCCCGACCTCACTGGTGCCCGGGTGGCCGACCTGACCCTGGAGCAGCTGCGCACGGTGGACGTGGGGAGCCGGACGCTCGCCGCCTACCCCGACCAGCGCCCGTCGGAGGGCGCCCGCATCTGCACGCTCGACGAGGTGCTGGCGCACGGCCGCGAGCACGCGCCGGACGTGTGGTGGACGATCGAGCTGAAGGTCAACCCGCTCGACGCGGGGGAGGCGGCCGGGCGACGCCGGCTCCTCGAAGGGGTGCTGGGCGGCGTGCACGAGGCCGGGGTGCAGGGGCAGTGCTTCGTGCACTCGTTCGACTGGGCGGTCCTCGAGCTGTCGGCCGAGCTGGCCCCCGACGTCCTCCGGTCAGCGCTCGTGGAGTCCTCCCTGACCTGGGTCCCCGGCAGCCCGCTGACCGGCAGCGTCCGCGTGGGCGAGTCGCACGTCGACCTGTGCGAGGGTGCGGCGGCCGTGGGCGCCTCGGTGGTCTCGCCCGACCACGCCATGGTGGACGCCGCCTTCGTCGAGCGGGCCCACGCCGCCGGCCTGTCGGTGCTGCCGTGGACGGTCAACGAGCCGGACCGGATGGCGCAGCTCATCGAGGCCGGGGTGGACGGCCTCGTCTCGGACTACCCCGACCGTGCGGTGGCGCTGCTGTCCGCGACCCGGGCCTGAGGCCGGCGTCCGGCCGCAGCCGAGGGGCCGGTCCGTGCTGAGACGGACCGGCCCCTCGCTGCACCGGTGGCCCCCTGGGGGCCGGGCTCAGGCGCTCGTGGCACACTCGGGCCCATCGACAGGACGACGGGCGGGTGGCCACGTCGACGAGGTCGACGCTGCGGCTCCGGTGCAGCAGCTGGATGGGGACCCCTGAACCCCACCCATTCGCTAGAACGCCGTTCCAGCGAACTCATGATGCGTTTGAAGGACTCCGATGTCAACAGACCGGGCGTACGACAACAGCTCGCGTGCGGAGGCCGCGCTCCAGACCCGACGCCGGATCGTCGATGCGGCGCGCGAGATGCTCCTTCGCGACGGCTACCACGCCATGTCGGTCAGTGCCCTCGCTTCGTCGGCCGGCGTGAGCGCCCAGACCGTCTACAACGCCATCGGCGGCAAGTCGGCGGTGGTCAAGGCCACCTACGACGTCATGCTCGCCGGCGACGACGAGCCGGTGGCCATGCAGGACCGGCCGGAGTTCCGCGCCATGTCCCGCGCCGCCGACCGCGAGGCGTTCATGCGGGCGTATGCCGCCCTGTGCGCGACGATCTACGAGCGGGTCGGCCCGCTGCTGGGCGTCCTGCTGGCCCAGGGCGGTGGCGGTGACGCCGGGCTGCAGGAGTTCGTCGCGACGATCGACCGCGAGCGCCGCGTCGGCAACTCGAACGCCCTGAACGCGCTCGAGGCCGCCCACGGGCTCCCGCCCCGCCTCGACCGGGAGCGGTTCATCGACATCGTGTGGACCATCACGGCCCCGGAGATCTACGACCGCTTCGTGCGCCGGTGCGGCTGGACACACCAGATGTATGCCGCTTGGCTGGCCGAGGCGCTCGTCGCCGTGTTCGACCGCGCCAGCATCGCAACCCAGGAGGACTGACATGCCCCGCCAGATCGCGACCAACACCGAGGTCGACCGCGACGCCATGCTCGACTTCGTGCGTCCCCGGCACTCGATGGTGCTCGTCACGGAGCGATCCGACGGCCGGCCGCAGGCCTCGCCCGTCACCGGTGGGGTGGACGAGCAGGGCCGCATCGTGATCTCGACCTATCCCGAGCGGGCGAAGACCACCAACGCGCGACGCCGCGCGGAGGTGAGCGTCCTCGTGCTCTCCGACGACTTCGGTGGGGAGTGGGTCCAGGTCGACGGCGACTGCGAGGTCATCGACCTGCCGGAGTCCGTGGAGCCCCTCGTCGACTACTTCCGCGCCATCTCCGGCGAGCACCCCGACTGGGACGAGTACCGCCAGGCCATGCGGGACCAGGGCAAGTCGCTGCTCCGGGTCACCCCGACCCGGTGGGGTCCGGTCGCGCGTGGCGGCTTCCCCGCCCGGCTGGCCTGAGCGCGTGCTGCGGGTCGGGGTCACCGGGGGCATCGGGTCGGGCAAGTCCACCGTGTCGCGCCGGCTCGGGGAGCTGGGGGCGCACGTCGTCGACGCCGACGCGGTCGCCCGCGAGGTGGTCGAGCCGGGGGAGCCGACGCTCGAGCGGATCCGGGAGCGCTTCGGGGACGGGGTGGTCCGCGCCGACGGGACGCTGGACCGGGCGGCGCTCGCCGCCCTCGTGTTCCCCGACCCGGAGGCGCTCGACGCCCTGAACGCCATCACCGGTCCCGCCATCGCGGACCGGGTGGCGCAGCAACGGGGGGCCGTCCCCGCCGGCGTGGTCTCGGTCTACGACATGCCGCTGCTCGTCGAGCGAGGCCTCTGGGTGCACGAGCACCTGAGCATCGTCGTCGAGACCGACGTCGAGACCCGGGTGCGCCGGCTGGTCGAGCAGCGCGGCCTGGGTGAGGACGACGTGCGACACCGCATCGCCGCCCAGGCCACCGACGAGCAGCGGCGTGCGGCCGCAGACGTCGTGCTCGACAACTCCGGCTCGCCGGAGGCGCTCGTGGCCGCCGTGGACGAGCTCTGGGAGCGTCGCCTCCTCCCGTACGAGGCCAACCTCGTCGGCGGCAGGCGGTCCCGGCGTCCCGACCAGGCCGCCGACTGCGTCGTCGACCCGCGACCGGACTGGGAGGCTCGTGCGGAGCGCGTCGTCGCCCGTCTCGCCGCAGCGCTCGCGCCCACGGGCGTCGTCACGGAGGTGTCCCACGTCGGGTCGACCTCGGTCCCGGGCCTCCTCGCCAAGGACGTCATCGACGTGCAGGTGGGAGTGCGTCGCCTCGCCGACGCGGACCGGGACGACGTGCGTCGAGCCCTCGGGGATGCCGGCTACGTCTTCAACCACGGCGTGCACAGCGACACGCCGCACCCGCAGGGGGCCGATGCCTCCGACTGGGTCAAGCACTTCCTCGGTGGCTGCGACCCCGCCAACCACGTCCACGTGCACGTGCGCGAGCACGGTTCCGCCGGGTGGCGGTTCGCGCTGCTCTTCCGTGACTGGCTCAGGCACGAGCCCGCCGAGCGGGACGCCTATGCCGCCGAGAAGCGGCGGCTCCTCGCCGAGCAGCCCAGCACGTCCGAGTACGTCGTGGCCAAGGAGCCGTGGTTCGAGGGCGCGTGGCCGCGCGCGAACGCCTGGGCCGAGCGCACCGGCTGGCGGCCGCGTTAGGGGCCACCCGGCATACGTCCTCGGCGGAGGTGCGCCACGGCGCAGTTCCAGCCGTCGCCCTCCTCGATCCTGAGCCGAAAGTGCGCCACGGCGCAGTTAAGTGCCGCCGTCCGCGGATTGAGGGCCGCAAGTGCGCCAGGGCGCGGTTCCAGCGGGTCGGCGTGCCCGGTAGCGAGGGAGGCGGCCCGCGGCATACGCGGGCGGTCTGCGGTGTTGTGGGTGACATGCGTGGTGAGTACAAGGTCCCCGGTGGCAAGCTCGTGGCGGTCGACCTCGAGGAGGTCGACGGCCGGCTGGCGCACGTCAGCGTGTCGGGCGACTTCTTCCTCGAGCCCGACGAGGCGCTCGGCGACATCAACGCGGCACTGACCGGTATGCCGGTGGACGCGGGCGTCGACCAGCTGGCGGCCGCCGTGACCGGGGCGCTCGGCGACGGCGTGGCCCTCATCGGCTTCACCGCCGAGTCCATCGGCATCGCGATCCGCCGCGCCCTGGGCAAGGCGACCGGCTGGGACGACCACGACTTCGTGGTCATCCCCGCCAAGGTGCTCGACCCGGCCTTGCACGTCGCCCTCGACGAGGTCATCGCCCGGGAGGTCGCCGCGGGGGAGCGCCCCCCGACGCTGCGCTTCTGGGACTGGGACAGCCCGCTCGTCGTCATCGGCTCCTTCCAGTCGGTCCGCAACGAGATCGACCCCGAGGGCGCCCGGCGGCACGGCATCGACGTCGTGCGCCGCATCTCCGGCGGTGGCGCGATGTTCATGGAGCCGGGCAACACCATCACCTACTCGCTCGTCGTCCCGACCTCGCTCGTCGAGGGGCTCAGCTTCGAACGCTCCTACTCCTTCCTCGACGAGTGGGTCATCGAGGCGCTCGCCGACATCGGTGTCAACGCCCACTTCGTGCCGTTCAACGACATCGCCAGCGACAAGGGCAAGATCGGTGGGGCCGCGCAGAAGCGGTTCGCCGCGGGGGCGGTGCTGCACCACGTGACGATGGCCTACGACATCGACGCCGAGAAGATGCTCGAGGTGCTGCGGATCGGCCGGGAGAAGATGAGCGACAAGGGGACCAAGTCGGCCAACAAGCGCGTCGACCCGATGCGCTCGCAGACCGGCATGACCCGTGACGCCATCCTCGAGTCCTTCGCCGCGTCGTTCGCCAGGCGCTACCGCGCGACGGTCTCGGACTACAGGCCCGAGGAGCTGGAGGCCGCCAAGGCGCTGGTCGAGGAGAAGTTCGCGACCACCGGGTGGACGCACCGGGTCCCGTGACGTCCCGGGGCATCCCGGCGGGCGTGGGCACTGTCGGTGGCGGGACGTACGGTTGAGCCATGCGTCCCACGACCGACCTCCAGCGCACGGTGGCACCCTTCGAGGTGATCTCCGAGTACACGCCGAGCGGTGACCAGCCGGCGGCCATCGCCGAGCTCGCGCGCCGGGTCAAGGCGGGCGACACCGACACCGTGCTGCTCGGCGCCACCGGCACCGGCAAGTCCGCGACCACGGCGTGGCTCATCGAGCAGGTGCAGCGCCCCACGCTCGTCATGGCGCCCAACAAGACGCTCGCCGCGCAGCTGGCCAACGAGTTCCGCGAGCTGCTGCCCAACAACGCCGTCGAGTACTTCGTCAGCTACTACGACTACTACCAGCCCGAGGCGTACATCCCGCAGACCGACACCTACATCGAGAAGGACAGCTCGGTCAACGACGAGGTGGAGCGGCTGCGGCACTCGGCGACCAACTCGCTGCTGACGCGCCGCGACGTCATCGTCGTCGCGTCGGTGTCGTGCATCTACGGTCTCGGCACGCCCCAGGAGTACGTCGACCGCATGGCCCGGCTCAAGGTCGGCCAGGAGATCGAGCGCGACACGCTGCTGCGCCGCTTCGTCGAGATGCAGTACACCCGCAACGACCTCGCCTTCACCCGCGGCACCTTCCGCGTCCGCGGCGACACCGTCGAGATCATCCCCGTCTACGAGGAGCTCGCGATCCGCATCGAGTTCTTCGGTGACGAGATCGAGCGCATCTACACCCTGCACCCGATCACCGGCGAGGTCGTCAACGAGGAGCAGGAGATGTACGTCTTCCCGGCCTCCCACTACGTCGCCGGCCCCGAGCGCATGGAGCGGGCCATCCGCGGCATCGAGCTCGAGCTCGAGGACCAGCTGGCGCTCTTCGAGAAGCAGGGCAAGCTCCTCGAGGCCCAGCGCCTGCGCATGCGCACGACCTACGACCTCGAGATGATGCGCCAGGTCGGCTTCTGCAACGGCATCGAGAACTACAGCCGCCACATCGACGGCCGCACCTCCGGCTCGGCGCCCAACTGCCTCATCGACTACTTCCCCGAGGACTTCCTGCTCGTCCTCGACGAGTCGCACCAGACGGTGCCGCAGATCGGTGCGATGTACGAAGGCGACATGTCCCGCAAGCGGATGCTCGTCGAGCACGGGTTCCGCCTGCCGAGCGCCATGGACAACCGCCCGCTCAAGTGGGAGGAGTTCCTCGAGCGCATCGGCCAGACGATCTACCTCTCGGCGACGCCGGGGGAGTACGAGCTGGCCAAGTCGGGCCCGCCGGTCGAGCAGATCATCCGCCCCACGGGCCTGATCGACCCCGAGGTCGTGCTCAAGCCGACCAAGGGCCAGATCGACGACCTCATGCACGAGATCCAGGAGCGCACCAAGCGTAACGAGCGTGTTCTCGTCACGACGCTGACGAAGAAGATGGCCGAGGACCTCACCGACTACCTCCTCGACAAGGGGATCCGGGTCCGCTACCTCCACAGCGACATCGACACCCTGCGCCGGGTCGAGCTGCTTCGTGAGCTGCGCTCCGGCGTCTTCGACGTCCTCGTCGGCATCAACCTGCTGCGCGAGGGACTCGACCTTCCAGAGGTCTCGCTCGTGTCGATCCTCGACGCCGACAAGGAGGGGTTCCTCCGGTCGGCCCGGTCACTCATCCAGACCATCGGGCGCGCGGCCCGAAACGTGTCGGGCCAGGTCCACATGTACGCCGACAAGATGACGCCGTCGATGGAGCAGGCGCTCGACGAGACCAACCGGCGACGCGAGAAGCAGATCGCCTACAACACCGAGCACGGGATCGACCCCACGCCCCTGCGCAAGAAGATCGCCGACATCACCGACCTGCTCGAGCGCGAGGACGCCGACACCCAGGAGCTGCTGGGCTCCGGGCGCATGCAGTCCCGTGGCAAGAGCGGCGCCGGGCGCGGCGCGATGGCGGCCGACGTCGGCGTCTCCGCCGGGGGCGCGTCCAACCGGCCGGCCGACATGGCGGCCGCCGACCTCGCCGGCCTCATCCAGGAGCTCACCACGCAGATGCACCAGGCCGCGGCCGACCTCCACTTCGAGCTGGCGGCCCGTCTGCGCGACGAGATCGGCGAGCTCAAGAAGGAGCTGCGGCAGATGAGCGCCGCGACGCGGTGAGGGGCTGAGCTCGTGGGAGGTTCCGGGGCTTCCGTCGCCGGACGGCTGAGGGCCGCCGCCCTCGCACTGCCCGGCGCCTGGGAGGACTCGCCCTGGGAGGGCGACACGGTGGCCAAGGTGGGCGACAAGATCTTCGTGTTCCTCGGCTTCGAGTCCATCGGCGTCAAGTGCGCGCGCAGCCGCGCCGAGGCCGACGAGTGGCTCGAGCGCTACCCCGACGACGCGAGGGTCATGGCCTACATCGGCCGGCACGGGTGGAACACCCTGCGCACGACGGGGGAGATCGAGGAGGACGAGCTGCTCGACGCGCTCGAGACCTCCTACGAGATCGTGGTGTCGGGGCTGCCCCGCAGCCGACGCCCCGGGGCCCCGTGACGGCGTCCGTCCCGCCGGGCGACGTGTGGCGCCCATCGGCCGGGACCGGATTTGAGCCGCCCCCTGCCGAAGTGAAAGACTCAGGCGTTCACGGAGGGGAGTATCCCCGACACGACGGGCTCGTCATCACGGAGCAGGACCCACCGCCGCTCCCGGTCCCGTCGGTCCGGCCACGGCGCCGGGCGGGAGAGACCTCCGGTTGCTGATCTGGTGACCGGAAGGTTGTGCCCATGAACGTTCCCGCCTGGGGCTGGTTCCTCACGATCGGCCTGATGGCCGTGTTCCTGCTCGTCGACGTCTTCGTCATCGCGCGGCGACCGCACGTGCCCTCGATGGCCGAGGCCGGTCGTTACCTCGCGTTCTACGTGACCGCGGCCGTGCTCTTCGGACTCTTCGTCTGGTTCGAGTGGGGCGGCCAGTTCGCCGGTGAGTTCTACGCCGGGTGGCTGACCGAGTACTCCCTGTCGGTCGACAACCTCTTCGTCTTCCTGCTCATCATGGCCAGCTTCAAGGTGCCGCAGAAGCTGCAGCAGTCCGCCCTGATGATCGGCATCATCATCGCGATCGTGCTGCGCGGCATCTTCATCGCCCTGGGCGCGGTCGTCATCAACGCGTACTCGTGGGTCTTCTACATCTTCGGCGCCTTCCTGGTCTACACCGCGGTCAAGCTGGCGACCGAGGGCGAGAGCGACGACGACGAGTTCCACGAGAACCGGTTCCTGCTCTGGGTCGAGAAGCGCTTCCGCGCGACGAAGGAGTGGAACGGCACCCGCCTGACCGTCGTCGAGGCCGGCAAGCGGCTCGTCACGCCGATGCTCATCGTCATCCTCGCGCTCGGCACGACCGACCTGCTCTTCGCGCTCGACTCCATCCCGGCGATCTACGGCCTGACCAAGGAGCCGTTCCTCGTCCTGACGGCCAACATCTTCGCCCTCATGGGACTGCGGCAGCTCTACTTCCTCATCGGCGGCCTGCTCAAGAAGCTCGTCTACCTCAGCATCGGCCTCGCGGTGCTGCTCGCCTTCATCGGCGTGAAGCTCGTGATGCACGCCCTGCACGAGAACAACCTGCCGTTCGTCAACGGCGGCCGGCCGATCGAGGGCGTCCCCGACATCCCGATCCTGGTCTCCCTCGGGGCGATCGTCCTGATCCTCGGCGTCACCACGGTCGCCAGCCTCTGGAAGTCCAGGCGGGACGCGCGGCTGGAGAGCCGGGCAGTCTCGTCCTCCGAGGCGTCCCACGACGCCTCCTGACACCGGCCACACCCGGTCCCGACACCGTGACCTCTGGGCGACGTCTCAGGTCGGGCCGCTAGCGTGCGGATGCTACCCAGCCCCGGCCGGGTATCCCGTACGTGACGACTACCTGCTCCCATGACGACGACCCCCACGAGATCCCGACGGCGGCACCATGACGACGACCTCATGACGACCAGCACGCTCGCCCCCACCGCCACCGGGGCGTCCCAGCGCGTCGACCCCAGGCCGACGCGCCGGCGCTACCTCGTTCCTGCCGTCCTCGCGCTTGCCGTCGTGCTGACCGAGGCGGTCAACCAGGCCGTGACCCCGTTCATCCGACATGACGACTGGCCCTTCCTGGTGCCGGAGAACACCGCGGGTGTCACGTCCGTCGCCGAGCACGACCTCTACGAGGGGCGCTGGCTCAACCACCTGTGGTGGGCCATGGTCGGCCAGCACGGCACCCCGACCTCCGCGGCGATCACGTATGCCTTGGGCTACGCGCTGCTCGTCGCGGGACTGTGGCGCGTGCTGCACCTCGCCGGCATCCGCCCGCGACCGCTCGTCGACGCCCTGCTCGGACTGGCCCTCTACGCCTCCGCGGTGTGGGTCCAGCTCCTCTACTGGCCGGGCGCGCTGACGGCCTCCGTGCTCGTCGCAGCGGGTGCGGTCTGGGCGCTGCCGTGGGCGGCGCGCTCGCGCCTGCGGTTCGGCCTCTGGCTGGTCCTCTCCGAGGTCTGCGTCGTGCTGACCTACCCGCCCGTCGGCGTGCTCCTCGTGCTCTTCGCCGTCGTGCTGCTGCGGCGGGCGTCCTGGCGACGCGTGCTGGCCGTCGTCGTGGGCTGGGTGGCGTGCTTCGCGCTCGGGGTCGGCGTCGCGTACCTGCTGAACTGGATCGGCAACGACTACTTCGGGATCAAGATCGCCTACTGGCGCAATCCCAAGCCGCTCACGTCGTGGGACGCCCTCGTCACGAACACCGGACGCTGGGCGCAGGCTGCCGCGACCCTGTGGGCTGCACAGTGGTGGGTCGCGGTCGTCGCGGTCGTCGCGATCACGCTCGGCCTGCGCGACGCCGCGGTGCGGCCGCGCCTGCTGCGCCTGCTGGCCGCCCTGGCCGTCGCCGGCGGCATCGATGCGGCGCAGGTGCTCGTGACGGGTGTCGTCACCGACTCGCGAGGCGAGCTGTGGACCTGGTACGTCGCCGTGCTGCCCGCGGCCCTCCTGCTCGTGCGAGTCGGGGAAGGCGCGGGAGGCGGCCGTCTGCCAACCCTCCGGAGCGACCGCGCCGGCGCCCTGGCGCTGGCCGTCCTCGCCGTCGGCGGGGTGCTCGCCTGGCGGTCCGACGTGGGCGAGCACCAGGCGACGCGAGGCCAGTACGCGGCGATCGCCGCGGAGGCCACGACCGTGGGCCCGGACGGCGAGCGGCCGGTCGTCGTGGTCTACATGGACCCGGCCCTGCGCCACTCGCGCGAGGGCGGCATCATGGCGGGCACCATGCGGATGGCCATCCGCGCCGACCAGGACGGACTGCTCCCCGACTGGTGCCGCCCTGCCGAGTGCCGGGAGCTCATCGCCCGGGCCGCATCGGGGCCCGTCGTCGACCTGGGTCGCGTCGGGAACGGTCCCCACGTCGTCGGCGTCCTGGTGCCCGACCCGCCGGCCTGGATCTTCGATGCCGAGACGACCGCCACGGTCAGGCCCGGCGTGACCTCCGTCGCCACGGCGAGGTAGCGCGGAGAGGTGCCGGCACGGCCGCCGGGCGGCTCGGAGCCGTCGGTCCTAGTGGGCCGCCATGGTCGCCCGCAGTGTGGCACGGCGCCTGCGCAGGTTGGCGATGACCAGTCGCTGGTGGCGCAGCAGCAGGCGACGCTCGGGGTTGGTGACGAGCCGCCCGCCGAAGGGGACGAAGATGGGCAGGTGCCGCAAGCGGTCCTCGGTGGTGCTCAGGGCGCCGATCAGCTCGCGGATGCTCATCGTCGACAGCTGCTGTGCCGTGTCGTCGGTGGAGCTGGTGGAGGTGGTCAGGTTCGGTGCAAACGACATGCAGTACTCCAATGCCAAGGCTGGCCACAGCCGGGCGTAGGTGCGTATTGAGGGGTCAGGCTGGCCGCGGCGGCTCCCGGTCAGGGTGGTCCGCGTGGCGTCCCAGCTTCGTACGAGGTGCTGACCGAGAACCTACGGATCCAGTGGCCCTCGCGACAGGGACCTAGGTCCCGAACCGGGCCATCCGTTTGGCAGCAGGTGCGTTCCGGGTCGATCTGCAGGGCCGGTCGGCCGCCATGGGCTGGCCCCCTGGCCTCGCCGCTCAGAGCGAGACGGGGAACGCCGGACCAGACTGCGCCCACGGCGGGGGCTGCTGGCGTCCGAGCCCGACGAGGACGGCCATCCGGTCCTCGAGAGCGGCCGGCAGCTCTGCCTCGGCGATCGCCTCGAGGGTCGCCCGCGTCCACGCCAGCCCCGACGAGCCGTCCTCGGTGACATCGAGATCCAGCTGGTGGACCGCCAGCTCGACCACCCAGGTGGCCAGGAAGTCACCGCTGCGCAGGTGCTTGCCCTGGAAGGCGACGGTCCCCACCGGCATGGTCTGCACGGCGCGGACCGCGGCGTCGGCCACCTCCCGCAGGTGGGTGACGGCAGCCGTGGGGCGGCTGTAGGCGGCCGCCGTCCGACGCAGCCACAGGATGTGGGGCACCGGGTCGTGGTCCCGGTCGTCCGGGTGGGCCGCCCAGTAGGAGGCCGCGTCGTGGTCGGGCTCCTCGCCGCTGCGGGCGGTCGTCCCGAGTGCCATCTCCTGCAGTCCCATGCGCACGTGGACGACGACATCGAGCCGACTCCACCCGTGGCAGCGCGAGGGACCGAGCATCTCCAGGTCGCTCATCGAGCCGGCCGCGGCGACGAACTCGCGGACCTGTCGGCCGAGACGCTCGAGCGCCTGCTCGTGCGCGAAGGAGAGCTGCCTCACGCCACGGACCCCACGCGTACGCCCCGGCGCCGGCCGCGACCGGTGTTCACAGCCGGTCCAGCGAGTGGAGGTAGCGCCGGGTCATCCCGTCCTGGACCCACCGGCTGACAGGGCCGCCCAGCCGCGCGAGCAGGGAGGCGTGGCGGGAGACGGCGGCCACCGAGAACCGGATGCCGCCGTCCGGCTGACGCTCGAGGAGGAACCGCTCCTCGCCCGACTCCGGGTGCCCGGGGAGGGAGCCGTAGGCGAAGCCCCGGCGGTCCGGCTCGTCGATGACCTCGACGACTCGGCACGGGATCCTGACCCCCAGCGGTCCGACGCCGAGCCGCAGCTCCACGACCGTGCCCGGTGTTCCCGCGGTCCCGGACGCGCGGACCTGGAGGCCGGCCCGGTCCTGCACCCGCCAGCCGAGCAGGTCCCGCGCCGCGCCCTCGAAGTCCCGCCGCCGCAGGCGCACGCTCTTCTCGAAGTGCCGGTAGCCCGGCGGCGGGGGCCCGGCCGCCGCTACGGCGTCTCGCGGGTAGGTCAACGGTTCTGCCCGCAGTGCTGCGAGCTGCTCCTGCGCGAGCGCCCTGACCGTCATGCTCCTATCGTCCCCGCGTGCGCCGTCGAGCAAACACGGGCCGCCGTGCCCGCCCGTGCCGTGCCGCGGGTCCGGCCGAGGTGCCTAGCGCACGCGGTGGGCGACGAGCCAGCCGAGCAGGGCGGGGACGGCCATGACGGCGAAGACGGCGGCATACGCGCTGGGCACGGCTGACCCGGCGCCGGCGAAGACGATGGCCGACACGGCGATGGCGGTGGCTGCCCCCGACGAGTCGCCGATCTGCAGGGCGGAGCTGACGAATCCCTGCTCGGTCGCGTCGGCGCGCGACAGGGCCTGGGCCGTGACGCGGGGGTAGAGCGTGCCGATGCCCAGGCCGACCAGCGGGAAGAGCGAGATGACGACCCAGGTGGGAGCGCCCGCTCCCACGGCGGCTGCGAGCCCCAGGAGGCTGAGGGTGATGGCCGCCAGGGACACGGCGGCGGTGCGCCCGACCTCGAAGCGGTGGTCCCAGCGGCCCTGCACCCACGACCCGGCGAACCAGGTGACGCCGGTGATGGTCAGGGCGACACCGGCGAGGGCGGGGCTCAGTCCGTCGCGGTCCGTCAGCAGGCGGGGGAGGTAGACCTCGGCGCCGCTGAAGGCCGCGAAGGCGAGAGCGCGCAGGGTGATGTCGGTGGGCAGGCCGCGCGCCGCTCGCAGGGTGCCGCGCGGCGTCAGCGGCAGCAGCGTCAGGCCCACGAGGACCACGGCGACCACGGCGAGGGCGATGCCGAAGGCGTCGAGGCGGTCTGAGGCGGCGTTGAGGCCCAGCACGGCGGCTGCCAGCAGGACCGAGGCGGCGATGGAACGGCGGCGCCACGGCACGTCGACCAGCTCCTGTCGCAGGCCGCTGACGATGCGCCCGAGCAGGACCGCGGCGACGACCAGCACGACGAGAGCCAGTCCGAAGACCCACCGCCACCCGATGGTCTGCGCGATCAGGCCGGCCACGAAGGGCCCGGCGATCGACGGCACCACCCAGGCGGCGGAGAAGCCGGCGAGGATCGCGGTGTGCAGCCGCTGCGGGTAGACGCGGGTCACGAGCACGTAGAGCGCGGTGCTCGTCATGCCCGCGCCGAGGCCCTGCACGACGCGGGCGACGACGAGCAGGCCCATCGAGGGGGCGAGGCCCGCCACGACGAGGCCGGCAGCGAAGAGGCACAGTCCGATGAGCAGGGGCGGCCGCGGACCGCGCCGGTCGGCGAGGTTGCCCGACCAGACGATGCTGACGATGCCGGAGGCCAGCGTCGCGGTGAAGGCCATGGCGTAGAGCGAGGCCCCGTCGAGCTCCCGCGCGATGGTCGGCATGACGGTCGTCAGGGCGAGGGCCTCGAAGGCGTGCAGCGAGACGAGCGCGAGGACGCCGATGGTGGTGGCCCGCAGCGCGGGGGAGAGGATCCCGCCGCCCTCGTCGGGGACGGCGTCCCGGGCGTCAGGGCGCATCGTGCTCGAGGTCATGAGTCGAACGTAGGACCTCGAGCGCGCTCGAGGTCAAGCAGGGAGCAGGGGCGCTCCGGAGTGCTCTGCCGAAAGAGCCCATCAGCCTGGACCCAGCGCCGCGTCGGGAGTCTCCGGACGCGTCTGCGTGCCGAGCACGATGGCGCTGGCCAGCACGACGAGCGCCATCCCCGCGACCTGCCCGCCCGCGAGCACCTGGTGCAGCACCACGAGGCCGGCCAGCGCCGCCACGACGGGCTCGAGGCTGAGCAGGATGCCGAACACCTGCTGCGCGAGGTGGCGCAGGGCCATCAGCTCGAGGGAGTAGGGCAGGACCGACGAGAGGACCGCGATGCCGAGTCCGAGGGCGACGTCGCGCGCGCTCCACCGGTCGACCGAGGACAGCCCGAGGGGGGCGACGACGACGGTGGAGACGACGAGGGCGAGCGCGAGCCCGTCGAGGCCGTCGAAGGCCTTCCCGGTGCGCTGGCTCAGGACGATGTAGGCGGCCCACATCACGCCGGCGAGCGCCGCGAAGCCCACGCCGACGAGGTCGAGCTCGGCCCAGGACGTGTGCAGCACGCCCGAGACCAGCACCACCCCGAGCCCCGCCGCGCCGACGGCGACGACGTCGCGGGGCCGCCGGCTCGAGGCCGCGGCGAGTCCCAGAGGTCCGAGGAACTCGATGGTCACGGCGACCCCGATGGGCAGGTGTCCCAGGGAGGCGTAGAACGAGGTGTTCATCGCGGCCAGCGCGAGGCCGAAGAGCACGACGGTGCCCCAGTCCGACCGCCGGCGCCCCCGCAGCGACGGCCGGGCCACGAGGCAGAGGATGACCATCGCGAAGAGCAGCCGGAGCAGGACCGACCCGGGCGCCCCGATGCGCGGGACCAGGGTGGCGGCGAGGGCGCCGCCGAACTGGACGGAGACGACTCCGCCGAGGACGAGCAGGGGCGCGGTTCGCTGGTCGACGCTCACGGCATCGGCAGGCGCCCGGCAGCCACGAGCGTGGCGACGCGGGCGGGGGGCAGGTCCTCCTCGACGAGGGCGCCGCCGGTCTCGGACGCGTGAACCATCCGGCCCGGTCGCACGACGATGCCGACGTGGTGGATCCGCCGTCCGGGGTGGGCGAAGAAGTAGAGGTCGCCCGGCCGGACGGCGTCGAGGGGGACGGGGGCGGCGAAGTCGGCCTGCGCGTAGGCGTCGCGGGCGACGACGACGCCGAGCAGGCGCCAGGTGTGCAGGACGAGTCCCGAGCAGTCGAAGCCCAGGGGCGTGATGCCGCACCAGAGGTAGGGCAGGCCGAGGTGGCGGCGCGCCTCGACCACGGCCGGGTGCGTCGCGTCCTCGCTCGCGCTCGCAGGCTCCGTCGCCTGCGGCGCGGTGACCGTCCGCCCGTCGGGGACGGGGGCCAGGTGCGCGGCCGGCACCCAGCCCGGGTAGCCGCGCTCGTCCTTGGGAGAGAGCTGCCACGGCGCGACGACCTCGGCCCAGGCGCCGGACGCGTCGGTGCCGACGACGACGACCGGCTCGTCCTCCAGCAGCTGGGTCTCGACCCGGCCGTGCAGGCCGAGGCGCCCGTCGCCGGCCTCGTCGTCGCCGGGGTTGGCGTCGAGGGCGGCCAGCCACGCGGTCGCATCCGGGACCTCGCGAACCATCGCCTCGTCGACCGTGCGAGGGCTGCCGGGCGCGGACCAGACGGTCGTGACGGGCACACGGACGAGATGGGTGGCGGTGACGACGGCGACGGGCGAGCTCACGCCCGACATCCTCGCACCCGCCGCCGCCGCGGACGCGCC
>Ga0308174_10000629_pt1 | contig 15261 bp, 14 predicted proteins | sample PhyPR2_FD_203894 | JGI IMG/M metagenome (GOLD analysis project Ga0308174, IMG submission 203894) | Soil microbial communities from UC Gill Tract Community Farm, Albany, California, United States - DLSLS.P.R2 | ecosystem: Environmental > Terrestrial > Soil > Agricultural land | place: USA...
TTCACGCCCCCTTGGGGGCCGCGCCCCCCCCCCCCGGCCCCCAACCCCCCCCCCCCCCCGGGGGGGGGGCGGGCCCCCCCCCGCGGGCCCCCCCCCACGACCGCGTCAGAGCCCGAGGCCGAGCTTGCCGAGGATCTGGTTCAGCAGGTCGACCAGCTTGCCCAGGGCTCCCTGGAGGCCGCCGTCGAGCAGGTGGGTGACCGAGCACAGCAGGTTGCCGAGCAGGTTGCCCGCGCCCGACTTCGCCACGATGTCCAGGACGACCTTGTCCAGGTGCACCTGCAGGCCGAGCAGGTCGAGGTCCAAGGGGGCCAGCACCAGGTGCAGGACGTCGCAGGTCGCCTTCGCCTGCGCGGCCCTGGCGGCCTGAGCGGCCGAGACGGCCTTCGTGCCGTTGATGGACTTCACGCGCAGGGTGCGCTCCACGGCGAACGTGCGGGTGGTGCCGTCCGCCTTGTGCACGACGCCGCTGACGAGGCCGCGAACCTTGACCTTGCCGTTCTTCTTCGTGAACTTCAGCGGCGTGAAGGAGCCGGTCACGTCCTGGCCCTTGGCGGTGCTCCCGACGATCCGGGCGGTCATCTTCCCCTGCGGGTTGTGCGCGACCGTCGTCCTGCCGGTCGACGACGTCGCTGCGGTGGTCGCGGCCGCCGTGCCGGCGCTGCCGGCCATGAGGACCATGGACATGCTGACGAGCAGTGCCAGTGCGACTGCGGCGGACCGCGTGCGGTTCGCTCTCCCGAGAATCGACATGCTGCTTCCCTCCATCGATGAGCCGGCCCCTCCCGGGCCGGCGGGCCGGCGAGCGCCGGCCTCCCACCGGAGGTACCCCGTCACCTCACGGATAACCTGCGGGAGCGAGACCTGCCTGAGGAACCGGGAGCGACCGCACCCGGAGCGAGGATGACGATGGTGTCCGTGAGCGACCCTGCGCGATGGCAGCAGGTCGGCCGGCAGCTGGTGGGCATCGGCCCACACGCGGGCGCCCACCGGGTGGCCCTGCGCGCCGGTACCAGCGTCGTCGTCCCGCTGCTGGTGCTGTGGGCGATCGATCGTCAGGCGTGGTCGATCTACGCCGCCTTCGGTGCCTTCACCTCGCTCTACGGACGCAACCACGTCCACCTGTCGCGGGCGCGGATGCAGTCGACGCTCGCCGTGCTGCTGACCGGCGCCACCGCCGCAGGGGTCGCCGTCGGGCTCTCGCCACACCGGGCATGGCTCGCGGTGCCGGCGACCGCGCTGGTCGCCGTCGGTGGGTCCCTGGTCTCCGACGCCCAGGACTGGCACCCGCCCGGCCCGCTCTTCCTGGTCTTCGCCTTCGCGGCCTGCGCGTCGCTGCCCGGCGGTCCGGGCGACGTGCTGGTCGCGGTCGTGGTCGCCGGCGGCTCGGCGGCGTTCTCGGTGCTCGTCGGGGCAGCCGGCTCCTGGTGGCGACGCCTGGGCGGGGACAGCGGCCCGGTCGGGGCCGACGCCCGCCCGCGCCGCACGTCGTACGCCGAGGTCGCCCGCCGGCACGCGCTGCGCAACGGCCTCGCCGTGGCGATCGCGGGCTCGCTGGCAACGGCGGCCGGGATCGGCCATCCCTACTGGGCGATGGTCTCCGCGGTGGTGCCCCTGGCCGCCCGCGAGCCCTCGCGCCAGGTCACCCGCGGCCTGCACCGGCTCGTGGGGACCGGCATCGGGCTCGGCCTGACCGCCCTGCTGTTCGCCGTCGACCCGCGCGGCCTGGTCCTGATCGTTGTCATCATGCTGCTCCAGGTCGGCGCCGAGCTGCTCGTCGGACGCAACTACGCGCTGGCGCTGGTCGCGGTGACCCCGCTCGCCCTGTTGATGGTGCACCTGGTGGCGCCGATCCCGGCCGGCACGCTGCTGTGGGACCGCGGCGTCGAAACCCTGATCGGGGTCGTCATCGGGCTCGCCGTGGGATACCTGACCCGACGCCCCGACCGGGAGAGCGTGCCGGCGCGGTAGACATGTCCGCGTGACTGACGCGACCGCGGCCCGCCTCGACCGGGACGACCCCCTGGCGACCTACCGAGACCTCTTCGTCGGCGCCGACGACGCCCTCGTCTACTTCGACGGCAACTCGCTCGGCAGGCCGCTGCGGGTGACAGGGGAGCGGCTCTCCCGGTTCGTCGAGGAGGAGTGGGGTGGCCGCCTGATCCGCGGATGGGACGAGCGGTGGATGGAGCTGCCGACCGCGATCGGCGACGAGCTCGCCCGGGTCGCGCTCGGCGCCGGACCGAGCCAGACGACCATCGGCGACTCGACCACGGTCCTGCTCTACAAGGCCATGCGCGCCGCGCTCGCCGCCAGGCCCGGCCGCTCGGAGATCGTGCTGGACCGCGACAACTTCCCGACCGACCGCTACCTGGCGCAGGGGATCGCGGCGGAGCTGGGATCCCGGCTGCGCTGGATCGACGTCGACACCGCCGCCGGCGTGACCGCCGAGCAGCTCGCCGCGGCGGTGGGCCCGGACACCGCCCTGGTCGTGCTGAGCCACGTCGCCTACCGCTCGGCCTGGCTGGCCGACATGCCGGCGCTGACCGGCGTCGCCCACGACGCGGGAGCACTCGTGCTGTGGGACCTCAGCCACTCGGTGGGGTCGGTGCCCATGCAGCTCGACGCCTGGGAGGTCGACCTGGCGGTCGGCTGCACCTACAAGTACCTCAACGGGGGGCCGGGGGCCCCGGCGTTCATCTACGTCGCGGCGCGTCACCTCGCCGACCTCGTCCAGCCCGTCCAGGGCTGGATAGGCGCCGCCGACCCGTTCCTGATGGGGCCCGACTACGCGCCCGCCGAGGGGATCCGGCGGTTCCTGTCCGGGACCCCGCCGATCGTCGGGATGCTGGCGATGCAGGACATGCTCGCGGTCCTCGACGAGGCCGGGATGCCCGCCGTCCGCGCGAAGTCCCTCGGCCTGACGGAGTACGCCGTACAGCTCGCGGACGAGCTGCTGGCCCCGCTCGGTGCCGTGCTGGCCTCGCCCCGCGACCCGGAGCTGCGTGGCGGGCACGTCACCGTCAACCACCCGCGGATGCGGGAGGTGACGGCCGCCCTGTGGAAGCGCGACGTCATCCCCGACTACCGCGACCCCCACGGGCTGCGGCTCGGGCTCTCGCCCCTCACCACGTCGTACGCCGAGGTGAGGGCGGGACTGGAGGCCGTCGCCGAGGAGCTCGCCGACGCCGGGTGATCCGCCTCCTGGTGGCACGCATCCCCGTGCGGCACCGGTCAGCCGTGGATGTGGTCCTGCCAGTCCGCGGGGACGCGTCCCGCCGGGCCGGGGACCGCCTGGCCCTCCGGGTGGGACGTGGGAGGAGCCAGCGCCACTCCCACGACGCCGACCTCCCGGGAGTAGTCCCAGAACCAGTCCTCGCCCGGCTCGAAGCTGGTCACGACCGGGTGCCCGGTCGCGCGGAAGTGGGCCGTCGCGTGCTGGGCGGGGGAGCTGTCGCAGCAGCCGACGTGCCCGCACCGGGCGCAGCGCCGCAGGTGGACCCACCAGCCCCCGGCCGACTCGCACTCGACGCACCCGGTGCCGGAGGGCGGCACGCCGGGGTCGATGCTGGGCTCGGTGCCGGCGTCGCTGTCATGGCTCATCGCCCGAGCGTAGGACCGTGTCCGTGGCCTGTGCCACAGTGACGGCATGGACCAGCGGATCAGCTTCGTGACCCTGGCGGTGGCGGACCTCGACGCCACTCGCTCCTTCTACGTCGACGGCCTGGGCTGGAAGCCCGCCCTCGACGTGCCGGGAGAGGTGCTGATGATCAAGGCCGGCGAGCACCTGGTGCTCTCCCTGTGGCACGAGTCCGGCTTCGAGGCCGAGGTGGGGCCGATCCGCCGCGGAGAGGGAATCGTGCCGATCACCCTGTCGCACAACGTGCGCACCGAGGCCGAGGTCGACGAGATCCTGGCGGCCGCCCGCGCCGCGGGGGCCGACCCCGTGGGGGAGGCGGTCGAGCGGGAGTGGGGCGGCTACACCGGCTACTTCGCCGACCCCGACGGCTTCCGCTGGGAGATCGCCACCAACCCCGGACCGATCGGACAGGAGGTACTGCCATGAGCGGCAAGGACGTCCTCACCCCGCAGCAGGTGGAGGCCGAGGGCCTCGACGACTGGCGGGTCCTCTTCCACGCCCTGCACGCGCGGTTCCGCACCGGCGACTTCGCGACCGGCCTGAGGCTGGTCGAGGGGATCGGGGCCGCGGCCGAGGAGCTGAACCACCACCCCGACCTCGACCTGCGCTACGGCCAGGTGCACGTGCGGCTCTTCAGCCACGACGTCTTCGGGGTCACCTCGCGCGACCTCGCGCTGGCCCGCCGGATCAGCGAGCTGGCGTCGGGGCTGGGCGTCACCGCCGACCCCTCGGTGGTGCAGGTCCTCGAGATCGGGCTCGACACCGCCGACGCCGAGGCGATCAAGCCGTTCTGGCGCGCGGTGCTCGGGCTCGAGGACTCGCCGCTGCACGACGAGCTGGTCGACCCTCGCGGCATCCTCCCAACCCTGTGGTTCCAGTCGACCGAGCCCCACGACGAGCCGCGCCAGCGCTTCCACCTCGACATCCGGGTGCCACCCGAGGAGGGGTTCGCGCGTGTGGAGGCGGCGCTCGCCGCGGGGGGCACGCTGGTCAGCGACGACCGCGCCCCGACCTTCTGGGTGCTCTCCGACGCGCAGGGCAACAAGGCCTGCGTGACGACCTGGCTGGGTCGGGGCTGAGGCCTTTCCTCCCGTCCGGTCTCGAAAGGCGGGACCCGCGTCCCAGATGCTGGGACGCGTGCGAGACTCTGGTGACGGACCCGGGGCCGACGGCTACCGTGATCGCATGCGCCAGCAGATCCTTGTACGCACGCGACGCGTGAGCTGAGTCCACGACACCAGCACGCGCGTCGACCCCTCGTTGCCCACGGGCCGAGGGGTTTTTTGTTGGCCGGACCAGGTGGGTGAACGCAACGAATGAGGACAGGAACCAGAGGATGAGCGAGCAGGTCACGGGCGCGCAGAGCCTGATCAAGTCGCTGGAGGCGGCCGGCGCCGAGAACATCTTCGGCATCCCGGGCGGGGCGATCCTCCCGGCGTACGACCCGCTCATGGACTCGACGGCGATCCGGCACATCCTGGTGCGCCACGAGCAGGGCGCCGGGCACGCGGCCCAGGGGTACGCCGCCGCGACCGGCAAGGTGGGCGTCTGCATGGCCACCTCGGGCCCGGGTGCGACCAACCTGGTGACGCCGATCGCCGACGCGCACATGGACTCGGTGCCGATGGTCGCGGTGACCGGGCAGGTGGGCGCGTCGATGATCGGCACCGACGCCTTCCAGGAGGCCGACATCCGGGGCATCACGATGCCGATCACCAAGCACAACTTCCTGGTGACCGACCCGGCCGAGATCCCGCGGACCGTCGCGGAGGCCTTCTACCTCGCCTCGACCGGTCGTCCGGGGCCGGTCCTGGTCGACGTCGCCAAGTCGGCGCTGCAGTCGCTGACGACGTACCGGTGGCCGACCGAGCTGAACCTGCCGGGCTACCGGCCGGTGACCCGCCCGCACTCCAAGCAGATCCGCGAGGCGGCCCGGCTCATCCTCGAGTCGCGCCGTCCGGTGCTCTACGTCGGCGGCGGCACGATCCGCGCCCGTGCGTCCCGCGAGCTGAAGGTGCTCGCGGAGTTCACCGGCATGCCGGTGGTCACCACCCTGATGGCCCGCGGCGCCTTCCCCGACAGCCACGCGCAGCACCTGGGCATGCCCGGCATGCACGGCACCGTCGCCGCGGTCGCCGGACTCCAGCGCAGCGACCTGATCATCAGCCTCGGCGCCCGCTTCGACGACCGGGTCACCGGCAACCTGGACTCCTTCGCCCCCGGGGCGAAGGTCATCCACGCCGACATCGACCCCGCCGAGATCGGCAAGAACCGCCTCGCCGACGTGCCGATCGTGGGCGACTGCCGCGAGGTGATCAGCGACCTGCTCGTCGCGCTGAAGGCCGAGGCCGACGCCGGCCACACCGGCGACTACGAGGCGTGGGTGGACTTCCTGGCGGGCATCAAGAAGCGCTACCCGCTGGGGTACGACGAGCCGGCCGACGGCAGCCTCTCCCCGCAGTACGTCATCGAGCGGCTGGGCAGGATCGCCGGGCCGGACGCGATCTACACCTCGGGCGTCGGCCAGCACCAGATGTGGGCCGCGCACTTCGTCGGCTACGAGAAGCCCAACACCTGGATCAACTCCGGAGGCCTGGGGACCATGGGCTTCTCCGTGCCCGCCGCGATGGGCGCCAAGGTCGGCTGCCCGGACACCACGGTGTGGGCGATCGACGGCGACGGCTGCTTCCAGATGACCAACCAGGAGCTCGCCACCTGCGCGATCAACGGCATCCCGATCAAGGTGGCCGTGATCAACAACGAGTCGCTGGGCATGGTGCGCCAGTGGCAGACGCTGTTCTACAACGAGCGCTACTCGAACACCGACCTGCACTCCAAGCGGATCCCCGACTTCGTCAAGCTGGCCGAGGCCTACGGCTGCGTGGGGCTGGCCTGCGAGAGCCCCGCCGACGTCGACGCCACGATCAACAAGGCGATGGAGATCGACGACGTGCCGGTGGTCGTGGACTTCCGGGTCCACCGCGACGCGATGGTGTGGCCGATGGTGGCCGCCGGCACCAGCAACGACGACATCAAGTACGCCCGCGACCTCGCGCCGAAGTTCGACGACACCGAGGACGACTGGAAGGTCGACGCATGAGTGAGCGAAGCGAACGAATCATCCAGGGGAGCGCAATGAGAGCCTCATCGGCGCCCGGAGCGAAGCGAGGACGTCGATGAGCAAGCACACCCTCTCGGTGCTGGTGGAGAACAAGCCCGGCGTGCTGGCCCGGATCGCGGGCCTGTTCAGCCGGCGTGGCTTCAACATCGACTCCCTGGCGGTGGGGCCGACCGAGCACGACGAGGTCTCCCGGATGACCATCGTGGTCAACGTGGAGGAGTCGCCGCTCGAGCAGGTCACCAAGCAGCTCAACAAGCTGGTCGAGGTGATCAAGATCGTCGAGCTCGACGGACCGGCATCGGTCAGCCGCGAGCTCCTGCTGGTCAAGGTCAAGGCCGACGCCGACTCGCGCGGCCAGGTCCTCGACGCGGTGGCGCTCTTCAAGGCCCGGGTGGTCGACGTGGCGACCGACGCGGTGACCATCGAGGTCACCGGCAACGCCGACAAGCTCGCGTCGTTCCTCAAGGTGGTCGAGCCCTTCGGGATCCGCGAGCTCGTCCAGTCCGGCATGGTCGCGATCGGTCGCGGCTCCCGGTCGATCAGCGAGCGGACGCTGCGTCCCGTCCCGATCCCCGCCCCGCCGGCCGCGACCGGCTGAGCCCCGCAACCCCACGCCGTACCCATTCGTAAGTCAACCCAGAAGGAGAGCCCCAGTGGCTGAGATGTTCTACGACGACGACGCCGACCTGGCCCTGATCCAGGGCAAGAACGTGGCCGTCATCGGCTACGGCAGCCAGGGCCACGCCCACGCCCTGTCCCTGCGCGACTCGGGCGTCGACGTCCGCGTCGGCCTGCAGCCGGGGTCGAAGAGCCGGGCGAAGGCCGAGGCCGAGGGCCTGCGCGTCCTCACCCCGGCGGAGGCGGCCGAGGAGGCCGACGTCATCGTGATCCTGGCGCCCGACCAGCACCAGCGGAAGCTCTACGCCGAGGAGATCGCGCCGCAGCTCGCCGAGGGCGACACCCTCGTCTTCGGGCACGGCTTCAACATCCGCTTCGGCTACATCACCCCGCCCGAGGGCGTCGACGTCTTCATGGTCGCTCCCAAGGGCCCCGGCCACCTGGTCCGTCGCGAGTACGTCGACGGCCGCGGCGTCCCGGTGCTGGTCGCCGTCGAGAAGGACGCCTCGGGCAAGGCCTGGGACCTCGCGCTCTCCTACGCCAAGGCGATCGGCGGCCTGCGCGCCGGCGGGATCAGGACGACGTTCACCGAGGAGACCGAGACCGACCTCTTCGGCGAGCAGGCGGTCCTCTGCGGCGGCGCCAGCCAGCTGGTGATGTACGGGTTCGAGGTGCTGACCGAGGCCGGCTACCAGCCCGAGGTCGCCTACTTCGAGTGCCTGCACGAGCTGAAGCTGATCGTCGACCTGATGTACGAGGGCGGCATCGCCAAGCAGCGCTGGTCGGTCTCCGACACCGCGGAGTACGGCGACTACGTCTCCGGCCCGCGCGTCATCGACGAGCACGTCAAGGAGAACATGAAGGGTGTCCTCGAGGACATCAAGAACGGCTCCTTCGCGCAGCGCTTCATCGACGACCAGGAGGCCGGCTCGCCGGAGTTCAAGAAGTTCCGCGAGCAGGCCGAGCAGCACCCGATCGAGAAGACCGGCCGCGAGCTGCGCAAGCTGATGTCGTGGGTGAAGAGCCACGACTCCGACTACGTCGAGGGCACCTCCGCCCGCTGACCCCAGCGGGGATGCCGGCGCAGCACGGCGTACGAAGTGGCGAGCCGGCGCGTGCTCGTGAGCAGGACTCACGGGCGCGCGCCGGCTCGTCTCGTGTTCCGGGAACTTTTCGCGCACCTCGTGCGTTTCGGGTCGTGACGTCTGGGTAGGGGATCCTGCGGTGCCGAACGCCCGAATCCCCGATCGGGTGTGGCCGCACCTAGACGGAGGTCCCGAGACATGACCACAACCCGGGAGCCGCAGGCGAAGCGGCACAACACCAAGCTCCTCAGAGAGGTGGGCCTGATCGGCCTGATGTGGGCCTCGATGGGCTCCATCATCGGATCGGGATGGCTCTTCGGTCCCCAGGAGGCGCTGGTCGCGGCAGGACCTGCGGCGATCATCTCGTGGATCATCGGTGGTGTCGCCATCGTCGTCCTGGCCCTCGTGCACGCCGAGCTGGGCGGCATGTATCCCGTCTCCGGAGGCACCGCCCGCTTCCCGCACTACGCCTTCGGCGGTGTCGCGGGTGCGTCGTTCGGCTGGTTCGCGTGGCTCAACGCGGCGACCGTGGCCCCGATCGAGGTCTCGGCGATGCTGACCTACGCCGGTCACTACGACTTCGCCAAGGGCTGGATCAACCCCGACACGGCGGTCCTGAACCCGATCGGGATCTTCGTGGCCATCGTCCTCATGGCGATCCTGACCGCGATCAACTTCCTGGGCGTCAAGAAGCTCGCGGCGACCAACAGCGCCGCCACGTGGTGGAAGATCGCGATCCCGCTGCTGACGATCCTGGTCCTGGCCATCGCCAACTTCGACACCAGCAACCTCACCGCGGCCAACGGGTTCAACCCCGCCGGCCTCAAGGGCATCTTCGCCGCGGTCTCCACCGGCGGCATCATCTTCAGCTACCTCGGCTTCGAGCAGGCCGACCAGCTCGCCGGTGAGTCCGCCAACCCCAAGCGCGACGTCCCGTTCGCGATCATCGGCTCGGTGGCCATCGGCACCGTGCTCTACATCCTGCTGCAGATCACCTTCCTCTTCGCCCTGCCCAAGAGCGCCATCGGCGACACCTGGGACCAGGTCGGCAACGGTCTCTACACGACCTTCACCGGCCCCTTCGCGGAGATCGCCAGCCTGCTGAGCATCGGCTGGCTGGCCGCGATCATCTACGCCGACGCGATCATCAGCCCAGGAGGCACCGGCCTGATCTACACCACCGGCAGCTCGCGCCTCGCCTACGGCCTGTCCCGCAACGGCTACGTCCCCTCGGCGTTCGAGTGGACCAACGAGCGCGCCGTCCCGTGGGTGGGCCTGCTCGCTGCGTTCGTCACCGGGTGCATCTGCTTCCTGCCGTTCCCGAGCTGGCAGTCGCTGGTCGGCCTGATCACCAGCGCGTCGGTCCTGATGTACGGCGGGGCGCCGCTCTCGCTGGGTGCCTTCCGACGCCGCCTTCCGCACGCCGAGCGGCCGTACCGACTGCCCGCGGCCGGGATCCTCTCGCCGCTGGCGTTCGTCATCGCCAACCTGATCATCCTGTGGACCGGCTGGGACACCGACTGGAAGCTCGGCGTCTCGATCCTGATCGGCTACACCATCCTGATCGCCAACCGAGTCTTCGGGCTCAACGAGCACAAGCCGACCCTGGACTGGAAGGCCGCCTCCTGGCTGATTCCGTACCTCATCGGCATGGGGCTCATCGTCTACCTCAGCGACTTCGGCCCGAAGGGCGACGCCGCGCTCATCGGCTTCGGCTGGGACGCCCTCGTGGTGGCGGTGTGGAGCCTGGTCATCTACTACTGGGCCATGGCCGTCGCGCTCAGCACCGAGCAGATCGAGGAGATGATCGGCGAGGTCGAGCTGCCCGAGGAGGGCATGGAGCCCGTCGCCCACTGAGCCCGGTGACTTCACCGGACACTGCCACCGGACACGCGCCGACCCGTCGTCAGCCGACGACGGGTCGGCGTTCGTGTGCCCGGACACGTGGCGGTCGGGAATGTCCGAGGCAGTTGAACGTTGTACGAGTCATGCGTATCGAGATCTGGTCCGACGTCGTCTGCCCGTGGTGCTACATCGGCAAGCGACGTCTCGAGACCGCCCTGGCCGGCTTCGACCACCGCGACGAGGTGGAGGTCGTCTACCGCTCCTTCGAGCTCGACCCGAGCGCGCCGCGCCACGGCCACGAGCTGACCACCCCCGTGCTGGCCCGCAAGTACGGCCGCAGCGAGGCCGAGATGCGCCAGATGCAGCAGCAGCTGATCGGGGTCGCTGCCGAGGAGGGGCTGGACTTCCGACTCCTCGACAACGTCCACACGAACACGATCGACGCCCACCGGCTGCTCCACCTCGCCCTCGAGGCGGGTGGCCCCGCCCTGCAGCGTGAGCTCAAGGAGCAGCTGCTGGCGGCGTACTTCGTGCGGGCCGAGGACGTCGGCGACCACGGGGTCCTGCAGGCGGCGGCGACCGCGGTCGGCCTCGACGAGGTGCGGGTCAAGGAGGTGCTGGGCGGCGAGGAGTTCGCCGACGCCGTCGAGGCCGACATCGCCCGGGCCCGGGGCTACGGCGCCACGGGCGTCCCGTTCTTCGTCGTCGACGAGAAGTACGGCGTGTCCGGGGCCCAGCCGGCCGACCTCTTCACCCAGGTCCTCGAGCGCGCCTGGGCCGACTCCCGCCCCACCCTGCAGATGGCCGACGGGGGAGAGGTCTGCGGCCCCGACGGCTGCGCCATCTGACCCACCCCGCCCCCGGCGTACCCGGGTCGATCCGGATAGTCCCCGCCGTTTGGCACCCCCAACTGCCCGTCAGGAGGTGCCAAACGGCGGGGACTATCCAGTTGTCTGTGATGCGGGTCGCAGGGTGGTCAGGGTTCCGCGCCCGGACGCACGACATGTAAGGTTAGGCGTGCCTAAGTAAGCCAAGCCTCACCTATGAAGGATACGTCGTGCTTGCCAACTACCTGATCGGTCTTCGCGAAGGCCTCGAGGCTGCGCTCGTCGTCAGCATCCTGGTCGCCTACCTGGTCAAGTCGGACCGGCGGCACCTGCTGCCCCGCATCTGGGCGGGCGTGGCGGTCGCGGTCGCGGTGAGCCTGACGTTCGGCGCGATCCTCACCTGGGGCCCCCGCGGCCTCACCTTCGAGGCGCAGGAGGCGATCGGCGGCAGCCTCTCGCTCATCGCGGTCGCCTTCGTCACCTGGATGATCTTCTGGATGGCCCGGGCGGCACGAGCCATGGGCGGCGAGCTCCGCGGCCAGGTCGACCGCGCCGCCGACGGCGCCCGCTGGTCGCTGGCGCTGGTCGCCGTGCTCGCGGTCGGTCGCGAGGGACTCGAGACCGCGCTCTTCCTATGGGCCGCGACCCAGGCCGGCACCCGTGACGCAGCCGGGACGGCCGCCGCCACCTGGGAGCCGCTGCTCGGCGCCGGCCTGGGCCTCGCCACGGCCGTGGTCCTGGGCTACCTGATCTACCGCGGGGCGGTCTCGATCAACCTGAGCCGTTTCTTCGCCTGGACCGGCGGCTTCCTGATCCTCGTCGCCGCCGGCGTGCTCTCCTACGGCGTCCACGACCTCCAGGAGGCGGGCATCCTGCCGGGCCTCAACTCGATCGCCTTCGACGTCTCCGGGACCGTGGACCCCGGCACCTGGTACGCCGCGCTGCTCAAGGGCGTCTTCAACTTCTCCCCGGTCACCACCCACCTCGAGGCCGCCGCCTGGCTGCTCTACGCCGTCCCGACGATGGCGCTCTTCGTCCTTGGTGTCCGTCGTCGCGGCGGCCCGCAGCGGCGGCCCGTCAGCACGCCGACCGCCCAGCCGTCCGAGGGGCAGCCCGAGCAGCACCCGGCCTCCGCGACCCGCTGAAGCCCGCCGCCCGGCACCCCGCCCGTACGACCCACGAAGGAACCCATCCGATGCGACTTCCCCTGCTCGCGGCCGTCCTCATGGCGGTCCCGGCCCTGGCAGCCTGCACCCAGAACACCACCGCGAGCACCGCGACCGAGGACACCCGCACCGTCACGGTCAGCTCGACCGACGACGGCTGCGAGCTCTCCAGCACCGAGGCACCCTCCGGCAAGCTCACCTTCGACGTCACCAACGACGGCTCGCAGGTGACGGAGTTCTACCTCTACGCCGACGGTGGCAAGCGGATCCTCGGCGAGGTGGAGAACATCGGGCCCAACCTCACCCGCCAGCTGGTCGTGAGCGCGCCGGCGGGCAGCTACCTGACCGCCTGCAAGCCGGGCATGAAGGGCAACGGAATCCGCGCCGACTTCACGGTGACCGACTCCGGGGAGAAGGTCAGCGCGTCGGCCGACGAGCAGAAGATGGTCGATCGGGCGCAGCAGCAGTACGGCGACTTCGTGCAGCAGCAGTCCGACGAGCTGCTCGCCCGGACGACGGCGTTCGTGAAGGCCTACCGGGCCGGGGACGACCGCAGGGCGAGGGCGCTCTACCCCGAGGCGCGCACCCCCTGGGAGAGGATCGAGACGGTCGCGGAGTCCTTCGGCGACCTCGACCCGAAGATGGACGCGCGCGAGGCGGACCTCGAGCCCGGGCAGGAGTGGACCGGCTGGCACCGTCTCGAGAAGGACCTGTGGCCGGCCCGCGCCGACAGCTACCGGCCGCTGACCCAGGCACAGCGCGCCACCCTCGCCGAGGACCTGCTGGCCAACACCCGGACCCTCGACGGCCGCATCGGGCACCTCGACTTCACCGTCGACCAGATCGCCAACGGCTCCCGCGGGCTGATGGAGGAGGTCGCGAGCGGCAAGGTGACCGGCGAGGAGGAGTACTGGTCGCGCACCGACCTGTGGGACTTCCAGGCCAACGTGGACGGCGCGAAGAAGGCGTTCGAGGTGCTCGAGCCGGTACTCGAGCGCAACGACCCCGCGCTCGAGGAGACCCTCGACCAGCGTTTCGATGCCCTGCAGAAGCTGCTCGACGCCCAGCGGGACGGCGACGGCTTCCGCTCCTACGACGAGGTGTCGCCGGAGCAGGTCAAGCGCCTTGCCGACGCCGTGAACGCGCTCGGCGAGCCGCTCTCGCACCTGACCGCGGCGGTGATCTCCTGACCTCCCCTCGCACCGTGATCCTCTCGCGCCGGGGCCTGATCGGCGGCGGTGCGGCCGCGGCCGGGCTGGCCGGGGCCTTCGTCGCCGGCCGCGCCACCGACGATGCCGGGGGTACGCCGGGCGGTGCGGGCACGTCGTACGCCTTCCGGGGCGAGCACCAGGCCGGGATCGTGACACCCGCGCAGGACCGCCTGCACTTCGCGGCGTTCGACGTGACGACCGGCTCCCGGGCCCAGCTCGTCGCGCTGCTGAAGGCCTGGACCGACGCCGCGGACCGGATGACCCGGGGCCTCCCGGCCGGCGAGGTCGGCCCGGTCGAGGGTGCCGCCAACGTGCCGCCGGACGACACCGGCGAGGCGATCGGCCTGGACGCGAGCGGGCTCACCATCACCTTCGGCTTCGGCCCGGGTCTCTTCCGCGACGCCCGCGGTCGGGACCGGTTCGGGCTTGCCGACCGGCAGCCGGAGGCGCTGCGCGACCTGCCGCACTTCCCGGGCGACGACCTGGACCCGGCCCGGTCCTCGGGGGACCTGTGCGTGCAGGCCTGCGCCGACGACCCGCAGGTCGCCGTGCACGCGATCCGCAACCTCGCCCGGATCGGCTTCGGGACGGTGTCGGTCCGGTGGTCCCAGCTCGGCTTCGGTCGCACCTCCACCACCTCGACCGCGCAGTCCACGCCGCGCAACCTCTTCGGCTTCAAGGACGGCACCGCCAACGTCAAGGCCGAGGAGGCGGCCGCGCTCGACGAGCACGTGTGGGTGGGCGCGGACGACGACGCGCACGCGTCGTGGCTGGCCGGCGGGTCCTACCTCGTGGCGCGGCGGATCAACATGCGGATCGAGATCTGGGACCGGCAGCCGCTCGGTGACCAGGAGGACTTCGTGGGCCGCACCAAGGACACCGGGGCGCCGCTCTCGGGCGGCGGCGAGCACACCGAGCCCGACTTCTCGATGCCGGGGAGCGACGGGCCGGTGATCCCGCGCGACTCCCACGTCAGCGTCGTGCACCCCGACCACAACGGCGGTGTCCGGATGCTGCGGCGGGGCTACAACTTCGTCGACGGCACCGACGCGCTCGGCGGCCTCAACGCCGGGCTCTTCTTCCTCGCCTACGTCCGCGACCCGGCCACGCACTTCATCCCCGTCCAGGCGCGGATGGCGAAGGTCGACGCGATGATGGAGTACCTCCAGGTCACCGGATCCGCGCTGTTCGCCGTACCCCCGGGTGCGAGGCCGGGGGAGCACGTCGGACAGGCGCTGTTCGCCTGACGGCGGCCGCAGCTCCTTCGTTGCGGAGTCGGCCGCCGGGAGTGCGATGCCTGCGGGGTGGGCACGAGGGCGCATGCAGACCTTCCTGCCGTACGCCGACTTCGAGCGCACCGCCCGCGTGCTGGACACCAAGCGGCTGGGCAAGCAGCGCGTCGAGTGCCTCCAGGTGCTGCGCGGGCTGACCGTCCCGGGCTACGGCTGGCGCCACCACCCGGCGGTGCTGATGTGGCGGGGTCACGAGGAGGCGCTCGGGCGCTACTCCCTGACCTGTTGCGAGGTGTGGACCGGGCTCGGTCACGCCGACACGTGCGCCGCGACCCTCGGCACCGACCTCGCGGCCGCCGGCGTCACGACCGTCCGCAGCCAGGCCGAGCTCGCCGACGCCGGCGCACTCCCGCCCTGGCTCGGCGACGAGGACTTCCACCGCAGCCACCAGTCGTCGCTGGTGCGCAAGGACCCGGCGCACTACGGCCCGCTGTTCCCCGGCGTCCCCGACGACCT
>Ga0308174_10000630_pt1 | contig 15235 bp, 15 predicted proteins | sample PhyPR2_FD_203894 | JGI IMG/M metagenome (GOLD analysis project Ga0308174, IMG submission 203894) | Soil microbial communities from UC Gill Tract Community Farm, Albany, California, United States - DLSLS.P.R2 | ecosystem: Environmental > Terrestrial > Soil > Agricultural land | place: USA...
AGGACTTCCCGGTCGAGCGCATGATGCGTGACGCCAAGATCACCCAGATCTACGAGGGCACCAACCAGGTGCAGCGCATGGTCATCGCCCGCAGCTTGCTGAAGTAGCCGAGCCTGCTGACGTAGCTCAGCCGCGCGCCCGGCTCCGGCGCACCTCGAGGGCCACCGGGATCAGCGACACCACGATGATCAGCGCGACGATCGGCAGCAGGTACTTGTCGACGTTCGGGATCCGGGAGCCCAGCGCGTAGCCGGCCAGGGTCAGCCCGACCGACCAGACCAGGCCGCCGATCACCTGCCACGTGGTGAAGACCCGGACGGGGACGCCGACGGTGCCGGCCATCGGGTTGAGCACGGTGCGGACGAGCGGGATGAACCGGGCCAGCACGATCGCCTTGCCGGCCCCGTACCTGTCGAGGGCGACGCGCGACCGGGCCACGGCGTCCTGCAGGCGCGGCCGGTCGGGCCGGTCGAGCAGTCGCGGTCCGGCCCGGCGGCCGATCATGTAGCCGACCTGTGCGCCCAGCAGTGCGCCGCCGGCAGCCGCGACCAGGACGGCGGGCAGCGACAGGTGCACGACCGCCGAGGCGCTGGTGGTGCAGAGCAGCCCCGCCGTGAACAGCAGCGAGTCGCCGGGCAGGAAGAACCCGACCAGCAGGCCGGTCTCGGCGAACAGGATCAGGAACACCCCGAGCGCGCCGAGACTCGACAGCAGGCTGCGCGGGTCCAGTGCCCCGAGGACGCCGCCGGCGGTGACGTCGAGGGTCGGGACACTGTCGAGTAGGGCGTGCATGCGATGGCTCCGTAGCAGGGGTCAGGGCGTGGGACGCTGGCTCGACGGACCACGGTGGTACTACGGCACAATGTAGTAGTTCACGGGCGAGGAGGCGGCATGACAGCGATCGGCCGCCGGCGTGGCGCCCTCGAGCAGGAGGTGCTCGGCTGTCTGGCTTCGGCCGGACGGCCCCTGACAGTCACGGAGGTCCTCGCCGATCTCGGTGGCGACCTCGCCTACACCACGGTCCTCACCGCGCTGAGCCGGCTGCACGCGAAGGGCGCCCTGCACCGGGAGCCGTCGGGCCGTGCGTTCGCGTACTCACTCCCCGAGGACCCGGCGGCGGTGGGGGCGTCGGTCACCGCCCGCCGGATGTCGCGCCTGCTGGACGCCGGGCCGGACCGCGCGGGCGTCCTTGCGCGGTTCGTCGCGGACCTGGGTCCCGACGACGAGCGATTGCTGACCGAGCTCCTGACCGATGCTCGCTCCGAGGGCGGGGAGCCGCGCGCGTGATCGTCGCGATGGTGCTGCCGCTCGCGGTCAGCCTGCTGCTCGGAGCCTCCGCTCCGTGGCTGGGGCATCGCCTGCCCCCGGCGACCGCCGTCCGCCTGCTCACGGTGGCGATGGTGGTGGCCGCGCTGGCCTCGGGATTCGTCCTCGCGGTCGCCGGCACGCTCGTGGTCGGCCAGATCCCGCAGGTCGCGGCCGAGGGGCACTGGTCGGCGCGCGTTCTGGGCTCGGGGATGCCGGTACCCGCGGTCGTAGGTGGTGCCGCGGCGATGACTGTCTGCGGGTTGCTGATGGCGGCGGTGCGCCGTGCGGTCCTCTCTGGCCGCGACCTCGTGCGGGCCGCACTCACCTGCCGGCGGCTGGGTCCCGACGTCGGCGGCCTGGTCGTGATCCATGACGACGAGCCGGACGCCTACGCGCTGCCCGGCCTGGGCGGACGGGTGGTCGTCTCGACCGCGATGCTGCGGGCGCTGCCGGCGGGGGAGCGGCGGGTGCTGCTCGCCCACGAGGCCGCTCACCTGGCCCACCACCACCACCTGTGGGTGCAGGCGGCGGATGTCGCCGCGGCCGCCGATCCGCTCCTCCGTCCGGCGGCGCGGGCGGTCCAGGTGGCGGTCGAGCGGTGGGCCGACGAGGTCGCCGCCGACGAGGTGGGCGATCGCGCCCTGGCGGCCCGGGCGCTGGCCCGCGCCGGCCTGGCGCGGGCGGCCGGGCGTGGGCGCCGGCGCGGTGCTTCCGTCGCTCTCGCCGGGACGGACGCCGCGGTGGCCGACCGGGCCCGGGCGCTCCTGGCGGGACCGCCGCCACGGCGCCGGGCGCTGGCGGGCGCCCTGGCCGCGACCGCGGTGACCCTGTCGGTCGCCGTCCTGGTCGCCAGCGTGCAGACCGAGGCGCGGTTCGAGGCCGCGGAGAGCGCGTACGCGGCGGCCCGCTGAGCCGCCGCGGGCATCAGGCCGGCCGGCTCCGCAGGGTGTGGGCCAGCAGACCGAGCGCCAGCGCCTGCAGGACGGCCACCGTCGCGACGAGCGCGGGAATCGACGTGTCGTAGAGCGCGCCGGCCATGGCTCCGCCGGCGACCGCCGCGGCGCCCTGCACCGCGGCGAACAGCCCGTACCCGGTCGCCCGCCGGCCGCTGGGTACGAGCTGGGCCACCAGCGCCTTGACCGTGCTGTCCTGCACGCCTCCCGCGGCGCCCCAGACCAGCACGCCGGCCAGGGCCACGAGCCAAGTGTTGGAGAAGGCGAGTGCCGGGACGATCGCGACCATGATCGGCAGCCCGAGGAGCGCACGCCCCTTCGACCGGTCGTGCAGCCAGCCGGTGACGAGTGCCGCGACGGCGGCCGCGGCCATGGCCGCCGCGTAGACGACCGGCACCGCGGCCACGGTGACCACCTGCTCGTGCACCAGGTGGTAGGAGATGACGCCGAAGGTGACGAGCCCGGCCGTGGTGAGACCGGCGGCGCCGGCGAACAGCCAGAACTCGCGGGGAAGATCGCGGCCGGTGCGCAGCAGGGAGTCCGGTGTGCGGTCCGACGCCCGCACCTCGTCGCCCAGCGGGTCGCCCACGCGCAGCCGGACCAACAGGAGGACGGCGATCGCCGCGGCCCCGGGCAGCGCGAGTGCGGCCATCGCCGGCCAGATCGCGCCCGTTGCCGCGACGATCCCGGCGACCAGGAGGGGGCCGGCGAAGGAGCCCACCTGGTCGAGCGCCTTGTGCACGCCGAACCCACGTCCGAGCCCGACGGGGCCTGCGGCGTGGGCGAGCAGCGTCGACTTGGCCGGGCTGCGTACGGCCTTGCCCGTTCGTTCGGTGAGGACGAGGACGGACGCCACCGCGAGACCGGCCGCGCCGAGGAACGGGGTGAGCGCCAGCGCCGGCACGCAGATCGCGGTCAGGGCGTATCCGCCGAGAGTCATGGACCAGTAGTTGCCGCTGCGGTCGACGCGCGGACCGAACACCAGCCGCAGGACCAGCGCGAGGGCCTCACCGGCCCCGGTGACGACACCGACCAGCAGCGCGGACGCACCCAGCGACGCGAGCAGCGGCCCGGTGATCGAGCGGGCTCCCTCGTAGACCATGTCGGCAGCCAGGCTCACCACGCCGAAGCCGACGACGGCCCGCCACGGGGACCACGACGTCGGGACGGGGGCGTCGGCCCGCGCAGGCTGCACGTCGTCCGCCGCGCGGGCTGCTGAGTCGGTCACGTCTCCTCCTTCCGGTACATGCGGCCTCCCTTTGCCCGAGTGCTACTACATTCGAAGGTAGTAGAACCGCCGATGAGGAGCTCCCCGGACATGATGACTCTGCGGCGTCTGGACGACCGGCTGCTCGCCGACGTGAACGACCTCGCCCGGCACACGCATTGGCTGCATGGTGCCGTGCTCGGCTTCGCCACCTACGGCCTGGTCCTCTTCGCCGGGCTGATGCTTGCGGCCCTGCTGGTCCGGCGCACCGGCAGCGACCGGGGGCTGGCCGCCGCCGGCTGGTCGGCGCTGGCCACGCTGGTCGCGGTCGGACTCAATCAGCCGCTGGTCGCCGTGTTCGGCGAACGCCGTCCGTACAGCGTCCACCCGCACCTGCTCGTGCTGGCCACGCACAGCACCGACCCCTCTTTCCCGAGTGACCACGCGGTGATGGCCGGCGCGGCCGCAGCCGGCCTCTGGCTGGCCTCCCGCCTCCTCGGCGCGATCGCCGCCGTGGCCGCGGCGGCGATGGCCTTCAGCCGGGTCTACATCGCTGCCCACTACCCCTGGGACGTGGTGGCCGGGCTCGCGTTCGGCGCGCTCGTGGCGATCGTGGGCTGGTTCCTGCTGCGGACGCCGCTGACCTCCGTGACCCGCTGGCTGCGGGAGCGGCCCGGCGTGCGCGCCGCCTTCGGCCGACCGGGACCGGCGCCCGCATGAGTGGTCTGGTCGACCGGGTGCTCGGGCTCCCCGGCTGGCTGGTCCTGCTGATCACCGGCCTGGTCGTGTTCGCCGAGGACGCGGTCTTCGTCGGGTTCATCATCCCCGGGGAGACGGTGGCCGTGCTCGCCGGAGCGGCCGCCAAGCTGGGGCACGTCTCCCTGGCCGGTGTCCTGCTGGTGGTGGTCCTCGCCGCCGTCGTCGGCGACAGCATCGGCTACGAGGTAGGCCGCCATGTCGGACCCCGGGTGCTGGACCTGCCGATCCTGCAGAAGCGGCGGGCGCGCCTCGACGGCGCCCACGACCTCCTGGCCCGCCGCGGCGGGAGCGCCGTGTTCCTCGGCCGGTGGGTCGCCTTCTTCCGCGCGGTCATGCCGGCCCTCGCCGGCTCGGCGCGCATGCCCTACCCGCGGTTCCTGGCGTTCAACGCGGCCGGGGGACTCGCCTGGGGCGCCACGGTGGTGCTGCTGGGCTATGCGGCAGGGGCCTCCTACGCCCGGGTCGAGAAGCTCGCCGGCCGCGACGCTGCACTCGTGGTCCTCGCGGTTGCCCTCGTGGCCCTGCTGGTCTGGCGGCTGCGCCGACGCGCCGGGAACGCGCCGCGCTGACGCGGGTCGGTTCAGCGGTCGCCCAGCAGCCGGGCGACCCCGCTCAGCCGTGGGTCACCGGTCATCGAGCCGAGCCAGGCCGACCATCCAGGTCGTGACCGCAGGGCGTCCAGAGCTACACGGGCGGCCTGCCGATCGCCCCGGCGGGACGCTGCGAGCGCCGCGTAGAGGTCGCGGGCACCGACCGGTGCGAAGACCGCGAGCGTCTCGTAGTCGCCCTCGTCGTAGGCCCGCTGCAGGTTGCGCAGCATCCGCAGTTGAGCGACGGGGTCGCCGGAGTCGTCGACCCGGAGGTCCATCCGCACGCCGTCGTCCTCGTCGTCCGCTGGGTCGCCGCCTATCACCAGCAGGGCGGCCGACTGCCGGCCACGCAGGTCGCCACCGGCGTCCTGTCCAGCGGCCAGGGCGGCCAGGAGCCGGTCGGGGAGGTCGCCATCGGCGGTGGCGTAGGCCCGGGCCATGGCGGGCAGCACGTCGTCGCCGGCGAGCATGTTGCCCTGCACGCTGAAGCCCTCGCCGACGAGGTGGCCGCTCACGGGAAAGGCGCCCGGCCCGGTGTCGGCAGCGACGGCACCGGTGACGCCCAGGACGGCGATCTGCCGGTCGGTGTCCTCGGCGGCGTGCGCAGCCCGGCGGACCAGCAGTTCGGGCGAGCCGCCGTCGGCGAGTCCGGCCAGCAGCGCGCGGCCCAGGCCCCGCCGGCTGCGGGCCTGCACGGCCACGATCCCCACCCCCGGCCGGGCCGTCGGCACAGACCGGCCGACGGCCAGGATGCAGGAGGAGACCGCGATCCCGAGGTCGCCGCTGGCGGTGTCCCGGGCGAGGACGGAGAAGGTCACCCCTCCTCGGCCGCCCTGCCCAGCTCGCGCACGCCGTCGACCTGCCGGCCGAGGGTGGCGGTCACCCGCTCCGTGGCGGCGCGCTCGGGCAGGCGCTCCGCGAAGGGGTAGCGGCACAGCACGATCGAGGCGCCGGCGGCGAGCGGGGCCAGCAGCCAGGCGACCGGCCCGGCCTCGGCGGCGACGTGGGCGTCGACCAGGATCCGGTCCTCCGGGCCGATCCCGAGCCGTGCCGCCAACTCGGTGGCGGTCTCCACGAGGCCGCCCAGCGTCAGCTCGAGTCCCCCGGCGAGGAGTCCGGGGGCGGCGGGATCCGGCGGCGACCACGGCGCGAACCGGTCACCGGCGGTGCGCACCTCGAGGGCGAAGTCGCGGGCCGGCCCGGCGTACCCGGCCATGCCGGCGCCCAGGGGGTGCAGGGAGAGCCCGAGGAGCTCGGCGTCCCCGTCGTCCTCCTCCAGCGCGGCCAGCCGGTCCTGCGAGGCGAGGACGACGTCGACGCCGGCCAGCCCCCCGTCGTCCTCCGGGGCGTTGTCGAGGACCGTCGCCCCACAGCTCCAGATCCCCAGCAGCACCGCCGCCGTCTGCCAGTGCACGGGGAGCGCGACGGCGACCGTGCTGCCCGGGGCGACGTCGAACTCCTCCTGGAGGAGGTTGGCCGTCTTGGCCACCCAGTTGTCGAGCGTCGTCGCGGAGAGTTCCACCCGCTCGCCGGTGGAGTCGTCGTAGTGGGTGACGAGCGGCCGGGCGGGGTCGCGGTCACGGGCGGTGGCGAGCAGGCCGGCCGGGCCGATCGGTGGCATGGGGCCAGGATCCCAGGCGTGCCCAACGGCCGATGCCGCCACCCGGGGAGGTGGCGGCATCGACGGTCAGCGGCGCTTCTTCGTGGGCGGTTCGCCCTGGGCCAGGGCCTTCTGCGCGGCCACCGGGTCGTACGCGCAGGCATCCGTCGTGTCGACCGCAGGGGAGGTCGGTGCGCTCGCCGAGGAGTCTGCGGACGTCGTCGTGGCCGCCGCGCTCGACGCTGCGGTGGGCGCCGGGCCGGACGACGCGCCCGGGGACGGCGGGTGCAGCGCGTCCTCGACCAGGCTGCGCATCTTGTCGTAGTTGGGGTACGCGGGCTTGATCACCGAGTCGTCGAACACCACGCTCTTGATCCCGGCGCTCTTGACCTTCAGGGCCAGGTCCACGAAGTCGCCCACGACGGACTGTGGGATGTCGGTGGAGACGATGTTCTGCGTCGACGCCGCGATCTGCTGGTACCTGCTCAGCAGCGTCACCGGGTCGGCTGCCTTGGCGATGGCGTTGATCATGCAGCGCTGCCGGGCCATGCGCAGGTAGTCGGTGAGGCCGAACCGTCCGCGGGCGTAGTTCAGGGCACGCGCGCCGTCCATGTGCTGGTTCGGACCGGGCGCGATGTAGTCGTCGGGCAGTTCACCGGTGCTCGTGACACCGTTGACCGGCACCCAGTAGTTCACGTTCACGGTGATGCCGCCGAGGGCGTCGATCAACTGGCTGAAGCCGTCCATGTTGACCAGGACGAAGTAGTCGATGGTCAGGCCCAGGGCCTCGCCGACGCCGAGCTTGAGGAAGTCCGCGCCCGGGTTGTCGGTCGGGCCGAGGATGTCGGGGTGGGCGGCCGGTCCGTTGCGGTAGACGGCGTTGAGCAGGCTCTCGCTCTCCGCGCCGGCGTCGAAGCCGTCGGGGTACACCTTGTGCAACGGGCTGTTCGCGGGGAACGGCAGGTTCTCGAGGTTGCGCGGGAGGCTGAACGTCGTCGTCGCCCCGCTGTGGGTGTCGATGCTGGCGACGATGACGGAGTCGGTGCGGACGCCGTCGCGGCCGGCGCCGCCGTCGCCGCCGAGCAGCAGCACGTTGACCCGGTCCTTGTTGCCCCACGGGTTGACCTTGGCGCTGTCAGGCACCGTCGCCGACTGCACGTCGGTACCGAACAATCCGGTGATCAGGTTGCGCTGGACGGCAGCCAGATGCGCTGCCTCGAACGCTGGCGCGGCGACACCGAGAGCCAGCAGGACGACGAGGACGCTGCCGATGAGGTGCTGGCCGGTGGTGGCGGAGTCCGGGGCGAGCACGCGGTACTGGGCGATGACGACGAGGGCCCAGATGACGGCGATGACCACGGCCGCGGCGATGATCAGCAGCAGGCCGGTCGGGCTGACCGCCATTCGCAGGGCGATGTGCTTGCCGCCCGTGGCCAGCCAGGCGCAGACGCCGATCAGCGCGAGCAGCCCGGCCAGGAGGACCCAGCCGATCCTGCGGTAGCCCGCCGCCAGGAAGCCGGTGCCCGGAAGGAGCGCGCCGAGCGCGGTCAGGCCGAGGGCGCGACCGAACCCGGGGACCGGGCCTTCGGCCGGCCGGGGGCTCGAGCCGCCCCGGACGGACTGTCCCCGTCCGACCCGTTCCGAGTCGCGGGCCGACGGGTAGCGGCCCGGACCCGCAGGCGTGGCGGTGGAGGGACGCGCCCCCGCCCGCTGGGGACGACCGGCCCGTGGGTCCAGGCGCGGCGGCAGGGGGCGATCGCCGGGCGCCCCCGGATGCCCCTCACGCACTCGGCTCACGGGTTACCTCATTCGCAGATCTGTGCGGACGTTCCGGCCGTCGTCAGCCGGTGCCTGGCCGGGTTCGGCCGCGTGCGTCCAGAATGGCACTGAGACCGAATCGTAAGCACAGCCGACGGCGGCGGCCAGGATGCGACACGTCCCCGCCGTGCCACCCGGCCCCCCGCGTCCTCACCGGTCGCACCGGTCACATCCGGGACGTGGGCGGCGCTGACCGTCGCGGCCACTGATTCCCTCTGATCTACCGCGCAGACGGAGCCGGAGCGGGCCGCGTGGGCCAGGGCAGCGAGTGCCGCGCGAGGCGTTGTGCCGGAGTCGCGTCGCGTGAGCATCACCGCAGAGGGAGATATCCCACAGTGCAGCCTGCGCGTGCCGGCCGCAGCCGATCCCTGTGCTGCCCCGTGCCCGCCGCGACAGGGATCGCGACGCCGCAACGACCGAACCGGAACCGTCGGCCGGAGCCGGCGTCGCGCCCCGGCAGGTTCCCCTACTCGGCGTCGGCGATGGTGCAGATGACCGCGCCGCTGGTGACCGCGGCGCCGACCTCGGCCGACAGCCCGGAGATCGTCCCGGCCTTGTGGGCGGCGATCGGCTGCTCCATCTTCATCGCCTCGAGGACGACGACCAGGTCGCCGGCCTCGACGGTGGCGCCGTCCTCGACGGCCACCTTGACGATCGTGCCCTGCATGGGCGAGGTCAGGGTGTCGCCCGAGGCCGCCGAGCTCCCGCCCCCGCCGCCGCGCTTGCGGGGCTTGGCCGCGGCGCCCGGTGCCGCACCGCCGGCGGCGAGTCCGGCCGGCAGCGTGACCTCGAGCCGTCGTCCGCCGACCTCGACGACGACGGTCTGCCGGGGTGCGGACTCCTCGGCCTCGGCCGGCGCGGCGTCGTAGGGCGGGATCTGGTTGTCCCACTCGGTCTCGATCCACCGCGTGTGCACCGTGAAGGGCTCGCTGGTGAAGGCCTCGTCCCGCACGACCGCGCGGTGGAACGGGATGACCGTGGGCATCCCCTCGACGATCAGCTCGTCGAGCGCGCGGCGGGCCCGGGCCAGCGCCTCGCCGCGGGTGGCACCGGTGACGATCAGCTTGGCCAGCATCGAGTCGAACGCCCCGGCGACCTCGCCGCCGGTCTCGACGCCGGAGTCCCAGCGCACGCCGGGGCCCTGCGGGATCTCCAGGCGCTGCACCGGGCCGGGCGCGGGCATGAAGTTCCGGCCGGCGTCCTCGGCGTTGATCCGGAACTCGATGCTGTGCCCGCGCGGCTCCGGGTCCTCGGTGAGCGTCAGTTTCTCGCCGTCGGCGATGCGGAACTGCTGGCGGACGAGGTCGAGGCCGCTGGTCTCCTCGCTGACCGGGTGCTCGACCTGCAGGCGCGTGTTGACCTCGAGGAAGGAGATCGAGCCGTCGGTGCCGACGAGGTACTCCACCGTGCCGGCGCCGTGGTAGCCGGCCTCCTTGCAGATGGCCTTCGCGGACTCGTGGATCCGCGCGCGCTGCTCGTCGGTGAGGAACGGCGCGGGCGCCTCCTCGACCAGCTTCTGGTTGCGGCGCTGCAGCGAGCAGTCGCGGGTGCCGACGACGATCACGTTGCCGTGCGTGTCGGCGAGGACCTGCGCCTCGACGTGCCGCGGCTTGTCCAGGAACCGCTCGACGAAGCACTCGCCGCGGCCGAACGCCGAGACGGCCTCGCGGACGGCGGAGTCGAACAGCTCGGGGATCTCCTCCTTGGTGCGGGCGACCTTCAGCCCGCGGCCGCCACCGCCGAAGGCGGCCTTGATCGCGACCGGCAGCCCGTGCTCCTCGGCGAACGCGACGACCTCGTCGGCGTCCTTGACCGGGTCCTTGGTGCCGGGGACCAGCGGCGCGCCGGCCTTGGTCGCGATGTGCCGGGCCTTGACCTTGTCGCCGAGGGAGATGATCGCGTCGGGGGAGGGGCCGATCCAGGTGAGGCCCGCGTCGATGACCGCCTGCGCGAAGTCGGCGTTCTCCGAGAGGAAGCCGTACCCGGGGTGCACCGCGTCGGCGCCGGACTGCTTGGCCGCGTCGATGATCTTCTCGATCACGAGGTAGGAGTCGCCAGGGGTGGTACCCCCGAGGGCGAACGCCTCGTCGGCCACCCGGACGTGCAGGGCGTCCCGGTCCGGTTCGGCGTAGACGGCCACGCTGGTCAGACCCGCGTCCTTGCAGGCACGTGCCACTCGCACGGCGATCTCACCGCGGTTGGCGATCAGGACCTTCTGCACCGGTGTTCTCCCTCTCGAGTCCGGACCTCCGGACTGTAGTTCTCGGGCCCTGACCTGCGTCGTCGCAGGCCCGGGCAGCGGTCAGCGGCGCCAGAGATCGGTGATGGCCAGGCCGCGCTTGGCCAGCTGGGTGCGGAGGACCGTCAGGGACAGCCCGACGACGGCGGCCGGGTCGCCCTCCACCCGACGCACGAACGGGGCGCCGAGGCCGTCGAGGGTGAACGCGCCGGCCACGGCCAGCGGTTCTCCGGTGGCCACGTACGCCTCCAGCTCCTGCGGCGTGGGGCTGGCGAAGTACACGACCGTGGACGCCACCGCGATGTCCCGGCCGACGACGGCGCCGTCCTGGACGTCGAAGAGCGCCTGCCCGGTGTGCAGCACACCCGAGCGGCCGGCCATGCGCTGCCAACGCTCGCGCGCCTCGGCGGCGTCGGCCGGCTTGCCCAGGGGCTTGCCGTGGAACTCCAGGAGCGAGTCGCAGCCGATGACCAGCGCGTCGGTCTCCTGCTTCGCCACGGCGGTCGCCTTGGCCGCCGCCAGCAGCGCGACCTGCTCGGCGACCCGAGGTGCCGTGACCGCCGACTCGTCGACCTGGCTGACGACGACGTCGGGGGCGAGGCCGGCCTGCCGCAGCAGCGAGAGCCGGGCGGGGGAGGCCGACGCCAGGACCAGCCGGCGGTCGACGCTCACGCGAACCTGCCCGAGGCGCGCCATCCACCGGGACCGGGCTGCGCGGGACGACGGTGGGCGTCGGCGTAGGAAGCCCAGGCGCCCACGGGCGTCGGACGACGGCGTTCCCGCCGCTGCGACATCGCCGCGACGACCACGGTCAGCGCCGCGACCTCCTCGGCGGTGGGTTCCCCACGGACGATCCGCAGCAGGGGCTGCTCACTCACAGCGGGATGTTCCCGTGCTTCTTGGCCGGCAGCGTCTGCCGCTTGTTCGCCAGCACCCGAAGCGCCTTGGTCACCTGTACCCGGGTGTGCGACGGCGGGATGACCGCGTCGACGTAGCCCCGGTCGGCGGCGATGTAGGGGTTGGCCAGCGTGTCCTCGTACTCGGCGATCAGCTCCGCGCGGCGCGCGTCGGGGTCGTCGGCCGCGGCGAGCTCCTTGCGGTACAGGATGCCGACCGCGCCCTGGGCGCCGACGACCGCGATCTGTGCGCTCGGCCAGGCCAGGTTGATGTCGGCGCCGAGGTGCTTGGACCCCATGACGTCGTAGGCGCCGCCGTAGGCCTTCCGGGTGATCACGGTGATCAGCGGGACGGTCGCCTCGGCGTAGGCGTAGATGAGCTTCGCGCCGCGCCGGATGATGCCCTCCCACTCCTGCGACGTGCCGGGCAGGAAACCCGGGACGTCGACGAAGGTGAGCACCGGGAGGTTGAAGGCGTCGCAGGTGCGCACGAAGCGCGCGGCCTTCTCGCTGGCGTCGATGTCGAGCGTGCCGGCGAACTGCGTCGGCTGATTCGCCACGATGCCCACCGGGCGGCCCTCGACCCGGCCGAAGCCGATCAGGATGTTGGGCGCGAACAGCGGCTGCACCTCGAGGAACTCGCCGTCGTCCACGACGTGCTCGATGACGGTGTGCATGTCGTAGGGCGTGTTCGCCGAGTCCGGGATGAACGTGTCGAGCTCGAGGTCCTCGTCGGTCAGCGCGTCCGGGAGGACGACATCGACCGGGGCGACGTCCAGCGTCGGCAGCGGGTCGAGGTTGTTGCTCGGCAGGTAGGACAGCAGCGCCTTCACGTAGTCGAGGGCGTCCTCCTCGTCCTCGCCGAGGTAGTGGGCCACGCCGGACTTCGTGTTGTGCGTCCGCGCGCCCCCGAGCTCCTCGAGGGTGACCTCCTCACCGGTGACGGTCTTCACGACGTCGGGACCGGTGATGAACATCTGGCTGGTCTTGTCGACCATGACGACGAAGTCGGTCAGCGCGGGGGAGTAGACGTGCCCTCCGGCCGCCGGACCCATCACGAGCGAGATCTGCGGGATGACCCCGGAGGCGTGCACGTTGCGCTGGAAGATCTCGCCGTAGAGGCCGAGGGAGACCACGCCCTCCTGGATCCGCGCGCCGCCGCCCTCGTTGATGCCCACGACCGGGCAGCCGTTGGTCACCGCGAAGTCGAGGACCTTGACGATCTTCTCGCCGTAGACCTCGCCCAGACTGCCGCCGAACACGGTGACGTCCTGGGAGAAGATCGCGATCGGCCGGCCGTCGACGGTGCCGTACCCGGTGACGACGCCGTCGCCGAAGGGCCGCTTGTCCTCCATGCCGAAGTTGGTCGACCGGTGACGGGCGAACTCGTCGAACTCGGTGAACGAGCCCGGGTCCAGCAGCGCCTCGATCCGCTCGCGCGCGGTCATCTTCCCCGCGGCGTGCTGCTTCTCGACGGCGCGCTCGGACCCCGCGTGGGTGGCCTCCTGCACGCGGCGCTCGAAGTCGGCCAGCTTTCCGGCGGTCGTGTGGATGTCGATGTCGTCGGGGACGTTCTCCCCGGCGCTCGACAGCTCGGCGGCGCTCACGGCCCGTAGCGTAAGGGAGTGCCCGACGCCCCTTCATCTCGCTGGTCGGATCTGGACCGCCCTGCACTCGACGGGGTGACTCTCGAGTCGGCTCTGACCCGCGACAGCGGGTTGTGGCGCTCGCTGGAGGTGATCGAGGAGATCGGGTCGACCAACGCGGCTCTCGCGGCTGCCGCGGCCGCCGACGCTCCCGAGGGGACGGTGCTCGTCGCCGAGTACCAGGTCGCCGGCCGGGGGCGGCTGGACCGCGTCTGGACGTCGCCGCCGCGAGCGGGTCTCACCGTCTCCTTCCTGCTGCGGCCCGATGTGCCGGCCGCCCGCCGCGCGTGGCTGCCGCTGCTGACCGGGGTCGCGCTGGCCGAGGCCGTTCTCGAGGGAACCGGCGTCCGCAGTTCTCTCAAGTGGCCCAACGACCTGCTCGCCGTCGACGGGCGCAAGCTGGCCGGCATCCTGGCCGAGAGCTCTGGGACGGCGGTCGTCGTCGGCGTCGGCCTCAACGTGAACACCACCACGGCCGAACTGCCGGACACCGGGACGTCGCTGTCGCGGGTGCTCGGGACGTCGGTCGACCGCGGCCCGGTCCTGCTTGCCTTCCTGCGTGCCGTGGAGCGGCGGTACCGGCGCTGGACCGAGGTGCTGGGCGACCCGGTCTCGTCGGGCCTCGCCCAGGACTATCTGGGCTGGTCGTCCACGGTCGGGTCCGAGGTCGCGGTGAGCCTCCCCGACGGGTCGACGCTCTCCGGCACGGCGCAGGCAGTCGACTGGGACGGCCGCCTCGTGGTCGCGACGCCGACCGGCACGGTCGAGCTCGCGGCGGGTGACGTGCAGCACGTGCGCCGCGCCTAGTCGCTCACGGGCTGGGCGTCACCATGTGGCCGCCCGGCAGCACCGCTGTCTCTGCACGTCAAGCCGATGTGTGGGCTCCGCGCGCCGTGGGCCCCACCGTGACTGATCGCTGACAGACTGCGCCCCCAGCCCGCGAAAGGAGACCGGCATGCCTCGTATCGTGTCGCCGCATGAGCTCACCGCCGACCGGGATACCGGGGCCGCGATCGGGGTCGCTGCCGGCTGGGTGGCGGCGCTGCGCCGGGGGACGACGACGGAGCGGCTCCGGGCGCTGACCGACCCCGCAGGCCCGCGTGCCCTCGCCGCGGTGGCGCGGAGGCTGCCGGCGGTTGAAGCCGCCTTCTCCGGTTCGCCGGCGGGTCACGAGTTGCGTGCGTGGTTCGGGCCCGGCCGGGCGTTGCCGCTCGATCGGGCGCCGGTCGCGCTGCTCCCGCTGCCCGCGATCGAGGCCGACTACCTCCGCGGGCGCGCGAAGCAGGCGCTGCGCACCAACGTCACCCGGGCCCTCGAGGCCGGGGTGCGCGTCTCGGCGCCGGGGTCGGCTGCGGAACTCTTCGACTGCATCGCCGAGCTCGCCGCTCGACGCCGGCAGCCGGTCGGTGGGATGGTGCCCCGCCGTCCGCGCGACGGCCTCGTGCGGCACTTCGCCGTGGCGTGGGACGGCGCCGGCGAGCCGGTCGCCCTCACCGAGACGATCACCGACGGTCCGTGGGCCGGCCTGGCAGTGCTGGTCAGCGACGGTGCCCATCCCCAGGCCTCGCCCGCGCGCTACCTGCTGCACCTGCACACCGTTCGTCACCTGCTCGCCCAGGACGTCCGGCAGCTGGTGGTCGGTGGATCGATGCTCCTCTCAGCGCCGGGCGTGCGCTACTTCCAGCAGCGCACCGGGTTCGTGCCCGTGCGGCTCAAACCGACCCTGCTGGCCGGCGTGCGAGGGCGGGAGCTGCTGCTGCGCGAACCGCCGATCCTCACCCTCGAGGATCTGCTTCCCGCCGTGATCCCCGTGCCCCGACCGCGTCCACTGGGCGAGGATGACGGCGGCGTCCCGTTGCCGCAGGCGGGGGCACGACGCGACGCGATCCGGTGCTGATGTCCTGGTCTCCGGCGGCACGAGCGGCGAGATAAGGGGCTTCGTCGAGGGAGTCGTCGCCGAGGAAGGCGCGGCGCTCGACGAGCTGCGCACGGCGGCCGCCCGGAACGGTCGTCTCGTGGCGGTCGTGCGGGACCCGTGGGGCAGGCGCCGTCACCGGGACGGGTTGTGCGGAAGCGGTCCGTGGCGAGAATCGCAGCCGGTAACCGTATGCGTCTCTTTTCGTTACCATCGCCGCGAGGGCGATTCCGGGCGCCTGCTCGAAGTCCCGCTGCGAGGTTGGTGTCATGAAGTTCAGCAACGCGTCCGTACCCGTGCCGTC
>Ga0308174_10000632_pt1 | contig 15228 bp, 8 predicted proteins | sample PhyPR2_FD_203894 | JGI IMG/M metagenome (GOLD analysis project Ga0308174, IMG submission 203894) | Soil microbial communities from UC Gill Tract Community Farm, Albany, California, United States - DLSLS.P.R2 | ecosystem: Environmental > Terrestrial > Soil > Agricultural land | place: USA...
GTCCGGAGAATTGCCGCCTCGAAGCGTCGCTATTACATTCGACGATGGAACCTACGACTTCTACAGCCAGGCGTTCCCTATTCTGCAGAGTTTCGGATTCCCTGTCACCGTATACGTGACAACGTATTACAGCGACTTCAACCGGCCGGTTTACGACCCCATCGCCTCGTACATCATCTGGAAATCGCAGGCGCCGAAAATCCACTGGCCTGAAGTGCTTCGCAGCAACGACACTTATTCGCTTCCGCAAGCCAAAGCTTTCGTTCGACAGCGAATGCATCAGTATCCCGGCGAAGAACATCTCGACGGCCGCCAAAAGGACGACCTCTTGGCGCAACTCGCTCGTCGTTTGGGCGTGGATTACGATGCGATCACCGCCAAGCGGATTATTCACATCATGAACGCGAACGAAGCTCGGGAACTTGCCGGTCGGGGGGTCGATCTACAGCTTCATACCCATCGCCACGGCGTTTCCTGTAACCGTGAGATCTTCATGCGGGAAATCCAGGACAATCGCGCGAGATTGAAGGCGTTCGGTGCTTCCGCCGCGCGACACTTCTGCTATCCCGGCGGTGTGCACCGGCCTGAGTTTCTGCCTTGGCTGAAGGAATGCGGCATCGACTCGGCCACCACGTGCGAACTCGGGCTCGCGTCGCGAAGCAGCGAATCCCTTCTGCTGCCCCGGATGGTCGATACCAGCGGTGTTACTGACGATGAATTTGCCGCCTGGCTCAGCGGCGTCGCCCATTTTCTCCCCAAACGTCCTTACGTCGAGGCAAAAGGCCAGTTTCTGGAAGAGCGGTTCGGGCTACAAGCCGCGCCGTCCCTGAATTCCTGATAACAGACATGCGAAACTTGAAAAACATGACAGGACACTCGTCAGAAGTCGCCGCCGGCTCCCGGTTTGAATTCGGGAAAAACTGGGCTTCGTTTCTGGCAACGCTTGACGACGCTCGAATCAAAAACGCCGAGCAGTCGCTCATCCAGATGCTCGAAATGCCGGATTTAAAAGGGAAGACCTTTGTCGATGTCGGCTGCGGCAGTGGCCTCTTCAGCCTTGCGGCGCGACGCTTGGGCGCTTCCGTTCATTCGTTCGATTATGACCCGGCGAGCGTTGGCTGCACCGCTGAATTGAGACGCCGCTACTTCCCGAACGACGCCTCCTGGCATGTCGAAGAAGGTTCGGCGCTGGATCCGGCGTATCTCAAATCGCTTGGCCGCTTTGACATCGTGTATTCCTGGGGTGTTCTCCACCACACGGGTAACATGTGGAGCGCCTTGGACAACGTCAATGCTCTCGTTCAGCCGGGGGGCCGCCTGTTCATTGCCCTGTATAACGACCAGGGCAAGATCAGCGTCCGCTGGACCAAAGTAAAGCGGCTCTACAATCAACTGCCGCGCTCCTTGCATTTTCTCGTCGTCGGTCCCGTTCTGGTGCAGCAATCCTGGCGCCGGGTTGTAAAAGGTACGTTGCGGGGACGTCCCTTCCAGTGGTTGCGCGACTATCACACTCAGCGTGGCATGTCTTACTGGCACGACATCATCGATTGGGTCGGCGGCTACCCCTTCGAAGTCGCCCGCGCCGACGAAGTCTTCGAGTTCTATAAGGCCCGCAATTACACTCTGACTCGCCTGATTACCGATTGCGGCCTCGGCTGCAATCAGTTCGTCTTTGTCAAAACCACCTAAGGAACTACTGCCGCACTCAGCGGCTGTTGGGCAACAACCCTCCCCGTACTGTCCCGGAACTGAACGCGATAGTAGACGACTCGTCCTGGAGCGGCTGGAATCGTAACCGTGCAGCCACTCACGCAGGGCACTCCCGTGGCCGCTGCCGACTCCGTAGTAGCGAAGAAGAACGGCATCGCCGCGTTAATCGCCGGTGTCGCGGCAATGCAGGCTTCCTGCCGGGCTGTGCAATAAAACTGCGATGCTGAACCATACTCGGCGTAGCCGAATTCGACCACCGCATTGTTCACACCGGCGCCGCCGTTTAACTTGATCGGAATCGGCACATACGCCTGCCGATTGCCGTTGTCCTGCGTTGCCGTGGGCACCTGAATTAGTTTCAAAGAGGAATCCGCGATGCTCGTGAACAGCCATGAGCCATCGGGGATCGTTCGCGCATTCCAAAACACACTTTGCTGCTCATACTTGCCCAGCGCGTTGCTCAGAACACGAAATGTCTTGCCCTGCGGATCTTCGGCGATTCGCTGAATCTTCACAGCCTGTACGGCGGCCCCCATCGCCGTTACGCAGATGTCATTCGGAATCGTGAGAGTCGTCTGCAGTGTTATCCAGTTATTCGTGCAGAACTGGTTGGTAATGCCAGGAGCGTTGAAGTAGATGTCGCCCGCGGCCGATCCGCTATAACACTCACCGGCGGCCAGCGCGACACACCACTGGAATTGAGTCGACGAATCGGTCGTCAACATCGCCGATGGCCCGGAGACCTCTTTCATTGCCCTCGACCCGGAATTCGCGAAGTACGGAATCAGCTTGTACTTTGTTGAGACGTCCAGCCCCCGTATGCGGAAGAGTTGACCGCCGGCTAACGTGACGTTCGTCGCCAGGACCGGACTTCCGCCGTAGAACGGATGATCATCCACATACTGGTTGTATGTCGCTTCGTCCGGTGGGTTCGAGATGGACGCGGAAGGATGTCCTTCCAGGGGCAAGCCGGTCCCCAAGCCATTGAAGCCGGGAGATCCTAAATGGAACGGTGCCGGCGGATTCAGTAAACGCGCCGGCTCCATTCCCTTGACTGCCTCATTGGTGATTGACCATCGCCCGTATATCGGGTGGTTCACATACGTCGAGTGATTCGGCGTGATGACTTCGGAGAAGGTATTTGTACCGTCGGTTGTCAGCGCTCCGGCCGAAGTATCCCACCACGACGCGATTCCCGTGTTGTCCGCATTGGGAAAAATCCCGGGCGAAAGCATATCCAGTGTTCCACCCGCGGCAACGGCCACATACGGGTATGCCGTCCCGTACAGATAGCGCCGCTGCACGTACCACGTCTTGCCATCGGCGCCTTTGTCAAGTAGACGAAGGATTTCTAAGCGGGTGTAATTGGACGAATCCGTGCTGAGCAGGTCTCCGGGAAGCGCAGGCAGCGACGACGGTATAGTGCTCGATACTACTGATAAAACCGGCTCTCCAGTAACGCTGATTGTGACACAGCCGTAACTCCAGGAAGCGCTCGGCCAGTCCTTGACCGTATTCCCTGCCGGCTGAGGCATAGTGCAGCTTCCCGTGGATGTGCTCAACGCGTTAGCCAGTTTCACCTGGTACGCAGCCCCCGTCTTCATTCGAAGCGTATTCATGCTGACTTGTACCAGCGGTGAGGCCGATGTCGCGAGCAGCGCGTGCAGTACGCTCCAGCGATGCAGCGATCCCGCCCCGCCTGTAATCGTACTCGTGCTCGCCACGATGCACCCCTTCATGCCCGTGTACGTGCTGCCTGTAACTGCCGGATTGTCGACGCACCCTGCCGCAGTTCCGAACTGCGCGCTTTGCATCGCTGCGGTCCGATTCGGATCGTACGCAGCCACCCAGCCCGCCGTATCCTGACCCGCCCAGGAATAGAAATAAAACTTTCCGTTCGCCCACTCCCCGCCGCGGTAACGGCTCACCATGCTACAGCATGCCAGCCCGTAAGTCGTATATAGCGGATCGAATTCCGTTAGCAGAGCACCCAAGTCGCGATCCCATGGCATGGTTTGGGTAAAAGTCGTATGCGGCAGGCCGGAATTGGAAAACAGCGGTTGGTTTGTGAGATCCGCGTCCTGGCCAGGTGTTTTGTGGCCGCTGTAAGTCGCCTTCAAAATAACGTGAGTTCCGGACAAAGCGCCCTTTGCTGGATCGTTTCCCCCCACAACACAGTAAAAGGTGTTCGCATCGTTGTCGTCGAATGGCTCCGAAAGAATCCCTGCGCAGTAATTCGAAGCATTCCATCCCGGATCCTTATAATTGGTGGACATCACTCCGAGGAACCGCGCTTCGCCGTCACTGGAAATCCAGTACAACACCGGTACCCCGCTCTCGAATAGCTGGCAGTGGTACCCTGTCTTTCCATTGCTTGCGACCACCGGCGCCGGACTACACATCGTCCCCGTGCCACTGGATGTCATTGCCGCGCTGGCGCCGCCATTCAAGTCTCCAGGAAGACTCAGGTTCCTCACGAGAACACCCGTGTGTGGCTCCACTGCCGACGCGCTTCGATCTGTTGTCGGGAACGTGGGGTAAAAATAGCTGCCGTTATTCGCCGGATCGATTGGTATCTGCTCCCCGAAGCCCAACCCCGACGGAACAGTCTCAGTCGTAAAGCGGCCGGACGCTGTCGACCCACCGCAAGTGATTTGAAAATAATACGGGGTTGCAGCCTGGAGAGCCCTGCTGACGTTTGTTCCTGTCAGACTGGCCGCTACCGTGCGCGTGCCTATGACTACGATGCGGTTGGCGCCATTCGTAATACTGCCTGGGCGGCTGTCCAGATTTGCGCCCGCAAATAGGCTGGTGTTCACGTCCGCCGCCAGTGGCGTATAGCTCTGCGATGTGCTCACCGCGACCGTACAGGCATTCGTGTCCGGAGCCGTATAAGCCACCACCGCCTGCGTCGCAGTCGTGCCGAGCACCCTCATGTTCGTAATTCCCGCCAGCGCCATCGCGGGGAAGAATAGCCAGAGGAGTGGCTTAATCAAAGCGTTCATGCCCGCCTGAACTTTCCGAATCGCGAAACCGATACCTCCGGGAGTAGTCGATTGCGAGCCGTCCCGCGGTACGCCGCGAATCGCACGCGTTACGTACCGTCGACTGAAATTGTTTCGGATCGCATCCGGCAGTAGCTCGCGGTCGTAGGACGTATACGGGTCATGTTCCGTCAAGTAGAGTTTCGTCACTGTTCTTACCTGGTGTAATACACGCGCACTTCGCCGCGGGCTCCGCTGCATCCGTTTGCGTCCAGCGTGTAATACGCTGCGCCGCCGCCGCCCCCGGGAGCAGTGCCCGCCGTGCAATGAGTGCCGCTTGCGCCGCCATTTCCGCCCGCGCCCGCGAACACGCCAGTTCCCCCAAGCCCTGTCGTGCTATTGGTGCCTAGCGCGGCTCCGCCGCCGCCACCGCCGCCCCAAACAGCGTTCCCGGCAGCAATTCCGGCCCCGTTCGTCGTGGTTTGTGGGGGGCCGCCGCACCCACCGCCGTCCGGGCGTACCGGCACACCGCCTGCCGTCCCTGACGTACAGGCGCCAGCGGAGTCGGCTGCGACCAATGTGGTGCCGGTCAGTCCGTTCGCTGAAATCCAGCCAAAGTGTTGGAGAGCTGCGACAGAGCTATAGGTAGCCCCGCCCCATCCGCGGTAGCCGCCGTATGTTCCATCGGTGAACCCGCCGCCTTGGCCTCCCGTGACAGTAAGGCACGTTCCGAAAGAGCTTGCCCCACCTGCAAACGACTGGATGTAGCTGCTGCTTCCCGTGCCGCCCACTCCTACTGCGATCGTGACATTGGCCCCCGGCGTTACAGGGCAGAACGCTTCCGAGCTTCCGCCTCCGCCTCCGCCACTCTGGCCGACGCTCGTGCCGTTCTGACCGCCACCACCGCCGCCGGCGCCTATCGCACGCACGCGCACCCAGTTAACTCCGCTCGGGATCGTCCACGTTGTTGTGCATTGAGCAGCGTTGCCGCTCCCGCAACTCCAGGTAACTGTGCTGCCGTCGCCCAGCGCGGTCGTCGAGCCGTCCATCGTCAGTGCGTAACTGGTGGCCGATCCGCCCGAACCGCTGCCAGACACTCGTGTCCATGTGTTTGCAGCAGTGCATAAATAGAGATTCTGTCCGGCAGTTGCGTCCGTCGCAAAATACATTTGCCCGATTGTGCAGGAGCTGGTTCTTTGAACCGTTGTGCCCTGCTGATATCCGGCTTGCGTCCACGTATTCGCCGCCGAGCATACATACAACATTCGGCTCGGATCGCCTGCCGCCGTATTCAAGAACAGTTGACCCACCGCACACGTTCCGGGCAGCGCCGCGCCCGTCTGTGCTGGAAACGTCGCCGATGCCCCCGCTGCATCCACTTTACCCTGAAACGTCTGCGCGGCCGTGAAGGTGTTGGCTTGGTTTGTCAGGACCGTATTGGCGCTGACTCCGTTGAGCTGCGTCCAAACGTTGCTTGGCTGGCAAAGGTAGATATTCTGTCCCGCGGCCGCCGCCGTATTAAAAAATAGCTCTCCTGCGGAGCAATTGCCCGGCACCGCGCTGCCAACCCGCACCGGCTTCGTCAGCGCGGCGCCCGACGCGTCCCACGCGCCCGTAATAGTCCGACCACCATTGATGACCGTCTGAGCCGGCAACGCGGCCACGAAAACAGACGCCAGCAGAACTTTCTGACTTAACTTCATCCTTATAAACTCCGCACCACCGTTGCGCTGAATACTGCCGGCCCCAACACCGCGCTGCTACCGGATAAATTGCACACCCGCACTGACACCGCGCCCAAAGCGCTCACCCACATGGTTCCCATTACGCCCGCGCTGTTGAACGCCGTGGGCCAACCCGGCGCCACGGAGTCGCCCGGAAGCGCGCCCGATAGCGTAAGGGTCTTGTCCGTCCCGCAGCTCCCGGCCGCAATCGTCGAAAAGTCCAAGGTCGCGCTCCCCGTCAGATACGTCGGCACAACGCTGGCATCCACTGCGATCGTCGTCGTTCCGCCGGCCTCAACCGCAACGATGCCCTGGCCGGCGTTGATCACTTTCGTCGAAAGAAATGCGCGCCAGTCCGTACCCTGTGCGCTCCAAGTGCCGTTCGTCGATTGCCACGTCGCGATCGGAATCGCGCCGCTCGGAAATGAAGTGACTCCCGAAAACGCCTGGCACGCCGCCGAACAGGTCAGCGTCAGGTTGTGCCCCACCGTGAGAGTGCCGCTCGAATCGATATAAACGTAGGCCGTCCCTGTGCCGGAACTGAGCGTCACCGTCGCGGGATTGATAAACTGCTGTACACGATTGCCGAACCCGGCATTGCAAGGTGCCGCAGCCGAGCAGTTTGCGCCGATCGTCAGTGTTGTCGCCGAACTGAGCGTCACCGTCAGCACGCCCGGCACACCGCCGCCCGACCCCGCAGCCACAGTTTGCGGCTGCCACTGATGCAACGCGTCGCTCCACGTGAGTACCTGGCCATCGCTCGCCGCCGTCGCCGCTACCGCTTGCCCTTGAACCCGGGTGACCGTCGTGTTAGTCAGGTCGCCGCTCACATCGCCGCTCGCCGTGTGACTGTGACCAATTGTCGACTTGCTGTCGATCTGGCTCTGAACATCGCTGCGAACATTTGTGAGATACCCAAAAGCCGTCGAGCTCACCGTTCCACCGGCAATCTTGCCCGCATCGATTCCGCTTGGCAGTTGCGAGGCATTGACCGTGCCGCTCAATTGTGAAAATGCATAATCGCCTGCCTGCGCCGTAATGATGCCGGTCCGCCCGAACACGCTCGTGATCGCCGAACTCCCACCGCCTTGAGAGCCGGCCACACTGCCGCCGTCGATTGTGCACGCACCACTCTGCGGATTTGCAAACGTCACAATCACGTCGTAAGTTGTGCTGTTCACTGTTACCCGATCGGGTTCCACACGGTTATTTGACGCGTCATAGCAAGCCACAACCAGCGCCGCCGATCGGTATCCATGCGCTATTCCCGGCATAGTGATCGTGGTCTGCCCCGTAAAAGCAGCCGAGTAGTTGAGCCCCGATCCTCCCGGTTCCCACTGCGCCGATTGATTATTCCATCGGAGTACCTGCCCGTCGTTGGGCGTTGTTGCCGCAAGCGTTCGCCCCTGCAGTGCGGCGATTGTTGTGGCGCCACTCGCGCCCGTCACGTCGCCGGCCATGGTTGTCGATGGCGCGCCCGCCTGCCATTGGTTCAGCGATCCATTCCACATCAGCCCCTGGCCGTCCAGCGGCGCCGCCGCGGAGACCGCACGTCCCTGGAGTCCCCGCACCGACGCGCTGGTCATCGGGCCGCTCACGTCTCCGGAAAGTGTCGTCAGCGGCGTACCCGGCTGCCACTGATTCGCTGGCGCATTCCACGTCAAGCTCTGGCCGTCCGACGGTGCTGTCGCGGCGATAGTTCGCCCCTGCAAACCTTTCACTGTCGTATTCGCGAGCGGTCCGCTCGTGTCGCCTGCGGCGGAGGTCGGCTGCCATTGGTTTTGCGCCGCGTTCCAGGCCAGTGCTTGTCCATCCGTCGGACCCGCGTTCGCCACCGCCCTACCCTGAAGGCCTTTGACGATTGTGCTGTCGATTCCGCCGCTCGCATCGCCCGCCAGCATCGCCGGCTCCCACTGGCTGGTGCTCCCGTTCCACTTCAGTGCCTGGCCGGTAGTGGGCGCGGCGGCCGAAACGCTCCGCCCCTGCAGCGCTTTCACCGTCGTAGCTGCCGCGCTGCCACTTGTATCCCCTGAGAGCGTCGCGGGTTCCCATTGATTGGCTGTCCCGTTCCATTTCAGGAGCTGTCCTTCTGTCGCTGCTACGCTCGAAACCGTCCGGCCCTGAATGGCTCTCACCGTGACATTCCCCGCCGCTCCCGTGGCATCGCCGCCCATCGTGACCGCCGCAGCGCCCGCCTCCCATTGGTTGGTACCGCCATTCCACTTCAGCACTTGCGCATCCTGCGGGGCTACCGGCGATACGCTCCGGCCCTGCAGCCCTTTCACAGTCGTTGCCGTGAGAGATCCGGCCGCATCGCCCGTTAATGTTGCCGGCTCCCATTGGTTCGCGGCCGCATTCCATTTCAGTGCCTGTCCGTCCGCCGGCGCAGCCGCCGAAATGCTCCGGCTTTGCATCGCCGTAACAGTCGTCGCCGTCAAAGATCCGCTCGCATCGCCCGCCACTGTTGCCGGCTCCCACTGATTCCCCGCGGCATTCCACTTGAGCGCCTGTCCATCCGTCGGAGTTGTTACTGCCACGTTGTGCCCTTGTAGCGCCTTCACCGTCGTTGCTGTAACGGCGCCGCTCGCATCGCCGCTCAACAGACCTCCCTCCCATTCGTTCGCCACCGTATTCCACTGCAGCACTTGACCGTTTGCAGGCGCTGTGGCCGAAACCGTCCGGCCCTGCAGTCCTCTTACGGTCAGGCTCAGCGTTGTTCCGTTAGCATCTCCCCCTACTGTGTTAGTGAGTGTTGACGGTTGCCACTGCCCCGCCGATGCGCTCCATTGCAGCAATTGCGCGTCGACCGGCGCGGCCGCGGAAACAGCCCTGCCCTGCAACGCGCGCACAACCGTGCTTCCAATCGCTCCGCCGGCATCGCCGGCCAGAATACTGTTTACATTCCCTGGCTGCCACTGGTTTTGCGTAGCGCTCCACACCAGCGCTTGTCCGTCCGCCGGCGTTGCCCCTCCAAGGCTCCGTCCTTGCAACTTAGTAACGCTCGTCGCTCCGAACCCGCCGTTCACATCGCCCGTCAGGCCGTTCGCGAGTGTCGTTGGAGCCCATTGCCCGGCGGCCGAGCTCCAGGTAAGGGCCTGGCCGCTTGCAGGCGCCGTACTCGCTACCGTGCGGCCTTGCAGTGCGTTCACCGTTAATGCGCCAATCCCGCCGCTCACATCGCCGCCCGGTAGCGTCCACCGCGGCGCCGTGCCGTCGCTCGTCAGCACGCCTCCGGCCTGCATCGCTGGCGACGGAAGATCGTACGCTGTGCCCTCCAGCGTCCACACGTTCACCGCCGTGCATGCGTACCAGTTTTTGCCCGCGGGAGCCGTGCTGAGAAAGTACGCCTGCCCGACTGAGCAGCTCGCCGGCAATGCCGGCCCCATCTGAAACGGCTTTACCGTGATCCCCGTAAAATCTATGTTTCTGATCTGAGTTCGAAAATCGATTCGCGTTTGTGCAAAGGCGCTCTGTAACAGCACTGCTAACAGCAGTCTGCTTATATATTTCTCAACTTTGTTCATGTGCGGGCTCGGTTTGAGCGTGATTCTTCCCCTAATCCGACCCTAGCATCGCGCAGTGCTGACTTAGTGGGTGCGTGCGTGTAAGCTGCTGACCGATAACGGGAAAATACTTCGGTTATTTCTGTGAATGCGTTGGCTGGTTACTTACACTTTTTCGCCGATTGCAATCACGGACACCGCGCCCCACGGCAAAAAGCGGTCGAGCCTCCGCCACACCGGCGTCAATAAGTCGAATAGCCGTAGTTGAAAACGGCTGAAATCGACCCGCTTTAATACTCTGCCATTCCAGTACCATCCCGGTTTCGTCGCACGATTGAAATGAATTGTCGCCTCGACGCGGAACCCCGCGTCCACCATCCTGCGGCAAAGCTGCTCTTCGGAATAGCGCAAGTAATGACCAAGGGCTTTGTCCAACGTCCCGTAGATCCGCTGATCCTGTGGTACCAGCACGATCGCACGGCCCCCCGGCTTTAATACCGAGTGGATATTCTTCAATCCCGTCGCCGGATCCGGCACATGCTCTAACACGTTGAGGCAAACCACGCTGTCGAACTTATTCGCAAAGAACTCGAAGTCACCCGTGTCGCAAACATCGCACTTCGCTACATCCACCCGCGGACGCATCCGGAAGCGGCTGCGTAGCCGCGCCAGATGTTCATCGTCGATATCAGTCGCGACATATCTCCGCCGCCCTGGAGATAGTTGCCGCGACATGTTTCCGATGCCCGCGCCGATTTCCATCACGTCGTTTCCCAGCCACGGCCGTACCGTATCCGCCATCCACGCGTTGAAGCGTTGTGCACCCGCCAGGGTGTCTAGAATCTTGCCGCCGCTGTCGGTGTAGATGTCGTTCGTCAATGAGTACCGCAGAATCACGAGCAACCCCGTCACTGCGTCTCGAAAGCGCACCTTCTTCCCGTCCTCGTAAGTGCGCCCGTAATAGTTGATCGGCACCTCGTAAATGGCGGCCTGCCGCTTGGCGAGTTTGATCGTAAGTTCGGGCTCAATGCCGAAGCGGTTGCTCCGAATGGGAATGCTCCGGATCAGCGATATGCGGAAAGCCTTAAACCCCGTTTCCACATCCGTCAGGTTCACGTCTGCAACCATATTGCAGATCGTCGTGAGGAGACGATTCGCTATTGAGTGCCAGTAATATAAAACGCGACGCTCTCCGGAGATAAGAAATCGTGAGCCGTACACCGCGTCGGCCTGGCTATTCAACAGCGGCGCCAGAAGCTTGCCGTATTCCGCCGGATCGTATTCCAGATCGGAATCCTGAATGATTCCGAACTCCCCTCGCGCATTCGCGATCCCGGTGCGTACCGCCGCGCCTTTGCCCTTATTGACAGCGTGCGTCAGAACGCGGAGTCGGTCCGGGTGCCGCGCCTCCAGGTCTTTCAGCACATGAGCCGAACCATCTGTCGATCCGTCGTCGACCACGATAATCTCGGCCGTGAGCCCTTCCGGCAAGTCGGCCTTCAACACACGGAGAAGGGCCGCTTCGACGACTTCTTCTTCGTTGAAGACGGGGACAATGATCGACAGCAGCCGCATGCCATTTGGTGTTTCGCGCGCCGTCATTTCGCGCGTGCGCTCACCAAAAAGTGGTTTCCTTTTTGAATCGAAATCGCTTCGAAGCCGTTTCTTTCCAGAATCCGCCGGATCGAGTTCTGCGTTTGGAACGTTTCGTACCGGCGGCCGAGAAACCGCGTCTCACGCTGAAAACAATGCAGCAGGCCGCTATTCAGCAGGATATAGGCAAAATAGACCTTCCCCTTAAGATTGCTTTTCTTGACCTGCTCCCAAGCGACGGAAAACGGATGCAGCGTAGTCCAGAAAAGACCGCCGCGCTTGAGTACTCGCCGGATCTCTTTGATGCTCACGGGAATATTCGTGTACGGCAGCGACACTCGCGCAAACACCAGATCGAAACACCCGTCGTCAAACGGCAGCGCCTCCGCGCTTCCGTTGATGAAGCAGACCTGGTCGGTTAGCGATCGGCCTAACTTTAGCGCTTCTAGATCCACGTCCAATCCAAAGCACAACCGGTCGTTGTACGTGGCGATCAGGCACTGCCCCGCCCCGCAGCCGATGTCCAGGATTTGCGCCGACTCCGGCATCTTGGGCGGGAGTATGTGTTTGGGATTCGTCGGATCGAGCGCTACTTTGAGTTCATTAAGATGGTACCCGGACACCCGTCCAGTATACCGAACCGGTTTTGTCGGCCCGCGTGCCGCTCTCTGCGATCCGGCCGCCTTCCGGCCCGTGGACCTTCACCAGAGGGCGGCACGCATTGCGGGCGTGTTACATTGGAGAATCGAGGTTTGTCTTGACCGCAGCCGTCGACCTGAAGCAGTCCTCCCTACTCCAACCCCCAGCCGAATACGATGTGCTTCAGAAGCTCGGCCTGCTGTATCTCGTCATTTTCCTGTATGCGCTTGTCAGCCGCATCCTTGATATACAGTTGTACTCCCTCCACATCCCGCTGATCACCAGTATCTTGGCCGCCGTCACCGCGCTGCTCTCCGGGCGCTTAGTTGTGGGCATAAAGAGCAAAGTTGGAATTCTCTATCTGATCCTGACCGCGCTCTTTATAGTAGGCATACCCTTTGGTGTCTGGCCAGGCGGCTCGGTGGCTCTCCTTAAGTCGCGCTGGTTCAATACGTTAATGGCGTGGCTTCTCGTCGCGGGAATTCCGGCTTCTTTCCGCCAGAGTAAGCGTATCCTTCATACCATCGCCTGGGGTGTCATTACGGCGGCCGTTCTCGGCCTGAAGTACGGTCGCATTACTGTCGAAGGCAGACTCGCCTTGGAAGTCGGCCGCCTAAAGAATCCCAACGAGTACGCCAGTACTCTGTTGCTCGGGTTGCCCTTTATCTGGCTTCTCTACACCCAACAGCGCAATCCCTTTCGCCGTGTCGCGGTGGCCGGCTTGGGAGGCTTCGTTTTAATGATGCTTTTGAAGGCGGGGTCCCGTGAAGCGCTCATTGGCCTTATTTGCATAATTCTATTCGCTTGGCTGAGGATGCCTGTGATTACGAAACTCGCCTCCGCCATCGCCATTGTCCTCTGCGCCGCCCTTGCCTTTTCGTTATTGCCGCCCACGCTCCGGTCGCGATACCTCACTTTCGGCTCCGCCGATCTTTCCGGAGCCAGCAGCGCTACCGAAGAGACCGCTATAGGCTTCGCCGCCAGTTCGACACTCTCGCGCAAAACCTTGCTCGAAGAGAGCCTCAAAATGACATTGCATCATCCTGTTTTCGGTGTCGGCATGGGGAACTTTTCGAGTGCCCAAAATGCAGAAGCTCAGAAACGAGGCTTGCGCGGAATCTGGCTGGGAACACATAACACCTATACTCAGATCTCCAGTGAAGCTGGCATCCCGGCGTTTTGTGTCTTTATCGCGATCCTGGTGCTTGCCTGGCGGCCCTTATCCAAGCTCTATCGCCAAACCCGGCGCGACCCGCGTCCAGCGGTCCGCGACATATCGAATGCTGCACTCGCGACGCAGTTGTGTCTCGCCTCGTTTATTGTGTATCTTTGCTTCGATCACGTCGCTTACGACGCCTGGTGCCACGTTACCATCGCTTGTGCGCTCATCATCGCTCGCGAAGGGAATGCGGAATTGGCCCGTCTAAACGCTGCCTCTAAGGCAATTGTCGACGTGCCTGCCGATCCTCGCTTGTATGCACGGCCCGCGTTTTCTCCCGCCCTTCCCTCGATGTCGTAAGTCCGTCGCCGGGTTACGCACCGCCTTGCGCAATCCGTTGAGGCCCTTTGGCCGGTTTCGGCGCCCCCTCCGGCCGCAATCGCTGCCGCATGTTCATCAACGGCCGCTCTAAAAGAACGTAAGATGCCACCGCCGCCACAATCGCGAGCACGATGTTCTCTGGAAAGGCGCTGATCCAGGCACTCGAAGTGCGATTCAGAAACGGCTGCTGCCACAAATAGAGCGAATACGACAATACGCCCACGGTCACAATGGGTTTCCAGTTCAGGACTCGCCCCATCCTATCGTCGGCATGATAAACGGAGCGGTGTATCAGGATCGCCAGGCATAGGTTCGTAATGCTTGACCCGAACACCGACACCACCGTATACCCTCCGTACCTGTTCACCACGAGAACCATCGCGAGCAGTACGATTGACCATCCCGGCTTCATCAGCCTGGCATACCATTCCTGGCCTTCCAGCCAGTCTTTTATGCTCGCGAACAGGCATCCCATCGCGAGGCTGTCCGCAACCATGGGGAACATCGGTAGGTCATGATAAGGAGTGCCGATCAGGAGAAAGCGATTTCCCAGGCGCGCAACCGGCGCAAGCGCAATCACTGCCACCGTGGCCCAAATCGCCTTGCGCGGTTTTAGAAAAATAAATGCGAACGGCCATAGCAAATAAAACTGCTCCTCCACTGACAAAGACCAGAGATGCCCTACGTACCAGGATCGCGCCGGTTCATAGTTGCTTGTATAACTGGCGGCGTGCCACATGTCCCTCGCTTCGAGACTGATCACGCCGCTCGCCCACAACACTCCGACAACGAATAAGTATGTATAGGCCGGTGGGAAGATTCGCACGAACCGCCGTGCGTAAAATAGCTTAAGTGAGACGCTGCCGGTCTTGTGGTATTCGCCCAGAAGCAGGTTAGTGATCAGAAACCCGGAGATTACGAAAAACGTGACCACGCCAAGATGCGCGTAGTCGCCGATTCCGAAATCCAGCGTGCCCGCCCCTCGAGTCCCCCACAGATGGCCAATCAGTACGAACGTTACGGAGATAGCCCGTAGTCCGTCCAAAGATGCCAATCGTTTGCCGCTTGGTATTCTCCCGCTGCCCAAACTTACCCCCGGCGCCCGTCAGACGACAAATGCGCCGCCCGGAAGTGACGGATCGCGCATGGCGTTTGTAGCGCAACTATTCCCCCTCGACTGCTACGGCGTCTGCTGCGGCTGAATCCACCGCGGGAACGTCGCAGTACGCCTGTACTCGCTGTGAGCCACCTAAATGATACAGTCACTTGCCTGCCGCTGAATAAAGGAGGAGCCCGCGATATCGCCCGGCGTCGCCAGCGGACCCTCGTAGTCCTTCATCCACAACTCCAATGCCAGCAGTTGCCACAACCAGTGCGCGTTGTCCCGCCGGCCCGATTGATGCTCGTCAATCAGATATCGCACAAACTCGGGAGAAACGAAACCGCGCCCCAGAAACCGGCTCCCGAGCAAATGATCGGTCAGAAAAGCTTTCAGTTCGCCGCGAAACCAATTCGGCAGCGGCATTCCAAACCCT
>Ga0308174_10000633_pt1 | contig 15226 bp, 20 predicted proteins | sample PhyPR2_FD_203894 | JGI IMG/M metagenome (GOLD analysis project Ga0308174, IMG submission 203894) | Soil microbial communities from UC Gill Tract Community Farm, Albany, California, United States - DLSLS.P.R2 | ecosystem: Environmental > Terrestrial > Soil > Agricultural land | place: USA...
TAGATCAGCCGGCCGTCGGTCAGGCGCGGACCCGGCGCCCGCGGCATCACGACCACCACGGGGCGTAGCGCGGACGCCAGGACGTGCGCGCAGCCAGGTCCTGGTTGTCCCGCCGGGCTCGCCAGGCGGCCCGCTCGATCTCGGCGGCGAGGGCGCCATAGCCCGCCGCCAGCCGCCGCGGATCGTGGGCCCGCGCGCGGCGCATCGCCTCCCAACGGTCGCGGTACGACACCAGCGCGCGCCGGGGCGTCCCTGCCCGGATGGCCGCCGCGTAGGCGTCGCGCAGCCGTCGGTCGGCGGCCGTGATCCGGGCATAGGCGTCGGGCGCCGGTCCGGCGTGAGGCGCCGCGCGGGGCGATCTCGTCAGCGCCCGCTCCGGCCGCGCCTGCATCGGCGCGGGCGTGGCCGCTTCGGCTTGCGTGGCCGCGACGCTCGGCAGGGGATCGATCGGACCGGGCGCGGGCGCAGCCGGGGCGGCCGAGGCGACCTCCACCCGGAGGGGCGGCCGCGGCGGCGAGGCGGCCGGACGTTCGGAGCCACGGGTCATCAGGAACCCGGCGGCGGCGATTCCCAGGAAGGCGGCCGTGGCGAAAGCGCCCGCCGAGGCCAGCCGTGAGCCCCGCGGGGCCTCCTCGGGCGCCCGGCGCTGGCGCGGTGCAGCAGGGGCGGGCCGGGCGTCGTGCGGCGCGACGCCGAAGATCGCCTCCAGCTCCTGGGCGACGGCGCGCGCGTCTACGGAGCGCGCCGCGGTCGGCGACCGCGCGAGCGCCTCGTGGGGCTGGGCTGTGTCGGTCGCCATGAGCTTCCCTGTCGGTCGCGCATCCCTGAGCTGGCCCGTCCTAAACTGACAGCGGCCCAGCTTCGATCCCGGCCGGCCGCGAGAAAGCGGTTGCCCGGCCGCGGGCTGCGCGATAGTTAAGTGTATCCTTAAGTGAAAGAGGGTCGCGCATGCTCGTCCTCCACGCCCACCCGCTCTCGTCGTTCTGCATGAAGGTGGAGATGGCGCTCTATGAGCTCGGGACGCCGTTCCGGATGGAGTTCCTCGACCTCGCCGACGCCCCGGCGCGCGAGCGCTTCCACGCGCTGTGGCCGATCGGGCTGATGCCGGTGCTCCGCGACGAGGCCCGCGGCGAGACGGTGCCGGAGACCAGCATCATCGTCGACTACCTCACCGCCTTCCATCCGGGCGCGACCGAGCTGATCCCGAAGGACCCTGAGCAGGCCTGGCGGGCGCGATTCTGGGACCGGCTTTTCGATCTCCACGTGCAAGGCCCGATGCAGCGGGTCTCCGAGCACCGGCGCGACGTGCCGGGCGCGCGCGACGAGGCCATCCCGGAGATCGCCCGGCGCCGGCTGGGAACCGCCTACGATGTCGTCGAGCGCGAGATCGGCGAGGCCTGGATGCTGGGTGAGGCCCTGACCATCGCCGACTGCGCCGCCGCGCCGGCGCTGTTCTACGCCGACCGCATCCTGCCCCTCGAGAAGGCCCACCCGCGCACCGCGGCCTATCTGGAGCGGCTGAAGGCGCGGCCCTCGTTCGCCCGCGCCCTGGCCGACGCCGAGCCCTACCTGCAGTTCGTGCCGTTCTGATGCCCGCGGCCGCCGCCCCGCTCGACCGCGTCTTCCAGGCCCTCTCCGATCCGGCCCGACGGACCATGCTGGAGCGGCTGACCCGCGGGCCGGCCTCGGTCAGCGAGCTGGCGCGGCCGCTGGCGATGTCGCTGCCGGCGGTCGTGCAGCATCTGGCGGTGCTGGAGGCCAGCGGCCTGGTGGCCACGGCCAAGCACGGGCGCGTGCGCACCTGTCAACTCCAGTCCGGGTCGCTGCAGCGGGCCGAGCAATGGATCAACGACCGGCGCCTGGCCTGGGAGCGCCGCCTCGACCGGCTGGGCGACTACCTCGCCCGCCAGACCCCGCAAGACGACGAAGGGAGCCCCTCATGACCGAGCACAGCATCACCCATGGAACCTTCAGCCTGGAGCGCACCTACGACGCGTCCCGCGAGCGGGTCTACGCGGCCTTCGCGACCGCCGAGGGCAAGGCCGCCTGGTTCGAGGGCGGGGAGGGCTACGTCACGCTCGAGCGGGTCTTCGACTTCCGCGAGGGCGGCAGCGAGCGGCTGACGGGTCGCTGGGAGAGCGGCGTGGTGAGCCAGTTCGACGCCCGCTACTTCGACATCGTGCCCGGCGAGCGCATCGTCTACGGCTACGAGATGCGCCTGAACGGAACCAAGATCTCCGTCTCGCTGGCGACCATCGAGTTCAAGCCGGCGGGCCAGGGCACGCGCCTGCTGCTCACCGAGACCGGCGCCTTCCTCGACGGCTACAACGACGCCGGCCGCCGCGAGCACGGCGCCAACCTGCTGCTGGACCGCGTGGGGAGGTCGCTGAGCCGCGAGCTGGCGGGGGCCTGACCGGGTCGGGCCCGAAGGCTCAGGGCTTGGCCGGCGCCGCCGCCGGCGACTGGCGGGTCATGACCAGCGGCAACGACATCGCGCCCTGGCTCCACTTGCCGGTGAGCGTCTTTCCGTCCGGCGAGAGCGTGGCGGTGTAGTCCGCGCCCGCCTCCATGAACAGGATCTGCGAGGTGGCGCCCTTCTGGTCGATGACCCGGCCGGACACATCGCCCGCGCCCTGGTCGGGGCTCTCCAGCGATGCGTTCGGCAGGCCCTCGGGCGCGGGGCTCACGTGCAGCGCCAGCCGAAGCGAGCGCGCCCCGAGGCTGAGCGAGCCCGCCCAGTCGCCGATCACCGATTGCGCGGCGGCCGGGCCGGCCAGGATCAGGGCCGCGCCGACGCCTGCGAGAAGTCGATTCAATCCGCTCATGGTACGCCCCCCAAATACCGCTCTCGGGAGGCTACGCCCGGCGTCTGCGCGGGGAAAGGCTCAGATCGAGAAGCTGACGCCGCAGCCGCAGCTCGACTTGGCGTTGGGGTTCCGCACCCGGAACTGCGCGCCCACCAGCTCCTCGACGAAATCGATCTCCGAGCCCTTGAGCAGGGCGAGCGAAACCACGTCCACCAGCGCGCGCGCGCCGTCGCGCTCGACGATCAGGTCATCGTCCTCGGCGCGCTCCACCAGGTCGAACTGGTACTGGAAGCCGGAGCAGCCGCCGCCTTCCACGGCGACGCGGAGCATCACCGGCCGGCCCTCGGCCGCGCCGATGGCGCGGATCCGCCGGGCGGCGGGCTCGGAAAGGGTCACGTCGGTGGTCAGGCTCGCTACGGTCATGTCTTGTTAAACGAAACTTGGGCTTAGCCTATATGAGGTCACCTGCGGCTTCGACCAAGAGGCCGATCGCCAGAAGGCCGCAATGCCCTCGATCCCGCCCCGCGCTTCCTATGCCGAACGCCCCACCGCCTCGCGGGGCCGCAAGGTCGCCGAGCCCGAGAGCCGCACGCGGACGCCCTTCGCCCGCGACCGCGACCGGATCATCCATGCCACGGCTTTCCGAAGACTGAAGGAGAAGACCCAGGTCTTCGTGGCTCATGAGGGGGACCACTTCCGCACCCGCCTGACGCATTCGCTGGAGGTGGCCCAGATCGCCCGCTCGCTGGCCACCGCGCTCGGCCTCGACGCCGACCTCGCCGAAACGGTCGCGCTCGCCCACGATCTCGGCCATCCGCCGTTCGGCCACGCCGGCGAGGACGAGCTGCAGATCCAGATGGAGGACTTCGGCGGCTTCGACCACAACGTCCAGACCTTCCGCGTGGTGACCAGGCTGGAGCGCCGCTATCCGCGCTTCGACGGGCTCAACCTCACCTGGGAGACCCTGGAGGGCATCGTCAAGCACAACGGTCCGGTGGCCGACCGCCTGGATCGCCCCTCCTGGACCGCCGTCGCCGAGTTCGACCGCGCCTACGACCTCAGGCTCTCGACCTGGGCCTCGGCCGAGGCCCAGGTCGCCGCATTGGCCGACGACATCGCCTACAACAACCACGACGTCGACGATGGGGTGGCCGCCGGCCTCTTCACCCTGGAGGATCTCACGCAGATCCCGCTGATCGGGCCGCACGTGGCCAGCGCCTTGCAGGCGTTTCCCGACTGCGACCGCTCGATCATCCGGCTGGAGGCCGTGCGCCGGATGATCGGGGCCATGGTCGACGACGTGCTGGCCGAGACCCGCCGCCGGGCGGCGGCCGGGAAGGTGCAAACTCCCGAGGACGTCCGCAACCTCGGCCATGCCCTGGTCGCCTTCTCGCGCGACACCGCCGAGGACCTGGCCCGGCTGCGGGCCTTCCTGATGGAGCGGATGTACCGGCACTGGCGGGTCAACCGCACCCGCAGCCAGGCGCGCCGCATGCTGGCCGAGATGTTCCTGCTGTTCCTGGCCGAGCCCGACGTGCTGCCTGAGGATTGGGGGACGCGCGCCGCCGAGCGCGACCAGGCGGGCCGCGCGCGGGTGGTCTGCGACTACATCGCCGGCATGACCGACCGCTACGCGATCGAGGAGCACCGCCGGCTGTTCCACCTGGATGTCTGGGCGTTCTGAAGGCCTGCGGCCACGGGCCCCATTCTCTCGCCGCCGCCGCCCACAGAAAATGCGCCGCTCGTGAGGGCCCGCGGCGCACGCTTCGCTAGACTTGGGTCTGGCGGCGCATGATTCGCGCCGCAGCGAGGTTCGGAGCTAGCCCATGTCCGATCACGAGCGCGGCGCCTACACGCCGCCGACCGATGCGCCGCTCGCCTTCGAGGCGCGCCGGCCGGTGCGCGGGGCGAGCCCGTTCCCCATGACCCTGGCGGCGAGCCTGTTGGTGCTGATCGGCCTGGCCGCGGCGATCTTCGTGTTCTACCGCTCGGGGGTTCGCCAGGCGAACCAGCCGCCGCAGTCCGTGGGGCAGCCGGTGGGCGCGCTCAAGCAAGCCGCTCCGCCCGACTCCCAGCCGCAGGACGCGGCGCAGGGCCTGCAGATCTACCGGGCGGAGGCCGGCCAGCCGCCGCAACAGGCCGCGGCCCAGCCGCAGTTCACGCCGCCGCCCGAGCAGCCGGCGCCGCGCCCGCCGGTCGCGTCGACCCCACCCCCGGCCGCGGCCCCCACGACGCCGATCGTCAGCGCCGCGGCCCCGGCGCTCCGCCCGGCGCAGGATGTTCCTCCGCCGGTCGCCGCCCGGCCGAGCCGGTTCGCCGAGGCGAAGCCCGCGGCCCGACCCGTCCAGCCTCCGCCCGAGAAGGCCGCGCCGGCCAGGCCCGCGCGGCAGAAGCCCGCCGCCGAGAAGGTCGCAGAGAAGCTCCCGGCCAAGCCGCCGGCCGCCGCCGCCGAATCCGCCGGCGCCAAGGGCGGCGCGGCGGTGCAGATCGGCGCGGTCGCCTCGCCGCAGCTCGCCGACAGGACCTGGAACGAGGCGGTCGACGCCGCCCCGGGGCTCGCGGCCGGCAAGGGCAAGGGCGTCGAAACCGTGCAGAAGGACGGCAAGACCCTCTACCGCACCTCGGTCACCGGCTTTGCGAGCCGGGCCGAGGCCCAGGCCTTCTGCGCTAGGCTGAAGGCGGCCGGGAAGGCCTGCTTCGTGAAATGAGTCGGCGGGCGGTCATCTTCGGCTGCGCGGGCCCGGAGCTCACGCCGCGCGAGCGGGCGTTCTTCCGCGAGGTGCGGCCGTGGGGCTTCATCCTGTTCGCCCGCAACATCGAGACCCCCGACCAGGTGCGCCGGCTGACCGAGGCCCTGCGCGGCGCGATCGAGGCGCCCGAGGCGCCGATCCTCATCGACCAGGAAGGCGGGCGCGTGCAGCGGATGCGCCCGCCGCACTGGCGGCGCTATCCGCCGGGCCGGGCCTACGGCCAGATCGCCGGCGCCGATCCGCTGCTCGCCCGCGAGGTCGCCCGCCTGGGCGCCCGGCTGATCGCCCACGACCTCAGGAGCGTCGGCATCAACGTGGACTGTGTCCCAGTGCTCGACGTGCCGGACCCCTCCGGCCACGAGGTGATCGGCGACCGCGCCTACGGCCAGAGCCCCGAGGAGGTGATCCGGCTGGGCCGCGCGGCGGCCGAGGGCCTGATCGCCGGCGGCGTGCTGCCGGTCATCAAGCACATGCCCGGCCACGGCCGAGCCCGCGCCGACACCCACCTCGAGCTGCCGGTCGTCGAGGCCACGCTGGAGGCGCTGGCGGCCCGCGACTTCGCCCCGTTCCAGGCGCTCTCCGACATGCCGCTCGGCATGACCGCGCACGTGATCTTCTCGGCGATCGACCGCAGGCGGCCGGCCACCACGTCGCGGGCCGTGGTCCGCAAGGCGATCCGCGGCGCGATCGGCTTCGATGGGCTGTTGATGACCGACGATCTTTCGATGAAGGCGCTCTCCGGCGACTTCGCGGCGCGGGCGAAGGCGGCGCTTGCCGCCGGCCTCGACGTGGTCCTCCACTGCAACGGCGACATGGCGGAGATGACGGCGGTGGCGAAGGGCGTCGGCGAGCTGAAGGGCCGGTCCGCGCGTCGCGCGCAGGCGGCGCTGGGCCGTCTGCCGCGCACGCCGGAGCCGCTCGATCTCGCCGAGGCGCAGGCGCGCTTCGAGGCGGCCTTCGACGGCAGGTTCGCGGCATGAACACCGGCTTCCAGCCCGGACTCGACTTCGCGGCGGCCGAGACCGCGGCGCTGGACGGCGAGGCGCTGATCGTCGACCTCGACGGCTACGAGGGCCCGCTTCACGTGCTGCTGGCGCTCGCCCGCAGCCAGAAGGTCGATCTCCTGAAGCTCTCGGTGCTCGAGCTCGCCGAGCAGTATCTGGTGTTCGTGCAGGAAGCGCGCCGGCGCCGCTTCTCGCTCGCGGCGGACTACCTCGTGATGGCGGCCTGGCTCGCCTACCTGAAATCGCGGCTGCTGCTGCCCAGGCCCGAGCGGCCGAAGCCCGACGAGCTCCCGGCCGAGGAGGTGGCCGCGCGGCTCGCCTTCCGGCTCGCCAAGCTCGACGCCATGCGCAGCGCGGGCGAGGCGCTGAAGGCCCGTCCGCAACTCGGCCGCGACGTGTTCGGCCGCGGCGATCCGGAAGCCATCCGGATCGTCCCCGCCGGCCGCATCGAAGGCGACCTCTACACCCTGATGAGCGCCTACATCGGCCAGCGGCGGAAGGCGCAGGACCGGCGCTATGCGCCCGCGCCGCCACAGGCCTATCCGCTGGAGGACGCCCGCGAGCGCCTGCGTCGCCTGCTGCCCGAGCTCGCGCGCTGGACTCCGCTGGCCGGCGTCGCCCCGTTCGGGTCGGAAGGGCGCGGGCCCAGCCGCGCCTCCTACGTGGCCTCGACGCTTTCGGCCAGCCTGGAGCTGGTGAAGGACGGCGCGCTCGAGGCGCGCCAGCTGGAAGCCTTCGCCGACATCTTCCTCCGCGCCCGGGGGAAGGCGGCATGAGCGAGACCGCCGAACGCGAGATCGAGGCGCTGCTGTTCGCCGCCGCCGGGCCGCTGAGCGAGGCCGACCTGGCGCATCGCCTGCCGGAGGGCGCCGACGTCGCCGGCGCGCTCGCGGCGCTGCAGGCGCGCTACGTCGGCCGCGGGGTCGAGCTGGCCTGCGTCGCCGAGCGCTGGCGCTTCCAGACCGCGGCCGACCTCGCCTGGCTGATGACCGAGCAAAGGGAGGAGCCGCGCCGGCTCTCCAAGGCGGCCCAGGAGACGCTGGCCATCATCGCCTACCACCAGCCGGTGACCCGGGCGGAGATCGAGGCCGTGCGCGGCGTGCAGGCCAGCCGCGGCACGCTCGACGTGCTGCTCGAGCTCGGGCTGGTGCGGATGCGCGGCCGCCGGCGCACGCCAGGCCGGCCGGTCACCTACGGCACCACGGACGCCTTCCTTGAGCACTATGGGCTTGCGAGCCTGACCGACCTGCCGGGCGCCGCCGAGATGAAGGCCGCGGGCCTGCTCAGCCTCGACCTGCCGCCGGACTTCGCCGTGCCAGATCCGGGCGCGGCCGCGGCCGACGAGGATCCGCTGGAGGCAGGCGATGTCCCCGAGTTCCACACCGACTTCCTGGGCGAGGCGGAGGAGGAGACCGCCTGACCCGCCGCATGGCGCGGGCCCGGCGGACGGACTATATAACGCGTGAGAGATTGGCGGGCGCGGCCGCATGGAGGCGCCGCGGCACGCTCAGGGAGTTTCTACGAGATGGGCTCGTTTTCGATCTGGCACCTGATCATCCTTGGGGCGATCCTCGTCCTGCTGTTCGGTGGCCGCGGCAAGATTTCCGGGATCATGGGCGACACCGCCAAGGGCATCCGCGCCTTCCGCGACGGCCTCAAGGGCGAGGACGAGCACCCCTCCGGGGAAGCGGCCAAGCCGCTGCCGAAGGAGTCCGACAAGGACAAGGCGCGCAGCTGACCCGCCGCGCGCTCCCCCTTCGCGTTCCCCCTGCTCTGAAAGCGCGCTAAGGCCAGCGCCATGTTCCTCGAAGGAAAGACCCTCGAGCTCATGATCGCCGCGGTGGTGGCGCTGGTGGTCGTGGGGCCGAAAGACCTGCCCATCCTGCTGCGCCGGGTCGGCCAGTTCATGGCCAGGCTGCGCGGCATGGCCGCCGAATTCCGCGCCAGCTTCGACGAGATGGCCCGCCAGTCCGAGCTCGACGAGCTGCGCAAGGAGGTGGCGGCGCTGCGTCAGGGCCAGTTCTCCGACATCGCCGCCCAGGCGCAGGGACCGGAGATGACCCGGACCTTCGACGAGATCCATCAGGGCCTGGCCGACGTGGGCGTCCAGCTGCATCCGCCGATGAGCTACCAGTTCTCCGACGGCGGCGCGCCGCCGGAGCCAATGCCTGCCGAGCCCGCGCCCGCGCCGAAGCCCCGGGCCAGGAAGCCGGCCGCCAAGGCCGCCTCGGCCAAGCGCGCGCCGCCCAAACGGAAAGCCGCCGCCGCCAAGCCCGCCGCCAGGCCGCGGCCCAAGACCACCGGGCCGGGCGCGTGAGCGACGTCGATCCCGAAGCCGCGGAGATCGAGGCCTCGCGCGCGCCGCTGCTCGATCACCTGATCGAGCTGCGCCAGCGGCTGATCGTCTCCATCGCGGCGATCTTCCTGGGCTTCCTGGTCTGCTTCTACTTCTCCGATCCCCTGTTCCGCTTCCTGCTGCGGCCGTTCTCCATCGCCGCCCAGCTGCTGGCGATCCGCGAGGGCGAGGCGGGCCACGCCGCACACCTTGGCCTGATCTCGGTGTTCGGCGGGGCGAAGAACATGTTCCTGGCCCTGGTCGGCGCGCTCGACCTGCCGCCGCCGCCCGGCAAGGTGACCAGCCTGGTGTTCACCGCGCCCCTGGAATACTTCTTCACCAAGGTGAAGCTCGCCGGCTTCGGCGCGGTGATCCTGGTGTTCCCGGTGCTCGCCTGGCAGGTCTACGCCTTCGTCGCGCCCGGGCTCTACAGGCGCGAGCGGCGGGCCTTCCTGCCGTTCCTGATCGCCGCGCCGGCGCTGTTCATCCTGGGCGCCGCGCTCGTCTACTACATCATCATGCCGTTCGTGCTGTGGTTCTCGCTCTCGCAGCAGGTCATCGGCCCCGGTATCTCGGTGCAGTTGCTGCCGAAGGTCTCCGACTACTTCAACCTGGTGACCACGCTGGTGCTCTGCTTCGGCCTGTTCTTCCAGCTGCCGGTCGTGCTGACGCTGCTGGCCATGGCCGGGATGGTCAACGCCGGCATGCTGCTGAAGAGCTGGCGCTTCGCGGTGGCGGGCATCGTGGTGGCGGCGGCCGTCGTCACCCCGCCCGATCCGATCAGCATGACCCTCCTGGCCCTGCCCATCGTGGCGCTCTACTTCGTCTCCATCGGCTGCGTGAAGCTGATCGAGCGCAAACGCGCCCGGGAGGACGCCGCCGCTGCGGCCTAGGAGGTTGGCGCCCCCGCCGACGCGCTCTAGAGAGGGCCGCCCCCCAACCCTTCCGCGGCCCCCATGCACGACATCCGAGCCATTCGCGAGACGCCCGCGCTTTACGAGAAAGCCTGGGACGCGAAGGGCCTGTCGGGGGCCCAGATCGTGGCCCAGATCCTCGAGCTCGACGGCAGGCTGCGCGCCGCCCAGACGGCGCTGCAGGCGGCCCAGGCCGAGCGCAACGAGGCCTCGAAGAAGGTGGGCCAGGCCAAGGCCGCGAAGGACGATGCCGAGGCGGCCCGCCTCATGGCCCACGTCGAGACCCTGAAGACGACGCTGGAGACCCAGACCGAAGCCGAGCGCGAGGCGGCCGGCCTTCTCAAGACCCTGCTGGAGGGCCTGCCGAACCTTCCCGCGGCCGACGTGCCGGCGGGCCGCGACGAGCACGACAATGTCGAGGTCCGCCGCTGGGGCGAGCCCTTCGCCATTAAGAGCGCCAGGGATCACCAGAGCCTCGGCGAAGCGCTCGGCCTGATGGACTTCCAGGCCGCCGCGCGGATGAGCGGCGCGCGCTTCGTGGTGCTGAAGGGCGAGCTCGCGCGCCTGGAGCGGGCGCTCGGCCAGTTCATGCTCGACCTGCAGACCCGCGAGCACGGCTACCTGGAAGTCGCCCCGCCGCTGCTGGTGCGCTCGGAGACGATGTTCGGCACCGGGCAGCTCCCGAAATTCGCGGACGACCAGTTCGCGGCTTTTCCCGGCCTCAGCGCCGTGGCGGGCGCCGAGGCGCCGGATCTGCGCTGGCTGATCCCCACCGCCGAGGTCTCGCTGACCAACCTGGTCCGCGAACAGATCACGCCGGAGGAGGAGCTGCCGCTCCGGCTCACGGCGCTGACGCCGTGCTTCCGCTCGGAGGCGGGGGCCTCGGGCAAGGACACCCGCGGCATGATCCGCCAGCACCAGTTCAACAAGGTCGAGCTGGTCTCCATCGCCACCCCCGAGCAGTCGGTCGACGAGCACGAGCGGATGGTGGGTTGCGCCGAGGCCGTGCTGAAGCGCCTGGAGCTGCCGTTCCGCACCATGCTGCTCTGCGCCGGCGACATGGGGTTCTCGGCCAGGAAGACCTACGACCTGGAGGTCTGGATCCCCTCGGAAGGCCGCTACCGGGAGATCAGCTCCTGCTCCAACTGCGGCGACTTCCAGGCCCGCCGCATGGACGCCCGCAGCAAGAAGGCGGGCGAGAAAGGCGCGCGCTTCGTCCACACCCTGAACGGCTCGGGCCTGGCGGTGGGCCGCACGCTCGTGGCGATCATGGAGAACTACCAGGACGAGGGCGGCCGCATCGCTATCCCCCAGGCGCTGCATCCGTACCTGCCCGGCATGACCCACATCGGAGGAAGCGCATGAGGTGCGCCATTCCTCCGCTCGTCCCCGCGGTGGCGGGGACCCAAGCGGCACAGCTGGTGGACGCCGGTGGGCGCGATTGTTCGGCTGACGCGGCTTGGATTCCCGCCTGCGCGGGAATGGGCGGGTGATGCGCATCCTCGTCACCAATGACGACGGCGTCCACGCGGAGGGCCTGGCGGCGCTGGAGCGGATCGCCGCCCAGCTTTCCGACGACGTCTGGGTCTGCGCCCCCGAGTACGAGCAGTCGGGCGCGAGCCGCGCGCTGACGCTGGCCGAGCCGATCCGCGTGCGACAGCTCGGCGAACGGCGGTTCACCACCACCGGCACGCCCACCGACTGCGTCATGCTGGGCGTCCACGAGCTGGTCGCGGGCAAGAAGCCCGACCTGGTGCTCTCCGGCGTCAACCGCGGGGCGAACTTGGCCGAGGACGTCACCATGTCGGGCACGGTGGCGGGCGCGATCGAGGCGATGGCGCTGGGCGTGCCCGGCATTGCGCTGTCGCAGATGGGCTTCTACGAGCCGGGCGCCTCCTTCGAGCCGGCGGAGGCGTTCGGGCCAGGCGTGATCCGCCGGCTGGTGGAGATCGGCTGGCCCGCCGACGTGGTCCTCAACATCAACTTCCCGAACCGCGAGCCGGCCGACATCGCCGAGGTCGAGGTCACCCGCCAGGGCTTCCGCGACGCCCATATCCGCATGGCCGAGAAGCGCACCGACCTGCGCGGGCGCGACTACTACTGGATCGGCTTCCGCCAGACCCGCTCGAGCCCGCCGGAGGGCACCGACCTGCGCGCGCTCTACGAAGGCCGCATCTCGGTCACGCCGCTGCACATCGACCTGACGCACCAGCCGACCGTCCATGACCTGAAGAAGGTGCTGGGCGGGCCGCCGCCGAGGCTATGATGGCCGGCGGAGGGGACCAGAGCCCGGGGCCGGACGGCGAGGGCGCCCAACTCGCCCGGCTGATTCTGACCTTGCGTTCGCAGGGCGTGACCGATCCGAAGGTGCTCTCGGCCATCGAGACGACGCCCCGGGAGGCCTTCACCCCCGACCTCTTCAAGCAGCGGGCCTGGGAGGATTCCGCCCTGCCCATCGCCTGCGGCCAGACCATCAGCCAGCCGTTCATCGTCGGGCTGATGACCCAGGCCCTGAAGCTCGAGCCGCGGGCCAGGGTGCTGGAGATCGGGACCGGCTCCGGCTATCAGACCACGATCCTCTCCAAGCTCGCCCGGCTGGTCTATACCGTCGAGCGCTACCGCACCCTGCTGCGCGAGGCGGAGGCCCGCTTCCAGGCGCTCGGCCTCACCAACGTGATCACCAGGTTCGGCGACGGCGGCAGGGGCTGGCCCGAGCAGGCGCCTTTCGACCGCATTATGGTCACGGCGGCGGCGCCTTCGGAGCCGAAAGCCCTGCTGTCGCAGCTGAAGCCGGGCGGCGTGCTGGTCGCGCCCATCGGCAAGGGGCCGGTGCAGACCCTTCGGCGCTACACCGGCGACGGCAGGGGGGGCTTCGCGGTCGAGACGCTGACCGACGTCCGCTTCGTGCCTCTGCTCGACGGCGTGGCGAAGGAGCTTTGAGCCCTCCGGCCCAAGCTGCGGCGCTTTGCGGGTGGTTTCGCGCGGACCCATCCGCCAAACTCCCCCCGCGCCGACATTGATTCCTTCTTCCAACCGCCATTCGGGAGCGGCGATGACGCAAATCCTGGCACGATCGGTCTTGGCGCTGTTCGCCTCCACGGCGCTGTGCGCGAGCGCCCTGCCGGCCCAGGCCGCCAGGCATCATCATCGCCATCATGCGGCCGTCCACCGCAGCGCGCATCACCACAGGACAGCCGCCGCCTCGGCCGGCGCCGACCAGGGCGAGACCGGCGGCCGCGGCGCGAGCGGCCGGGTCATCGAGATCGCCTCGCCCGCCGCGACCTACACGGTGAAGAAGGGCGACAGCCTGCAGAAGGCCGCCGACCAGTTGGACGTCGACGTGGCCGAGCTGAAGCGCCTCAACCACATTCGCGGCTCGATGATCCGCGCGGGCCAGGTGCTGAAGGGGCCCGGCGAGACGGCGCACGCCTATGTGGCGCGCTCGGGCGACACGCTGGCCGGCATCGCGCAGCGGTTCGGCGTCTCCGAGACGCAGATCCGGGCCGAGAACGGCTTCACCCGCCATCCGAGGATCCGGGCCGGCCAGCAGGTCCGCCTGCCCGAAGGCTTCCACGACCGCGGCGCGTCCGAGGCCGAGGCCGCGCGGCCCACGCGCGCCCACAGCCGGCTCAGCCCCGCCGAGGTCCGGGAGGAGGCCGCCGACGATGGCCGCGCCACGCGCTCGGTCACCGGCCGGGTGGTGGACGTGGCGGGCGGCGGGCGGACCTATCGGGTGAGAAAGGGCGACACGCTGGAGAAGATCGCCGACAAGCTGGACGTCGACGTCGCCGATCTGAAGAAGGCCAACCACCTCCGCAGGAACCTGCTCCATCCCGGCCAGCTGCTGAAGGCGCCCGGCGGCGAGCCCGCCAAGGCCTACGTGGTCGGCCCAGGCGACACCATCTACGCCATCTCCCGGCGCTTCGGCGTGAGCGTCGAGGCGCTGCGTTCGGCGAACGGCATGGGCCGGGTCGCGACCATCCATACCGGCGAGCGGCTGCGCCTGCCCGCCGGCTGGCGCGACCGCGGCCCGGCGACCGCGACCATCCGCGCCCCGGCCGCAAGCGAAACCTCGCCGAGCCGGCGCGAGACGGCCGCACCGGGCGAGACGCCGCCGCCCACCGCGCCCAGGCCTTACATTCCCAGCGCGCCGCGGCCCTACGCGCCGCCGACCACGAGCAACCCCACCGCCGTCCTGCCCGCGCCCACCACCGGGCCCAGCGACGCCCAGATCACCGAGCTCGGCCGCGGCAAGTTCCTGTGGCCCCTGCGCGGCGACATCGTCTCGGACTTCGGGCCCAAGCCGACGGGCCAGCGCAACGACGGGATCAACATCCACGCCGAGGCCGGCGCGCCGGTCCGCGCCGCGGCGGCGGGCGACGTGGTCTATGCCGGCGACCAGGTGCCGGGCTTCGGCAATCTGGTGCTGATCAAGCACGCCGACGGCTGGGTCACCGCCTATGCGCACCTCTCGCGCATCGAGGTGAAGATGCAGCAGAAGGTCATCCAGGGTCAGGAGATCGGCCAGGCTGGCCAGACCGGCGGCCTCACCGAGCCCCAGCTGCACTTCGAGGTGCGCTACGCCGCCAACCCCGCCGACCGCGCCCGCCCCATCGACCCCAAGCTGGTCCTGCCGCAGTAAGTCCGGGACTATGGTCGACGTCGACGCATCGAACTACTGCAGAGGCATGTGGAAGATTGCGCTCGTTGCGCTGACAGCGAGCGTCCCCCTTGCCCGGCCAGCGATGGCTCAGACGGCCTATTTTCCAGGCCACGAGGTGCCGATGCCCAAGCTGAGCGAGGAGCAAATCGAGAAGGCAGATGCAGAATACAGGGCCTTGGTAGCTGGGGGCGAAAACGTTGCCGTGCAGCTCCTCAGCACGTGCACGACACTGTCGGACGCACTCGTGGTTCTTCGAGCCGACGAGAACGTGGTTCCGAGTGGCATTAGAACGGAGCATCAGCACCTGAGAGCCAGTCTTGAGCAGCGATATTCACGTGATTGCGGATGGACCAAAACAGAGACACACCCCGAACGCCCCTGAGTTCGAGACCTCGAAATAGCACCCTTCCTCCTCGATGGAGGAAGGGCAGGGATGGTGGTGTGAGCAGGGCGATGAGGGGAATGGCGTTAATTGGCGCCTGCGCCTAGCCGCGAACTTCGCCCTAAGTCAGCGGCCACACCACCACCCCTTCCCCTCCTCCATCGAGGAGGAGGGATAAAATGTGGTGCCCTGCCCGGATGATGCCCATCGGCGCGGCTTTCTGGAGCATGCCGCACCTAGAGCGGCAGCGGCTTGCCTAGCTCGCCGGCCAGATCGCGGATGAACTGCCAGGCCACCCGGCCCGAGCGCGCGCCGCGGGTCTGGGCCCACTGCAGGGCGCGGCGCTCCAGGTCATCCGTCGCCAGGCCGTA
>Ga0308174_10000635_pt1 | contig 15213 bp, 16 predicted proteins | sample PhyPR2_FD_203894 | JGI IMG/M metagenome (GOLD analysis project Ga0308174, IMG submission 203894) | Soil microbial communities from UC Gill Tract Community Farm, Albany, California, United States - DLSLS.P.R2 | ecosystem: Environmental > Terrestrial > Soil > Agricultural land | place: USA...
GCTGTAGGCCGATGCGCCTCGGCACGCCTCTGTCGCCTACCGCGGTCAAGGTCATGCTGCTGGGGGCCGGCGAGCTCGGCAAGGAGGTGGCGATCGAGCTGCAGCGGCTGGGCTGCGAGGTGATCGCCGTCGACCGCTATGCCGATGCGCCCGGCATGCAGGTCGCCCACCGCGCCCACGTGATCGCGATGACCGATCCGCAGGCCCTCAGGGCCGTAATCGAGGCCGAGCGGCCCCACCTCGTGGTGCCCGAGATCGAGGCCATCGCCACGGACGAGCTCCTGAAGATCGAAGCCGAGGGTCTGGCGACCGTCATTCCGACCGCGCGCGCCGCCCAGCTCACCATGAACCGCGAAGGCATCCGCCGGCTGGCGGCGGAGGACCTCGAACTGCCGACCAGCGCCTACGCCTTCGCCTCGTCCGAGGCCGAGCTGGCCGAGGCGGCCCGCGAGATCACCGGCTTCCCCTGCTTCGTCAAGCCGGTGATGAGCTCCTCTGGCAAGGGTCAGTCCTATGTCGAGGCGCCCGACGGGATCGCCGAGGCCTGGCGCTACGCCCTGGAGGGCGGACGCGTGGAGCAGCCGCGGGTCATCGTCGAGGCGCGGGTGGAGTTCGACTTCGAGATCACCCAACTCACCGTGCGTCACCTGGTGGGCGGCGAGACGGCGACCAGCTTCTGCGCCCCGATCGGCCACCGGCAGGTGAAGGGCGACTACGTCGAGAGCTGGCAACCGCAGCCGATGAGCGAGCCCGCCCTCGCCCGTTCGCGCGCGATCGCCAAGGCGGTCACCGATGCGCTGGGCGGGCTGGGGATCTTCGGCGTCGAGCTGTTCGTGAGGGGCGACGAGGTGTGGTTCTCCGAGGTCTCGCCCAGGCCGCACGATACGGGCCTCGTCACGCTGGCGAGCCAATACCAGAGCGAATTCTGCCTGCACGCCCGGGCCATCCTCGGCCTGCCGGTGGACGTCGCCCTGCGCGAACCCGGCGCGAGCGCGGTCATCTACGGCGGCCTGGACGCGCGGGGCATCGCCTTCGAGGGGGTGGGCGAGGCGCTGTCCGTGCCCGGCGCGGACCTGCGCCTGTTCGGCAAGCCGGAAAGCTATCTGCGTCGGCGCATGGGCGTCGCCCTGGCCCGCGCCGGCGACGCCGATGAAGCCCGCCGCCGCGCCGCGGAGGCCGCGGCCAAGGTGCGCCCGGTCAGGGGATGACCGTGCGCGTCGCCCTCGCGCCCGTGCCGCTCGCGCAGAAGCCCGAGTTGCGGGCGATGTTCGATCCCTACCTGATCGCCCACGCCGATCTGGCCGATCCCGAGCGGCGCCACGGCGATCCGCTCGATCAGCCCTATTTCGACCTCTATTGGACCGAGCCCGGGCGCGAGCCGCTGTGGATCCTGGCGGATGGCGCGCGCGCCGGCTTCGTGCTCCTCAATCTGCACTCGCCGTCGGGCCTGGGCGTCGACCGCGCGATCGCCGAGTTCTGCATCGTGCCCGAGCGGCGGCGAGAGGGCCTGGGACGCGCCGCCGCGCTCGCCGCCCTGGCGAGGACGGCCGGAATCTGGGAGCTGCAGGTCTACCGGGCGAATCCCACCGCCATCGATTTCTGGCGCAAGGTGATCGCGGCGGCCGATCCGAAGGCGTGGGACGAGATCCCGCTCGCCGAGCGCATCGTCCACCGCTTCGTCCTGGCGCCAGGGAACAAGGCTGAGCGCGCCGAATTAGGAAGCCGCGCTGCGGGACCTCGGCGAGGGCGTCACGATCCCTTGGCGCTTCTCAAGGGTTGACTTGCCGGGCGCGCGCTTCAAGAAGGCCGCCCACTGCAGCGCCTGGGCGCGTCAGGAAGGGAGTGGAGATCGATGACCGTTCGCGTCGCCATCAACGGGTTCGGCCGGATCGGCCGGCTGGTGCTGCGCTCGATCGTCGAGCACGGCCGCCGCGACATCGAGGTGGTGGCGATCAACGACCTGGGCCCGGTAGAGACCAACGCCCACCTGCTGCGCTACGATTCCGTGCACGGCCGCTTCCCCGGCGAAGTGAAGGTCGAGGGCGACACGATCGACGCGGGCTTCGGGCCGATCAAGGTCACCGCCATCCGCGATCCGGCGGAGTTGCCGCACAAGGCCATGGGCGTCGACATCGCGCTCGAGTGCACGGGCCTGTTCACCACCAAGGAAAAGGCCGCCGCCCACCTGAAGGCGGGCGCCAAGCGCGTGATCGTCTCCGCGCCGGCCGACGGCGTCGACAAGACCGTGGTCTATGGCGTCAACCACGACACGCTGACCGGGGACGACATCGTCATCTCCAACGGATCGTGCACCACCAACTGCCTGGCGCCGGTGGCCAAGGTGATCCAGGAGCTCTGCGGGCTGGAGCGCGGCTACATGACCACGATCCACTCCTACACCGGCGACCAGCCGACGCTCGACACCCTGCACAAGGACCTCTACCGCGCCCGCGCGGCGGCGATGTCGATGATCCCGACCTCCACCGGCGCGGCCAAGGCGCTGGGCCTGGTCATCCCGGAGCTGCAGGGCCGCCTCGACGGCTCCTCGATCCGCGTGCCGACCCCCAACGTCTCGGTCGTCGACCTGAAGTTCGTGCCCGGCCGCAAGGTGAGCGTGGACGAGATCAACGCCGCGATGGAGAAGGCTGCGGCCTCCAACCCGCTGAAGGGCATCCTGGCGACCACCAAGGAGCCGCTGGTGAGCCACGACTTCAACCACAACCCGGCGTCCTCGACGGTCGCCCTGCCGCAGACCCAGATGGTCGACGGCGGCTTGGGCCGGGTGCTCTCCTGGTACGACAACGAGTGGGGCTTCTCGACCCGGATGGCCGACGTGGCGGTCCACATGGGCGGCCTGATCTGATCGCCATGCGTCCGCCTCTTCCGCTCATCCCCGCGGACGCGGGGACCCAAGCGGCCTCTCCGCCCGCTGCTGGATCAGCTTGGATTTCCGCCTTCGCGGGAACGAGCGGTGAAGGGCTCCGATGAGCTTCCGCACCTTGGACGAGGCGCATCTCGCGGGGCGGCGCGCCCTGGTGCGGGTGGACTTCAACGTGCCGATGGAGGCCGGCCGCGTCGCCGACGACACGCGGCTGCGCGCCGCCCTGCCGACCATAGAGAAGCTCCGCAAAGCCGGCGCAAAGGTCATCCTCATGGCCCACTTCGACCGGCCGAAGGGCAGGCGCGTGCCGGAGATGAGCCTGCGGCCCGTTGTCGAGCCGCTGTCGAAGCTGATCGGCGCGCCGGTGGCCTTCGCCGACGACAGCGTCGGCGAGCCGGCCCGCGCCGCCGTCGCCGCGATGAAGCCCGGCGACGTGCTGCTGCTGGAGAACCTGCGCTTTCATCCCGGCGAGGAGGCGAACGATCCCGACTTCTCCAAGGCGCTGGCGGCGAACGGCGATCTCTACGTCAACGACGCCTTCTCCGCGGCGCACCGGGCGCACGCCTCGACGGAGGGCCTGGCGCATCTGCTCCCGGCCTATGCGGGCGAACAGATGCGGCGCGAGCTGGAGGCGCTCGACCAGGCGCTCGGGCGGCCGCAACGGCCAGTGATGGGCATCGTCGGCGGCGCCAAGGTCTCGACCAAGCTCGACCTGCTGGAGAACCTGGTCGGCAAGCTGCAGGTGCTGGCGATCGGCGGCGGCATGGCCAACACCTTCCGCTTCGCACAGGGCTATGACGTGGGCGCCTCGCTCTGCGAGACGGAGATGGCCGAGACCGCCCGCGAGATCCTCAAGGCTGCGCAGGCGCGCGGCTGCCACATGATCCTGCCGAGCGACGTGGTGGTGGCCAAGGCCCTGGCCCCCGACGCAGCCACCCGCGTCGCCGGCTTCGGCGGCGAGAGCCGGATCCAGCCGGACGACAAGATCTTCGACCTCGGGCCGAACACGCTCGCCCAGATCCTCGACGCCATGGCCGAGGCCCGCACCCTCGTCTGGAACGGTCCACTGGGCGCCTTCGAGGTGCAACCCTTTGATCGGGCCACCGTTCAAGCTGCGCAGGAGGCGGCGAAACTCGTCAAGTCCGGCAAGCTGGTGGCGGTCGCCGGCGGCGGTGATACCGTGGCGGCTTTGAACGCGGCGGGCGTGGCGGACGACTTCACCTTCGTCTCCACCGCGGGCGGCGCGTTCCTGGAATGGATGGAAGGCAAGATGCTGCCCGGGGTGGCGGCTCTGGCCGGATAGCACTGGGGAGCTTCAGGACGATGAATCTCGCGGCTCTGAACGAAATCGCCGAGCGGATGGTGACGCCGGGCAAGGGCATCCTGGCGGCCGACGAATCCACCGCCACGATCCAGAAGCGGTTCGAGGCGATCGGCGTGGAGAACACCGAGACCAACCGGCGCGATTATCGCGAGCTGATGTTCCGCGCCGCCGAGCCGATGCGGACCTACATCTCCGGCGTGATCCTGTTCGAGGAGACGCTCTATCAGGACGCCGCCGACGGCACGCCGCTCGTCAGTCTGATCACCGAGGCCGGCGCGGTCCCGGGCATCAAGGTCGACAAGGGGACCAAGCCGCTGCCCGGCTTTCCGGGCGAGACCATCACCGAGGGCCTCGACGGCCTGCCCCAGCGCCTGGAGAAGGATTACGCGCGCGGCGCGCGGTTCGCCAAATGGCGCGCGGTGATCGACATCGCCCCGGATTCCGGAAATGGGGGCCTGCCGAGTTGGGGGGCGATCAAGGCCAACGCCCATGCGCTCGCCCGCTATGCGGCGATCTGCCAGGCGGCCCAGATCGTGCCGATCGTCGAGCCGGAAGTGATGATGGACGGGGCGCACGACATCGCGCGCTGCGACGAGGTCACGCGGCTGGTGCTGATGACCGTCTTCCAGGAGCTGTTCGAGCAGCGCGTGGCGCTGGAAGGCATGGTGCTGAAGCCGAACATGGTGGTCTGCGGCAAGGCGTGCGACAAGCCCGCCTCGGTCGATGAGGTCGCCCACCGCACCATCGCCGCGCTGAAGGCCACCGTGCCCGCCGCGGTGCCGGGCATCGCCTTCCTGTCCGGCGGCCAGTCCGACGAGGAGGCGACCGCCCACCTCGACGCGATCAACAAGATCGGCGGCTTCCCCTGGAAGATGACCTTCTCGTTCGGACGCGCCCTGCAGGCGGCGCCTCAGAAGGCCTGGTCGGGCGAGCGGCAGAACGCGCCCGCCGCCCAGCGCGCCTTCGCCCACCGCGCCCGCATGAACAGCCTGGCCAGCGTCGGCCAATGGGAAGGCGGGCTGGAGCAGGCGGCGTAGCCGCTGGCCTCTCGCAGGCGAAGGAACTTCACCGCAGAGCCGCCGATTGGTTCCCCATGCGCGGGCACGGCGTGGTCATCGGCTTGGTCCTGCTGGGCTTTGCGGCCTTCGCCGGGTTCGTCGGCTGGGCCACCTTCGAGGGCTCCAAGCTCGGCGGCGGGTGGCGGAGCCTGGGACCGATCTGGCCCTATGTCGCCGGCGGGGCGGCGGTGGTCGGGCTGCTGGCCGGCTTCCTGATGTGGCTCGCCTTCTATTCCGCGAACCACGGCTACGACGACCGTTTCGGCCCCGAGGACCGGCCCTGAAGTCGGACTATTGCGCGGCCTCCAGCGCCGCCATCACCCGGTGTGCGCTCTGGTCGTCGGCGCCGGCGTCCTGCGAGTGCAGGGCCTCGACGAAGGCGGCGGCGAAGGCGCTGCGCTGGGCGGTGGCCGCAGGCATGTTGGGCGCGGTCGCCGCGACGAGCAGGGCGGCCGCCAGGGCAAGGCCTGCGGCGCGGAACGGATCTGGCCGGGACATGGGCGGACGGGCTCCGGATTCGCCCCCCCGTCTTCGAACAACGGCGTTGGGATTTCAGCTGCGCCGTGACGCTAGTGGATCGTGGGCTTGGCCTCGTTCTTCCGCCGGAGCTCCTCGCTGAGCACGTTGGCGAAGCCGATCCAGCCGACGTAGGGCGCGACCATGCTCGCCGCCGGAGCATCCACCTTCTTCGCCCGCCAGACGTAGGCGCCCGCCGTGCCCAATGCCGCGGTCGCCGTGGCGAGCTGGCCGCCCAGGCGGCGCGGACCGAGCGCCATCCAGAGCGCGTTCATCGCCTGAACGACGCTCCACAGCGTGAGCGCCTGGGTCCGCTGCGGGCTCTTCGGCGCGTTCCAGATCCTGAGGCCGGAGAGCGTCAGAGCCATGAACAGCGGCGGCCAGATCAGGGACAACACCGCCCGAGGCGGCTTGGCCTTCGGCGACTCCGGCGTCTCGAACTCGGAATAGACCTCCGGATTGGCCTCGCTGGGCGCATTGGCCCTGGCGATCAGCGCCGAGAGGCCGACGGCGGCGGCGGTCAGGCCCAGTCCCAGCAGCAGGTGCTGCAGGGAGCGGCCCCGACTGTTGACGAGGCGGTCCACGGCCCCGCGCACGGTTCGGGCGGCTTGCATCCCAGCTCCCAGCATCCCTCCGGCTCGCCTCCGAAAACCGCGGGCCGCGGGCTTGGTTCCGGTGAAGCTGGGCGCGGCGGCGAGCGTGACAGTCTGCCGCAGGCCCGGCCGCCTCGATCGTGCGTTGGAGACTGCGAACGCCGCGCTGAACAATCGAGCGCGGATCGAGGGCGAGATGGATTTCGACGCGCTGCTGCTGTCGCGCCTTCAGTTCGCCTTCACGCTCGCCTTCCACATCATCTTTCCGGCCTTCACCATCGGCCTCGCGAGTTTCCTTGCGGTGCTGGAGGGATTGTGGCTGGCGACGCGCAACGAGGCGTTCCGCAACCTCTACCTCTTCTGGCTGAAGATCTTCGCCATCTCCTTCGGAATGGGCGTCGTCTCCGGAGTGGTCATCTCGTACGAGATCGGCACCAACTGGAGCGCCTTCGCCGCCCTCGCCGCCCCGGTGATCGGCCCGGCCTTCGCCTTCGAGGTGCTGACCGCCTTCTTCCTCGAGTCGAGCTTTCTCGGGGTCATGCTGTTCGGCTGGCGCAAGGTCGGTCCCGGCCTGCATTTCGCGGCCACCGTGCTGGTGGCGCTCGGCACGCTCACTTCGGCCTTCTGGATCATATCGGCCAACAGCTGGATGCAGCATCCGGCGGGTTATGTGCGGCTCGCCAACGGCGCGCTCCGGGCGACCGACTGGATGGCCGTGATCTTCTCGCCGACCTTCCCCTATCGCTTCGTGCACATGGTGCTGGCGGCGTATCTCTCGACGGCCCTCATGGTGGGCGCCGCGTCAGCCTGGCGCCTGCTGCGCGATGTGGAGGAAGGGGAGTCCTGCCTGGGCCTGAAGATGGCGATCGGCATGCTCGCCCTGGTGGCCCCGCTGCAGCTGGTGGTCGGCGACCTGTCGGGCAAACAGGTGCTGGTGGTGCAGCCCGCCAAGCTCGCGGCCATCGAGGCCTTCTGGGAGAGCCGATCCGAGCAGCCGTTCCACATCGCCGCATGGCCCGACCGCGCGCAGGAAATGAACCATCTCACGGTCGAGGTACCGGAGCTCGGCAGCTGGATCGCCGCGGGCGACGCCCACGCCTTCATCCGGGGCCTGAAATCGTTCCCGCGAGATGACCGGCCGCCGGTGTTCATCGTCTTCTGGGCGTTCCGGATCATGGTGGGGCTGGGGCTTCTCATGATCGCGCTGGGATTCTGGGGCGGCTATCTCACCTCCCGCGGCGCGCCGGAGCGCCACCGCCTGTTCCTGCGGGCCTGCGTGCTGATGGGCCCGGCGGGCTTCATCTCGGTGATCGCGGGATGGGTCGTGGCGGAGGTGGGCCGCCAGCCCTACACCATCTATGGCGTCCTGCGGACCGCGCAATCCGCCTCGCCGGTGACGGCGGCCGAGGTCTCGCTCTCGCTCCTGGCCTTCCTGGTGATCTACGCGATCGTGTTCAGCGTGGGCGCGCTCTACATCCTGCGGCTCGTGGCCGAGGGGCCGGTCCCGGCGCCGCACGCCGACACCGAGCCGCCGCTCCGCGGCCGTCCGCCCGGTTATGCGCTCGCCGCCGCGCCCGACGAGCCGGAGCCGGTCCCGTGAGCCTCGACCTGCCGCTCATCTGGGCCGCGATCCTCGCGATCGCCGTCCTGATGTACGTGATGCTGGACGGCTTCGACCTGGGCATCGGCATCCTGTTCCCCTTCGCCGGAAGCCCCGCCGAGCGCGACCTGATGATGGACACCGTGGCGCCGGTCTGGGACGGCAACGAGACCTGGCTGGTGCTGGGCGGCGGCGGCCTGTTCGCGGCCTTCCCGCTCGCCTATGCCGCGGTGATGCCGGCGCTCTATGTGCCGATCCTGCTGATGCTGATGGCGCTGATCTTCCGGGGCGTCTCGTTCGAGTTCCGGCTCAGGGGCCGCCGGGCGGGCAAGCGGTTCTGGACGGGCGCCTTCGCGGCAGGCTCGATCGCCGCCACGCTCGCGCAGGGCTTCGTCGTGGGCGGCTTCATCCAGGGCATCAGCCTTCGAGGCGGGCGGTTCGCCGGCGGGCCGTTCGACTGGCTCTCGACCTACAGCCTCGTCGTGGCCGCCGGGCTGGTGGCCGGATACGCGCTGCTGGGCGCCTGCTGGCTCGTCTGGCGCACCGAGGGCGAGCTGCACGAAAGGGCGCGGGGCTGGGCCTGGATTTCGGCGGCGGTGGTGGCCGTCCTGCTGGCGCTCGTCAGCGCAGCCACCCTCGTGGTCCATCCGGAGATCACCGCCCGCTGGGGCCTCTCCGGCGGCCGGGTGGACCTCACGCAGCTCGCGCCGCGGCTGCCCATCCCCCTGCTGGGCGGACTGGGCCTGGCGGTCATCGCCCTCGCGCTGCGCCGCCGGGCGCACTTCTGGCCGTTCTTCGGCGCGCTGCTGGTGTTCGCCTCCGGCTACCTCGGCCTGGCGGTTGGCTTCTTCCCCTATGTCGTGCCCTACGTCCTGACGTTCCGGCAGGCGGCCAACGCCGACAACGCCCTGGGCCTGCTGCTGGGCGGCGGGGTGATCCTGCTGCCGGCGATCATCGGCTACAGCCTGTGGGTCTATTACGTGTTCCGCGGCAAGGTGGGAGCGGATGCGCGGCTCTATCATTGAGCCCCCGCCGGAGCCCGGCGCGCCGCGGCCGCCGCTTGCGGTTCGCCTCGCGTGGTTCGCCGCGATCGCCGCCGGCAGCGCCATCTCGACCGCGGCCGTGGCGTTTCTGCTGAAAAGCCTGCTCCGCTGACTGTATGAGGGGCCATGGCCCCGCCGATCTGCCGCCTTTACCTGATCACTCCGCCCCGGCTCGACGACCTGGCGGGATTCGGTCGCGCGCTCAGCCATGCGCTGGACGCCGGCGACGTCGCGGCCCTGCAGATCCGGCTGAAGGACGCGCCCGACGACGTGGTGGCCGCCGCCGTGGATGCGCTGGCGCCGATCGCCCAGGCCCGCGGCGTCGCGGTGATCCTCAACGACCGCCCGGATCTGGCCGCGAAACTCGGCTGCGACGGCGTCCATATCGGCCAGGACGACGCGCCCTACGCCGAAGCCCGGCGGCTCCTCGGCAAGGAGGGCATCGTCGGCGTCACCTGCCACGACAGCCGCCACCTGGCCATGGAAGCCTCGGAGGCGGGCGCCGACTACGTCGCCTTCGGCGCCTTCTTTCCGACAGCCACCAAGGCGGCCAAGACCCGCGCCGATCCGGAGATCCTCTCGATCTGGCAGGAGAGCATGCAGACCCCCTGCGTGGCGATCGGCGGCATCCAGGCGGCGAACGCCGCGGGCCTGGCCGCGGCCGGCGCGGACTTCCTGGCGGTTTCGGCCGGCGTCTGGTCGCACGGCGACGGCCCGGCCGCGGCGGTGAAGGCGCTGACCGCCGAGATCGCAAGAGGCCTCGCCGAGCGCGGCTAGCCGGCGCATTCTGGGCGCTCCGCCGGACGGGAGCCCGCCATGACCGCCTACGCCGAGATCCTCTACGAGATCGATGGTCCGGTCGCGACCATCACGCTGAACCGGCCCGAGACGCTGAATGCGCTGACCGACCTCACCCAGGCCGAGGTCCGCCATGCGCTGGACGCCTCGGAACGCGATCGCGAGGTGATCGGCACGGTGCTGACGGGCGCCGGCCGCGGCTTCTGCTCCGGCGTCGACATGAACGCGCTGGGGGCCATGAGCGCGGCGGGGCGGATCCTCTCCGAGCGCCACGAGCACCTGAAGGCCGAGCCCGGCAATCCCGACCAGGACCCGAACTACCGGGCTTCGCCGGCCTACTTCCTGGGGCTGAGAAAGCCGCTGATCGCGGCCGTGAACGGGGTCTGCGCGGGCCTGGGCTTCAGCTACGCCACCTTCTGCGACATGCGCTTCATGGACGAGGGCGCGCGGATCGTCTCGTCCTTCGCCCCGCGCGGCCTGATCGCCGAGCACGGCACGAGCTGGATGCTGCCGCGCCTGGTCGGGCCCTCCAACGCGCTGTACATCTTCTGGAGCTCGCGCCGGATCGAGGCGGCCGAGGCCCATCGGATGGGCTGGGCCAACCGGCTCTGCGAGCCCGGCCAGGCCGCCGTCGAGGCCCGGGCCTATCTGCGCGCCATCGCCGGAACCTCGGCCCCCATCGCGCTGATGATGATGAAGAAGCAGGTTTGGCGGCACCTGAACCGGGAGCTCGGCGACGCCGCGGCCGAGACCGCCGGCTGGATCGACGAGAGCCTGGCGCGCGACGACTTCAAGGAGGGGGTCGCCTCCTTCGTCGAGAAGCGCCCGCCGCGTTTCGCGAAGATCAGCGTGGCGTAGGCCCGCGCGGAAATTCCGGCGCGCCGGGGGGCGCACCGACCCAGGCCGGCTTGTGGTCCGTCCAGATCAGCCGCTGGGGCGGCGGGAACTCGGGATCGGCGAAGGCGCCCCACGCCACGCAGATCCGCCCGGGCCGGCCATGCGGCTCCCACCAGACCGTCGAGCCGCAGTTCGGGCAGAAGCGGAAGGTGAGGTCGTTGCCGCTTTCGGCGGTTCGGCGGAACTGGGCCGCCTCGCCCGCATGGGAGACCACCTGCTCGGCGAGGAAGAAGGCGGTGACGCCATAGGGGCTTCCGGTCCGGCGCTGGCATTGCTGGCAGGCGCAGCTCGAGACGTACTCCGGCTCGCCCCGCAGCCGGATCTTCAACTGGCCGCAGGCGCAGCTCGCCTCGCGAACCCGATCTTCCGCCATGACCTGCCCCTCGTTCGCTCGGCTCCAGACTTGGGCGCCGCAACCTTGCTTTGCCAGACCCGCGCAAATAGGGTCCGCGCCCCATGTCCACCCAGTCGGCCCTCCTGAAGGTGATGAGCGACGCCGCGCGCAAGGCCGCGCGCGGTCTCAACCGGGATTTCGGCGAGCTCTCCGCGCTGGTGGTGGCCAAGAAGGCGCCGGCCGACTTCGTCTCCGCCGCCGACCTGAAGTCCGAGCAGGTGCTGTTCGAGGCGCTCTCCAAGGCGCGGCCCGGCTACGGCTTCCTGGCCGAGGAGCGCGGCCTCGTCGAGGGCACCGACAAGACCCACACCTGGATCGTCGATCCGCTGGACGGCACCACCAACTTCCTGCACGCCATCCCCCACTTCGCGATCAACATCGCCCTGCAGCGCGAGGGCGCGGTGGTCGCGGCGATCACCCACAATCCCGCCACCAACGAGATGTTCTGGGCCGAGAAGGGCAAGGGCGCCTTCGTCAACGACCGGCGCCTGCGCGTCGCCCAGCGCACCCGGCTGGAGGAGGCGGTGATCGCCACCGGCATCCCCTTCCTGGGCCACGGCCAGCACGCCCGGTTCCTCAAGGAGCTGCACCAGGTGAGCCAGAAGGTGGCGGGCGTGCGGCGCTTCGGCTCGGCGGCGCTCGACCTCGCCTGGGTCGCCGCCGGCCGCTATGACGGCTACTGGGAGCGGGACCTGTCGTCCTGGGACGTGGCGGCCGGGGTGCTGCTGGTCGCCGAGGCCGGCGGTCGGGTCAGCAACGCCGACGGGGCCGAAGACGCGGTGGGCTCCGGCTCGGTCTGCGCCGGCAACCTGGATATCCACGCACGGCTCCTGGAGCGGCTGCAGGCCGCGAAATAGGCCCCGAATACGGCTAAGCTCGCGGCATGGACCTGACTCGCCGCACCCTCTCGGCCGCCCTGCCCGCCCTCGCCGCGTCTCGCGCACGCGCCGCGCCCAAGAGGAAGCGCCCGCTGGCCATCGCCCATCGCGGCGCCAGCGGCGAGCGGCCCGAACACACCCTGATGGGCTACCGGCTGGCGATCGCCGAAGGGGCGGACTTCATCGAGCCGGATCTCGTCCCGACCCGGGACGGCCACCTCGTCGTCCGCCACGAGCCGGAGATCGGCGGCACGACCGACGTCGCGAAGCATCCGGAATTCGCGTCCCGAAAGACCACCAAGGTCATCGACGGCGAGAAGCTCACGGGCTGGTTCACCCACGACTTCACGCTGCAAGAGCTGAAGACCCTGCGCGCCCGCGAGCGGCTGCCGCAGCTCAGGCCCAGCAGCGCCAGGTTCGACGGCCTGGAGGCCATCCCGACCTACCAGGAGATGCTCGACCTCGCGAAGGCGGAGAGCCGCCGCGTGGGGCGGCCGATCGGCACCTATCCGGAGATGAAGCACCCCACCTATTTCGCCTCCATCGGCCTGCCGCTGGAGCATCGGCTGCTCGACGCGCTGAGGCGGAACGGTCTGGATTCCCGCACCGCCCCGGTGTTCGTTCAGTGCTTCGAGGTGGGCGCGCTGAAGACCTTCCGCACGCTCTCGAAGGCTCCGCTCATCCAGCTCGTCCAGACCACGGGCGGGCCGGCCGACGCCCCGAACCTCAGCTACAGGGAGATGACCGGCGCGGCCGGGCTGAGGCAGGTGGCGGCCTACGCCGACGGGATCGGGCCGGAGTGGCCGATGGTGGTCCCGGTCATTGACGGGAGCCTCGGCCCCGCCACGCCGCTGGTCGCCGAGGCGCACGCGAAGGGGCTGGCGGTGCATCCCTGGACGGTGCGGGCCGAGAACGCCTTCCTGCCGGCGAAGCTTCGCCGCGGCGCCTCGCCGGCGGAGCACGGCGACGTGGACGCCCTCTACAGCGCCCTCTACGCGACCGGGATCGACGGCCTGTTCAGCGATTTCACGGCCCTCAACGTGGCGGCGCGCGACCGCTACCTGGCGGCATGGAAGCGCTAAGCCGCCTCGCCGAACTGCAGGGCGGCCAGCCGCGCGTAGAGGCCGCCGCGGGCGACCAGCTCGTGATGGCGGCCCTGCTCGACCACCCGGCCCTCCTCCATCACCACGATGCGGTCGGCCTTCAGCACGGTCGCCAGCCGGTGGGCGATGACCAGGGTCGTGCGGCCCTGCATGGCCTCATCCAGCGCGCGCTGCACCAGCCGCTCGTTTTCCGCATCCAGCGCGCTGGTCGCCTCGTCGAGCAGCAGGATCGGCGCTTCGCGAAGCAGGGCGCGGGCGATCGCCAGCCGCTGTCTCTGGCCGCCGGAAAGCGCCCGGGCGCGCTCGCCCACGGGCGTGTCGAGCCCTTGCGGCAGGGACGCCAGGAAGCCCTCGGCCTGGGCGGCGCGCACCGCGGCGCGGATCTCGTCGGGCGCGGCGTTCTCACGCCCGAAGCGCACGTTGTCGGCGGCCGAGCCGGAGAACAGCGGCGAATCCTGCGCCACCAGCGCCATGCGGGCGCGCACCTGCGCCGGATCGGCCTGGCGCACGTCGACGCCGTCCACCAGCACGCGCCCGGCCTGCGGATCGTAGAAGCGCAGCAGCAGGCGCAGCACCGTGCTCTTGCCGGCCCCCGAGGGACCGACCAGCGCCACCCGCTCGCCCGGGCTCACCTGCAGGCTGAAGTCCCGGAGCGCCGGCAGGTCCGGCCGGCCGGGATAGGCGAAGGTCACGTCCTGCAGGGCGAGCTCGCCGCGTGGCGGCATGGGCAGCGGCCGGGGCTCGGCGGGCGCGGCGACGGCCGGGCGGGCGTCCAAGAGCTCCCCGATGCGCTCCATGGCGCCGGCCGCCTTCTGCACGTCGCCCCAGGTCTCCCCGAGCTGGCCAACGGAGCTCGCCGCGAGCACCGCCAGGAAGGCGAACTGGAAGAGCACGCCCCAGCTCATCGCGTGCGCCAGCGCCTGGTGCACGGCCAGCCAGAAGATCACCACCACGCCGCCGAAGATCAGCGCGATGACCAGCGCGGTCATCACCGAGCGGGCCGACATGCGGCGCAGCGAGGTGCGGAAGGCCGCCTCCACCGCCGCGCCGAAGCCCTGCGCCGCGCGGCCCTCGCGGCCGAACGCCTGCACGGTCTCCAGGGCGTCCAGCGTCTCCCCGGCGTAGCCCACGGCGTCGGCGAACTGGTCCTGCGCGGAGGTGGTGAGCGCGCGCACCCGGCGGCCGAACAGGAACAAGGGCACGATGACCACGGGGATCAGGAGCAGCACCAGCCCAGTCAGCCGGAGGCTCACCGCCAGCATCAGGGCCAGCGCGCCCACCAGCATCACCAGGTTGCGCAGCGCCACCGAGATGGACGTGGAGACCAGCGTCTCGACGATCTGGATGTCCGTGGTGAGGCGGGACAGCACCTCGCCGGTGCGGGTGTGCAGGAAGAAGGCCGGATCCAGCGTCAGGATGTGGCGATAGACGAGCTTGCGCAGGTCGGCCACGACGCGCTCGCCGAGCTTGGTGACGAAGAAATAGCGGCCGGCGCTGGCGAGCGCCAGGGTGAGCGCGATGGCGCCCAGCAGCAGGAACCAGCGGTCGACCCCGGCCGGCGAGGCGCTGGGGCCGGTGAGGTGGTCGACCAGCAGCCGCACGCCGCCGGTGATGCCGAGCGTCGCGCTGGAGGAGATCAGCAGGAAGAGGCCGGCCAGCAGCGCGTCCAGCCGATGGCGGGCGACGAACGGCGCCAGCCTGCGCAGCGCGGTGATGTTGCGGCTGCGCGGCCGCCGCGCCGCCGCCTCGCTGAGGTCCTGGACAAGCGCTTGGCCGCTGCTCGGCCGCCCCGGCGCCGCGGCCGCGGCCGACGGTTCACTCATGACCCACTCAAACCTTGCATTTCCGCCGGGGTTTCAGCTATAGGCGCGGGCTCTTTCGGGCCGCCGCCCCGGCGGCTTTTTGCCATTTGGCCGCAGCTTTACGTCAGGCGTCCGCGCGATGAAACAAGATGCTCACCCCGACTACCACTTCATCACCGTGGTGATGACCGACGGCACGAGCTATCGCACGCGCTCGACCTACGGCAAGGAAGGCGCGACCCTGCAGCTGGACATCGATCCGCGCACCCATCCGGCCTGGACCGGCGGCGCCCAGCACCTGATCGACCGCGGCGGCCGAAATCGGA
>Ga0308174_10000637_pt1 | contig 15176 bp, 11 predicted proteins | sample PhyPR2_FD_203894 | JGI IMG/M metagenome (GOLD analysis project Ga0308174, IMG submission 203894) | Soil microbial communities from UC Gill Tract Community Farm, Albany, California, United States - DLSLS.P.R2 | ecosystem: Environmental > Terrestrial > Soil > Agricultural land | place: USA...
GGGGGTTCGCATTGTGCACCGCGTGTTGCTGATTTTTTGCCTGGGCACGGGCAGGTTGCGGATAGGATCCCGCCGCATGAAACCCACGCTTCTGCCCGTCATCCTCGTCGCCATCGCGCTGGCGCCCGTGCGGGCCCAGGGCCCTGCCGTGTCCGGCCGCTCGTCTGCGCCGGGCGAACTCGTGGGGCTGTCGCAGCGGATTGTGCACACCGATCCTGCCGGCTATCGTCCATCGCCGGCCGTGCATGGCGGTGCCGGCACGATGTCGTTCACGGCGCTGCTGAACCGCGGCGCCGTCACGCCTGAATTCAATTTCCTGCATCGTGGCGTCATCCCCGCCGGAGCGGGCATCGGCCACCACTTCCACAATGTCGTCGAGGAGATGTTCGTGATCCTCGATGGCGAAGCCCAGTTCACCATCGACGGACGCACCGCCACGATCAAGGGCCCGGCGGGTGTGCTGTGCCGGGCGGGCCACTCGCACGCCATCTACAACCCGGGCCCTGGGCCGGTGCAGTGGATGAACCTCAACGTCTCGCTGATCCCCGGCGTATACGACAACGTCGACCTCGGCGACACGCGCGTCGGCGCGGCGCTCGATCCGATTCCCACCTTCATGACGATGCGACTGGACCGCTCGCAGCTGAGGCCGGCGGGCGGCCGCGGACGCGGGGGAGCAGCCGCTCCAGCGCCGGATCCGAAAGCGGTCCTCTCGCAGCGCGTCCTGGGTCCGGCGGTGTTCTCGACGACGTGGTCCTACGTCGATCATGTCGTGGTGCCTCCCGGCGCGACGACCGCGGAACTGCCGCACGACAGCGTCGGCGAGGCGTATTACGTTCTCGCCGGCGAGGGAACGATCAGCGTCAACGGCGCGGCGTCGGGAACCGCGCCGGTTCGTACGGGAGATGCGATCCCCATCCGCCTCGGCGAGTCGACTCAGTTCACCACCGTCGGCTCGGCGCCGCTCGAACTGTTCGTGATGGGTGTGGCCAGGGACATGGCCGCGAAGACGCAGCTGCTCACGGGCGTACCGCGCTGATTGCACATGCCGGGACGGCTCCGCCGATCCCGGCCTACTGGGCTACTGGAGGGCATGTGAACAGACGGGGAATCCTGCGGTCGGCGTGCGTCGCGATGGCCGCGTCGCTCGGCCTCGACCGCTTGGCCACACCGGCGCAGGCGCAGACGAAGCACATCCGGCTCTACGTGGAAATGGACGTGCCGCCCGCGCGCGAACGCGAGATGCTCGACGCGTTCCACAACACGTTCGTTCCTGAAGCGGTGAAGCACGACGGGTATATCCGCGTGAAGATGCTGAAGCGCCGCACCGTCGTCCAGGGCACCGTGCCGGAGGCGTACAACTACCGTTTCGAACTCGAGTTCGAGAGCGAGGAATTGCGCCAGAAGTGGATCGCATCGGCGCCGCACCAGCGCGTGTGGCCGCTGGTGGAACGGACGATGAAGACGCAGAAGGACTACCCCGTCGTGCTCTACGACGAGGTCTGACCTGGGGTCAGTCCGCGAGCGACGCGCTGATGGCGTCGGCGGTCTTCTTCACCTCGGCGGCGGCGCGGGCACTGCCTCGCGTGTTCGGCCGGGTGAGCGGTGAGGAGATGCCGACCGACGCGACGATGTCGCCGTGCGGATCGCGAATCGGTGCGGCGACGCAGCGGACTTCCTCGATGTATTCGCCTTCGTCGAGCGCGAATCCGTCGAGGCGCACCTGCGCGCAGACCTGGGCCAGACGCGTCACCGACTTGATGGTGGTGCGGGTGTAGACCCGCAGCGGTGCTCGCCCGAGCAGTTCCCGCAGGGCCGGCAGATCGCAGTCGGCGAGCAGCGCCTTGCCGTGGGCGGTGCAGTGCAGGGGAGCGAATTCACCGGTCTGCCCGGCCACCGACACCACCTGGCCGGCCGGTATCTGGTGGTCGATGAAGAACACCTCGACGCCTTCCCGCACGGCGAAGTGCGACGTCTCGCCCAGCCTGGCCGTGAGGTCCTGCAGGTAGTGATGAAAGAACATCCCGAGGACGTTGCGCCCATACCGCCGCGACAGCCGCCAGGCCGTCGGACCGAGGATGTAGTCCTTGCTGCCCTTCGGGTTGGCGAGGAAGCGGCGCTGCCGAAGCGTATTCGCCAGCCGGAAGACGCTGCTCCGGTCGATGCCAATCAGATCGGTGAGCTGCTTCAGCGGGACGGGCTGCGACGACGCCGCCACGGCTTCGAGGATGGCCAGGCCGCGATCCAGACTCTGGATGGCAGGAGTGTCGTGTACCGCTTTGCCGTTCATTGCAATGAGTGTGGTTGAGGATACCGCGGAAGCCCGCGAAATTTGCGGTTGTCTTGCTGCGCGACCGGTGCTAAGGTCCGCCGGTCTTGTGCGATATGCAACGGCCGTTTCGCCATGCGCAACAAAGGCCGCCCGTCAGGATGAGCCGGCGCGGTTTTGCCCGAGTCCTCTCGGCGGCGGCTGGGCTTACGGCGACGACGGGTTCCAGCCGTTTGCTCGCGCAGGGGCCCGCGCTCAAGGAACTCGTGCCGAGCGGATGGCTGATCGGCGCGGCGGTCAATCAGAACCAGAGTGACGGCCGCGACACGGTCGCCGTCGATCTCATCACGCGGCAGTTCAACACCATCAGCCCGGAGAACCTGCTCAAGTTCCAGAGCCTCCATCCCGAGCCCGACCGATTCACGTTCGAGGCGGCTGACCGCTACGTGGCGTTTGGCCGCGATCGCGGCATGGCGGTGATCGGCCACAACCTGGTGTGGCATTCGCAGACGCCGCGCTGGGTGTGGGACGGTCCTGACGGCGCGCTTGCCGATCGCACCACGATGCTGGCGCGGATGCGGACCCACATCAGCACGGTCGTCGGCCGCTACAAAGGACGGATTCGCGGCTGGGACGTCGTCAACGAGGCGCTCAACGACGACGGCACGCTGCGGGACTCGCCCTGGCGCCGGGGCATCGGCGACGACTACATCGCGCGCGCGTTCGAGTTCGCCAATGCCGCGGATCCGAACGTGGAGCTCTATTACAACGACTACAACCTGGCGACCAGACCGGAGAAGCGCGCCGGCGCCATCCGCATCATCAAGGACCTGCAGCAGCGCGGCATCCGCATCGATGCGGTGGGAGAACAGGGGCACTGGCGGCTCGGGGCACCCACGGCCGCCGACGTCGATCGGGCGATCACCGAGCTGCGCGCGACCGGCGTGAAGGTGCTGATTACGGAGCTCGACGTCAACCTGCTCGCCTCCGCTGGCGCGCCGGCGCCTGGCCAGCCTCCCTCCCCGGAATCGAATCCCTACGCGGACGGCCTGCCCGACGACGTGCAGCAGGCGCTCGCGCGGTACTACGCCGACGCGTTCCGCGTGCTGCTGACACACCGCGACGACATCGCGCGCGTGACCTTCTGGGGCGTGAGCGACGGCGATTCCTGGCTGAATCGCGGGCGCGCGAACTACCCGCTGCTGTGGGACCGGCAGCGGCGGCCGAAGCCCGCGTTCGACGACGTCGTGAAGGTGTTGATGACCTGGAGACCATAGCGCACTGAGCGGAGGAGGACCGCATGCGACGATTGGTATGGCTCGTACTGCTGCTGGTGGCGGTGTCCGGGGCAGCAGCGGCGCAGGAATTCCGCGGCAACATCTCGGGGACGGTTCGTGACAGTGGCGGCGTCGTTCCGGGTGCATCCGTCAAGGTCCGCAACGTCGACACCAACGTCAACCAGAACCTCGTCACCAACACGTCGGGCTACTACGAGGCGCCGCTGCTCAATCCCGGCACCTACGAAGTCACGGTCGAAATGAACGGCTACCGGAAGGCGACGCGCGCCAACGTCGTCCTCGGCGTCGGCCAGCAGGTGACCGTGCCGTTCACGCTGGAGGTCGGCGCGATCAACGAGGAAATCGTGGTCCGCGGCGAGGCGCCGCTGCTCGACACGAACTCGGTGTCCTCGGGCGCGAACTTCGACACGCATCTCGTCGAAGCGCTGCCGATGTTCTCGAACATGCCGATCACGCTCGCGCGGTTCGCGCCGGGCGTCAACGTCAACGATCAACAGACACAGGTGTCGCAGGGATACGTCGACAACACGTCGCTGTCTGCCGGCTCGCTCCTGGGGCTGCCGCTGGCGGGCACGCAGAACCCGTTGACGCCGCCGGTGGGCGGCAACAACTACACGCTGGACGGCGCCAACAACAACGGCAGCAACCGCCGCATTGCCGCCTCGCCGAACTCCGACATGATCCAGGAGATGCGCGTCGAGTCGTCGAACTTCGACGCCTCGGTCGGCCACGGCCTCGGCCTGCAGATCTCGATGATGACCCGCGCCGGCGCCAACCAGCCGCGCGGCACCGCCAACTACCAGTACTGGACGAACAAGCTGAATGCGCTGACAGAGCAGCAGAAGCTGACGTTCGACGATCGCGCGAAGAGCGAGTTCGAGAAAGGGCGGTCGCACAACCTGTCGTTGACCCACGGCGGACCGGTGGTGATTCCCGGACTCGTCAACGGCCGCGGCAAGCTGTTCTACTTCGCCAACTACTCGATGGCCAACGACGCGATCCCCGGGAAGATCCAGGGATCGATTACCGTCCCCGCGAACCAGCAGCACATGCAGGGCGACTTCTCCGACCTGCTGCGGCTGCCCAACCCGGCGCAGTACCAGATCTACGATCCATTGACGACACGGCCGGATCCGGCCAACCCGGCGCGGATGATCCGCGATCCATTCCCCGGCAACGTCATCCCGCGCGATCGCATCTTCAACCCGGACGGCAGCTACAAGAACCCGCTGATGGGCCTGTACTCGAAGATGGTGCCGAAGCCGAATCAGAACTTCGTCGAAAACGGACAGCAGCCCACCGGCAACTTCTATCAGGGCGGCCAGCCGGACTCACCCAAGAGCCAGCAGTACGGCTTCCGCCTCGATTACAACGCGTCCGCGAAGGATCGCTTCTTTTTTCGCACGAGCGGCATCACCTTCCTCGAGTACGTGAGCGACTGGACCTACCTGGCCGAGGACCCGGCGCTGCGGATCCACTCGGCCGACCGGTCCCGTTATCAGTGGTCCTACACCGGCACGTGGACGCGCGTCATGGGCTCGACGGTGCTCGACAGCTCGTTCGCGACGAACCGCTTCAATCAAATCGACGAGTTCAACGGGTTGAAGCAGTACAAGCCGACGGACGTGGGGCTGCCGTCCTACCTCGATGACTTCTGCTCGACGCGCGGCGGTTGCATGCTGCCCGCGATCAACATCGGCGGATATCAGCCGTTCGGCGGCGGACTGTCGGACGGCGACACCGCCACCCACATACAGGGGCAATCGTCGCTGACATCGGTCAAAGGCGCACACACGCTGCACGGCGGCATCGACGTCCGCCGCGCGCAGCGCGACCGCACCGGCGGCGGCAACCGTTCGGGCCAGATGACGTTCGACCGCACCTATACCCGGCAGTTCAGTGACGAGGCTACGTTGACACCCAGCAATCTCGGGTTGTCGCTGGCGGCATTCGAACTGGGATTGCCGACGTCGGCGTCGATCAATGACACCGTGCCTTCGAGCTTCAGCAACTACTGGACGGGCGCGTTCGGTGAGGACAGCTGGCGGCTGGGCCGGTTCACGCTGAACGCGGGCCTGCGCTTCGAGTACGAAACGGGCGTCCGCGAAAAAGACAACCACATGATCGTCGGCTGGGATCCCACAGCGAAGAACTCGATCACCGACGCGGCGCAGGCGGCGTACCTGGCGAGCGGCCTGCAGAACCAGGCCGGCATGCCGGCGACGCTCAGCGTCGTCGGCGGGCCCATCTACGCGTCTGATTCCGGCGTCTCCGGGCTCGGTTATCCCGCCCAGGCGATGTGGATGCCGCGGGTCTCCGGGGCGTACCAGCTTGGCGATCGCACGGTCATCAAGGGGGGCTATGGCCTCTACTACGACACCCTGAACGCGTCGGACTACGTCGCGGCCCAGAACGGTTATTCGGTGACGACGACGTCCACGATTTCGGATGATCTGGGGCGCACGTTCAAGTGGCCGACGGTGGCAACCGGCAGCAAGAGCTTCGACCCGTTCCCGGTCCGGGCCGACGGCACGCGGTGGGACCCGATCCTCGGCGACACGCTCGGCATCGACTCGCTGCTGGGCGGAACGCTCAGCACCGAGAACGGCGTGCGCGAGCACCCGCGGCAGCAGCGATGGCGCGTCGGCGTCCAGCGCGAGCTGGTCTCGAAGCTCAGTGTCGAAGTGGCGTATGCCGGCGTCTACAACGACAAGTTGCCCGTGAGCATCCGCACCGACTACCTGCCGGAGCAGTACTGGGACGGCAGCAACACGCGCAACACCGCCGCGAACACCTTCCTGACCGCGAACGTGACGAATCCGTTCTTCATCAACAACTTCGCCTCGCTGAAGACGACCGACCCGGTCCTCTATCAGCGCCTGGCGTCAAACCCGACGTTCTCGTCGCCGACGATTGCGCGCAACCGCCTGCTGCGGCCGTTCGGGGCGCTGACGAACCTGACCTATGCCAACCTGCCGCTCGGCGCGTCGAAGGTCCATTCCCTCGAAGTGCAGGTGAATCGCCGCTTCAGCAGCGGGTTCACCGGGTTCTTCTCGTTCAACGCCAACTCGGTCCTCGCCAACCGGATCGTCGAAGAGTACGACCGTGAGCCGACGCTGTGGCAGGGCAGCAACGACGCGCGTCCGTGGCGGCTCGCCGGCGCCGGCACCTATGAACTGCCGTTCGGCCGCGGCCGCCAGTTCCTCAACGAGGGCGGCTGGGGCGCGGCGCTGGCGGGCGGCTGGCAGGTCAGCGGCACCTGGGAGTTCCAGCCCGGCGCGTTGCTGGAGTGGAATGCGCCGCCGGCGGGCAATGGGGCGGCGAACTACTTCTTCACCGGCGACCTCGCCGATATCGCGCTCGACAATCCGACCCGCGACCGTTGGATCAACACCGATGCGGGCTTCGAGAAAGATCCGGCGAAGACTCCGGCCGCGTTCCAGAAGCGGGCGTTCCCGTTCCGCGTCGACGGCGTCCGCAGCATGGCGCTGACGTTCGTCAACATGTCGATCCAGCGCAGCGTCGGCCTCGGCGGCGCCCGGTCGCTGCAGTTCCGCATGGACGCGCAGAACCTGCTCAACCGTCAGCAGTGGAACGGCCCGAACCTGAACCCGACCAGCACGCTGTTCGGCCAGGTCACCACCGTCGCGTTGAACCAGATGCGCTTCTTCACGTTCGGTGCGCGTATCCTCTTCTGATGGACGGCCGGGTTACGATGGCGGGCTCCGCGTGGAGCGTTGAGGGAGGGTGATGAGGCGCACCGTACACCACACGATCGTGTTCGTGATCGGCGCCGTGCTCGCGGCGGCCACACCGGCACACGCGCAAGTTCGCGTGCTCTCATCGGTGGCCGTGAAGGCGGTGATCGAGACCCTCGCGCCCGAGTTCGGAAGCGCGAGCAAGGACACGATCGCACCTGAATTCGGCATCGCCGCGGCGATGAAGGCGCGAATCGAAGGCGGTGAAGCCTTCGATGTCGCGATCCTGACGCCGGCGATGCTGGACGACCTCGCCGCCAAGGGGTTGATTGAATCCACCCCCAGGCCGGTGGTGGCGCGGTCGGGGCTGGGCTTGATGGTGAAGGCCGGCGCGACCAAACCGGACGTCAGCTCGGTCGAGGCGTTCAAGCACACCCTGCTCAACGCGAGGGCGATCAGCTACGTCCCCAACAGCGCGAGCGGACTGGCATTCCTGGCGACGCTCGACAAGCTCGCCATCACGGATGCGGTCAAGGCAAAGGCGAAGACCGCCACGTCGGGAGACGAGGTCAACGCGAACGTCACGAGTGGCGCCGCCGATCTCGCAGTCCTGCCGGTCAGCGAGATTCTGCCTGTGGCTGGCGCTCAGCTGGGCGGCGTGTTTCCGCCCGCCATCCAGAGCTACATCGTCATGGCCGCGGGCATCAGCTCGCGGTCGCCGCGTGCAGCCGCGGCACGCGAATTCGTCAGGTTCATCACGTCGGCCAAAGCCACTCCGGTCGTAACGGGCAAAGGGATGGAACGGTAGACGTGATCCCGGACGCCTCACCTGGCGAGCGGACGCTGCGCCGCGTGCGCTGGCGCCTGCTCCCCTTTCTCGGCCTGCTCTACGTGGTGTCGTACCTCGACCGCGTGAACGTCAGCTTTGCCAAGCTGACCATGGATCGTGCGATCGGGATTGACGACGCGACGTATGCGCTCGGCGCGGGAATCTTCTTCATCGGCTACTTCCTGTTCGAGATTCCGTCCAACCTGATCCTGGAACGGGTCGGCGCGCGCCGCTGGATCGCCCGCATCATGGTGACGTGGGGCGTGATTTCAGGCGCCACCGCATTCGTGAGCGGCACCACGAGCTTCGTCACCATGCGGTTCCTGCTTGGCGTCGCCGAAGCGGGCTTCTTCCCGGGCATCCTCCTGTATCTGACGTACTGGTTTCCGGCGACGGACCGCGCGAAAGTTGTCGGCCTGTTCATGGTCGCGTTGCCCGTGTCGGGGCTGATCGGGAGTCCATTGGCTGGCGCCCTGATGCAGATCAGTGGTCTTGGCCTGCAGGGCTGGCAATGGCTGTTCATCCTCGAAGGCATCCCCGCCGTGCTCCTCGGGATGGCGTGCCTGGCGTGGCTTCCCGACCAGCCGAACGATGCCGCGTGGCTGCCACCGGATGAACGGCAGTGGCTGACGGCAACGCTGGCGGCCGAACGACACGCGATGACGGCACACGGATACTCGACGCTGCGCGCCGCGCTCATCCAGCCGCGCGTCTGGGCACTTGCCGTCGCCTACTTCGGCGTCGTGCTCGCGTTGTACGGCTCCAACTTCTGGCTGCCAAGCCTGATCAACGCGCACAGCATTGAACTGCGGTACACCGGTTGGATTGCGGCGCTGCCGTTCCTGTGTGGCGCGCCGTTCATGATCTGGTGGGGACGCCGCTCGGATCGCCGGGGCGAACGCGTCTGGCATCTGGTCGCGGTCTCGGTGCTCGGATTCGCCGGCTTCGCGGCCGCCAGCGGATTCGATTCGCTGACCGGACAGATCTTCTGCCTGTGCCTGGCTTTGATGGGTGTCTACGGCTCGTTCCCCGTGTTCTGGACGCTGCCGACGGCGTTCCTCACCGGGACGGCCGCGGCGGCCGGGCTTGCGCTGGTAAATTCCCTCGGCAATCTCGCCGGCTACGCCGGGCCGCAGGTCGTGGCGTGGCTGCTGAAGGCCAACGGCAATTTCAGCGGCGCGCTATTCGCGCTGGGCCTGTCGATGCTCACTCCGGCCCTCGTCGTCCTGGGCCTGCGGTGGAGGGATGGCCGGGCACCGCTCATCACTCAGAATGTGCCCGCCCGTGTGCGATGATTCCGCCCCACAGGAGAGCGATATGAAGCGATCACCATCCGGCCTTGCCACCTCGCCGCTCTGGGTGATGGCGCTTGCCATCCTCGTCACGGTCGCCGGCACCCGTCCCACCGGACAGACACCGACGGGCGCGGCGGCACGGCCGCCGGCACGCCAGACCGCACCGCTGATCATGATGTCGCCGAAGGCGACGCCGCCTGGATGGACCGGGGTCCACCATCCGCACACAAAGCTCAGTGACGTGCTCGGCCGCCACAAGAACCAGGCCGACTGGGCCGAGACGATCGTCGACGATGAGAGCTTGAACGCGCAGTGGGTCTCGATGGGCCCCGGCCACAAGACGCCGCGCCGTATGAACGGCGATACGCGGGAGTGGTGGATCGTGCAGTCCGGCACGCTGCGTTTCACGGTCGACGGGCGTGAGCCTGTTGTCGCAACCAAGGGTGTCATGGTGCAGGTGCCGTATCGCACGCTCTACCAGATCGAGAACGTCGGCACGGAACCGGCGCTGCGCTTCGAGGTCAACGTCGCACGGGCGAGGAAGCTGTACCCGGTTGACGAAACGCCCGTGCCGCTCGCCGGGTTTCAGTACGTCAAGACACGCGTCGACGGCGGCCAGGGCGTGCTCGATGCGCAGAACCGGCCGGTGGTCGATTTCAACAAGGTCGTCGCCGGGCAGGAGCGCGGCGGCGCGTTCGTCACCGACGACCGCAGCTTCGCCAACATCATCATCGGCAATTACCAGCGGCCGCAGCCGGGCAACAAGGGGCATTACCACGAGGAAGGCGGCGAGTTCTGGCTGGTGATGCTCGGGCACGTCCGCTACAAGATCGAAGGGCTGGACGAGTTCGAGGCCGAAGAGGGAGACGTCGTCTACGCGCCGCGACAGACGTGGCATCTCGCGAGCTTCGGCGGCAAGGAAGGCGAGCGCTCATGCCGGCTGGCGATGAACGGCTTCCCCTACCAGGCTCACATGTACGAGGCCGATTGATGCGCGGTAACGGCCGCTCGCTGTTGCTCGCGACCTGCCTGCTGGCGCTGCCGGTGATGGGCTGCACTCGGACGGCGGAAGCGCCGGCGAAAGATGCACTGCCCGCTGCGGCCGCCACCACACCTGGCGCGCCGGCTGGTACGGTGACGCTGCCACCGGGATTTCCCGAACGGCCGTTCGTCCGCGTGAAGTTCGATCAGCTGACGTGGAAACCCACTGAGGGGAACAAGCTGGGCGTGGAGACCGCGGTCGTCGAGGGCGATCCCTCGAAGCCCGGATACTACCTGACCATCAACCACTTCCCCGCCGGCGTCATGAGCCGTCCGCATTACCACCCGGACGAGCGCTACATCGTCGTGCTCAAGGGCACGTGGTACACCGACGAGGGTGAGGTGTTCCAGCCGTCGAAGGCGGTGCCATTGAAGCCGGGCGACTTCATGCGGCATCCGAAAGGCGGGCCGCATTATGACGGCGGCATCGACGAGGACACCTGGGTGGCGATCAGCGGCTACGGTCCGACGAAGGCTACCGTCATCGACGGCGGCGAGTTGTTCGGCAAGTCCCGGTAGCGTCTAGCGGCTGCTCTCGGTGAAGGTCAGCGCCACGCCGCCCGGCGAGGGCTGCGGACTCGAGCTGAGGAACAGGCCGGCGTTGAGCCAGGCGTACTTGCCATCGACGCGCGCCTCGAACGTTGGCGCGAGCGACCCGAACGCGCCGCCGTTCCGCACGATGACGATCTCGCCATCGGACGTCTCCCACAGATAGTGCGCATCAATCGTGGCGGGCGGTGAGAGGTTCTGGTAGTCGGCGCCGGCAGCGACCACTTTCCCCGTAATGCGGCCACTCAGTTCGCCTCCGGTGATCGGGATGATGTTGCGCACGCCGTGCTTGCTCGGTCCAACCGACTGGCTCGGGCTCAGCGTGACGCGCTCGGTGATGACCTGCGCACCCGGCTTCTCGCCCGGGGTCACGCGCCGGTAATCCCACGGTTGCGCCGGGACACCGGCGGGTTTACTGATGCGGACCACCCGACCTCCACCCGCGGGCGCGGTTACCGAGGAGACGTCGTAGACGCGCAGCGTCATCGTCTTCGCCGCCGGATCGATCACGCGACGCGCGACGTAGGTGCCGGTATTGAGCCAGGCCGCGTCGCTGCCATTGGGAGCCTCGAAATCCATCACCACCCTGACGTCTTTGGCATCAGGACCGGTCCCAGCACCGCGCATGAAGATGTACTTGCCGTCGGCCGTCAGCAGCACGAGACGCTGCTCGATCTCGACGACGCCGGTGGCCAGCGTCAGTGCGAAGTCGAGCGCGCCCGCGGTCACGCTCGCCGTCAGTCTCGAGCCCTTCACGTCGCCGCCCCTGCCGATGGCAACAGTCCGGGCGCCGTACTGCGTCGTGCCGACGTCGGCGACACGCTCCAGCGTCATCGTGACGTCGAACACGGGCGTGCCGCTCTCGGGATTCGGGATGCCGCCGGGCAGTCCGCAGGACCACGACTCGTGCGGGATGATGACCGCCGCGGTGGCAGTGCTCGTGGCAGATCGTTGTGCGCGGTCATTTTGCGACGCGGATCCTGGGACGCCGCTGACCACCACCAGCAGGACTCCGACCGCCCCCACGACTCTCCGGCTGTTTCGCATGTGCTCTACCTGTGTCTGCCCTGAACCCCGTCCCTCAGCTCACCGGGGACGCACGGTGACGACCACGCGCCGCGTCAGATAGTCGTTGATGCCGGTCGCCCGTGCCGTGTCGTCCTGTGATCGAACCGAGTAGCTGGGACTCGTCAGGTTGGCACCGCGCAGCAGCATCGCCAGCTGTTCCGCACGACGTTTGCCGATGGCTTCATCTTCCATCATCGTCTGGCCGTTCGACAGACGGACAGCACCGCGGTATCCCGTGATCACGATCTCGCCCGCATTCACGGCGCGGGCATAGTCGAGAATCTCCGTCAGCACGCGCGCGTGACTGAAGCCGACGAGGCCATCAAAGTCATAGGAGATGACGAAGTCACGCGGCCCCGTGGTGGGTGCCGGCGACGGCGGAGCGGCCGATGCCGCGTCGAATGCCAGGCGGCCCGCGCTCGGTCCCGGTGGCCTGGGCGGCTCGAACGTCAGGTTGTATTTCGATTCGGCCGGCAGCATGACGTTGCACGAGGCGTCCTGCTCCGGAAGGACCGACAGATGCACGGGCTTCAGCACGACCCCGCCGCAGATGCGCGGCTCCGCCGACAGCACGCCTTCGACCAGCACGCGATGTCCGAGCCACGGCGGCGTGACCGGCGCGCTCACGTCCGACTGGATCGTCAGGAAGTACAGCTCGCCCTCGTACTCCGCGAGCCAGCAGGGAACCGACGCCGTGTCGCGGACGATCGGGCAACTCACGAAGTTCAGGGAGTCTCCCGCCGCAGCCGCGACCGCGGACCGCGCGACAAGGCAGGCGACGAGCAGCGCGACACGCCGGCGGATGATCCGGGTTGCCATCAGAGGGAGCTCAGGAAGTTGACGAGATCCTGTTTCTCGCCTTCGGAGAAGCCGATCGCGTAACGGCGGTCGTAGAAGTCCACCAGCTCGCGCAGCGAGGAGGCCGAGCCGTTGGAAAAATACGGCGCGCGGGCGGAGAGGCCTCGAAACTGCTCCATCACGATGGTGCCGACGTCATTGCAGAGTCCCGAGATCAGGGCGCGCCCGGGATCCTGCGTGTAGATGACGCGACCCAGAAACGGATGCGGCGCCACGTTCGGCTTGCAGGTGACCCGGAACAGCGGCATCTGCGCCTTCGCTGTCGTCCACGGATTCAGCGGCACCTCCGAGGCCCACGGCAGGTTGGTCGATCCGATGTCCATCCAGCCGTTCGCGGTGTCCATCCCGGTCATATGCATGCCGTGACACGTCGAACACGTCCGCTTGGCCGGGTTGCCGAGGCCAACCGTGTTCAGGTGCATCGAGTCCTTGATCCAGAACGTGCGGAACATGAACACGTCGTGACCGCGCGCGATCGACTCGCGAGCCGCGTTGCGGGCGTTTGCGTCACTGCTGCTCGTGCGCGGCAAGGTGGTCCATTTGCCGGCCATCGGGAAGACATAGCGCGTGGTGTTGTTCCCGAGCACGCCCGCTTCGCCAGCCGCAAGATTGCGCGGTCCGAACGCCGGCGGGCCGTCGGGCTCCACCAGGCTTCCTGCGGTGGCACTCTCGACCTGCGCTGCGTATACCTGCTTTTCAAAGGCGACGATGCCGTCGACCTGGGCTGCCGTCAGGGCACCGGCGACCTGCAAATGGTTCTTCGCGGCATCCCGTGCCTGCACGGCGAGCGTCGATGCCCGGGCGTCGGCCATCAGGTTCATGCTGGTCGGCCGGCCCGTGTCCGGATCGGTCGCCGCCGGCATGCCATTCTTCCCCACGAACGGGCCGACGCCGAAGTTCTGATGCGTCGTGTATTTCGTGTTGGCCACGGGACGCGGACGGCGGAAGACCGAGATCGTCGGGGTGGCGCTGTGCAGTCCGTAGATCGGATCGGTGTTGCAGCCGGTGGGATCGCGGACCACTTCGATAGTGAATTCCGGATCGATTGGCGTGCCGTCGGCGCGCTGCGGCGGCCATGGCAGCGCGATGCGGAACAGGCCGCGCTCCAGCAGAAGCGAATGCGATTGCGCTTCGTCCGCGGGCAGACCGGGACAATTCATCCCGTCCACGGCCGCGAACAGCGGATCTTGGCCCCGAGTGGCGGCCCAGCGGGCGCGAATGCTCTGCACCGACAACGCCATCGCGTCGGATGGCTGGTGACACGTGACGCAGGCGCGGCCATTGGTGCCGATGGCCTCGAAGAACGGATGCCCTTTCGTCTCGATCACGCCCGACGCGTTGAACAGCCCCGCCGCGCCGTGTTCGTTGCCGTAGCTGGCGAACGCGGGGAGCGGCGTCCCCTGCCCGGGAGCCCACCAGGACGTCATCGGACCGGACTGCGCGCCGAGGCCGCCGATCATCAGCATGAGCGCGCCGACCGTGACGATCCCGCGAAGCCTGCGTGAAGGCATGTCGTGGTCAGACATCAATGCGTTGACTGGCGCAATCGGGTGGCGGGCGCCGCCTGATCTGCCGCGTCAGTCTACGGCCGCCGGCCGTTCCGGCTTCAGACTTTCGCGGGCCGCTGGTAAGACGTGTCGCGACTCACCTTCGCGGTGATACCGGTTGCCATCGGGCCCGCCGCCGTCTAGCCTCAGGCACGTGGAACTCCGGCATCTGCGGTATTTCGTGGCGGTGGCAGAGGAGCTGAACTTCACGCGGGCGGCGCGGCGACTGCACACATCGCAGCCGTCACTGAGCCAGCAGATCCGCCAGCTCGAGTCGGCAGTCGGCGTGCTGCTGCTCGATCGCAGCCGTCACCACGTGGCGCTGACCAACGCCGGCCGGATCTTCTTCCGCGAAGCCAGGGACATCCTCGGCCGCATCGACCACGCCGGCCGGCTGGCGAAGCAGGCCGCGGACGGCCACGCCGGCGACCTGTCGGTGGGGACCTTTCCGGCGGCCGATGTCCGGATCCTGCCGGCGCTGCGCCCGTTGATGGCCGCGCATCTGCCGCATCTCCGGATCGTCCTGCACAGCAAGTACGCCATGGAGCCCATCAAGGGCCTGCAGAGCGGCGCGCTCGACGTCGCGTTCGTGCGCGGACCGATGAGCATCGAAGGTCTCGAAGTGATCGAACTGCTGCGCGAGTCGATCGTGGTGGTGCTGCCGGCGCACCACGCCCTGGCGCGCCGCAAGCGCATTCCGGTGCAGGCACTCAACGACCTGCCC
>Ga0308174_10000638_pt1 | contig 15159 bp, 14 predicted proteins | sample PhyPR2_FD_203894 | JGI IMG/M metagenome (GOLD analysis project Ga0308174, IMG submission 203894) | Soil microbial communities from UC Gill Tract Community Farm, Albany, California, United States - DLSLS.P.R2 | ecosystem: Environmental > Terrestrial > Soil > Agricultural land | place: USA...
GAACAGCGCAGACGCGAATGCCTCCGATGCCGATGCGGCCAACGCCAACGATGCCAATGCGAACGAGGCGCAGGCATGAGCGGACGCAAGATCGCCAGGATCGAGACCTTCGTCGCCCCGCCGCGCTGGCTGTTCGTCCGGGTCGAGGCTGACGACGGCGCTTTCGGCTGGGGCGAGGCGAGCCTGGAAGGCTGGGCCGAGGCGGTCGAGGGCGCGTTCGAGGCGTTCCGCGACCGGTTCATCGGCACCGATCCGTTCAACATCGAGGACATCTGGCAGGTCGGGTATCGCGGCGGTTTCTACCGTGGCGGCGCGGTGCTCATGTCGGCACTCGCCGGTCTCGAGCAGGCGCTGTGGGACCTCAAGGGCCGGGTGCTCGGCGTTCCGGCCTGGCAGATGCTGGGCGGCAAGGTGCGCGACAGGGTTCGCTCCTACGCCTGGATCGGCGGCGACCGACCGCACGAAATCGGCGAGGCGGCCGCCGGCCGCAAGGCGCAGGGCTTCAACGCGGTCAAGATGAACGCAACGGCCGAACTCAACTGGATCGGCACCAACAAGCAGTTCGACGACGTGGTGCAGCGGGTCGAGGCTGCCCAGGCCCAAGGCATGGACGTTGGGCTCGACTTCCACGGCCGGGTGCACCGGCCGCTCGCCAAGCAGCTGGCCAAGGTGCTGGAGCCGCTCGGCCTCCTGTTCATCGAGGAGCCACTGCTGTCCGAGAACATGGACGGACTGGCCGAGATCTCGAAGCACACGACGACACCGATTGCACTTGGCGAGCGGCTCTATTCCCGCTGGGAGTTCAAGCCCTTCTTCGAGCAGGGCGTGGTCGACATCATCCAGCCGGACCTCAGTCATGCCGGCGGCATCCTCGAGGTGCGCAAGATCGCGGCCATGGCCGAGGCTTACGACGTGGCCGTGGCGCCGCACTGCCCGCTCGGCCCGCTGGCCCTCGGCGCCTGCCTTCAGATCGCCGCCTGCACGCCCAATCACGCGATCCAGGAAGTGAGCCTTGGCATACACTACAACACCGGCGGGCACGACCTGCTGAACTTCTGCCTCAACAAGGAGGCGCTGACGCCGGTCGACAGCTACCTGCCGGTGCCGGAAGGCCCGGGGCTCGGCATCGACATCGACGAGGCAGCGGTGCGAGAAGCCGACAAGGACCGCCACCGCTGGCGCAACCCCATCTTCCGGACCAAGGACGGCAGCTTCGCCGAGTGGTGAGCCGCTAGCCGCCTAGTGGCACTTGAAGCGTTCGAACGGTTCCAGGCAGGACTTGCACCGCCACTGCGCCTTGCAGGGGGTGGCCCCGAAGCGGCTGACTTCCACCGTGTCGCTTGAGCCGCATTGCGGGCATTCGGCCGTTGCCGACGGGCTCGGCGGGGCGATGCCGTAGGCATGCAAGCGCTGCATGCCGCGATCGCTGATCCATTCGGTAGTCCATGGCGGGAAGAGGACCCGCTCAATGCCGACGTCCTCGAATCCGGCGCCGTCTAATGCCTCCCGGATCATCGTCTCGATCGCGACGGTAGCCGGACAGCCGGTGTAGGTTGGGCTGATCAGCACCCTTGGGGGGTCCTGGCCGATGCCGCGCACGATGCCGAGGTCGGTGATGGTGAGGACCGGAATCTCGGGATCGGGCACGGTTTCGAGCACGGCCATGATGGCCGCGTCGTCGAGCGCCAGGTCAACCGTCCCACCCATGGCCCGCCTTCTACACCTGTTCCGGCGCCAGCGCGATGGACTAGAGAACGCCCCGGCGCATCTGGTCGAGCTCGATGCTTTCGAACAGCGCCTTGAAGTTGCCTTCGCCGAAGCCCTCGTTGCCCTTGCGTTGGATGATCTCGAAGAAGATCGGGCCGATCACGTTCTGAGTGAAGATCTGCAGGAGGAGGCCCTGACCTTCGGTGGGCGCGCCATCCATCAGGATGCGGCGCTTCTCGAGCTCGGGGATCGACTCCTCGTGCCCTTTGATGCGCTCGGGCAGCATCTCGTAATAAGTGTCGGGCGTGTCCTGGAAGGGGATGCCTCGGGCGCGGATCACGTCGACCGAGCTGTAGATGTCGGTCGAGCCGAGCGCGATGTGCTGGATGCCCTCGCCCTTATACTCCCGCAGGAACTCCTCGATCTGGCTCTTGTCGTCCTGGCTCTCGTTCAGGGGGATGCGGATCTTGCCGCAGGGTGATGTCATGGCCTTGGAGAAAAGGCCGGTCTGCTTTCCCTCGATGTCGAAGTAGCGGATCTCGCGGAAGTTGAAGAGCCGCTCGTAGAAGTCGGCCCAATGGCTCATCCGGCCGCGGTTCACGTTGTGGGTGAGATGGTCGATGTAGGTGAGCTTCGAGTCGGCCTCAGCCATCCGCTGCTGCCAATCGGGATGGTAGTCGAAGTCGACGTCGTAGATCGAACCGGCGTCGCCATAGCGGTCGACGAAGAACAGCCGGGAGCCGCCGATGCCTTCGATCGCCGGGATGTCGAGCTCGCCGCTGCCGCGGTTCAGCTGCACGTTGGTGGCTCCGAGCTTGAGCGCTCGCTCGTGCGCCGCCTTCGCGTCCTTGACCCGGAACGCCATCGCGCAAGCGCTCGGGCCGTGGGCACTGGCATATTCCTCGGCGTAGGAGCCGGGCTCGGCATTGATGATGAAGTTGCAGTCGCCCTGCTTGTGGAGGGTGACGTTCTTGCTCTTGTGCCGGGCGACCTCCGGAAAGCCCATCCTCGTGAAGAGCGAGCGCAGCAGCTCGATGTCTGGCGCGGTATATTCGACGAACTCGAATCCGTCGGTGCCCATCGGGTTCTCGAGACCGAGAATGCCGTTCTTCTCGGCGAGCTGCGTAGCCATGTTATCTCTCCTCCCCGCCCAACTGCGCTCGGCGCGACCGCTTTTCAAGGATCGCGAAACGCAGCGATTGCAGCAGCCTTACGCGTGCGTGCGCGAGGGGCACGATGCGTCAGCCTGGAACAAGGTGGATGCGGAGTCTTCGCGTGGGCGCGTCATCAGTTCAGCTAGGCGTCGGCCCTCAGTGTAGGACAGCCCGTCATGCTGAACTTGTTTCAGCATCCATTTCCCTCGTAAGGCCGTGCGGTCTCGGCAATGGGCCCTGAAACGAGTTCAGGGCGACGAAATGGGGTGCTCGCAATGAACCCACCCGACGGTTGGACGCTCGGCGACGACGGCAAGGCCCTGGTCCGCAGCTTTCGCTTGGCCGACTTCAGCGAGGCTTTCGCTTTCCTGACCCGCGTGGCGCTGCACGCCGAGAAGGTCGATCACCACCCGGAGTTCACGAGCGTCTGGAACCGCGTCGACTTCCGCCTGACCAGCCACGATGCCGGCGGCGTTACCGAACGCGATGTGAAGCTTGCGAGCGCGATCAACCGCCTCAGCTCAGGCGGCTGACGGGCCTTAGAGCCTTACGAAAAAGCGAGCACGAACCCCGCGCCGACGACAGCTGCCGTCAACACCAGTCCAATAGCGAGGTTGCGCAAAGTTCCCCCAACGGTCTGTTCGAACATCGATCCTCTCCCCTGGATCTTGCATCGAGGCGTTGACGATACGGCATTGGCCGAATCCTGCCGAGGTGAAATGCTGGCGCTTCAGCAGCTTAGCGGCGCGGCCGGTCGGCCCCGCATTCAAGTCGCGTTCCTTAACCATGCAATGCAAGCTTTTCGCAGGCGGCTCGGGAGGAGAATCGCCCCCGAACCCTCGGTGATTGCCGCTCGGGTCAACCAAGGAGCGCGCATGTCGACGCTAAGAGCCATCTTTCGCTGCGAGAAAGGTGCGAATGCCATCGAATACGCGCTGGTCGCTTCGCTCATCGCCATCGCTGCGGTCGGCGCGTTCCACAATCTCGGGAACAAGATCGACGCTATCTACAACAATGTGCAGAACCACGTTTGAGTTGAGGCGATTGCCGGCCATTGATCGTTCAGGCGCAAGCTGGAATAAGACAGCCGCAATGAGCCGTACGCCCGCCCTCGCCATCCTTCGCGCCGCTTCGGCTGCACCGGCGAGCTATTATTATCCGCGGGAGGCTGAGCCGAGCTGACGCGCACCTAAGCGACAGTTCGACAGCCTCCGACCCGCCAGAGCCCAGCTCGGCGGGTTTTTTGTTGCCCGACAAGCCAGAACCCAGACCGGAAGGACGAGAGATGCTGCAGGAGACGATCACCAGGGACCAGCCGGCGCAGAGCTGGCGGGATTATGTCGTCCCGCAATGCTGGGAGAACTTTACCAGCGAGGACCATGCGGTCTGGGACCTTCTCTTTGCGCGGCAGGTGGAACTGCTGGGGTCGCGGGTGGTGTCGCCGTTCCTTGACGGGATCGACCTGCTGCGGTTGTCTCACCCCGGTGTTCCCGAGCTCGACGAGCTCAATGCGATCCTGGAACCGCGCACCGGCTGGCGGACTGTGGCCGTGCCCGGCCTCGTGCCGGACGAGGTCTTTTTCGCCATGCTCAGCGAGCGCGTCTTTCCGGTCGGCAACTTCATCCGGACGCGCGAGCAACTCGATTATCTGGAGGCGCCGGACTGCTTCCACGACCTATTTGGGCACATCCCGATGCTTGCTCATCACGATTTCGCCGAGATGGCGGAGCGTATCGGACGGCTGGGACGGGCGGCGATCGACGCCGGAGAAGGCGCACGGGCGGCACGGCTCTACTGGCATTGCGTCGAGTTTTCCCTCGCGCGGGAAAAAGGCGAGCTGAAGATCCTCGGTGCCGGTCTCGCGTCCAGCTTCGGCGAATCCCATTTCAGCCTGGAAAGCGAAGAGGTTGAACGCTTGCCCTTCTCCGTCCCGCGGGCGGTGAACACGCCCTATCGCTACGACGCCTTCCAGCCGCGCTACCTCGTATCGAAGTCGCTCAACGCGACGATTGCCGAAGTGCTGGCGCTGACGCCGGAGACATTGCTGGCCCTCCCGTCATGCTGAACTTGTTTAAGCATCCATGCCGGAGCGGGAGCGAGCTTCTCGATATGGACCCTGAAACAAGTTCAGGGTGACGAAGAAGGGATGGTGTCATAGGGCGCTCTTGTGGCCGACCATCCGATTAAGGGCGAATATCGCACCGGGCACGACCCGCGCACGTTGCGCGATGCGCTCGGCTGTTTCGCGACCGGCGTCACGGTGGTCACGTGCGTCTCCGACGATGGCACGCCCGCCGGGCTGACGGTGAACAGCTTCACGTCCGTGTCGCTCGATCCCCCGCTGTTGCTGGTGTGCCTGGCGAAGCAAGCCGCGAGCGCGGCGCCGCTGACGGCTGCTCACTGCTTCGCAATCAACGTGCTGCAGACGGGCCAGCAGCCGGCCTCGATCCGCTTCGCGACGCGCGACGAGGACCGGTTTGGAACGACGCCCTGGTCGCAGGGCGAAGGCGGGGCGCCGATCCTCGAAGAGTCGCTTGGTGTGTTCGAGTGCGAGCGCTTTGCCGTTTACGACGGCGGCGACCACCACATCCTCGTCGGGCGCGTGGTGAAGGCGAGCTTCGACGCCAGTCTCGACCCCCTGCTCTACTTCCGCGGGCGGTACCGGCGGCTCCACTTCGACTAAGCGGCGGCGGAAGTCGCCAAGCATCACGTGGACTGCTTGCCGTCCGGGTCGCGGCGGCTAGGGTGCCGCCGTTGCGGTGGGAGGGTGTTCGCGTGGTCAAGACGAAGTGGATGTGGGCAGTGACGGCTGCCGCATGGGTGATTTCTGCGCCGGCCGTTGGCCAGCACGTTGCGGCCAAGCCGGTCCTTTCCGAGCCCAGCCTCTCGGCGGATGGAAGCCTGGTTGCGTTCGCTTCGGGGGGCGACATCTGGGAAGCGCCGGCAGCCGGCGGCGTCGCGCACCTGCTGGTGACCGGACCGGCGACGGAGGGACGGCCGCTTTACTCGCCTGATGGACGGCACCTCGCCTTCACGTCGACGCGGGGCGGAAGCGCCAACATCTATGTGCTCGACCTCGACAGCGGGACGACCAAGCGCCTGACCTACGGCGAGCCGGCCGAGGAGCTCGACAGCTGGTCGGCGGACGGCAAGTGGATCTATTTCGCGTCGGCGCAGGGCGACATCGGGCGTCATTCCGATGTGTTCCGAGTATCCGCCGAGGGGGGCACGCCAATGCCCGTGAGCCAGGAGCGCTACGTGCCCGAATTCCAGGCGGCACCCTCGCCCGACGGGCAGTCGGTCGCTTTCATGGCGCGGGGCATGAGCCCGCTGCAATGGTGGCGGAACGGCAGCTCGCACATCGACGAGTCCGAGCTGTGGGTGAAGCCGGTGAGCGGGCAGGGCGGATACCGGCGGCTGCTCGGCGATCCGGCGAAGCACGCCTGGCCGATGTGGGAGCCGACGGGCGCCGCGATCTGGTACATGAGCGACAGCGGCGGGACCGAGAATTTGTGGCGGATTCCGATGGGTGGGACTCCGCAGCAGGTCACGAAATTCGGCGATGGGCGGCTGCTCTATCCGGCAATGGCGCGGAACGGCAGCGCGCTGGTGTTCGAGCGCGACTTCGGAATCTGGCGGCTCGATCCCAAGACCGGGCAGGCGGCGCCGGTCTCGATCACCCTGCGCGGATCGCCCGCGGGAACGCAGCTGCGTCACATGGCGGTCGACAACTTCCGGCGGCTGGCGGTGTCGCCCGATGGGACCAAGGTGGCGGTGATCGGGCATGGCGAGCTGTTCGCGGCACCCGCGAAGGACGGCGGTCCCGGGCGGCGGATCACCAACAGCCTCGGCGCCGAGCGAGAGGTAATGTGGTCGCCGGATTCGAAGCGGCTGCTCTATGTGACCGAGCGCGGGCTCAACCACCTGCTCGCAGAGTTCGACGTGGTCAGCGGGCGCGAGACGATCCTGACCTCGGCGGGCCACGCTTCGGTGCCGACCTACGCGCCCGATGGCCGGTCCGCGGTGTACGTGCTCGACGACAAGCAGCTGCGGAAGGTCGACCTTGCGCCGGTGGCGAAAGGCGCGCGCGACGTGCTGCTCTATCGCGGGGCGCTGGCGACAGACGGTGAAGGCGGACCGCGGCCGGTGTTCTCACCCGACGGCAGCTATGTGGCCTTTCCGGTGGTCGACCGGCAGTCGTTCACCAACGTGTTCGTCATGCCGGCCGCTGGCGGCGAGGCGCGGCCGGTGAGCTTCCTTGCCAACGGGCAGATGTCCGGAATCGCCTGGTCGCCCGATGGCAAGTACATCCTGTTCGACAGCGCGCAGCGGAGCGAGGACGCACACATCATCCGTGTCGACCTGACGCCGCACGTCCCGAAGCTGAAGGAGGACCAGTTCTCCGACCTGTTCAAGGAGAAGCAGCCGGGCGAAGGGAAGCCGGATGCCAAGGCCGCGAGCGAAGCCACGCCGAAGACCCCGGCGCCACCGCCGGCGAGCCGTGCGACCATCGCGTGGGACGGCCTTCGGGATCGCGCGACGGTGCTTCCGCTGGGGTTGAATGCTTCGGCGCCGCTGATCACCCGCGACGGCAAGACACTGATCTTCGTCGCGTCGGAAAAGGGGCAGGACAATGTCTACAGCTACAATCTCGACGAGCTTGCCGACGATCCGCCGGTCCCGCAGCAGATCAGCGCCAGCGCCAAGCCGAAGTCCGACGTTGCGCTGAGCGGGGACGGGAAAACTGTTTTCTTTCTCGAAGGCGGCAAGGTGACCTCCAGCCCGATCGAGAACCCCAAGCCCAAGGCCGTCGCCATCAGCGGCGACATGGACGTCGACTTCGCCGGCGAGAAGCGCGTGGTTTTCGAGGAGGCCTGGGACACGCTCAACCGCCGCTTCTACGACCCGGCGTTCCACGGGAAGAACTGGGCAGCGCTGCGCGAGCATTATCTGCCCTACGTGATGGGCTCGGCGACCGGCGACGAGATGCGCCGGGTCACTGGTTTGATGATCGGCGAGCTCAACGCTTCGCACAGCGGCATGGGACGACCCGCGCACGGCGAAGGGTCGCTGCCTTCGAACCGCGAAGGCAACCTCGGGCTGCGATTCGACCGGGCGGCTTACGAGGCAGGACGCGGGCTGGTGATCGACGAGGTGGTGCCGCTCAGCCCCGCAGCGATTGGCGGCGTGAGGACGGGCGAGACGCTGGTCAGCATCGATGGCACTGCAATCGGCGCGCACGGGAACGTCGACGCGCTGCTCGACAACAAGGTTGGCAAGCGCGTGGTGCTCGGCGTCTCGGGCGCGGGCGGCGTTCGGCAAGTGGTCGTGCAGCCGGTGTCCGCGAGCACGATCTCCGGGCTCCGCTACCGCGAGTGGGCCGATCAGCGGCGCGCGCTCGTGGACCGGCTGTCCGGCGGGCGGCTCGGCTATGTCCACTTGACCGACATGTCGTCGGACTCGCTCAACCAGCTTTATGTCGACCTCGATGCCGACAATCAGTCGAAGCAGGGCGTCGTAGTCGACATCCGCAACAACAACGGCGGGTTCGTGAACGGCTATGCGCTCGATGTGTTCGCGCGGCGCAATTACCTGACGATGACCCCGCGCGACCTGTTCCCGCTGCCGAGCCGGCAGGCGCTGGGACAGCGGGCGCTCGGGCGGCCGACGGTGCTGATCACCAATGAATCCTCCCTTTCGGACGCTGAGGATTTCAGCGAGGGCTATCGGGCGCTGGGTCTCGGCAAGATCGTTGGCGAGCCGACGGCGGGGTGGATCATCTTCACGGGCGGCGAGACGCTCATCGACGGGACGACCGTACGCGTGCCGGGATACCGCATCCGCGGCATCCACGGCGACGACATGGAAGGCAATCCGCGTCCGGTCGACGTCGCCGTGGAGCAGCCGCTTGGGCAGGACATGCAGGGCAAGGATGCGCAGCTCGCGGCAGCCGTGAGCACGCTTCTGGGCCAGATCGGCGGCGCCCCCGGCGCTGGTTCGCACTGAGCCGCGGCAGCGCTTCGGTCTTGCCAGCGCGGAGCGTTCTAGCGCATCGCGGCAACCATGCTTGCACTGGACTTCGTCAAGGCCAACCGGGAGACGGTTGAACGCGCCATTCGCGACAAGGGCGTGGACGTGGATCTCGACGCGCTTCTGGCGCTCGACGGAGAGGTGCGGTCGGCGAAGACTGAGATCGACCGGCTGAGGGCCGAGCGCAACGCCGTCAGCGCCAGGTTCAAGGATGCGACACCGGAGCAGAAGGCGGAGCTTGGACGGCAGGCGAAGGAAGCGGGGGCACGCGCGTCCGAGCTTGAAGGCGGTCTGTCGGCGAAGGAAGCCGAGCTCAAGGTGCTGATGCTTAAACTGCCGGGCATTCCTTACGAGGGCGCGCCGGTCGGGCCGGACGAGAGCTACAACGTGGTCGCCCGGACTGTGGGCGAGCCGCGCAAGTTCGAGTTTGACCCGCTCGACCATGTCGCGCTGATCGAGAAGAACGACTGGGCGGACCTGTCGCGGGTCACGCAGGTGGCGGGGAGCCGGACCTATTGCCTCAAAGGCGCGCTCGCGCTGCTCGAGACCAAGCTTATGGGCTGGGCGTTGGAAAAGATCGCCAATGCCGGGTTCACGCCGATCACGGTGCCGGCAATCGCGCGCGAGCAGGCGTTCCTCAATCAGGGTCAGTTCCCCGGGCACGAGGAAGAGACGTACCAGCTGCCCAACGACGACCTGTGGCTCGCGGGCACGGCCGAGGTGGTGCTGACGTCGCTCCATTCGGGCGAGATCGTCGAGGCCGACAAGCTGCCGATCCTCTACGCCGGTTTTTCGCCCTGCTTCCGTCGCGAGGCGGGGAGCGCGGGCAAGGACGTGCGCGGGCTGCTTCGCGTCCACCAGTTCGTGAAGGTCGAGCAATATGTCGTTTGCGAGGCGGACGATGCGCAGTCGGCGGAGTGGCACGCGCGGCTGCTGGACCTTGCCGAAAGCCTGCTCCGTGACCTCGAGCTCCCCTATCAGGTGATCGAGACCTCGACCGGCGATATGGGCCTCGGCAAGTATCGCATGAACGATATCGAGAGCTGGGTGCCGAGCCTCGGCAAGTACCGCGAGACTCACAGCTGTTCGACGCTGCACGACTGGCAGGCGCGGCGGGCGAACATCCGCTATCGCGGCAGCGATGGAAAGGTGCGGTTCGCGCACACGCTCAACAATACCGCGCTGGCCAGCCCGCGGATCCTCGTGCCGTTGCTGGAGAACCATCAGACGGCTGATGGACGCGTGCTGCTCCCGAAGGCGATGCAGCAGCTGATGGGGCGCGAATACCTTTGAGCAGCCGGGCGCTCAGCCGTCGGGAGATCCTTCCGGACTGGCAAGGCGACGATGCGCCGCCCAGGCACGGGAATTGGGGCGAGATCGCCTGGAACCTCGCGCGGATGCTCAGCACGTTCCGCAAGCGCGGCCCACGCGGCCCTCTTGACGGTCAGCGGGTGCTGGTCATCCCCGGTTTCCTGGCGAGCGATCAGACGACCTTCTCGTTGCGCCGCGAACTGGCTCGAGCGGGCTTCCGCGTACACGGCTGGAAGCAGGGCTGGAATTGGGGCGCCAAGGCCAACACCATCGAAACACTCAAAGAGCGCATCGAAAGCCTCGGGCACGAAGGCCCGATCGTCATTGTCGGCTGGTCCCTCGGCGGCCTGTTCGGACGGGAGTACGCGCGCTACCATCCCGAGCAGGTGAAGGCGGTGATCACGCTCGGGTCGCCATTCTCCGGCGACCCCCGCCAGAACAACATCTGGCCGCTTTACGAGCGGGTGGCGGGGCATCCGGTAGACCAGCCACCGCTGCCGCGGATCACGGACAAGCCTCCGGTGCCGCACCTTGCCATCTGGTCGCGGCGCGATGGACTGATCGCGCCGCGAGCCGCTCGGGGGCTCGACCACGAGCGCGACAAGGAGGTCGAGCTAGACTGCCATCACATGGCTTTCGCGATGTCGAAGGGGGTGGCGCGCGACGTTGTTCGCGAGGTGAAGAGGTTCCTTCACGAGATCTCGGCAAGCGCATCGCAGTAACCGCTGTTAACAAACGGAACGGTTAGGCGTATCTAGCTGTTGTTCCGGTGACGAAATGGCATCGCTGTTCGATATCAAGTGGGTTCGCAACCCGTTGGCAGCCGCCCCGGCCGCCGTTCCCGCCGATCAGCTTTCTCCGCTTGCCGATCCCGACGAGCTTGCGCCGCCGCCGTGGCATCGCATGCGCGAAATGGCGTGGCACCTGCCGCGGGCGCTCGCGGGCCTCGGACCGATCGGACCGCGAGGCCCCGAGGACGGTCCGCCGGCGCTGGTGATCCCCGGCTTTCTCGCCAACGACCGGACGACGATGGACATGCGCCGGGCGCTCGCTCGGGCGGGATGGCGGGCGCACCCGTGGGGCTTTGGCCTCAATCGCGGCGCGCGGGCGGACACGATGGAGATGCTCGCTCGGCGGCTTGACGAGATCTACGATGGGCGGCCGGTGCTTCTGGTCGGCTGGAGCCTCGGCGGGATGTTCGCCCGTGAGCTTGCGCATCGCTATCCCGAGAAGATCCGCGCGGTGGCGACGCTCTGCTCGCCGTTCTCAGGCGACTACAAGACCAACACCAACGTCCGCGAGCTCTATGAGCGGATCGCGGGTCATGACGTCAACGAGCCGCCCTTCCCTCGCACCTATGGCAAGCCGCCGGTGCCGACTGTGGCGTTCTGGTCGAGACGCGACGGCATCGTTGCCGCCAAGGCCGCGCGTGGGCTCGACCACGAGATCGACCGGGCGGTCGAGATCGACACCTATCACGTGGGCGCGGTGCTGTGGCGCCCGGCGCTGGTGCGCATCGTCAGCGAGATCGAAGGGCTGCTGACCGCGGCGGAAGGTGCTCCGCCAATCGTCCAAAGGCCCGCCGAGTCGCGCCATTGACTCTTGCCCGTGAGTCGCGGGAATAAGAACAAAAGAAGAACAAGAACGTTGTGAGTCGTGTGGCAGGAGGCCTTTCCCTGGTCGCCGGCGACGGAAGTCGTGCGGCCAAACAGCACCAGCTCCCCAGCGGGTTGGGCGAGCGCTGGCAGCTGCCTGCGCCGCCCAGCCCCACCCTCGCCGAGCTGTTCGCCGCGCACCCGCGCGACGGTGGCTGGGCCGGGTTCCTGCTGGCGCAGGTCGAGGCCGGCAAGCCGCTGCTGTGGGTGCAGGAGCGGATGGCAATCCTGGAGAGCGGACGCGTGCATCCGCCGGGATTGCCGCACCAGGACCTCATCCACATCGAGGCGCGCGATGCCCGCGATGCCTTGTGGGCGATGGAGGAGGGGCTGAGATGTTCGGCCTTGTCCGCCGTCATCGGAGAGATCTGGGGCGATCCCAAGGTTCTCGACTTTACCGCGACGCGGCGGCTTGCCGTCGCCTCGGAGCGGTCTGGCGTGGCCGCCTTTTTGATTCGGCTGGGCGGCCACGCCAATCTCAGCGGCGCGAGGATGCGCTGGCGAGTCGCGAGCGCGCCGTCGCTGGTCAACGACCTCGACCCGCGCGCGCCGGGGCTGCCGGCCTGCGATGCGGAGCTGTTCCGCGCGCGTGGGATGCCGCCGGGGCGGTGGTCGGTCGCGCATGAAGCGGGTGCTTTCCATCTGGCTGCCGCACCTGGCGGTCGAGCGCTGGGCGAAGACCGCCGCCTCAGCGCCTGACAGCCCGATCGTTCTCACGGTCGAGGGGACGCATGGGCCGGTCATCCATGCCGTCACCATGGCTGCGGCGGAGCGCGGGGCGCATGCCGGCGCGCGGCTGACCGATGCGCGTGCGCTCGATCCGGCGCTGGTTGCGGTGGCGGCCGATGTGGAGGGCGATGCGGCTCTGGTGCGGCGGCTGGCACAATGGGCCGCGCGTTGGTCGCCGCTGGTCGAGGTGGATGGGGCGGATGGGCTGCGGCTTGACGTCACCGGCGTGGAGCATCTGTTCGGCGGCGAGCGCGGGCTGGTCCGCGACGTCCGGCAGCGGTTTACCAAGATGGGCCTGACGGTGCGGCTCGCTATTGCGCCGACCGCAGCCGCCGCTTGGGCGCTGGCAAGATTCAGGAAGACCCTCACCCCAACCCTCTCCCGCACGCGGGAGAGGGAGGGACCCGCGGCGAAGCCGTGGGAGGGTGAGGGTTTTTCTGCTCAACTCTCGCCTTTGCCCGTCACCGCCCTGCGCCTCGATCCGGACACGGTGCGCACGCTCGAGCGACTGGGATTGAAGACCATCGGTGCGTTGATGGATGTACCGCGGCTGGCGTTGGCGCGGCGGTTTCGCGGTGCGGAGGACGTGGTCGATGCGCTCGACCGGGCGCTCGGCCGCAAGCCGGAGCCGCTGACCGCTGCACCGGCCGATCCCCCGCCGAGGGCTGCGCGGCGGCTGGAGGAGCCGGCGACCCATCCCGAAGCGGCGAGCCAGGCACTCGAGCGGCTGATCCCGGCCTTGGTGAAGGAGCTTCAGCAGCGGCACCTCGGGGCACGGCGGCTGTCGCTGACCGGCTTCCGAGTCGATGGGAGCGTGGGCGTGGCGTCGGTTGCCACGAGCATTCCGAGCCGCGAGCCCAAGCATCTGCAGCGGCTGCTCGCCGACAAGGCGGCGATGCTCGATCCGGAGTTCGGGTTCGATGCATTCGCGCTCACCGCCGACTGGACGGAGGCGCTCGACGCCGCGCAGGACAGCCTGGTCGAGGAGCCGTCGGGCGAGCGCGAGCTGGCGCGGCTTGTCGACCGGCTGACGGTGAAGCTCGGTCCGCGCGCCGTGCGACGGCCGCAGCCGCTGGAGAGCCACTTGCCCGAGCGGGCGAGCGGGTGGGGCGCGGCGGTCCTGAATCCCTCTCCCTTGGGAGAGGGAGGGAGCAGCCGAAGGCTGCGGAAGGGTGAGGCGGATTCTCGCCTGTCGCTCGCTCACCCTCCCACCGCTTCGCGGCGGGCCCCTCCCTGTCCCGCAAGGGGAGAGGGGCTTTTGCATCGCCCGCAGCGCCTGCTCGACCGGGCCGAGGCTATCGACGTCATCTATGCCACGCCTGAAGGCATGCCGCGGCGGTTCGTTTGGCGGCGGGCGGTGCATGACATCGCGCGGGTCGAAGGGCCGGAGCGGATCGCGCCCGAATGGTGGCGGCAGCCCTCGTCGGCGCGGCTGCGCGATTATTATCGCGTCGAGGATGCCGAGGGGCGGCGGTTTTGGATCTACCGTGAGGGGCTGATCGGCGACGGGCGCGGCGGGCTGCCGGCCTGGTTCATCCACGGGCTGTTCGGGTGACGAGCAGTGCCTGAAAAGCCGACATTTACGCGCCTGAAGTTGGTGCGGACGGACGACATGCCGCCGCCGCCGATCACGCCGTCGTCGTTCGTGGAGCTTGGGATCAGCACGCCTTTCTCGTTCCTGCGCGGGGCGTCGGACGCGATCGAGCTCGTTCGGGAGGCCCTCCCGATGGGCTATGACGCGATCGGGATCGCCGACCGGAACACGTTGGCTGGGGTGGTGCGGATGCACAGCGCCTGCACGGCTGCGGGCATTAAACCGCTGATCGGGTGCCGCCTCGATATCCTTCTCGACAGCCCGACCATTCCCGTTCGTCCTGAGCGGAGCGAAGCGAAGTCGAAGGGCGGGTCGGACGGAGAGCGCCCTTCGACTGCCGCCCTGTCGGGCCTCCGCTCAGGACGAACGGATTTGGGGACTTCTCTCCTCGCCTACCCAATCGACCGGGATGGGTACGGCCGCCTCTCGCGCTTGCTCAGCGTTGGGAAAATGCGCGCGGAGAAGGGTGAGTGCGACCTCAGCCTTTCTGATGTCGCCGAGCACCAGGAGGGCATCGCCTTCATTGCTTGGCCAGACGACGATCTCGATGTTTTCGAACGGAAATTGCCGCGGCTGCGGGAGGCCTTGACGTCACTCCGCCATGTGGCGGCGAGCTGGCTTTATCGCGGCGACGACAGCGCCCGTATCGAGCGGCTGGATCGGATTGCCACGGCGAACGGGTGCACGATCCTTGCGACCAACGACGTGCATTATCATGCGCCGGATCGCCGGCCGCTGCAGGACGTGGTCACCTGCATCCGCGAGAAGGTGACGATCGCGACCGCCGGCTATCTGCTCAACGCCAATGCCGAGCGGCACCTCAAGACGCCCGAAGAAATGGTGCGGCTGTTCGCGCGCTGGCCGCACGCGATTGCCGCGACGCGAGAGTTCGCGGACTCGTTGCACTTCAGCCTGGAGGAGCTGCGCTACGAATATCCGCGCGAGACGGTGCCGGAGGGCCGCACGCCGCAGGAGCATC